>OGHO01000292.1_pt1 | contig 72680 bp, 83 predicted proteins | sample 1571421 | NCBI WGS metagenome assembly OGHO01 (sample SAMEA2581937, study PRJEB24529) | metagenome | biome: Human gut stool | place: China | collected 2011
ATAAAAAGAAAGGAGACTTCTAGTGGTATATATCACCCATAAATACCTGCTGTTGCAGGCTTTCCGTGATGGAGTTGGATATCTGCAAGCGGTATATACCACACATACTAGAAAATACCTACTGTTGTAGGCCCCAGAAGAGTGAACAACATTATCGTTGTGAGCCATACTATTTACAAATACTACTTATGCAGGCTGGCCATATGTAAAAAGATATACATTACCGTAAAATAGGACGAACCAATGATGGCGACACAAAATTTTAAAAAGGAGATTTTATGGACAAGAAATATGGAAAAGATCTAACAAAAGAATACTTAAAAATGCTGCCAAGCAATACAACCATTGCAGTTGCAACAAAGAGAAAAACAATTGAATGTGCAGCGGAGAATAATATTCGCCTTAAAAGAGATAGAAACATTGTAAAAATCATTAAAGATTGCATTTGCGAAGCGATGAAAGAATATCAACGTTTTGGTGGTCATATTAACGATAAGGTTTCAAAAATTAAAAAATATATTTAGGAGGAAAGCTAAATGTCAACAAAAAAAAGTGATATTAAGGAATTAAAAAACAGACTTACAAAGGATTTATGTACATTTACAAGAGTGGCAGGATGTTATGTCAATGCGCAGAAAGAAAAAATCACAACATTTTCTAAAGACTTCTTAAGATTAGAGGACGAAGAATTTTTTAAATACCTGGATATTGCAAAGAAATCACTTACGGGCACTGTCGGCAACAATCTTATGCAGCTTACAATGTCGGACAAAGCAATTCAGAAATCAATGTTAGGATTAAAAGATAACGGATTGAAAAGTGAAAATATGCTGGATGCTTTATATGACAAAATCATTGAAAATTATAACTCAGCAGGAAACTTTTTAATTTTGTTATTCCATGATGCTTATGATGTTATGACAAAAGCTGCCGACAATACAACCTTGGAGGATTCGGACGAAGTGTATACATATGTACTGTGCGCCATTTGCCCGGTAGAACTGACAAAGCCTGCTTTAAGTTACCAGGAAGATAAAAACGATATTGCACCATGTATCAGGGATTGGGTCGTTAAACCTCCGGTAAATGGTTTCTTATATCCAGCGTTTGATGAAAGAAGTACAGATGTTGATTCCTTTGTATTTTTCAGAAAAAAACCAAAGGAGCCTCAGACAGAATTATTAGAAAATGTATTGGGTTGCGTGGAAGAGAAAAAAACGCTTGATGAAAAGCATGAAATTTTGGCAGAGATTGCAGTAGAAAATACCAATGATGAAGGAATGGCTTACGAACTTCAGAAAGTATTGGTGGACAAACTCTGGGATTATGATAAAGACGATAAATTTACAGAGGGTGTTCTTGAAGATATTGCAAGAGAAGCCGGGGCAGACAGTGAACAGATTGCCAATATGGTAAAAGAATATCGTGATAAGATGCCGGAAAATGATACTCCTATTGCCGATATGTGTGACGGCAAATTAATAAAGGCATGTCAGAAAAAGGCAGCGGAAAAGGTACAGAGACTTATTGACGAAAATGATATAGTGGTACTCGCAAATGACACACTGGCCGTAACAAGAAGAGAAATTGATGGAAAGGATTACTTCCTTGTTCCGGCAGAACTGCGTGTAGAAATTAAAAACGTAAGTTCTTTATCCGAATAACACACAGATTATTTGTAACAGTCAAATTAAAAACGGGATAGCTAAAACAAGGCTCATCACCAAGATGAGTCCGTAGCTACCCATTCACAAACATAGGAGGGATTTTTATGACAAAATTTCGTAAAAAGATAGGAATTATTATAACAGTGGTTTTGTTCTGTACCCTGATGGGATTGAATGTACATGTTTTGCTTGATACGATGAAATCTAATGCACAGCAATCGTTAGAAACTTTGGATGCTGAGCGCAAAGAAGCTCTTGCAGAAGCTGGCTATGATAACTGCGTTTTATATGGTAACAACATGTTTTCGTCAGATGGAAAGTTATACACCTATGCTTTCGACAGAAATGGTGAGTTCCATGTTTTTTACTTGAATGATGTAGAAGAAAATAATAAATAAGAGGGAAAAATGCGAATACTATTGACAATACTGGAATTTATAATAATTTTGGACCTGGCAACAACAATTATTGGATATATGCTCAGAAACAAAGCGGAAAATATTGATGAAGAAGTTGCAAAAATAGACTTTAATATAGAAGGGCTGGAAATAGCAGCAAAAATTATAGAAATCCTAAAGAATCCTACCAGCGAACTAACGGAAGAGCAAAAAGATCAGTGTAGAGAATTTTGCAATAATATTTATTCTAACAACAAGTATTCCGGAGCAGGGCTGCTCTACATAATGTTGGTAAAAAACAAAATGTTGGACATGCTTCCGCCTATTATAACTGGTAATTTCAAATTTCAGGAAGCAAAAAAGGAAATCTTTGCAAAAATGAAACAATACAAAAAAAGCGAATTATTCGATGAAAAGATGTGGCAGGAGAGTATACAGGCATTGTCTGAAGACTTGGAAACCGTTAAAAAATTCAAGTGAAAGGAGTGGTGAATAAAACTATGGAAAATGAATTCAAATATCTCTCTGGTGATGAGATAAGTGAAAATAGAATGCAATTAATTTCCGAAAAAAAACAAAAAGAATATGAGAAATTCTGTGAAAAAATGAATCTACTTTGGACAGATGAACATATACAAGACAAATTAGTAAAAAATGGAGAAGCAAATATTCGTTCTGCCAGCCTCCGTTCTTACTCAAAATTCATTGATTCAAGATGTGTCCCATATATGTTTGAAGCAAATGACCAAGAACTGACAGAGAAAATCAATGGAGTAATTCACAAAATATCTTCACAAGGTTATGATTATTATGAACTGAAAGATGAATATGTAAAAAATATCATTGAAACCATATTTGAGTTTAATTATGAATTTTTTACAAAATTTATGGCAGAACATCATTTTGCATGGAAAGTCAAAATAGCAGCAGAAAGTGTTATATATCGTGCGGATGCTGCGCACTCATTAGTTGACTGTTTGCGTCATTTGTTTTCGAAAGAACTTGTCATTAACGAACATTATTATGTCTTAACAATTTCTCTTGAAAATCCATAAAAATTAAAGAAAATCGTACATATTGTATATGTAGCATTATACGGGCTGCCTCCAATGAGACAGCCTATTTTTAAAAAAAGAAAGGTGGATTTTTATGAAAATTGCAAAAATTCTTGCAACAGGCATGTTGTGTGTAACATTGTTAACCGGGTGCGGGGCGTCTTTTGAGATCACGCCGGATGCATTAGAAACATATGCTGAAAACAATGATGGAGAGTATTATGATGCATCAGAAGATAAAGCAGGAGAAGCATATTTAGATGGCATGTACAAGATGGTTACAGATGGAGTACATTTAGAACTCTGGGATATGGATAGTACCGAAAATGCAAAGCTGTGGTTTGAAACCAATGTAGACAATGTGCAGCGTTCTGGTAGTAAGTCGCATGTGGTAACAACAACATCCAAAAGTGGAGATGCAACGATTGTGACAGATGCAGGGTATTATAGAATCCTGTTTTGTGATGACAAAGGAATTATTGTACTTGGTGAAAAAGATAAGGTAGATAAAGCCTTGAAAGACTTAAATATTGTTTCAAAATAAGAAAAAAGAGAGGATTTCCTCTCTTTTTTTGTGTATCTCTAAGCTTCTTTTCTTTGTAGTAATTTCAGTAACTGTGCCTCTTTTTCTGTCGGCAATACATGATATGTCTTTGCCTGAGCAACAAAATATACGCCAACGGCAGCTCGTCCATCTTTTATATAACCGTATTCTGCAATGGAAAATTGGGCATTTTCGTTGATTTCCCTTACTGCGACATCTATAATACGTTGCTTAAAATTATTTGTCTTTGTGAACTTATTTTCGGTATCAGTAGCTTTTCTGATTTCATCTAAGGATAATTCAATTCTAACCGGTTTGCTCAATGTTCGGTTTGTTTTCAGCCGGCATTTGATTAATTCATAAACCCGGATAGCATAGACAGATTTCATACGAATAATATTATCAACGAGATAACTGGTGTAATTCTTTGATAGTTCCAACAAATAAGGACGTAATTCTTCATGCAATCGAATAGTAATAATACCGGTCCCGTCTTCATAAGAACACTTAGAACACCACTGGAAGGCTTTCCACTTATGATGGATATTGCCATCGCCAATCTCTACAATCTGCTGTAGAAGCTCAATGCAAATAGAATGTACATCACGATATAAATTACTGCTTGGAATATTAAGAAACTCCGCCAGTTTGGTAATGGAAACCCTGTATGTAAGCAAATCCGGATCTTCTTTCATTATCTGCATGATTGCTATTCGCAACAATTTAGTAGCATTTAATGAGAGAGTGCTTTTTGATTTTACCAAGTCGTTATTTATACAAACCTGATAATTTTCATCTAAGGCTATATCTTTTGTCATAATTGAAAAATCCTCCTAGAATTTTATAATTATAATATGTACGAAATTCCTTAAATTTTTCTTTTTTCTACAAGCGTTTTTACCTTGAAGTAATTTATTGGAAATTTTTTTTGGTAATTTTTTCGTATAAATTATTTGAAAAATATATGCCCTCAACAATCCTATTTTCACTATCAAAACGTAGCCTTTTGTAGTAACAAAATGACTATCAAAACGTAGCTTTTAAACTATCAAAACGTAGCCTTTCAGACGCTATCAAAACGTAGCTTTTTCGTCAAAAAATGGAGTTATCCACATTATCAACATTATCCACAGACTATCTAAACGTAGCCGTTAGACTATCAAAACGTAGCCTTTCACTATCAAAACGTAGCCTTTCAAAATGGCAGTTTTGCCAGTATTGACAAGGGATAGCGCGATTTCGGTTCCCCCCTAAGTATTTAAGTATATAAGTATGTATATATTTATATTATATATATATGGAAAATTTTTCAAAAATTTCGAAGTTATCCACATCCACAAAATTTTTCAAAAACACATCTAAAATTGTCCTATAAAAATAGTGTCCAAAAATAAAAAAATTTCCCCTCCACATATTACCTTTGCAAAGGATAAATACAATAAGGTTTTACTCCATCCGTTTGAATTTGTCTGAATTTATTTTGTAGAAAGACCGGCAATTTTTAAAATATCGAGTATATTTTAAGCGAGACCTATTTATGCGCTAGTAACGCTTCGTTGTAGTTTATCACAAAATGCGTTGTAGAAAAGGCAAAAATATTTTCAATATCGTACATATTAAAAGTAAAGGAGTTGTTTCGTATGGATAAAAATCAATTTCAGAGTTATGAAGATGTTTTAAAAATGGATAGTCTTGTGTTTGCAGCACATATAGACGGATTCCTTTCAAACATTGATATAAGCATTCTTACAACAGAAGATGCACAGGCTGCAACTACAGAACTTGGAGAATTGTCCAATAGATACGCATATTTATCGTCATTGTCAAATCATGCAAAGTTGTATAAGCGCAGATTAAGAAGAGCAGGTAATGTTTCTGATTATGAGGATATGATTGATAAAGAAGCTATGATTGCGGATGCCATGAGTTCTGTTGACAGACAATATCGTGCGCTAAGTAAAGCGATCACGGTACATATCGAAAATAATAAAGAACTATATCTAACAGGAGATAGAACATATGCACAAAGAGGATAGTGGTTATGGCAAAAAAGACAATAAAAACAGCTGTAGAACCAGAAAATACAGTGTTCGATAAAGAAGAACAAAGTTTACGCCCGGCGGTATTAACAGATTACATTGGACAGACAAAGATTAAAGAAGCAGTTGGAATTGCAATTAATTCGTCAAAGAAAAGAAACGCTGCTATGCCACACACTTTATTATACGGGCCGCCAGGATTGGGAAAAACAACATTGGCTGAAATCATAGCAAATGAAATTGGTGGCAAAATGCTATATCTGACCGGAGCTACCATAGAACGGCCAAAAGATATTGTTCCAACACTTATGCAGCTGGATACAAATAGTGTGTTGTTCATAGATGAAATTCACCGGATGGACCGGACGGCAGAAGAAGTTTTATATTCTGCCATGGAAGATAACTTTGTATCTGTGGCTATCGGACAAGGGGAACAAACAAAGCAGATAAAATTAACATTGCCACCATTTACATTAATTGGGGCAACTACAAAAGCAGGAATGCTAAGCAAGCCATTAAGAGATAGATTCGGCTTATCCTGTAGAATGGAATATTACTCACTTAATGAATTAGCTGAAATATCAAAAAGAACTGCAAAAATATATGGGCTTACCCTACCGGACGAATGCGCACAAATTGTTGCAAAGTGTGCAAGAGGAACACCGCGAATTGTAAATCGGCATGTTGTAAGAATTCGGGATTATGCCATTGTAAAAGATGTGGATGTAACAGAACAGACAGTATATGCGGCATTAAAGTCATTCGGAATCTCAAAAAATGGGTTGGACGATACAGATATTAAGCTTCTGAAAATATTGATGGAAGCTGATTCTCCCGTAGGCATAAAGACATTGGGAGAAATATTAGGAGAAGATAATGAAACACTGATAGAAGTGTATGAACCGTTTTTATTAAAAAGCGGCTATATAGAAAAGACCCCAAGGGGCAGAGTAATAACAAACAAAGGAAAAATAGTATTAGAAAGCGAGGATTTGTAAATGGATACAAGAGCACAGATGATTGAGGATAAGTTTTTAGAAATGAATGGATTAAAGGTTAAAGTAAAATATTTCGACAAAGAAATGACACGACTGATCGTGCCGGATGAAAAATGTAACTGGATTGATTTAAGAGCAGCAGAAAAAGTGGAACTGAAAAAAGGAGAATCCGCATTAATATCTTTAGGTGTTGCAATGGAATTACCGGAAGGATATGAAGCTATTGTGGCTCCACGTAGTTCTACTTTTAAGAACTGGGGTATTATCCAGACAAATGGAATTGGGGTAATTGATAACGATTACAACGGAGATAATGACCAGTGGAAAATACCGGTATTAGCGACAAAAGATACTGTAATTGAAAAAGGCGATAGAATCTGTCAGTTCCGTATCTTAAAAAATCAGCCATGCTTTGTTATTGAAGAAAAAGAGACTTTGGGCAACAAAGATAGAAGTGGTTTTGGCAGCACCGGAACAAAATAAGAAGACAAGGAGAAAATAATGTATAAGATAACAAAAAACTCTTTTATCAATAAGGGGATTGTTGAATACGAAGATGAATACGGAAATAAAGCTAAGATCAGAAGAAAAGGTGATAAAGCTATTTTAAGGTGTCAATGCATATTACCCCATACAGTAATATCGCCATATACAATTGATTGTAATGAAAACGGCAATAACCTTAATATGGTATACGATAAAAAATATGCTTGTACCTCGGAATTTATTAATAGTGTTAAAAACATCCAAGAGCTGATTTTGCGTTGGGTGGAAATTCTTAGAGCTATAAAATTTTTATATATGCCAAATGACTTAATTGCAAGCATGTATGAGTATAAGTCATCCGACAAGGAAGAGCTTGCATCAAAAAAGAAATTAGAACAATTAGAACATTTTGAGGAATTTGCAGATATTATTAAAGCGTTGTAGGAGGACATTCAAATGAAGAAATGCGTAATTTTAGCAGCTGTATTAGGACTAACATTGTGTTTTGAAATGACTGGATGTGGAGCTTATATTAAAGACGGTGATAGTAATTTCTCAAATGTTGATAATAAATATATAAAAATGCATGAAATTTATGATAAGAATGATGGAAGTGTAGTTGCTTATGATGAGAATACAAAGGTAATGTATTTGTGTGTATATGGAAATAATTCAATGGCAATCACACCTATCTATAATTCAGATGGAACAGTAAAATTATATTACGGAGAATAATATGATGGATTATGTTACTTTTATAAACTGTTGACTATAGGCTATTTTTGAAAAATATTTGCTTATAAAGGTTTCAATTTCGAAAGTATTAAGTAAATATTAAAGCTTTGTAGGAGGAGTTTTACATGAACTATTATGCAGTAAGAAAAGGTGTTAAGCCGGGGGTATATGCTACTTGGGCAGAATGTTCCAAAATGGTAATCGGCTGTCCAGGAGCACAGTATAAAAAGTTTCCAACAGAAGAAGAAGCATGGGGATTTGTTTATGGTAAAAATACAACAACACATACCGAGAAAAAGAAGAAAAATGCACCACCGGTTAGCATCCCAGAATTCACAGGAAACATTGCTTTTGTCGATGGCTCTTATAATATAGCAACACATACATATGGCTATGGCGGTTTTATCCGGACGGAAGACGCTACTCACTATTTGCAGGGTAGTGGAACCGATGCAGAAATGGCTTCCATGCGGAATGTGGCCGGGGAAATCCTTGGCAGTCAGATGGCTGTAGAAAAGGCAATTTCCCTTGGGTTAAAAGAGCTGACTATCTTTTATGATTATATGGGAATTGAGATGTGGGCTACTGGTGCATGGAAGAGAAATAAAGAACAGACGGCAAAATATCATGATTTCATGCAGAATGCAATGAAGATTATAAATATCAGATTTGCAAAGGTAAAAGGACATTCCGGCGTTGAGGGAAATGAAAAGGCCGACAGGCTTGCAAAAGAAGCAGTAGGAATTGCTTAGAAAGAAGAACAAACTATATTCAGCTAAAGAAGGAGAATAAAATGATTAATATTGACAAACTAAAACTTATTCTTTGGGATTTCGATGATACACTTTGTATTCATACAGACCATGGCGGAAGTAAGGAAGACGATATACTATATCATGTAGAAATACTGAGCGGGAAAAACGCATTTGCTTCCGGGCAGCCTAATGAACAAATCAAAACATTTATACAATTTGTAAACGGAAAGGGAATTAAACAGGGCTTAATTAGCGCAGCAATGTCTTATCAGCATATGATAAGAAAAGAAAAATGGGTTAAAGATAAATATGATATAACACTTGCAAATTATTGTGTGGGTGAAAGAAAAAATAAAATTGATATGCTGATTGCGATTGAAAAAACATTTGCTTACAAAAAAGCGGAAATTCTCATCGTAGATGACAATTGGGAAACATTGGTGGAAGCAGCTAATTACGGCTTCCAGGCGTGTACGCCAATGGAAATCGTTAATTATGTCAATAGGCAGAATAGGAAAATTTTTCAAAAGGAATAGGTGAGCGAAATGGAAGAACCGATTTATGTTTGTAAAGATACAGAGTTAGTTAGAAAACCAAAAAATCCTAATAAAGCACTTTATATTATAAAAGTTAGTTTGTGGATTATTATGTTAGTTATTATTGTGATGTCACTTATATTCAAAGAAAATATTATGAGTAGTTTTACTTGGCAGACAGATGTTCTATTAATTGTTACATTAGTTGTTGTCTCATATGTATCTGATGAGGAGGTAAGAGTACCATCGGCAATTGAAATAAGATTTTACAAAGATTATTTTGAAGTATATAGAGACGCAAGATACTATAGTTATACTGTAACAAGAAGGGAAAGCAATAAATTCTACTATAGTGATATTTCAAAAATTGAGTATAGGATACCTACTCAAAAAATTGATATATTTGGTAGGGGAGATTTTGAATGGTTTAATTATAGAAAGGATGGTTCTTTACCAGAAAAGCCAACTTATCATAGAAAGGTAGATGGATTATGCTATTTTTATAAAAACCCTAATAGCACTGTTGATTATAAGGCATTATTTGAAAAGTATTCACCTATAAAGGTTTTGATTTCAGAAGTATAAGTAAAACCAAATCATAAAACCCACTATATATTTATATAGTGGGTTTTATGTATGTTGCTATTTATTTTGCTAATACTTCACTTATTTCTTCTGGTTCCATCTTTGGAGTGATGTTATCAAGTCTTCTATCAAGCTCTGCAATCCCAAGCCGTTCTATATTTTTACTGCTATATGCATCTTCGATAGCTTTAGCCTGCTCACGGGAATAACAAAATACGTTAATAATATTCATAAGTTTACTGCCCTGTGAGATTGGTGATAAGTAATGGATAAAGATGTTGTGATCAAGCATTGCCTGTCCAAGTTTCCATAGTTCAAACTCTATTTCAAGGAAATGTTCCCGATTTACGTTGTGAACACCCATAAGAGTATTTACTAAAGATGAAAAAGTAGTATCATCGAATTTTTCATATAGGGCAATACGAATCGGGGTTTTATATTTGAATGCCCGGCACATTGCTTTATACTTCACATCTGATAATGCCATTTGGTCAATAGGACATTCTTCCCCTTCATAGTTTATGCATTCAAGCGTTTTGCCCTCATAATCAATTTTATTGGCAGGTGTATATCCATCACGAATGAAATTGTCTTCCTTTTTCTTTTTCTTAAATAAACTCATATATTTAAAAGCCTCCTATATATAATATGTCTGATTTCTAAGAAAAGTTTACCTTTTCTACAAGAAAAAACAAGACGAAATTTTAAAAAAGTACAATTTAATATTATTTTCCACTAAAAAATACATATTGTATGTAAATCAAAAAAAAGAAAGAGAGGAAATTATATGGGATTTGATGCAGGCAAAGAAAATTTTGATAATGTATTTGACTTCTTAAATGCACAGTCCGGTGGAACAGCTAAATTCCTGGAGGCTCTGGCGAAGTATCTGGAGGCACAAAATGAAGTTGCCGGAGCACAGATAATGTCAAAGTGGATAAAGGATAATAAAGGGGTAAGTGCTTACCGGGCAAGAGCAGATTGCGTTGAAATGATGTCAAAGGAACTGAGTGCAAGAGCTGTCCCTTATGTGCGTATGCGGCAGCCGGATGGTTCTGACTATTATTTAATTCGTTCTTGTGATAACGAAAGGGTAAAGCAGATTAATAAAGACGTTCTTACAATCAAAGGTAATTATTATCAACAGGTATCCGCAGCAGAACTGGAACAGGCATTAGCAAATGCAGTAGAACTTCCGGAGCAGGACAGACAGATTGCTTCTATTGACGGCTTAACAAATATTCAGGCAGAAGTCTTAAAGGGAAAATGCTCAAACATGGGAGAAGGTTTTACCATTGCTATAGAAAAATTAGAAGATGGTACAAACCGGTTGAGCTGTCAGTCTTCAAAAGTAGTTACACCAAATATGCAGCGTGAGGATATGGGCAAGGCATTTAATGAAATGGCATTCAGCTTATATGGCCCGAATGCAAAAATCAGAGAAGCGCAGGCAAAAGCAGATATTCAGTTTAATCAGGATGTCTTTAATTACGATGTTGTAAATGGCGATGGTTTCATCCTCGGTGCTGATAACACAAATTGTTTCATTGTAATCAATGAACACGGTTTTGACTTTAAAAAGGTTACTGTACGTGATGGAATGATGAATGAGGATGCTATCGACCATGTAGATGCAAGTATGCCGGATTATAAGGAACAATTACAGTCTTATATGTGTAAACTTCAAAATAAGGTATTTACTTATGACCGTGCTGCTGTAGATAAACACTTCCAGACAAAAGGTGTTTCTACTCAATCAAAACGTCCTGTAAAGAATGAATTAGAGCAACAAATTAGTGATGGTGAGTCTGCACTGGCAGAAAAGATTGATGAAATGATTAAAAACAGTGAAAAATACAAACTTCATGTTAATGACCCAGCTCCTAAACAATTCAATCTGTATCAGGATGAAACGGTAAAAATCATGGAAGCATTATCAAAGAATAAGCAGTCGGATGAATACTCAAAAGAGCAGTTTGATGAGTTAGGCAGTATATGTCGAAAATATAATCTGAATATCGAAGACTATAAGGATGCCATAAAAGCTATTGACAGATGCGAGATGACAGAACGGTTGGCAGAAAATAAGACAAAATCACTTGATGAGAAGCTTAAGACTTTTGAAAAAAGAGCCCCACGCAAAGAAGCAGAAAAGACAGAACCAACAAGATAATAGTATTTTTCAAGAATATCCCTGTTTTTGCAGGGATATTTTTTGTTCAACAATATGGTTCTTATAACCCCGTGTTTTTTGTGAAAAACTTCATGCAAATCAAACATATTGTTTGTAGAAAAGCAGGAAGGAGGAATGTTGCAGCTGCAACAATTGCTTATGAAGAAAAAACAAAAAAAACAGGAACGGCTTCTCATAGGTATTATTCTCGCTGTAGTATATATCCTGTATGTGTTAGGCTACATACATTATAAAGAAATACTTATAGCATATCCAAAGTTGTCTATGACGGAAGCTATGAACAGGGCGGTAAATGAATTGTTTACGTCGCCACTTATGATATTTCCATTACCTGGAAATATTTGGGGAGGACTTGGCATTTCTACGCTTTTGATGGCTTTGTTTGGAATTATGTTTTTAGCAGATATTGGGCTACGAAAACATGATAATCCAGATAAAGTTGGTGGAGATGCAAAATTTCTTGAAAATCTGGATGAATACAACAAAAAATTCACAGAACCATTTGGACAAACAGACAACAGCGATAGCAACAATATGATTTTGAGTGAATTGGTTCGGATGTCGATGCAGGCTTCCAGAATTCGCCGTAATTTGAATGTATTCTGCGTCGGTGGTTCTGGTGCCGGTAAATCGTATAATATCGTCGGACCAAATGGTATGCAGGCAAATTGTTCTTATGTTTTTACGGATCCATCCGGAGGATTATTAGATGAGTATGGAAGTTTCTTTGAGAACTTTGGATATCGTGTAAAAGTATTAAATCTGAACAAAATGCATAAGGGAAATCATTACAATCCATTCCGTTATATTCATTCAGATAAGGATATTGAAATACTGGTAAATACTCTTATTACAAACACAACACCACCGGAATCCCATGGAGAGGCATTCTGGGAAAAGTGTGAGACAGCATTGTTAGTTGCCTGTATTGCTTATCTTTATCATTATTCACCAAAGAAAAATCAGAACTTCTCAACCGTAATGAAACTACTTCGTGCAGCGGATATTGATGAAAATGATTCATCCACAGAAAGCCCATTGGATCATATATTCCGTGAAGTGGAAGAGCGTGACCCAGACTCCTTTGCTGTAAAACAGTATAAGACATTCAAAATGGGAGCAGGAAAAACATTAAAAGGTATTCTTATTTCTGTAGCAGTGCGTTTACAGCAATTTGATTTACAAGAGGTAATGGACCTTACAGATACTGATGATATTGACCTTACTTCATTTATTCACCATAAAACAGCTTTATTCCTTGTGTTACCTACAGGCGATAAGACATTCAACTTTATCGCGAGTATGCTGGAGTCTCAGTTGTTCGATATTATGTATCGTTATTGTGAGGATACCGCAAAATATACGTATGTTTTGTCGGAAGAAGCAAAGGGCATTTCAAAGAAATCTTTCAACCCGATTAAAAAAATATTTAAGATAAAAACAAAAAGCGATAAACGAAGAACTATAACACATAGAGTCTTTACGGCTGATTCTATAGAAGAAATGGCAAAGGCAAAAGAAGCTGGAGAACAGTTCTTAAAAGATATAAAAGGTGGATATGTCGAATATGACGAAAAAACCAAGCTGTATTATATTAAGGACAAAAACGGAGTAGCAGTAGATTATCGTGGACAGAAAGAATGGGCAGAACGTGAACTTCACACTTTACAACATTGTACTTTGCATAAAGGCTCTGAAATACTTCCAAGTAACCATGGAATGTGTATGCCTTGGCATGTGCGTTTTATGATGGATGAGTTTGCAAACGTTGGAAAAATTCCTTCTTTCCCGGAAAAGGTTTCTACAATCCGAAAGTACGAAATCAGTACAACCATTATTGTACAGTCTATTACACAGTTAAAGAATATGTATAAAGACGACTGGAGCAATATTATCGGTAACTGCGATTCTACAATATACCTTGGTGGTGGTGCAGACCTTGACACATTCGAATGGCTGTCAAAATTGCTTGGTAAGAAAACAATTACCGTGATGAACACATCGTTGGCAGATAACAAAGGCGGTTCTTCCAGTTTCAATAAACAGGGTATTGAATTGTTGTCAATTTCTGAATTAAGAACATTACCGGAAGATGAGTGTGTATGTGTACTTAAGAGTTTGGATCCATTCGTTGGCGAAAAATACCGATCCGATAAGCATCCAAACCGTATCTATGTGCATCCTGGATTTGAATTTGACAAAGAAAAAGCTGAAACCATAGATAATATGGACAACCCTGATCGTGAGAAACCAACGGTAACAGTAATAGAAGAAACTGAAAAAGAAAAAGAGCAGCGAGAAGAACAAAATGAACAAGGTAAGCAGGCTGCAATGGAATTTAAAAACAACGTAGATGCATTAGGAGAAAAGATTATTGAAGACCCAAAAGAAATAGATAGTTTGGCGAAGAAACTTAATCTTAACACTCAGACTGGAATCAATGAAGCTATGGAGAGCGTAGCCGATATTAATGATTTTGGTCCGGATGAAATGTTATTTTCTTCTACGCAGGCATAAATTTCTTCAACAAAAAAGGCCCCGGTATCGGGACCTTTTTTGTGTTGAAGGATTAAGTAAGAGGAACCGCCCATCGTGGGCTTAAAAATGTTGTATGAAGTTTACACTTATAATATGTACGATATTTAAAATTTTTTCGGGCTTTTTACAAAGAAAAATCAAATAACACCAAAAAAATCTTGTAGAATAGCCTTAAAATTTTTTATTTTCGTACATATTATATATAGATGGTTGGTACGCCTGGGTGAATACCACCAGAAAATACCTGCTGATGCAGGCAATGGATTGTTTTATGGAACAGAATATAGAGGTATATACCACCCATAAATACCTGCTGATGCAGGCCTGGCATAAACAGCTTTCCGCACTGCTTGCGGTATATACCATCCATAAATACCTGCTGATGCAGGCTCATGAAATATACGGATCAATTACCCAACGCAAAAGACAACATATTTCTGCCTACAAAAACAAAAAAACTATATTTTTTATCGCATTAAGAAGAAATTCTTAGTGCGTTTTTTATTTTACAAAAAAAAAGCCATCAATCGTACATATTGTTAGTGCATGGACGTATGACCATGAAAAATGTATGTGCTGTATAAGCGTACATATAGGCAAAAGTAGAAAATTTTCTCAGAAAAATAAAACAAAAACTCCAAGAAGCCCCTAAAGCTGAGGTTATTTTTCTACAAATCATACAAGTTGTATACAAAGAAGATTAAACACGAAAGGAGAATCTTTATGGGAAACAAAATTGTTACAAAAGCAACAGCAGTAACAAAGTCTTTATCCGCGAAAGGACAGACAGCAAAAACATATTTAGGCGCTTTGATGGCAATGGCAATGTGTGCTACATGCACCAGCAGAATGGTATATGCAGATGCAGGTGCAGATATGATTAATGCAATTCTTACTGTTATCAAAATGATTGTAAGAGTTATCGGCATTATTGTGTCTATCGTAGGTATCGTAAAATTTGTAATGGCACACTCAGAAGGAGATGGACCGGCACAAACAAGAGCAGCAGGAGTAGCTGCAACTGGTGTTGCTCTTATTGTCTTACCTTCTATATTAGACCAGATTGATTTTGCTGGAATGATAAACGGTTAATGGCAACAACACAAACAGACCCGTATTATGCGGGTCTGTACTTTTAAGGAGGTTTTTATGCAAATGAGCATGAGTAAAGCCGCCGTTCCAAAAATTCCGTGTGTTGGAAATTTCGGCACGGCGTTGGTAGAAGAGAGCGAACGTGCAAAAAAAAGGATTGTGCTTACCAGTTTTATTGCAGTCTTGTTAGCAGCAATCAGCTTTCTATTAATAAAAACGGTATGGGCTAATGCATTAAGTGGAACATTGGAAAACATGGCTGATGAATGCCGGGGAAATTTAACAACGGTTATTCTTGATATGTTTTTCGGCGATAATGGAACCACGTTTTTGCAGTCAATGCTAGATGCAGGCTCGGTAATTGTATCTGCCCTTAAGGGTATTGGAATGGGTATTGTGTTAGTCATTATCTATATGGAAATTATCCAAGCTGTGCAGCGTGGACAGGATTGTATGGATATGTGGTTGAAGCTGTTTATAAAAATTGCAGTATCTGTATTAGTCATTGTTTATATCGATGATATTTTGTCTGCAATTGACCAGTTAGGAACTTATATCGGAACAGTAATACAAGAAGCAATTGCAAACCCTGATGATCCTGATGCAATTACAAGAGACCAATTAATTGAAGCTATATGTGGGGATGCATCCCCTGGTCTGATTAAAACTTTAGGCGGTATTTTCCAATTGTTCTTACCTTGGGTAATGCAGAAATTAGTGGTTTTAGCTGCTAAAATAGCTTCTTATTCGATTTTGATTGAAATTGCAATACGTCGTGCATTTGTTCCTATTGCTGTTGCTGAAATTGCTGGTGAAGGAATGAGAAGCCCAGGAATCAGATACTTAAAAAGATACTTAGCATTATATATACGAATTGCGATTATGGTTGTTATTGCATATGCCGGTGGACAACTTTTTGCTTGTGCAGCCGTAGATGGTACAGCATGGCTATGGGATGCACTAGCCATCAACTATGCGTGTGTAACCCTTATGGGAATGACCGGCAATTTTGCGAATGACATAGTAGGCGCATAACGGAGGTGAGACGATGGTACAAGTGGAAATGAATGCAGACATTAAAGACTTTCAACCAAAGGTGTTAAGTATATTCACAGGTAGGCAGCTTATTTGCATTATCATAGCGTGCGCATATGGGTTGCCATTTATGATGATGGCTTCGTTTATTCCAGATATATTTACCCGTATTGTGACTGGCTTTGTATTAATGGCACCGGTATTAGCATGTGGCTGGGGAAATGCCTATGGTATGCCACTGGAACAGTTTATGAAAACTGCTATAGTTGGTCTGGTTTTAACCCCACAAAAACGTAAATACAAAACAAAAAACACCTATGAGCAGGAAATAATTAAGCTCAAACGTGCTGAGAATAACACTGCTCAGGCAAAAGGGAAAAAACAGCAAACAAAAAAGAAAAAAATTACTTATGGTTCTATGAAACCTTATAAGTAGAAAGGAGCGCGGAATACCGCATTAATTATGGCAATTAAAACAGCAAAAAAAAGTAAGAAAAAGAAACTGCCAAGAACAGTGCAGGAGAGCATTCCATATACTCATATTTTTGATACGGATGGAATAATTGAAACAAAACCCGGCGTCTTTTCTCAGGCATATAAATTGGAAGACGTTAACTTTAAAACTGCTCCAGATAGCGAACAGGAAAATATGTTTCTTCGGTTTGGTGAACTGTTAAATACATTTGGTCCGGATTCCAGATTCCAGATTAGTATATTTAATCACTATGCCGATAAACAGACAACAATTAAAGATATTTGTCTTGATCCGCAAAAGGATAACTTAAATCCTATGCGGCAGGAATGGAATAACATTCTTATGCATCAAATGAGTAAAGGCAAGAACAATCTTACTCAGGAAAAATATCTTGCAATTACAACTGCTGACGATTCGGCGGAAGAGGCCTGTAAAAAACTTGATAGTATGAGTATTGAAATAAAGAAATCTATCAACAGAATCACAAAGAGCAAAAGTATTGAAACGGCCAGCATAACAGAAAGACTTGAGACCTTGCATTCCATATACAATCAGGATGATGAGGGAATGTTTGAAAATTCTTACAATGAAGAAGAAGACCGGTTTGTTTTTGATATTAACCAGCTCTACAAGGCAGGACTCACATCAAAAGATGTAGTTGGACCAAGCGGATTCGAATTCAAACACAACTATTTTAAAATGGGAAATACTTACGGAAGAGCACTTTACCTGGAAGGTATTCCTACATGGCTTTCAACGGATTTCATATCCGATGTAGCCGATATCGAATGCAATATGCTTGTCAGTGTAAATTATGAACCAATAGATCAGGCAGATGCTATGAAAATGGTACGTAATCAGATGATAAGCATAGATGGTCAGGTCGGTAAAATGCAGGGTAAGGCAGCAGAAGAGGGATATAGTGCCTCAATTCCTCCAGAGCTTGAAAGAGCACAAAAACGTGCCAGAGAACTGATGGAAGATTTAATTGGAAGAGACCAGAAGCTTTATTATGTATGCTTTACGGTAGTTGTATTTGGAAATACAATGGAAGAGTTAAAGACAAATAGCGATGCTGTTGTGCGTGTTGGAAGAAGGCATCTGGCACCAATCAAAACTTTATATTTCCAGCAGGAACAGGGATTAAACACAGCGTTACCACTTGCAACTAACTACTTACATACAAAACGTATGTATACTACAGATTCTGCATCTGTATTTATTCCATACACTTCACAGGAATTACATCAGAAGAGCGGCTTTTATTACGGAATTAATCCGGATACAAAGAAGATGATTCTTTATTCAAGAAAATTGGGTAAAAACCATAATGGTTTGATATTTGGAGAATCTGGTTCCGGTAAATCGTTTGCAGCAAAATGTGAAATGCTGATGGCTTTATTAAAGAGTGACCATAATCAGGTATACGTTATTGACCCTGATAGCGAATACTCAAAAATGGCAAAAGCATTGGATGGTGAGATTATCGCATTGTCCCCAGGTGCTAAGGTATACATTAATCCTCTTGATATGGATATTGATTATGCCGGTGATGGAGACCCGGTTGCATTAAAATCTGACTTTGTTGTTTCAATGGTGGAAATTATGCTTGGAAATGGGCAGACATTATCTTCCGAAGCTAAAAGTGTCTTAGATAGATGCGTAAAAAATATTTACCGTCCATATCTGGAGCACATGATGGTGATAAGAAAAGAAAACCCAAAAATTACTTGTGATAAGGAGGCCTCTCCGACTCTTAACAATTTATACCAGGAATTATTAAGACAAAATGATCTCTTAGCAACACAGTTAGCAAAGACCATTGAAATGTATACAACGGGTTCTTATTCTACATTTGCTTTCCGTACAAACGTAGAGACAAATGCAAGATTTGTTGTATATGATATAAAGGGTCTTGGTACAGGTATGAAAGACCTTGGGCTGCATATATGTACAAATGATATATGGAATAAAATGATTGAAAACAGGGTAAAAAATTATTGGACATGGTTCTATATTGATGAATTTTACTTACTGTTACGTTCGGAGAGTACAGCGCAGTTCCTTATGGAAGTATGGAAACGCTGCCGAAAATGGAATGGCGTGCCAACCGGAATTATGCAGAACACGGAAGATTTATTACGAAGTGCGACAACAAGAAATATATTCAATAACTCTTCGTTTGTAATGATGTTGTCTTTACCACAGATTGACAGAACCAATCTTTCTACGCTGCTTCAGATTTCGGATGCTCAGCTTGACTATATTACGAACAGTGATAAAGGATGCGGGCTTTTGTATAATGGAAAGGTTATTATTCCGTTTGCAAATGAATTTCCAAAAGATAGCCCGTTATACGAGATTATGTCAACAACAGATGAAACGGCATTGGCTGGATAAAAAAGAAAAGAGTCAGAAATGGCTCTTTTTTCTTTGTAAAATTATAAAAAAAATTTTCATTTTCGTACATATTATAGGTAGAGAACAATAAGATAGAGCCTCATATGTAGGCCCAATAATTTTATAAAAGAGCAGGAGAAAAAACGATGAAGAAATGCATTATTTTATTAGTGTGTTTATTGTTAACTGTATTTAACACGCATCCAGTAAAAGCTGAAACTGTAAAAGATTCTACCATTGTTATAAAGGCTATGGTTGAAGAAGGTGTAGATTATGATATTTATGCATATATGCAGTTTGAAGACGATCAGGATAACGGATATTCCTGGACATTATCTTCAAATACGGGATATGAAATAATGGATAGTATTCCAGCTGGTACATATATCCCAGATGCTATGTTTGCAGGAAATTTTGGAGGTACGGAGTATTGGACGTATGTAGATCCTACACCAATGGAAGTGGCACCGGACGAAACAACATATATAAATATCGTTGCCGGTACAAAAAAATTTGTTTCAAAATATAAGGCTTTAGCCTATGATGTTTCCGAGGATGGAGGAGCAATAAAAAACGGTTCTATTTCTGAAAAAGAAGCAAATAAGCAGCTGAAAGAGATGGGGTCTAAGGCTTTAGAGTTTACAACGGAAAAACCAAATGATAATCCGACTGTTTTTGTTGCAAACCAAAAAGAAGAAAAGAAGGATGTTGATATAATGAGATATGTAAAAATAACAATCAGCATACTTATATTAATTGGGCTATTTGTTATTATGCATAAGCGAAATAAGCAACATACAGGCGGTGGAAAAAATAAATAAAACAGAATTCTTATAGGGCGGCTATGACCGCCTTATTTTTTGCATTATTTTGCACCTTTTCAAACATATTGTTTGTAGAGAACTTGAGGAAGGAGGAAGAGGTGTTTACCTCGTTAATAATATGGCAGAAAAAAATAACAATACCGGAAACAATAATGGAGCTGGTGGAACAAATGGTTCTACACCAAGTCCTCAAAATGGAAAAATTCCTGTAAACACAGAAAGCTTTGTAGCTTCTCAGGGTGCTGATATGGAAACATTACAAGAAACAATCGGTGAAGCAGCAATAAATCCATACAACAATACGGAGGTTGCACAGGGACAAAAGAAAACAAAAGAATGGGGCGAATATGCGCTTGGGAGCTTAGGCGTAATTGGTGGAGAAACATCTTTTGCTCAAATAGATGATTATCTTATGAATACAGATCATTCCGGAACAGGCTCCATCATAAAGGGGTATGTACTTGCAGATAATTCTAAAGGCACAAAAGATAGTTCGGAAGATGAAGTAAAATTTACAAATCAATATTCTGATGGAAAACTGTCGCGGGAAGATGCAATAAATCGAGCTGAAAAGCAGGTGGATGATTACCTTCTTTCACATAACATTGTCTTAAATTCCGACGCACATCATGCAAATACAAATGAACTTAGACAAGCAGTAGCAACCGGACAACTTGGAAATATAAAACTGTCCGACAATATGAAAACGGTTTTAAATGAAAAAATCAATATAATGGAGCAAAAAGAACATTACCGTATTGCTTCGACTCAAATGCGTAAACCTGCTCATATTGCAACTTCAGCGTCTAAGAAAATGTACGGCAATACAGAAGTTGGACAAGGATACCAAAAACAGCAGAAGGTTGTAAAATACGCTGTTAATACATTATCTATGGCTACGGCAGCCAAAAACCTGCATGATACTCAGAAAATGAAACATAGTATAAAATCTACTATGAAAAAGAATCAAAAAAATGAGGAAAAACTCCAACAATTAAATATAAGAGAGCAGGTTGCTAGAGGCGGGCTACAAGAAAATAAAGAAGCTATTGCAAAAATTCAAAAACAGAGAATAAGAACAGAAAAGAAAATTCAAAAAAACGAGAGTATTGTTAAGGCTAAAAACCAAAGACGTTCTGATAAAATTAAAGTCCGTACCCAAAAAACGAAAAAAGTTAATGACTTTAATAATAAAACTATCGTAGGAAAAACTTATGTAATTGCAAAAGCAGGTGGAAGAAAAGTAGTTAAAGTAGGTGGAAAACTTACACGAAAAGGCTTGTCTAAATTCAAAAAAGGACGACAGTTAATTGGCTATACAGATGCAAAAAGAGCTGCAAAAACCTTTAAAAAACAAGCTCGTAAAAAGAAAAGAGCTGCTTTTATAAAAAAGCATTCCAAAATATTGAATTTTGCAAAGAGCTTCGTAAGCGTTACTGGAAAAGTAAAGAAAGCTTTAATACTTGTCGTTGTTGGAGTTATATTGGTTGTTGTCTTGCTTGGTGGTATTCAGCAAATTGGAACTATTCCGGTTATATCTATTACATCACTATTTCCTGATGATGATGGTGATGAAGAAAGCATGTCGGTTGGACAGCAAACAATTGAAGCTCTATGGAATAGAATGATGGCATATGAAGAATTAATGCAGACCGGAACAACCGATAAATATTCTGCATATGCATACGGATTAACTACTCCGGCAGTATATAGTGCAACATTGAATGGAGTGCCAATAGAAGGCTTTTCAGGGGATATAAACAGTTATGTTGGAACACATGCTTATAATGGAACGTGTACTGTTGAAGAAGAACAGGTTACATATGATGGCGAGACAATTCCTGATTATACTCCGCCAACAGTAACAGATGCATCTACAAGAAAGAATATTAAGGTTGTATTCCATACAAATATTCCAAGAGATCCAACAAAATCGGAACAAACTTTTTATTATGGTATTAAGGGACAGCAATTTGACGATACCGGCTTCCGAAGAGATGGTTATTACCTCGCTGGCTGGGCTTTAAAAAGTAGTGATACGGAACCAAAGTACAAGCCTTATAACAGAGTTATTGATTCCTTTATATTGAATCGAGCACCTTCTGTAGATTTGTATGCAATATGGAAACCGGTAGAGACGCAAACAGTAGAAGTAACATATACCGCATCTACAACAGGAGATGTAAAGGTTGTAACGTCAGATGAATTAACTGGAGATTTAAAAGACCGTTTTTCTTCTAATGCAGTAGAGATTAATCTTGCATATATAGATGAAAACGGACAAACGCAGTATGTATCAGAAGATGGAGAAGCTATTCCATTTACGACAAATACACTATTTAAAGCTATCGTATCCATGGCCGCAGTTGCAACAGAAAATGACGATGTTGATTACGATACCTTTTACGGTTATTGCGAAAAAATATTTGATATGGCAATTGGCGGGTTCCGGGGATATTCAGTTGATTACACAACGGTAAATCTGGATGGTACTGCTGACGGAGATTATGCCTATACCTGGACCGGAGATGATGGCAGAACCTATCGTGCAGATGGTGCAAGGCTTACCGCAAAAGCAACTCTTTATGTGAATGCGGATATCGGGTATATGATGTCTCATGATGATACAACTGGAGAATGGTTTACCGACAATTATGGTATCGAAAATGATTTCGAAGGATGGACAGATGATAATAAGGACTGGGCATTAACATTCTTTGAACAATCAGATGAAGACTGGACGGATATGTATGATATTTCCTTCCCTGGCAACTGTGCTAGTATGCTTGGTAGTGAGGATGCTGATAATTATCTGGCAGAAATTGAAGCAAATTATGGTGGAGAGCTATCAGAAGATAGAAAATGGCTGATAAAAACTGCACTTCAGGAAGTTGGAAAACATTATTACTTATATGGCGGTGGACATACCGCAGATGGTGGTGCCGGATTTGACTGTTCTGGATTTGTGTGTTATGTCCTGTATCAATCTGGAGTAGATTACAACTACAACTATCGAAGCTGCGTAGCTTTGAAAGACAGCTACCTTGCATCATCGCATGAAGCTAGGAAACCGGGGGACCTTCTTATAAAGAACGGAACGGCTGGTGGAACAACTTCCTCAGCGAACCATGTAGCTATTTACCTTGGTACACTGACCATTGATGGTGTTACAGATGAATATACCGTAGAATGTACAACAACGAACAAAGGCACACCGCAAGAAATATCCGGTGTCCAGTTTAGAAAGTACAGCGGAAGAAAGAATTATAAATATGTAAGAGCAATTGATTAACAAGGAGCAGGGCAATATGCCCTGCTTTTTCTTGTAGAAAGACCTGAAAAATAGAAAATATCGTACATATTATAAATAAGGAAGAAACTCGTAGTAAATAACCGAAGAAAGAAAGGAAATATAATATAAATGCTTACAGAAGAACAGAAGAAATTAATCACTATTGCAAAGACCGGAAGAAATATCTTTTTGTCTGGCGGGGCCGGAACAGGTAAATCGTATGTCATGCAGAAATTAATTTCAGAACTAAGGAAAGAAGGAAAAAAGGTGCTTGTAACAGCACCAACAGGAATTGCAGCTATTCATGTAGGCGGTGCAACACTTCATCGTACATTTCAGATTCCGTTTGGCCCGTGTCCAGAGTTGAAAGGGCATATACCAAAGGAAATTTTATTTGCCGATGTCATTATTATTGACGAAATTTCTATGTGTAGAGCTGATGTATTCGATTATGTTGCAAATGTTATTCTCAGAACAGAAGTAAAAGAAAAAAAGACTATCCAGCTTATTGTATGTGGAGATTTTTGCCAGTTACCGCCGGTTGTAACAAATGCAGATGCCGAATGTCTTAGCTCAAAATATGATGGATTTTATGCGTTTGAATCAGCTTCTTGGGAAATGTTTGATTTCTTAACAATTCTTCTTAAAGATATTATCCGGCAGGAAGATAAGGATTTTTCAAGAATGCTAAATGATATTCGAATTGGAAAACGAGCAGTTGTAGGAGAAATTTATGCTCATTCCAACAAAAATCCAATAAAAGATGCAATTACATTGTATGCGACCAATAAAAAAGCAGATGAAAGAAATCTTGCGGAATTACATAAGTTAAATGCACCAATAACAAGATTTGCCGCAACTATTTCTGGACAAGTTAATAAGAATGAAGAACCAGTACCGGAAGAAATCCAATTAGCTGTAGGGGCAAGAGTAATGTTTGCAATAAACGACTCAGAAGAAAGATTTGCAAATGGTACATTTGGTATTGTTACGGCAGTTAAGGCTGGCTTTGTAAAAGTAAAAATTGATGATGGTCCAGTAGTAGATGTTTACCCTTTTGAATGGACCATCAATAAATATACGGTTAAAAGGGTTCCAAATAGTGCAAAAGAAGAAATTGTCACAGAAAAAATAGGTTCTTTTTCTCAAATTCCACTGCGCTTGGCATACGCTATTACCATGCATAAAAGCCAGGGACAAACTTATGAAAAGGTTAACCTTGACCCATATTGCTTTGCAGAGGGGCAGTTTTATGTTGCATTATCCCGTGTAAAAACAATCGATAACCTACATTTCCTTGTACCGCCAAAGACAGAATATCTTATAACTGATTTGAGGGTACAGGATTTTTATAAAAATCTTGCGAAGTAGATACAGCTTCCCATATAATGTGTGTTATACTTACATATAATGGCTATGATTTGGAAGGGAGATTCGAAAAATGGATGAAATTTTAAATACAAAAAGAGCTGTATATAGGGAACAGTTTAATAATATCTGCGCTGATTTTTCAATTTACCGCTTAAAGCATAACGTTGACGAAAACTTTATCTCTGTAGAAAAGCAAGTATGGGAATGCAGGGAGAAAGCACCACATATGACTTATGAGGATATCGAACAATTCGAAAGCTGCTTAGTTATGGCACAGGCATATTTAGCACGAAAGGAGATTTTTGAATGAGCGAATTTGGAAATGAATACTCTGCTGAGGAATTTCAGCAACAGTATGAACTTATAAAATCTTATTTGGTTACTGGAAAGGATCCGTCTTGCAACACAAATACTATTCTTGTTAATGGACAGCCGGGAGCCGGAAAATCGAATTATGAGGCAGAATTATCGAAAAATTGCATTATTATCGATACGGATGAATTCAGACGTTTCCATCCACGTATTGAAGCTATTAAAAAACTGGATGCTGAAGAATATGCAGAACGGACACAGGGATTTGCTAGTTCGGTGACAGAAAAGCTTATAACTGAATTATCAAAGGACCGCTATGACCTTGTGATAGAAGGAACGCTGCGGACAGCAGAAGTCCCAATTAATACCTGCATGAAATTAAAAGAAAACGGGCATAAGGTTGATTTGGTCGTAATCGCCTGTGATGCATGTCAGGCATGGGAATCTACAGTCACAAGAGCGGAAGAAATGTTGCAGCATAAGCTGAAACCACGCCTCGTACCAATAGATAAATATGACTACAATGTAAGACATATTGCGGAAAATTTGAAAACCGTTAAAGATAAAGGCTGTTTTGATTCTATTTCTCTTGTTACAAGAGAGGGAAAATCAATCGACTTAAAAGGACAGAGCCCTGAAACAGCATTAGAAAAAATCCTTAATTTGGATAAATGGAGCCGGAATTTGGCACAATACGAAACAATGTATCTGCAAAACAAAATGAACATTATTAAACAGGAGCTGATTAGCCGTGGAGTACGATAACTTATTTCATGTACACACAAAGAGATGTGGTCATGCTGGTAATGAAACTGATGCTGATTATATCCAGACTGCACTGGAATTGAATGCAAAGTCCATATATTTTACAGATCATGCCCCTTTTCCGGAAAATGTCTTTGGAAATAGGATGAAAATGGCGGAATTGGATGAATACATTAATACACTGGCAAAATTAAAGGGAAAATACAACCATAAGATAGACATTAAAGTAGGACTTGAAGTAGAGTATCTTCCTAAGTATAAGCAATATTATTGCTGGCTAAAAGAAAAATATGGCATTGATTTATTTCTTGGGCAGCATATTTGTACTCATAATGGAGACTACAATTTTGCGTATAAGGATAAAAGTGAGGAATATGAATGGTTGGCAGAATCTATTCTTGAGGGATTGGATACTGGCTTTTTCTCTGCATTACTTCATCCAGAAAGGATATATAAGAATAGTCAGTCATGGGGTGAACAGCAGATATTAACTGCAAAGGCGATATGGGAAGCTACCCAAGATAAAAACATTCCGATAGAATATAATTATTCTTCGGTGGTGAACCCTAAAATAGAATATTGGCATTCAAATTTCTGGGCATACAAGACGCATAATAATATCATATATGGATTAGATGCACACAACACAAAGGATTTGCGCATGGGAACTGAATTTTTCAGGGTAGTATCTGAAGCATAAACACTCAACACTCTTATTGTTCTAATAAGGGTGTTTTTTATTGCAGAAAACGTCTGCTTTTATAAGCTTTTGTATTTGCATATGGGGTGATATATAGAGGACATTTTTATAAAAATTTTCTACTCAATCATACATATTTAATATGGAAGGAGAATTTTATGAAACGACGAACAGCAATCGACCTAAACCAAATGTATATGATTTGTGACGAAAAGACCGGATTACCTTACATGGATGAAGAACGTTGCGCTTATTTATTCCCGGATGAAATGACAGCTGATTCCTTTATTGAAATACATAAGGAAACAAAAAAAGCTTCGGCTCAATTTTATACAGAAGAAAAACTTAATGCAAAACTGTATAAGCTTGGGTTTATTAACGTTGCTGTCTATAAAGATGGAGATTGGGAAAATCATCCTATATATAAGGAAGTATTACCGCTTGATTATTACAATAATTTACTTGCTGCAACAATAACTCTTATTAAAAAAACCAAAAAGAAAAAATATATAAGAGAATTAAAACATTGCGAATTTCTTGTACCTGTAAAAATCAAGAATGGAGATAGTCCGGAAATCTTTTATGCAACAGCAGAGATAAAAAACAGTGATGAAAAAATGCAGGTTGTTTTTTCTGATATTGATGAATTTAATGCATGGAGCGAGAGTATGCCGGATTGGGAACTTTTGAAAATGAACTATATTTCACTCAGACAGACCCTGCATAAACGAGATTTATTGTTTAATCCTAAAGGTAATATTTTATTGTTAAAAAATCATTTATTACCAGCGACAGAAGAGGAGGAAGAATAAATTGGGAATATTTAAAAGACCTTATTATTATGTACCACCTTGTCCAAAATGCCAGAGCAGAAAGACCGGACGATATGTGAAAAATCCAGTTGTGAAGCAAGATAGGGGATATATATTCGAAGAATCATTAAAGAATGGTGAGATTGTAGAAGAAACAGATATTGTCCCGGTTGAAAATGCATTCTGTTGTGACTGTGGGCATGAATGGAGCTGCTATATCGAAACCATATGGCTCACTCCACAAGAGATATTAAAGCAAAAAAAGGCCCGTAGAATAGAAGGGTTAAGTGAAGAATTAGAAAATGAGAAAAGAGAAGAAAGAAAAAAAGAACCTTTTGCAAAAAAATTTTTTAAATCACTTTTTTTCGGAAAATAGGAGGAAATAAACATGGCATCATCTAAAAAGAGACATTATTTATACATATTAAAAGAAGCAGATGTAATCAAAAGAGATATGGAAAAGAACAATCTTGCCGGTACAAGTGATTATGAACAGATTTGTACAATGTGGAATTTAGCATTTGTTGAGCTGCTTAATACAAGAATGCCTTTTTTCTATATGGCAGAAGACGATATTGTTCGAATTGCTATTGATGAAAAATTCTTTGATATGAGTGCTGACCGTCTGTGCAATTTTATTGGGGAACCAAGCTTTGTAGAGCTTATGAAGCGGACAGACTTTAAAAATATTGACGACGATGACAAAGAAGATGATAAGGAATCAGAAGCTTTTGCATCCGAATTCGAAAAACTTAAAAATAAAATTCTTGGTGGCGCTACTGTAAAAAAGGAAAACACCAATTCTACACAAGAAAAAACGGATGAGAAAGAAACAAAACCCGTTCAAAAAACTAATAATTTTGCACCACCGGCAGTTCCTCCTGGAACAACAATAGAAGAAGTACGGAATTACCGGAGCCAGAACGGAACAACATATGCCATTAATACGACAGAGCTGGCCTTTATGGGATTAGAACCTGGAATTGGTACAACATACACTGCAGTTATGTGTGCTATGGCATTATCAAACGATTATAAAGTGGCATACTTTGAGTTTAATGATACCGGGCATATTTACGCTTTAGCAAAATGGATTTTGGATGAAGAACCTAATGGCATGACAAGTATTGAACTTGGCGGCGTAGACTTTTATTTTGGAATTGACTACATGACATTTATCTCTGATTACAAGGATCAGTATGATTTTGTGGTAATTAATTACGGAAATATACAGGATAACAACAATATGTCTGAGTTTATCCGCTCCGGAAAGCGATTTATTATTGCTAGTGGTATTGACTGGAGATTAGGCAAATTGGAAGAGTTTTACAAAAATTGCGAATACGATAGAACTGGAGCAATTATGTATCTTGTGCCATTAGCTTCTGACGAGATGTTGGCTACTGTTAAGAATATTACAAGTAAAAACACGGTGGTTTCTGTTCCGTATTGTGCAAATCCTTTCGAACCTACAGAAGAAGTAATGCAGAAACTGTTCACTTCTCTTAGAATAGAGGGTAATCATAAAAAGGAAGAAGAAGTGCCAGAGAAGAAAAAAGGATTTCACTTTGGATTAAAAAAATAATCTTTATAGGAGACAAATTCAAAACAAACCTAAATCTCAAATAAGGATTCCAAGCTATTCATAACTTGGAACCCTTTTTTTTGAACTTTTCTGAAAAATGCAAAAATCTAAAAAAAATGAACCTAATCGTACATATTGTATATGCAGAACAAAAAGAAAGAGAGGTGAAGCCTATGGGCGGCTATAAAGGAGGCGCAGCCGCAAAATTCAGGAAAGATGTAATAAAACAAAAGAAAATAGTAGAAAAACAAGAGGAAAATCAGTCCGAAAGGAATGTAAGGAAAGATTCTACTCAGGAATTACCTATTGCCGATGTGATAGGAATAAGAAAATTGCCTCAAGTACACATAGAAAAACACCCGTTTTTACGAAGTGTAATGTTCGCTATTTGTTTTCTGATTATTGTGGCGCTTATCTTTCTTTCTGCTTTTGCAATTATAACATACATTTCCCCGGACAAAGGACAGGAAATTATCGATATGGTACATACGTTCTTTGAACAATGTCAGTTTTACTGGGGACAGCTAACAAACAAATAGTTTAAGAAAAAGGAAGGAGGAAGGGCTTTAGATAGCCCGGACTAAATTATGAAACAGTTATTTGAAGAGTATGGTGGAGTTGTTATCACCGTAGCAGTTATTGTAGCATTGATCGCAATTATTACAGTAATTATGGCTACAAATGGAACCGTGCAGACAATGTTTACCGATTTGCTTACCACAATGAAGAATAAGGTAGATGCAGCTGGTGGAAACGGCGGTATTGCTTTTGTACCGCCTTTGTCTCTGCGGTAAACAAATAAGCCTCGTCAAATATGGCGGGGCTTATTAATTACAAAAAAGAGGATGGTGAAACCGTAACAGGATTTTATGAAAGAAAATGTATTAGAAATAAAAAAAGAAGATTTTGGACCATTTTTACCTTATCTTGAAAATCCGCTTGTGACAGATATTGATTTCCAGGGGCATTCTCTCTGGATTACAGATGATAAAGGCACACATAAAGTAGAAAATACAGCAGACTTTACAGAAACATTTATCGAAACATTCTGTTGTATGGTTGCTAATCGTGTAAATAAGCAGTTTAACAAGAGTCGTGGTAATAATGTCCTTGAAGCTGAAACAGATACCTTAAGAATTGAAATTGTACATGAATCAGTAGCTTTATCCGGTAGAAGTATTACCATTCGAAAATCTATGCCGTATATAAAACAAACGATGGAATCCATGATAACAGATAAATATTGTGAACCGGAAACACTAGCGTTGCTGATTAATTGCGTAAAAAGTAAACTGAATTTTGCTTTTTGTGGCAAGCCTGGTGTTGGCAAGACAGAATTACTTAAATTCATGACACAATTTATTACAGATAAAGCTATAACAATCGAGGATAATCCAGAGATTCATTATGGAGAAATCAATCCCGGAAGACCTTATCAGGAATTAAAAGTTGATGAAGAACGATTTTCTTATACAGCAGCGATTAAGACTTGTCTCCGTTTAAATCCAAAATGGATTTTACTATCTGAGGCTAGAAGTGAAGAAGTTGCGTATCTTCTTGAAGCATGGAGCACTGGCGTTTCCGGAATGACAACATTGCATACAGATAGTGTAAGAAAAATTCCTGACAGAATTGTTAATATGATTGGAAATGAAGGAGATACATCTAATATTAGAAATACCGTATATGAATTTCTTAATGTCGGAATTCTTATTGGACGACGAATTGACCCAGACACAAATAAACGATACCGCTATATTAATCAGATGTGCTTTTTTGCAAGAGAATTTGATACTGTTGCAAAAGTAACAAAAAACAGAGTGTATATGGTTGTGGAAGACGGACATATCGTATCAAATACATTGCCTGCTGACGTTATAAAAGCAATGAAGAAAAAATATATAGACACCCCTTTTAAATGTAAAGAGGTTGATGCGGTATTAGAAAAATTAAAGGAAGGAGGGGCAGATGAATAATCTGCCACATTAATATGGCAAACAAAAAAAATAAAGCAGGAAAAGAAAAAACAAATAGAAAGCGTTCCTTATTTCTCCCTCAAAATTTAAAAAGAGAGATAGAAGGTTATGGTTATAGCTTTTCATACAAAAAATATGCGGCCTACTTTGCATTAGCTGCCTTGGCAATAATTGTGATTGCACGCCTTTTTGCGTTAAATCTTACATTCTCTATTATTTTATTTGCACTCAGTATTGCTTTTGTCCCATTTTTTGTACGTGATTCTTATATGCAGAAAAAGGCAGAAGATGAATATATTGATGCAACAAAATATGTAGAAAATATGCTGTATTCATTTATGAATACAAAGAAGATTTTGGAATCTTTAAGGGATGTCTCACAGCTCTATGAAACCGGTGAACTAAAAGAATGCATTGAAAAGGCAATTGTATATATTGAGCAGGGTGATTACAAGGAAGAAGCCTACAGTGAGGCATTAGCTATTATTGAAAGAAAATTTCCATCAAAGCGTATTGCAAATGCTCATAATCTTATGATTGCAGCAGAGCTTTATGGTGGAGACTTTGAAGGATCGGCAAGAATTCTTCTTGAAGATAAAAAAAAATGGGTGAATAACACCAATGTAATGCGTGTTGAAAAGAAAAAAAAGTACAAAGAGCTCGCTCTTTCTGCTATTGCCAGTGGAGCGTTATGCGCCATTATTACTATCGTGTATAATAAATTGCCAGGCAATATCAATATAACAAACAATGTTGTTGTACAGGGCTGTGCGGTAATTACAATGTTTTTACTTCTGCTTATTACAAAAAGAGGAAGTACAAAACTTAACACCGACTGGGTAAAAGAAGATTCATTAAATAAGAGCAAAAATTCTGTAGAAAAATACAATGAATTACTGTCATATGATGCCAAAAAAGAAAATATGAAGAGTTTAATTTTCTCATCTATTTTCTTTGTTGGTGCAATTGTAACAGGTGTATTGAAAATTAAAGTTGCAGCAATTATCTTAGGAATTATCGGTCTTTTTGTATTGTTGTCATCCAGACTTGGATATAAAGTATTGTATCGTTCTGTAAAAAATGAAGTTATGCTTGCATTACCTGCGTGGTTTGTACAATTAACACTGTTATTACAGGAAAACAACATTAAAAATGCATTAACGAAGTCTATGGCAACCGCACCGGAAATTATTAAGCCGGAACTCACACATTTATTGGAGCGGACAGATACTAATCCAAATGATATTAATGCATATACCGATTTCTTTGCGTTCTTTGATATTCCGGAAATTAACTCAGCTATGCAGGTGTTATATATGGTAGGAGTAACCGGAAGTGGAAACACATCAAAGCAGATGCAATCATTGCTTGATACCATCTACGTTATTCAGGAAAATGCTGAAAAAATAGAGGCAAACGAGAATATTTTAGGACTTTCTAATATGTTCAAATACCCTATGTTGGTCGGAAGTGCAAAACTTATCGTAGATCTGGTTATGTTCATTCTTGTAGCATTGCCAGCAATGATGTCTATTTAAGGAGGTGCTTGTATGGAATCAATCCCAAAAGTGTTCTTTTCCTTATTTTTGTTTTTGATTGTTACTGTGCTTGGCATTAACATCATTAATGCCGGACAAAACAAAAGTGAGGCAGAATCTTATAAAGCTGAAGTAATAGCTGAAATTGAAAACAGCAATTTCAGTGATGAAGTAATATCTGAATGTGTGTCAAATGCAGAAAAAAATGGATATACATTAACGGTAAATAAAACCGTAGTAGACGCCGATGCAGAAGAGTATTCCGCAGAGGTTGTCTTAGGATATACCTACAGTATTCCATTGTTAAACGTAGATAGTACACATTATATCCGTGGCGTGGCCAGATAAGGAGGATAGGTGTATGAAGAAGATATTTGAAGAATATGGAGAAGGCGTGATTGCTTTGCTTGTAGGCGGAGTAATCGTAGGCTTATTCATGCAGGTGCTAATATTGGCACAATAGGAGGTCTCTATGAAGAAAATATTTGAAGAATACGGCTCCGTAATTATGGGTGTAATGGTTGTTGGAATATTTTTAACAATAGGATTAGCAATGCTTGCACAAAATGGGACACTGCATCAGGTTGTAGAAACATTAGAAGCTAGTCTTTGTGGCTCATAAGAAAGGAAGGTGTATTTTATGAAAGCCTTGTTTGAAGAATATAGTGGCGTTGTTATTTCGATATTTTGCGTAATTTCTGTCCTTGGAATTTTATTTTTTGGCATAACAGATAAAAACGGAAATCGTGGAATTTACAATATTCTCGGAGCCGAAGTAAACAATTCCAGTTCAACAGAAGCTCCGGATAATGGTTCTTACAATGCTATGGATGGTTATGCTAATAAAGCAAAACCTACTGTAGAACAAAGAAAGAAGCGTGTCGTTGCAGGAACTGCATATAACATAACAGATCTATTTAAAGTAACTGATTCTCAAGGTGATGATGCTGCTATCAACAAAATAACATCTATTACACTCAATACTGTATCAGGTGATGTTGATAAAACATCCTCATATGCTTCAGACACGAAAAGTATTACTTTTCCGGAAAAAGGAACCTATACGATTGTAATGAAAGTAAAAGACCGGCAGACTGGCAAAAAAACAACAATCAGTACGAATGTTTTAGTAAATTCAAGATAAGGAGGAAGTTTAAATATGAAGCATATCGTTCAATATGCACTTATGCTTATTATAGCCGTGACAATCATAGTAAGCATCGTATCTATAGAAAATACCAATGGACGTAAAACGGAATTGGATACAAATATAAGTACGTGTGCCGAAAATGCTTTTGAGTCTCTTTATAAGCTTAGCAGCTATGATAGCTTAGGTGATACACAAAAAACAGAAACGCTAGAGAGAGAGTTTGAAAAGGAACTAAAAAATTCCATGAATTCTATTTCTAATGTTGAGGTCCAATACAATTACGTCAACGTGGAAAAAGGAATACTTGATGTAAAAGTAGAAGTGACGTATAAAAGTAGTCTCGGTGCTGATGACAAAATAGAACAAACCAAGATGGTTATTTATGAAAAAGACAAAACGATTGAGGAAAAACCATCTAAAACACATACTGTAACATTTTATCTTGACGATGGCAGCGTCTACAAGACAAAAAGGGTGTCTGAAAAAGACAATCTCACATTACCGGAGAAACCAAAAGAAGAAGGAAAAACCTTCGGCGGTTGGAAAGACAGTGCAGGTAATATAGTAAACGAAAATACAATAATTACAGAAGATATAAATTGCTATGCAATTTTTGACTAGGAGGCGAATGGTAAATTGGAAAATGCAATAAAAAGAGGCGATATTTTTTATGTTAGTAAGGGCAGTAATGGACAAACTGGAAGCGAACAATATCCAGACCGTCCGGCACTGATTGTAAGCAACAATGCAAATAACGCATCATCTGGCGTAGTAGAAATTGTATATCTTACGACACAGCCGAAGATAGATCTTCCAACACATGTTACTATTTGTAGTACAGGACGTGAATCAACAGCCCTTTGCGAACAAATTACTTCCGTTTCAGTGGAAAGAATAAAAAATTATATCGCAAGTATTGACGAGCATGAAATGGAAGAAATTGACCATGCGTTAAGCATATCAATAGCTATCAAACAAAAACACAAAACTCCATTTAATAACGAATTCATCCGGATACAGACGGAACGTGACACATACAAAGAATTGTATGAGCAGCTTTTAAAAAATATTATGCAAAAAACCGATTAATATTCGCAAGAAAGAAGAATAATCGATAAGAAAGAGTCAGAAATGGCTCTTTTTTATTTTGCCTAAAATCTGACATATTGTAGATATACATTGAATATAAGGAGGAATAAAGAATGTCATCTACAAAAAAATCAGAAGAAAAAGTATTAACTATGAGAGATTTAGAAGAACGGTTTACAAAAGTGGTGTCACTGGCATTAGAAAAAGGATATGTTATCAATTTTACTAAGAGCAGTGCAGATGATTTATTATTGTATACTCGCAATAAGAAGCTGCCACCAATCTTACATATCTATATGTACGACAATTATCTATCAACCAATATATGTAGTGTTTGTAAAGAGCTTGTAGTAGAAGAGATTTATGACAAGCATTTATTATACGAAGATTTAAAAACGTATGATAAAACCCAGGTATATTCAGAACGCTACTTCATATATCGTGGTGACAAAAAAGATGTTTATTGCAAGTCGGAAGAAGAAATCTGCAAATTAGGGGAAAAATCAAATGAGAGATATGTAAGAGCTTTAAACCATTACTATGAAAATCTCAGTAAAAAACTGTCACAGAAACAATTACAGGAAATTGTTATGAGAATCTTAAAAAAGAAACACTTAGCAAAATCCTGGTTTAAAGATGCGAGTATCGAAGAATGCAACGTGGAAATATTAGAATATGGGTATTTACGTATTACATTCCCAGATGGTAAAAAAAATAGATTATTTTTTTATACAGAATGGGATGCGCGGTAAAGAGGTGATATTTATGGGGATCGGCTCATTAACGGTTTTTTGAAATAAAGGCAGGGCATAAGTCCTGCTTTTATTTTGCTCAAAATCGAACATATTATTGGTAAATACTACTCAAGGAGGATTTTGTATGGAAGATATTTATTGGAATAATAAAGAAGAAATGTTAAAATTTGTACAACAAGATGAAGGAAATATTCGATTTGTTTCAAAAGAGTTACGTAATGATAAGGATGTGGTTATGCCCGCCGTTCGCAATAACGGCATGGCTTTAGGGTATGCTTCCGAAAATTTACGTAACAATAAGGACGTTGTTTTAACCGCTTTACAACAAAATGGAAATGCTTTAAAATTTGCTTCAGAACAGTTACGGAATGACAAAGAAGTTGTTATGACCGCTGTTCATCAAGCAGGAACAGCCTTACAATTTGCTCCGGAAAAATTGCGTAACGATAAAGAGGTAGTGCTGCAAGCTATAAAAAATAATGGATGGACTTTACAATTTGCCTCGAAAGATTTGTGTGATGACAAAGAAGTTATTCTTGCTGCCATTCAACAAGATGGAGAAATTTTAAAATATGCTTCTGAAAGATTAGCAAATGATAGAGATGTCGTTATGGTTGCCATTCAGCAAAGTGGATATAATCTAACATATGCATCAGAAAAATTGCGTAATGATAAAGATATTGTAATGACAGCTATACAAAAAAACGCATTGGCTTTACGATATGCATCAAAAGAATTGCGTAATAACAAAGATATAGTTATGGCAGCTATTCAACAAACGGGATTGGCTTTAGAATCTGCATCGGATGAATTGTGTAATGATAAAGATATCGTAATACACGCTGTTCATCAAGCTGGAACTGCTTTAATGTATGCTTCTAAAGAACTACGAGATAACAAGGAAATTGTTTTAGTTGCGCTTCAAGAATCCCCGGATGCATTTTGCTATACTTCTCCAAGGCTTCAACAAGATCCAGATATACGAAAAGCTGCCGGAATGAAACCGGATATAAATCGAGAACAAGAAAAACCGGATATAGATACAGTATTAGGGGATGCGAAAAAATGGTGCCAGGAACATAATGATGCACCGACTGTACAACCACAACATAATATTGAACGATAAACGATAAAGGCAGGGCATAAGCCCTGCTTTTATTTTGCTCGGAATCGAACATATTGTCAGTATAAATATTGAATATAAGGAGGATAAAAATTGAATATCAAAGAGATTTTTAAAGAAAACAAAGTAGTTTCAGAAGTAAGTAAGATTGAACGGTGTTCCTGTGTTAACGTGCAGTTTTTGACATCGAAGAAAAGAAAAGATGAAACGGAACTGACGGTGGAACACAATATACTTACAAAGGCAGCTATAGAGGAACTTGATGAGCTATTCTGTTCGTTAGCAAAAGAATTGGATACGACTCCAGATTCTGTTACCGGTATTACCGTTGTGGCATCTGCAAACAGTAAGGTTGCATTGGAACATGCGGGATATTAAGAAAAAAGGAGTATGCTAATGTGGGATGAAAACACTTACATATTCAAAAAAAGAAAAGCATATTTTCTTCTTTGGCGACGAATATATCGTTTTGAAAGGCAGTATGACATCAAGCATAACGGTGCGATAAATGATGAACATTTACAAACTGTTTTACCAAACCGACAGAAAAAAGTTTTGGAAATAAGCAGAAAACGATACGAAAACGCCAGAGATGGAAAACGAATCACATTGTCTGTAGGAGGCAAAATATGATGATTTTAGAATTTTTAGGAAATTGTTTTGTTAATGCGATTATCGCTTTGATTTCTGGCAGACCATATAAATGGTTTATTGTCATTGTGAGCTGGGTATTATTTGAGCTTATTTATGCATTCTTTTTTTACAAAGATGTGCCGGAAACCGATGAGACAACTACAAAAGAATTGAATGGAGGAAAATAATAATATGTCAGAAAAAGAAAAAGCAATTATTGAAGATAATTTAAAAGCCTATGAAAACAATTTTGGATATATCAAAATTGTCAAAGAAGAGTGTGGAAAAGGTTTTTACGTTTTCACAAGTGAAGAACGAAGTGAAAGCGGATGCTGGACACAGTTCTGTTATAACATTGACTATCTTAATGGTTGGTTATATGGATGCGTGCAGGCTGCAAACGGTGTCATGAAGAAAATTGCGAAAAAATAAGTGAAAGTAATTACATACGATTTGGAGGAATATCAATTATGAATGAATTATTTCAGACAGATAAGTATAGTATTGTCTATGGAGACTTCCACGGAAAACCGGGTCAGGAACTCTTTAGATGTCCAAGAGAATTGGACGATGTTGATTTACGCAAATATGTGAATGAAAACCGCTGCTTATTAGGATTTGAGGCAGATACGGATGGTTCATTGCAGAAAGAATCAGATTCCTATCTTGGATATTATAGAATGTACTTTAGAGATGGTACATGGCATGGAAGATGGATGGAAGAGAGCAAGAAACTTGATGAGATTGCCTGCCATGGAGTAGATGAAATCATTTCATGGCTAAAAAGAATGTTTCCATATGGATGTGATTGGGTGATGGAAACCTATATGCAACGTTATCCAAACTGGGGTGCCAACAGATGTCTGCTAAAGCCGGTTTTTTCAGACCACTATAAAGTGTTGTTTGATACGACTTACAAAAATGAGGATTACCCGGTACGCATTTATGTGTACGAATAATCTGTAACAGCATCATTAACAATCCTTCATGAATATTTATATTAAAAAGAGCCAGAAATGGCTCTTTTTTATTTTATTTGGAATCAAACATATTGTATTTGAATATTGAAAAGATAGGAGGATACAATTATGACTTAAAAACCCAAAATAATAATTAAAAAAAATCTTATGTAGAAAATCTTGGCAAATTAGCTATTACTTTTCAAAGCAGCACGATGCTGTATATTAACAGGGCGTATGACCCCACGGAGGAATCAAAAATGAACAAACACTTACATATGATGGAGAAAGTAACTTATATTAAAGAAAACGGATTGCAGTCATCTAAGACTGTAATGGAGGAACTTTACAAATGGTCTGAATTGGAATGTTTAAGAAAACATGTTAAATTCCGGCTTTTTAAGGTATATGGAATTGCCGAATTAAGCCAGGACGGAATTGAAGAGTCTGATATTGATGCAGAACTGTATTTTGCATTTTGCAAAGCAGTAGAACGTTATCAGTTGCATGATGATTTACCAGAAACAGAAGAAGAGAAGATGTTTATTACATACTGCCATAGATATATGGATGGAGATGTAAAACGCTTCATTGAAAAAGAAAATCGTATTTCTCATTATTACACATGGCTTCTTATGCGAATCAAAGCAAATGGTTACGATGTATTTTCAAATACTGAAGAATGCATTGAAATTATCAGAGATGCCAGAAAGAGAAAAGAAACTGGTAACATTCAGCCAGAAAAGAGTTTGGAACGATTGAGAAAAGCCTTAATCGAAAAAGACTATCTCCCGTATGACGCATCTTTGATGTTACCATATGAAGATGAAAGACTGCCGTATGAGCAGCTTATTGAGATTTTGCATTCAAAATTCACAAAAGATGAATGGGAACTTTTTTATGCATATTTCTTTGAATTCGACCAGAACCGGAGAAAAACCGTTGTTTCTATGTCAAAGAGATATAACAAAAGCACTACTTATATGTACAACGAAATAAGAAAAATAAAAGAAAAAGCAAGAAGAATTGTCAAATATGATTATTTCTGCGATAATTCATATATGCTTGCAAAGGAGGAAGTGGAATTATGGTAAAACTGACAGAGAAAGAAGAATTAGAAGTTATCAACAAATCAGATCGGGAACGTGCTATCTGCGACATTCAGGAACTCACACCTTTTGCGGTACCGGATGACATTGCGGATAAGGTACTGGATGAATATTTTATCGACGTAGAGGAAGATGTACGTGTTCAGGATGCCAAGGTCGAAATTGCCAATCGTATTATGCAGCGTGAATGGGTAGAACGGGTAAATACACACGCAGGGTTTATCCAGTTCCTTAAAGCATATCACGGTTACGAAATTAATCTTGAGAGCGAAACTACAATGTATTGTGGTAAAAAGCGTTTTGTTTTTGCCACAACACCAGCAGATACCTTGCTTAAATTTGCGGAACTTGGAACGGAAGTTACTATCCGAGATAAAGCCGGAAATAAAGTCAAAATTGTGGGGATTTCTATCACCCGAAAGAAAATTCGTTTTCTGTTTAATAAATAATGATAATAAAGAAAGAGTCTGAAAAGGCTCTTTTTTATTGTAGAAAAAGAATACATTTCCAAAAATATCGTACATATTATAAATAAGGAAGAAACTCATTTCATATATTTTTCAAAATTGATAAATAAGACTTGTGAAAAACAAAATATATCATTAAAATAAACACTATAGCAGAGCAAGAACTATACCATATAACTTAAGTTATTTTTACGAAGGAGAAAAGGGTTATGAAAGAAAAGTGCGATGATTTTGAAGTCATTTTTAAATATGACACAGTGAAAGTAGTATATGATAATACAGAAGTAATAGGGATTCCGACAAACAACTGGAAGAAGATGCATAAAATTCCTATTAAAGCAAAAGGCAAGGTCTTTTATGAGAATATACCACTTGGTCCAACAAAAAAGGTAAAAACATTATATATATCAGACCGAAACCATATGAAAAAGAGAATGGTGCAATATCGTCATTTTCTCAAATATACAGAATATTGTTCCTTGAATGAACCGGAACTGATACAATTAAAATATCGATATTTGTACTCACCTAAAAAATACCATAAAAAATACAACAGAATGAAATGGAGAGATGAAAAATGGCGGACAAACAAGTTTACCTCCTGGCTGAAAATGAGATTGAGAAAGAAAATAATAAGTTTTCCTACGACAATAAATATGAAGAAGAGACACTTCTAATGGATATATTTCGCAAATATCCTCTGAATGACAATATTGAGACCGTTGCAATGAAAATTGCGGTACTGGATATGGTTAATTCAACAAATTTTGTTCGCTACAAAAAGAAAATATCGCTCCGGGAGATGGCAACGTATATATGCAATATTACAGATTTTGATGAACGGGTAAAAAATGGGGATCCGACATTAGTAAACGAACTGGCAAAAACAAATGGAAATATCAACCTCTTCTCCTTTGCATCCAAGTATTGTACATATCACAATGTAGCTGTCTACAAAAACGACGATTATTCCATTTATGATGGAATTGTGGCAAAGCATCTGCCAAAATACAGTGAGAATCTAACGAAAAGAAGGATAGAACAATGGCGAAATAATCTGGATTATTCTTCGTTCGTTAATTGCATTACGGAAATTTTAGATAAAAACAACATCCATATCGATTTCCGACGCCGGAAATTTGATTATTATTTATGGTACACATACAGAAATGTAAAGTGAAACCCTTGAAAAAGAGCCGAAAAGGCTCTTTTTTATTGTAGAAAACCAAGAAAAAATAAAATTATCGTACATATTATAAGTGTAGAAGATAGCTAAGAATAAGTATTGACTTGACAAAAATACGGGAGGAAAGGTATGGGAAAATTAAAATGTCCAGAATGTGGAAGTGATTTAGAGTTAACTGTTGACGTGGTGTGTGAACATAGCCAAAAGATTAATAACGATGGTTCTCTTCACAAGGTAAAGAATATTTCAACTAGAGGAAACGTAAATGGTGCCCCATATTTGAAATGCACAGGACATAAGTGTTGCTTTACATATGATGTAGAACATGCAAGCCATGATAAGCCTGTGAAAGAGTTTGATGAATGGATAGCAGAACATTTGGAAGAGATATATCAATTAAATTGAAACTTGATTAAGAAAGTCCATTTTAAATGTACAAACTGGGGAGCGTACAGAAAACAGATACAAGAAAAGAGGCAAAAGACATGGACCAGATACAACGTGAAAAGATAGCTGAAAAGTTAAAGAAGATTAAAGCCCTTGCAGAACGTGGCGTGGGTGGTGAAAAAGAAACCGCAATGCGAATGTACGAGGAATTAAAAACCAGATATGAACTGGAAGATGAAGATATAATGATGGATGCAGTGACGCTTCACTGGTTCAGATATGTAGACGAACTGGAAGAAAAGGTGTTGCGCTGGATTTTTTGCAAAGTGACTGGTAGCACAACATATTACATTTACAGGGGTAAATACAGTCGCAGGAAGAAACGTGGGTGCGATTGCACAGAAATTGAAGCAGTAGAAATCACAGTGCTTTTCAATTTCTACAAAGCGGAATTGAAGCGAGAGTTAGAAGCCTTCTTGGTGGCGTTTAAGTACGGCAATGACCTATTCCCGGACAAAACGGCACGTTGCTATAAAGAAAACGACACAGAAGCACCAGAGAGGACAGACGAAGAAAAACGAATGTTAAAAAAGGCTACATGGTATTCAAAGTTTATGGACAAGAACAAACCACCACAGGCACTGATTGGAGAACCGGATGCGAAAGAAGATTAAAAGAAGTTAAACTGAAATTTAGAATTTAGGAGAAAAAACAAAATGGCAAAATTTATTAGAGCGTGCAAGTGTCCAAGATGCGGTAAGATTTGTAAAAGTGACGGAACTACATATGACTTAATAACAAATGGTGATGCAATTCTAGTAAACGATTTTAGTTATGAAGAATGGCATTGTGATGATTGTGATATTGATTTTGGAATAAGTGCAGTCGAAAATATTATAGAGGAATTTTAAATTAATAAACTGAAATTTAGAAAAGGAATAATTTATGTTATATAAAAAGAAAAAATATATCCCTTATTTTTCAGGCTTTAATGGCTTTAGTCCATATAAACACGAAGATTTCTATTGCTATTATGCAGAAGGATTTTGGGATAAGTATGGACTTCATTATACTTTTGAATATTCTGATGGAAAAAATGTAATAAAAGAAGAAATTCATAAAAAAGGAAAGAGATATTCAAAACCTCCATATGCATTTAACAGTTATGAAGAAATGATGATAGAGACAGAAAAATATGAACATTCTTTATGTGTAGCAAATGATGTAGGAGATATCCGCAAAGAAGCTGTATATCTTATTCTTGATTTAGATGAAAACGGAATTCTTCTCCACGATGCACATAGTTTTGATGGATATGTCTCAAAAAGAGGAACTATATTTAATATAACCAACAGTGGCTATTATGACGGGAAGAAATCATTTGCACTAACAGATAAAAACAGGCATTTAGTATTTTCAGACATAAAAAAAGCTGCCGATTATATAATGCAACATTATGGGGATTGGGCAATGTTTCATTACTTAAAGAGCTTTCCAGATAGTTTATAATTATGAATACATAAACTGACGATTAAAAGGGAGGTAAGAAGTATACATGAACTTATGCGGATTTTTAGCACCAGACGGAACATTTACGGAATGTCTTGTATGGGTTCATACCAGCATGGCTGAAATAATCTGTAAAATGACATATAAAAAGAAATGTGTTACAGGAATAGAAGCAGAAGATTTTCTCTACGAACAAGGCTATGTAGGCTTTTACTCTCGCAGTGTAAGCCATAGATGGTTAGTTAATCATCATTTTTGTATGTTAACAGATGAGCAACTTGCATTTATATTATCAAACAAAGCAAATGCTCTAAATAGTGACCAAGAAAATTCTATTAATGAATTGCTTCAGTGGAATGACGATTATAAAGAATCATCTATTTTAAGTCACTATGAAAGGGTAATGTAAACTGAAATTTATTGGAGGCGAATATGTACCATTATGGCAATAAAGAAATGAATTTTTTGGATGCTGTGTTAATCGCAAGAACACGAATATCTCAGATAGATTTGGATAGATATTGCACACCGGATATTGCATTGGCGATAAAAACGATTATCAATGGTATTGATGATGAATTACACAAGGCAGAAGAAAGTGGCTATGTAAAAGGATATATGGCTGCTGAAAAAGAAAAGGATAAAATCATAGAATCTATAATGGAGAAATGGCATGAAAATATACATTAAAGATAAAAAACGATTCAAATTTCTAATGGGACTTTTATTTGCACTTGTATTTGCTGTGGTGAATATAGTCTTAATGGCTAAATATGGAGTGTCCACGGTTGCTGCGTGTGGCTTTGAGTTGAGCGTATTAATCGGAACAATAGGACTTGCAATCTCGTTTGTAGTTTTAATATGCGGTGGCATATATTACTTATTCAAAAAAGCAATTGGTTTTAAAAAATAGTTTTTCAAATGTTATCAAAGCATTTGGAGTAAAACCATTATTAGGAGACCAAAGGGGGAAAACACGATGGACAATTTTTATGAAGTAAATGATACAAATAAAACATCCAATTTTGAGAAAAAAACAAAAAAACTAATGAAAGGGTTGTTTTGGGCATCGATTTTTATGTGCGCATTGGGCTTAATTAAAGGTAAATTAAATGATGCAGCCATTTACACAGATGGAACCGTACATATCGAAGAAGATTCGCAATATGTAACAATCGATGATCAGTTCTCACCGGCAACTGGTTCATACAAATTGCCTTATAAATATGAAAACCAGTTTCAGGATGGTCAAAAAGTAACCTGTAAGATAATAACGCTGCCAACACCGCCTATTGAAACGCACATACTTTCAGAAGTAACATCGGAAGGAAAATAGCAATAGCAATTTGCATATTAGATTATTTTTTCTTATATCGAACATATTCTCACTGTAAATATTGAATACAAGGAGGATAAAGAATGAAAACAAATGTAAATATAGAAATACAAGAAAATATGGAATTCGCAAATAACATTTTAAACATGAATCTAGTAGATATGTATTGTAAACATATGATACTAAATAATTCTTCCAATGAATTAAAGGCGAATCAGCTTCTTAGTGCGTCAAATAAAATTCATTATGAGTTTTGTGAATGGGGCTCACATGATGGTAGACCAAGCGATTTATCCCATCATTTGAGCATTATTACAAAAATGGAAGCAGATAAATACAATCATGCAGTTCGCATTGTAATTTGTAAGTACAAATTTTGCAATAAGTCTATTGTATGGACAGATAATTTGCATAGTACAATTAAGTATATTAGAGAATACGGAAAAAAAGTAAAGCTTAAGGATATTCCTTTTTATGTTGTAGATTTGTCTGATTTAGGACATCCTGTTATTGGGGCATATGATAAAAATGTAATTAAGCCTAATTTATCTGATATATTAGGAGCTATATCAAGTGCATATTTCAGATATGAGATGTCAAATTCGCAAGAACTCATAAATACAGCTTATTCAGTAGGTGATTTATTGAATGACAATCCTAAGTTGTATACATTTCACAATGCACATATAGGGTGTATTCAAAATGATGATTCAGCAAAAACCATTATTGAAAAGTCGCAAGCTTTTAATTCATTATGGGATTTTAGTAATTAAAAAATAATAACCATAACCATACCGAGGGAAGCAGATAAATTTAAGAAAAAAGCAGCCACTTTACCACTGACGGGAATGTGACTGTTTTTTTTATTTATGCAATTAAATATTGGTTTAATAACCTTGAATTATAAGCCTTGTTTTTTATTTTTCTCAAAATCGAACATATTCTCGTTGTAAATATTGAATACAAGGAGGAACAAAGACAATGACAAAAACAGAAATTAAGAAATTTTTATTGGGCAAAAAAGAGGAAATGAAAAAGAAATGCTGGGATGACTATGCACAGAAGATCAATGAAGTGTTTGACGAGTATGCGGCTGCAAACTTCACTGAGGTCGAAAAGGCTTTTGCTAAATTCCAGGAAGAGGGAAATAAAGCAATTGCGAAAACGGAAAAGAAATGGAAACTTGGCTATGCATACAATCTACAGGCCATTCTTAACGCCGAATCATTTTCTAAATTAACAGTGAACTGCTTTTATGACAGCATTGAATCACTTTATTATAAGACTAGATCAGAGGATTTGCAAAAAATTGAGGAAAATTATAATTCCCTTATCGCAAATGTAACGGCTTGCAAAAATGCAAAGGAAGCAGGAGAATATGTAAGAAGCCTTGGGTTTGAACTTCCTGTTACAAAAAACAACGGTTGTACTACATTGGCAGCACCAATCAATACAGCTTACTTATTTTACGGGAAGGAAAAACTTGCCTAATTTCGAAAAAATGAAAAATCAAAGAAATAGGGAACCAGTCGGTTCCCTTTTCTTATTTTCTTATAATAAGGAAGAAGAGATAGGAAAAGCAAATACCAAAGAGTATAAAAAATAGGCTTTTTTTATTTGAGTTAGAAAATGTTAGCTTTGTTTAGAATGATTTAGAATAAATTAGCAAATTTAGCTGTTTTTAGCTTGTGTTATAAAGAATTAGTGCTATAATAAAAATGTAAAACAATAGGAGGTATTTCATTATGGGGAAAAATTACACTAAACACGGGGTGGCATTACCTATTATGGAGGATGGATTTGACAGTCCTCAAACAATCATAAACGTTCATCTTCAAAAATGCCAGGAGCGTAAAAAGGTTTATTTTTCAACATCATATGGAACAAATGGGAGAAAATTAAAGGCGCTTGATAGCGTGCTCCTTTATAACGTTACACAAGGTATTTATTACATCGCAGAGGTTGAAACTGCGATTGGCTATGGCAAGGAAAAAAATATCCCGGATGACGCTACCAGTTTTTCTCCAGAGCAATACGCTAATATACCGGAAAAGACTTGGTTTTTAATAAAGAATATTAAAAAAGTTCAATTACAAGATCTTGCCAAATACTATTTTGACAAAACTCCAGTTGATAAGCACCTTCAAACCACAAAAAGGTGGAACCGTTTCTATTATGCATATGAATAATATAAAAAAGTGTGAATATAACCCAACAACGAATTCAATACTTGTATGGCATGCCGATGATTATGTCTTCAGAATCGACTGTACCTGGATTGAATTTTCGCTCAAGACAACAACATCTGTCCTTAGAAACTTGCACCGGTTAAGAAAAGAAAATCCTCTCCAATATGTAAACTTATATGTTTCGGGTGAGATGCAGACATATTGCGATATTGAAGAAGAAATTATAAGAGGAATGTTTGGGCGGATAGTACAAGGATATTTACGCAAAGGGTACAGTAAAGAAGAAGCAGAGATAAAAGCGAAAGAATTCTTCTGTAATAATGAAAAGGATATGTAAGGCTCCTTTATTTTAGGATTTAGGGTGGGAGTTTTCAGTTACTTGTTACCGAGTAGTTCACGAACTTATGTGAAAAATTTTCGATTATCTATTCCTTAATAATTTGCTTGTTATTTAACTGGCTGTAATATAAAATAGAATTATCAAATAGAAACGTTTTTTGATAAATAAAGGAGGAACTTATATGAGTATTGAAAATTTACAGAGTACATTAACCTTTACAAATTTATGTGAATTGCTTCAAAATGAAATGTTACCATCAATATCATTGGTAGATAATAATGGTAAAAAAAGAATTTTGAAGATTGATTATCCTGAAATTGTGGGACTTATTCTGGGATTCAAAATGGATTATATACTTCCAATAATGATTGACCATGCTGATTTTTTTGGGGATTTTCGTGAGAGTTTACTCAAATACAAGGGCGAAAAAATTCAAATTCCAGTAGAAGTTCAAAATGCATATAGCGACGAATCTAAAGAAATTGAATTAAATAAATATATAAAAGAAACTTTTATTGATAATATGAAAGATTCAAAAGTATTCATGGAAAAACTGCATGAACTTATAAAAAACGATCCGAGTAACAGCTGGAACACATCTCTTTCAGAAGAAAAGGATGTTACATTATTACTTATTAAAGCATTATGTGTTGTAATGGATTCTCGCATATATAAACAAAAAATAAAACAGGAAAATAAAAAGAAAAAAGAAACAGCTTTACTTACTATTATGCAAGAAAATGAAAAAAATAGCAAAGAGACATCGCCTACACATTCTATCGCAATCATAATAGGTGGTGTAGAATTTCAAGATAACATTATTTTTCGTAACATAGAGGATGCCATTTCATATTGTACAAAGAATAATTATCTTATTAACTATTTGTTATCATTGTCATCCATAACATATATTGTCTATGTACAAAAATCAAATTACAAAATCCATAAACTTACATCAGAGGAATTCCCAATGGCACTTGACCTTCTCGAATTGTATAAGGACGAATTTAGACCAAAAAGTTTTTGGCCAGAATATAATATTTCTAAATTATGCAAAGAAGGATTAGATTCCGGTATTTGGACTGCTTATGGTTGTTTTGATGGTGATAGATTAATTGGATATATTGATTATAAAATTACATGTACGTCAGGAATAGAAATTGGTACGGAATTGGTGGATCCACAATATCGAGAACGTTCTATAGCAACTGCGTTAATAAATCTTATCCGTTTGAAATATGCTTTTCTGCCAACATTTTCTGGTACTTATGAAGAAAATGCAAACATGAGAAAAACTTTTAAAACAGCCGGGTATAATGAAGATACCAGTAAAGGATGTGATGGGTTAGTGAAAGAACGCATAGATATAGCTCATCCGAACAATGATGAATTTACAACAAATTCAATATATTATATTGCAAAGCCATTTTTAAGTGGATACGCAAGACAGCAAAACAAAAGTGAAACACTTAATAATTGAGTAACATAAAATCCACTTGTTTTTTAAAGAGAGCCATTTTTAATATGTCTTCTATTTGATAGATAGGAAGCATGTTAGATGGCTCTTTTTCACGTATAAATTCAACAAACACACTTTGATAAACACCCTAAGAGTATTACCAATATTTACCAGTTGATTTATAGTTTTGCCCTTTTTATTATTTACTAAAAATAAAAAGGAAGACTAAATTATGAAAAATAGTGCTTATGTATGTACGAATTGTGGAACCGATTTGCAATATTATGATTTTGTATGGAGAACAGTAAAGAATGCAGGTGGCAAGTCAAAGTTAATTAAGGTTCCAAGATACAGATGCCCGAAATGTCACAAAATACAACGTAAATTACCGGAATATGTATATCCCCACAAGCAGTATGATGCAGAAATCATACAAGGAGTAATTGATGGCATCATAGATTCGTCAACGTATGGATTTGAAGATTATCCATGTGAAAATACAATGAAAAATTGGAAAAAGAAGAAATGATTTTTCCACTGGGTTTTGTTTTTCAGTAACAAGTAAAATGGCTACAATATTTCTTGGAAGGAGGTTATACATATAATCGCAAAGCGATAAAAAGGGTTTTTATTACAAATGAAAAGGGGGTAATACGATGGCAGCTACACATGAATTATCTGCGAAAAGCAAATATTTCCTTTCAAAACATCGTGGTTATGAGTTAAGACATTTCTGCTTACAATATCCGGAATGGAAAAACAAGTATTTGTTATTCGACAACATCACAAATTTTACCGGCACATCTATTTGTACTGATAGAAAAATCGAAACCAGCAACATCCAAAATATACCAGAACAAATAACATTAAAAAAGAATATGTATTTAGAAAAGATGAAGATGGTTGAGCAGGCGGCTATTGCAGCAGATGATGTATTGTATCCGTATATCTTAAAAGCTGTAACGGAGGATCTGTCATATACATATTTGGATATGGCGATGAATATACCGTGTGGGAGAGAAAAATACTACAAGATTCAACGTAAGTTTTTCTGGGAACTAGACAAACTTAGGAATTAGCTTATTTTTTTGCAGTGGGTGGTTATAGTCGCTTATAGACTATTTCCCCCTTGCAGCCCACATATTAATACAAAAGCAATAAGGAGAAGGTTATGCAAACGATAAAAAATGACGCTTTTTTAGGAACCGTCGAAAAATTAAATGGAAAATTAGAGGCACTGGCAAATCTGGCACAGCCGGAAATCTGGACATATAAGGAAATAGCAGAGAATGACCCTTATAAGATTTTGAGAAATTACTTTTTCCGCACATATGATAGGCTTAAAGAAGAAAACAAATTGGCAATATCCAAGGATGGACAATACCTATGTATGAACACTGGACTTTTGACAAGATACAACCAAGAAATTGTTGCCGTCTTTTCTAAGAATACAATACCAAATAAGCAGCCGTGGTTTTTTAACGGATTTTTCAAAGAAACGGAAAAGATTTTTACAACAAATTTTTCAGAATTACCTCAATTAGCTAATTATTATGACAATATCAGTGACCTGATATTTGACTATTCATTAGAAATCAACCTCAAGAAAGAACATATTATTGATGATAATTTTCAGCGTTTTGTAGACGCTGGATATTCCGATAAAGAATTAATCAATGTATTCCTAGAATCCGCTAGAAATACATTGAAAAAGAAATTAAGAAGAAATTTCAAACTTGCCTCACCGTTTTTCTATCATAATACAGAGACTGGAGATAATAAAATCCAATTACTAGCTCCATTATATTTTCCCGGCTCTCCGGTAAGACTGGCATTGGTTCTGAATAAAATCGAAAGTGCTGCGAATAAATATTATGAAGGTATTACTGTTTTGCCTATCGAATTAGCGTATATGAATTCCAGACTAATTACTAAACCGGACGAAGAGTGGAGTAGAATATTGAATGAGGCTGACTCAGAGAATAGGACAGCCTATTTATAAAAAATATATAAAAATTTTTTTGCAAATTTTATATTATAAAAGAATATTTTAATATATATATTTTATAAAGAATGATATAATATAAATGGATAATTATATATTATTACTCATTTATATTACTCTAACGCATATACTACTATAGGGCGAATTTTATAAAAAATCTTTTACAAATAGCATTCTATAGCTAAAACTTGTATTTGTAGGACATTTTTGCTATAATTAAATTGTTTTTGTATAAGGAGAGGTTAAAAATGACAGCATTTAAAATGACAGAAGAAAAGAAAAACGATATAGAAAAAAAAGCTGCCGACACTCTTGAAAAAGTTGGTTATCAGAAAACTCCTGTCCCTGTTGACGTAGTAACTGTAGCCAATACATTAGGTTTTGCTGTTGGAAATGCAAGTTTAACGGAAGATGTTGACGGCTTTATTGTTGTAAAAGAGGGGGAGAAAAATATTTTTGGGATAAATACAGATAAACTCATTGGTATTAATGGACTACGCAGTTTTGCATGGAAACGCTTTATTGTGGCACATGAACTAGGACATTATGTGTTGCACTATGATGAAATGGCTGACCATGGCATATATGCACATCGAGATCATCAAAAAGAGAAGAATGCACAGGAAAACGAAGCTGATTATTTTGCAGCAAATTTACTAATGCCGAAAGAGACTTTTGCTGAAAGATATAACGCTTTGCCAGACGAACTGGGAAGAGAACAAAAAGCAATCCTACTTGCAGCCGAATTTGTTGTCCCAAAAGATGCTGTAATTAGACGTTTTGAGGAGTTATCTGTTGAATAATTACCACGACGAATTAAGTGAAATATTTGATTCTTTCGGCTCTGTAAACCTTGTTCATACTGAACAGGAAATGGAAAAACCTTATATAGATGAGTATACTACCGAACAGCAGCAAAAAAGAGATAAAAGTATAACATTACTATTAGATTATTATGTGGATGCTTATAGGGATAAGGTAAAATTTAATAAATGGTACAAAGCTATTTTATTTGGCTTTTGCATTGCCATACTTTTCGCTTTTGCTATAATATTTGCATTTTTCATTATAAAGTATCCGGATTTTGAGGATAATTCATCTGTAAGGGCTATTGTACAATTAATATCCGTTTGCGTCACTTTTTTGACCTTGATTGTGGGTATCTTAAAGATTATTACAAAATATGTTTTTCCTGCTCATGACGAAGAATACATAACAAGGATAGTTGAAATTATACAAAATAATGACTTGAAGAATAAAAGAGAAAATATAAAAGTAAAAACAGCAGCAAAAATAAGAGAGGAACAGAATATTAAAACAAAATAAATTTGTTTCACTTGTTCTAATGGGAGGCAATATGCCTCCCGTTTTTATTTGCATTCCCTACTTAAGATTGGTATAATAAGCGGGTGGCGTAAAAAATATAAAACTTTGCAAAAAATCTTGTAGAAAGCCCTACAAATTTTTGAAAATCGTACATATTATATATGTAAGATAATAAAACAACATAGTAAAGGAGAAAGAGGAACATGAAAAAGAGACTTACATTACTGACCATTTCAGCACTGGCAATCGGAACAATGATTGGCGGCTGTGGCAAAAATAAGGAAGCTGATAACATTCAGCCAATCAAGGATACCGTAACTACAGAGCTTGGCGAGGAAATGAGCACCAAGGCTGCCGATTATGTTACCGGCGAAAAGGACATCCTTAATGATACAAAGGTAGACGTATCCAAAGTAGATGTTACAAACATTGGTACATACGATATGACCGTAACTTACGACAAAGAAGTAGAAAAAATCAAAGTCGAGGTAAAAGACACCGTAGCACCGGAAGTAACCGCAGAAGAGTTACACTTACAGGCAGGACAGCCGTTTGATGTTACTTCTGTCGTATCCGTAAAGGAATACTCCGGCAATGTAACACTCTCTGTTGCAGACCATGCAGTTACCGCAGAGGAAGTGGCTGGAACAGAAGAAATGGCATCTACTGAGGAAGCAGTCAGCACCGAAGAAGCTACTGAAGCAGTAGATTCTACCGAAGCGGTAAAGGGTGAGAAGCCATTAAAGGTAAATACCGTATACATCCAGTATGATGAAGCAGGAGAATATGACAACACCTTAACTGCAACGGACGACAGTGGCAACAAGAGTGAGACAAGCATCCATATCGTAGTAGAGGCCGCCGCAGACGGAGAGTTAGTTACTCCGGAAGAGACAGAAACCGTAGCTTCTAATGACAAGGCAAATGAGCCAAAGAAGAACACTGGCAACGATAGTAAAAATACTACAACCAATGACAGCAAGCCTGCAAAGGGCAGCACTTCCGGCAACAGCAACAATACCGGAAATACAAACAGTGGAAGTGGCAATGCTTCTACAGGTAACTCTGGCAACAGTGGTAACAGCGGAAATAGTAACAACTCCAGTACCGGGAACAGTTCTTCCGGCAACACATCCACACCAACTCCAGAGCCAACACCTGCACCAGAACCAACACCTGCTCCGGAACCTGCTAAGAACCTGTGTCCGTATACCTTGTATCAGGTAATGGATTTAGGGGATGGTTATAAAGGATATTATGCACCGAGATATGGAAACTTCGCAGACTGGAATGCGGAAGGTGCATGTACTGAACAATTAGCCGGATATATTCTTGTGGAACAGATTGAAGTAGGTACTTATGATGATACATCTACCGTATTGCTTTTAAAATACGCTCCTTATGAGGGATAATAATTAACATAAAAAGACTATGCTTTTTCAGCGTTGAAATAAGTGTAGTCTTTTATTTTGCTTGAAATCAATCATATTATACATAAAATATTGAATGCAAGGAGAAATAAAGAATGTTGTATAACAAAAAAGAAATGTTGTATGTCTCATTATATTATCCTAAAAAAGTTTCTTTTATGGGATAGATAGTAATTGCGTTTGGTAGTTATAGCCATTTACAGACTATTCCGCCCCTGTAACCTTTTTATCAAATATATGTTCTGTGTAGTATTATGTCAAAATTAGGTATATAATAAATTATAAATACTTAATGATTGGCGGTAACTTATGTGAAGAAAGAATATTATTTATTTTTAGATGAAACAAAGCCAAATGCTCACGGTAATTATTTTGCTTTGGGCGGATATGCAATTTTAAAGGATGATTATGAAAATATATTAATTCCGAAATTAAGTAAGATTAAAAATGACTTAATGCCGAACCCAGAACTTCCATTGCACTTATATGATATGAGAAAAAATATTAATGGTTTTGAATTTTTATCAGATATGAATACTAGAAATAGTTTATTTGATAGAATTAAACAGATGATAAAAGAATTATCTATTGTAGTATTTGTTGCTTCTATTGATAAAAAGAAATACTCGGATATGTATTACGATAAAGTCAATGATGTATATGATATTACATTACAAACAATACTTGAAAACTTTGTTCATTTTTTAATTGAAAATAAGGCAACCGGATCATTTTTCGTAGAATCAAGAAATTCTATTGAAAACAAATATCTTCAGGTGTGTTACTATAGATTATTAACTGGAGGAACATTATATATTGATTCAAAAACAATAATGGATAAGTTGTCAATACTTAGTTTCCCATTAAAATCAGATAATAATTTAGGAGTTCAGCTGGCTGATTTTGTCCCAATGTCATTTATAAGACATTTAATTGGAGCAAAAGATTATTGCGGATTGTATAAAGTATTTGAAAATAAAATATATAAAGGATACAACAAAGATATGAGTGATAGATTTGGGTTTAAAAAATTGCTAGATTAATCAAAAACGTACGTTCTGTATTGACTTTAGTTTGTTTTATGTTACAATATTTTTAGCAAAGCATACTAGGGTGTAACCATTTCTATGTTTAGCTTGCAAGGGGAAAAGGGTGTAACCGTGACTCTTGTATATTATTGATTTATATTACATATAATATTTTTAGGTCAAAGGGTGTAACCGTGCGACTTAGCTTTTATGAGCGGTAAAAGAGACAGTTTGAATTTGTGGTGTAACCACTTTTTAGATTGTCTCTTTTATTATACATAAAATTATGGGCTGTAAAAAAATGGGCTCAAAAAACAGCATATCTATATATACTACCATTAAATAAAAAAGCTCTAGGGTTCGGTCGTTCCCATATACTGAGAGACGTACAGCCTAGAGCATTATTAACGTGTAACCTTTGTTACGCTATTATATTATATGCTTTACCATGAAATGTCAATGCAAAAACAAGATTTTTTTGCCACCAATCGTACATATTATAAGTAAGGGTTATTGTCCAGCACAGGACGCACCCGTACAAGTGGGTCATTCTCCTTTGATGTAACATATCAACATGTCACAATAAGGAGGACGATTTATGTTTTCTAACAACTTCATAAAGAAAGTGGCAGCTTTCAGTTTAGTCTTATGCATGGGCATAGGCTCATTAGACCTGACTGCATTCGCTGCCACGCCTACAGAAACGGTAGAAACTGATACGTCAGAGGTTGTATCTACGGCAGGTGAAAATGCCAGTACCGATACCGATGCAGATGTTCCCGTTCTTTCTGATGAAACAGTAGAGGAAGTATCAGACCTTTATACGGAAGAGGACTTATCCGAAGCAGCAAAAACTTCGAATACAGCAGGGTTACTGGTACAGTTAAAGGATAAAGAGGGTACACTTCCAAGTATTACCTACAATAGTACAAACAGTGTAAACTTATCCAATGGACTGTATGCAGTTACTTTTGCCAGTACAGAGGAAGCGGAAGCGGCTAAGAAAGAGTTTTCTTCTAACGATACAGTTTCTTTTGTAGAAGAGGATTCCTTGGTTGAATCTGAAGCAGAAGTGGTTTCCACAGAAGTAAGTTCTGAGGAGACTACGGAAGTAGTAGATGATACGGAATTATCTTCGGAAACAGAAGTTACCGACACTGATACCGATGCAGACGTTAAATCAGATACAGAAACAGAAGCACCGGATGCAACTGTTGATACAACAGTACCGGAAAAATCTTCCGAAGAATCTGCTGATGCTTCTGAGCAGGAAGAGGATGCTACAGTTAAAGTAGCAGTTCTTGATTCCGGTGTTGACTACAGTAATGAGAAGATTATTCCTTACATAGAAGATACCGGGATTAACCTTTCTGCCAGTGGAAAAAGTGATTCTACCCAGGATGATAATGGTCATGGTACTGCCATGGTATCTGCATTACTGGATGCCTATGGTGAGGACGATGGCATTACAATCTATCCGGTAAAAGTACTGGATTCCAACAACAGAGGAACCATTCTTTCTACCTACCTTGGAATAAAAGCTGCGATTGACATGAATGTAGATGTGATTAACTTGTCACTGTCTGCAAAAACACAGTCAAAGCTTCTGGAAGAGGCAGTAAATGAAGCATATGACAAGGGCATTATGGTAGTAGGTGCTGCCGGTAACAACGGAGCAGACCTTAAGGACTATGCCCCGGCAAACATCATGAATGCAGTTATTGTATCAGCCGTTAATGCGAAGAAAGAAGTCTGTGCCTATTCCAACTATGGGACCGGGTTAGACTTTGCAGCATATGGCAAATACAGTGACGGAAATGGTGTAACCTATCGTGGAACCTCAGTATCAGCGGCAAAAGTAAGTGGTATTCTTGCTAAGGTTATAAAAGAACAGCCGGAAGCAGATGTATCTACGTTATATCAGACACTTGTTTCCATGGCAGAACCTCTTGGTGATGGTAGCTGGAATGAAAGCACCGGCTATGGACTGCTTGGCAGTATTCCTGCCGGTGCAGTGGATGAGGCAGAGGATTCCGGAATTACAGATGCAGAAGAAGATATTGTAGTAGGAAGTGGCAGCGATACATGGTATCCTGCTGGAACGAATGGACATTATTATTTACGTATTGAAAATAATGCCGGAAAATGGGGTATATATCAAATTGACCTTTCTATTGGTTCTCGTTGCCCTAATGGTGTAAACTATTACTTAAGTTATAACATGTATCTGATTCCCGGAGGAACAGATATGGGACTTACTATAGCTCCGGCATCTACAAATCCAAGTGCGTTTGATGAGTGGAATCCGGCTGTTCCGGGACATAACACGTTTTTTCCTAATGGAAATGGAATGAACTGTCCTGGTTATTATGGCAATAGTTATACGACCATGTATGATAATGCGACTTCCGATGTCTATGCAAGGCAGTATGTATTTCCAATTACCTTCATGCTAAATAAACCGGGGTACCACCTTGAATCTGTTGATACTACCGGCACCTATCAGACTTACTTTGCTGGATACGATGATAACACCTGTAGTTTTGGTGTCGATTCTAACGGCTGCGGCGTTACTGCGTGGGGACAACATCTTGGTGTCTATTACAATGATACTATCCGTGTCCAGTACGTCCCAAACACCTACACCGTAAATTTCAACGGCAACGGTGCCACCGGTGGTTCCATGGCAGCGCAGACAATGCATTACAATACAGCCTCTGCAATTCGGAGCAATGGTTTTGTTAAAAACTGTACCGCAACCTTTAATGGTAATGGCGGCGTTTCTGCAACCGGGACTACTACAGCATCCTGTCCATTCAATGGATGGTACGACTACAACGATATTACCGTAAATGGTAATACCTACCACTGGTGGACGTTTGACGGTCCGTACTATGCACATACGAATGCGGATGTGGCAAATGCTTTTGGCTATAACAAGATGGCTCTTGCCAGCCACTTTGATACGTATACTGTAAACGGACCTGAAATTCGTCAGGCAAGTCCGGTATTTAATGTCGGCTATTACATGAGTAAAGGCGGTTCAGATTTAAAGAACGCCTTTGGATCCAATAAAGCGGCTTATGTATCGCACTGGAACAATTATGGCTATGCGGAGGGCAGGAAAGGTATCAGTTCAGTAGATACCTCCGGAAGAGAGGTATATCCAAACGGGGTAACAGTCGTAAACCTTACAGCGCACCGTGACGCACAGCTCTGGCTGTATGCAAGCTGGGGCAAAGCAAAGGTAACACTGCCTAGCGCAACCAGAACCGGTTATCAGTTAGTTGGCTGGAGTACCAATAAGAATGCGACAACCGCACAGTATGCTGTCGGACAGACCGTGGAAATGGACGCAAATACCACTTTCTATGCAGTATGGCAAAATTCCAATCCGCCAAAAATTATCCGCATCAAAAACGTACAGGATGGCAATGATGCTTTCTGGACTTACGTTTATGTACAGGATTCCGGAAATGGCGTAGCCCGTGTGCAGTTTCCTATATGGACAGCCGCAAATGGTCAGGACGATATTTTCCCGAACTGGGGAAGCAATACAGCAGCAAAAGGTACAAAAGGTTCATGGACGATTGACGGGGTTGCCTACAACTACCGTTATCACACTAAAACATCAAAGCATAATGACGAGCATACGGAATATTACACACATGCTTATGCTTATGACAAGTACGGTGGTTACAGTTTTATTGCCGGTAACTTCAAGTTCCGTTATGATGTAGTGGTAGAAAAAGGAGATCATGTTTCTGATGTAAGCGGCGGTGGTACTTATTATTACGATGACCCGGTAACAGTAACAGCAACACTTCCAACCGGATACAAGTTTAAGGAGTGGACCGGTACTCTTACCTCCACAGATCAGAACTTTACCTTTAAACTCCCGGTAGGCGGAGCAACGCTTACAGCAACCGGAGCACCGATAGAGTACAACGTATCCTTTGATGGAAACGGAGCCACAGACGGCAGCATGGATGATATTCACTTAGTCTATGACGAAGATTCTGTATTGCCGCCAAACCAGTACAAAAAGGTAGTGGATGGACAGGAGAGTGGGTTCGCCGGTTGGAGTACATCCCCGGATACCAATCCAAAAGATGTAGAGTACAAAGATGGTGATACCGTAAAGAACCTGACTACCAAGGATGGCGATACCGTAAAACTGTATGCTATCTGGGATGATGCACCGCTAATCGATGCCGTAGACCTCTATTACAGCCGTGACGATGCCAACAATGGCAACATTACAGAAGAAGATATTCTTCAGTATGTATACGTTAAGGATAAAGAGGATGGTTCTATCTTACCGGGAGAGCATGAAGATGGCAGTTACTTAAAACTGACCAATATATCACAGAAGGATTTCACACCGGAAACTGTAGGTGTCACAGAAACTATCGAAGCCAGAGATTCTTTTGGCAATGTCGTAACTACCTCGATATATATCTGGATAGCCGATACATCGGTAAAACCGTATGTACCAGGCAAAATCCGGTTTATCAATGAGAAATATTATTATGCGGATGAAGACCATGGTGGCTTATCTCCAGACTCTGTATGGAAAACAGATCCAGAGTATGTAGCAGCCATTAAGGAAGCATTCCGCAGGGAAAAGGAGAATGACCCACAAAAGGTAGTTTACATCTCTGCCGAAGAGATACAGGCGTGGAACAAAGACCTTCATGAACGTGGCAAACGTGAGACGGAGGAGCGCCGGGCAGCAAAAGAAGCTGCTGGCAATTAAAGATGAGTACCGTTACAGAAATGTAACGGTACTTTTTCTTTGCTTAGAAAATGAAGGCAGAAATTAATATATATAAATAAACAAACGTTTTGGGTAGTATTTTTTTAATTAAAGGTGTATAATTCGAGTAAAGCAATACATAGGAGGAAGTTATGAAAAAGCCATTTTACGAGAAAGCAGTTTTTCGAAATACATTACTAATATCTTTACCAGTTCTTATGTCCCTTCTCGGACTCTTTATATCACAAACTACTAACAATAATTTTAAAATATTTCTGGTTATTATTGGATTTATACTTACCACAATTATAGCTATCGCAGTCTTGATATTTTCCAGACAAGAAGAAAAGAAAGAAAAGCACTGTGAAGATTTAGAAATTAAGATACAAGATTTAACAGGCATACTAATGCATATGGAAAATCAATATCAAACAAATTTATATACTATGTTATTCTTTTCCACATTTTTTGACACATGGGCTAAAAACATCCATACATTTATATTAAATGCAAATAAGTATGATAAAGTTTCTGACAAAGCTTGGAATAAAATAGAATTCATGGATACTATTTGTTTACAATGTAAGCGGATGATTGAACGATATTGCAGTAAAAACGACGAATCAAAAGTGTCTGTTGGTTTTATTTCTTATCGTGAAGATGAAACAGGTGAAAAATGGGTTCATATGATATCTCATTCCAATCCTAACTCAACCCGACCAAATTGTTGTAAGGAAGAATGTAAATTATCTGAATGTCTGTATCATTATGGGGATTTAATAAAAACGAGAATGACCGACATAGAAGTAGCAGTAAATACTGAAGAAATTCTAAGAATTTTCCGTGCGGTTTCGATTGGAAATAATTTAAAAAAATATACTCAATATATCGCTATTCCGGTTTATTGTAAAAATATACTTTTAGGTGTTTTTCAAATAGTTACGAAATATGATTATTACATAGAACAAGAAAGAAGTGCTTTAATTGAATTTGCAACAAAAAATGTCATTCCTTATTCAAATGCAATTGCATTAATTGATAGCATCTATAAAGGTTTATATCGGAACATTAACCCAGACCAAATAAATAAAGAGGAATAAACGATGAAGAAAAAAAGGACTGAGACTCATATAATAAAAACTACACAAAACAGCGTAGACTACACAGTTTTTATTGAAAACAACGAATTTTCTTGTGAATATTCGCTTCATAAAGAGTTGGAAGATGCCCAACGAACCGTTGAAGAGCAAATGCAAATGTATGAAGATTATTTAAACCGAATGATTCGTAAATATATGGCAGAGGCCGTTATTGAAGCAACAGATGAAGATACAGAATATTTTATAGAGAAATATAAGGAAAAATTTGCACATAATAGTCTGGAAAATATACAACGAAGACGCGAATTATATAAAAAACTTCTTGAAAAGCTCAATTAAAACTACTATTTTATTCCAAATAATGTTTTCTCCTAAATCAAACATATTGTTCATATAATATTTGATAATAGGAGGAAGGATGATGGACACTCAATTAGCTGAAATAGCGTCAAAGGAATTAGAGGAACTACAAAAAGAGCTCCATAGAGAGTTGGATGAAATTCTACAGTCTGTCGAAAAACAAATGCAAATTTATGATAAATGTTTGAAACAGATGATGCAAGAAAGTGTGACAAAGCCTGTTACTAAAGCGACAGATAAAAATGCAGACTATTTTATAACAAAATATAAGGAAAAGTTTGCACACAATAGTCTGGAAAACATACACCGAAGACGGGATAATATCTTTGCTATAAAAGTGGAATAATATGCAAATTACCTACGCAAATTACCCCTACCCCTTACGGCAAAATAAAGCAAAATAATAAAACTATTGCAATTTTTTTGCTTTTTGAGTATACTATATGTAACAGAGTTGCCCGAAGTCTTTTTGGCATTGGGAACCAAGCTGAGACTTGTGCTCAGCTTTTTTACGTTAAGGAGAAATTTTATGGATTTGAAAAAACCATTGACCTTTGATGAACAATTGGATAAGTTAGCAGCCCATGGTATGATTATCACAGATAGAGAGAAAGCAAAAGATATTTTGAAAAGAGTAAATTATTATCGTTTTACGGGTTATGCTTTACAATTCAGACAAGACCCTTCTGGTAGTGACTATATAGTGGGAACTACATTTGAAACGGTATATCATCTATATAAAGTGGATGAAATATTACGTGATACATTCCGGCGGTATATTGAAAAAGCAGAAGTATATTATAGGACGCAGATTGCATATGGATTTTCAATTGCAAAATGTACGGAGACCCCGTATGATCAGCATTATGATGAGAATAATTTCTATAACAAAAAGGGCTACAGGGAAGTTATGGAAAATTTCAGCAGGGAGAAAAATTATTATAAAGATAGCCTGATTGTGAAGCATCATAAAATAAAATATTCTAGTAAAATGCCATTGTGGGTTATTGTGGAATTAATGTCTTTTTCTAATATGTCTAAATTATACAGCTCTATGTATTATTCAGAAAAAGATGCCATTGCTCATATGGTTGGTGTTGGCAGAGATACATTAAAAAATCATCTTCATTGTTTATCGGTTTTACGAAACAAATGTGCGCATGCAGCAAGAATGTATAATACGGATTTTAATCCTCCGGCAAAGTTTACAATAACCTTTTTGAGAAAACATCCGGAGATAAAGAATAATTCATTATTTGCGTACACGCTGGTTTTACTAAAAAGGCTCCCGGACGAAGAGAGTAAGAAATCTTTGGTACGGACAGTGGAAACGGTGATAGATGAATATAGAAGTGATATTGATTTGAGTTTGATTGGTTTCCCGGAAAATTACTTGGAAATTATGAAGAATAATTTATAAGAATGACGACCATGGCGATAACGATAATTGCGTTTGCCGGTCTCATTTGAAACATACATAATATAAATACCTCTATTTTTTCTTGTAGAAAGCTCCACAAATTTTAAAATATCGTACATATTATATATAGAAGAATTAAAATACATAACAACTGGAGGTGTTAACAATGTTTGAAGCTCGAAAAGAAGCTAAGTTATTAAAAAAATTACATGGTAATGAATTATTTATTACTGATTTATATAAAAATGGAAAAATCACTTATGATCAGGCTATTAAGGCAATTGGTTTTGGATTAGATTGCAGCATAACATATACGTATGGGCGTATTTCTAATTACTTATATGAAATCAAAGATGAACTGGTACATTCCTTAAAAACACAGGCGATAGATGAATATTATGGAGAAGATGAACCAGAAACCACATCTACATTTAAGCTACCGGATCACTCTGAATTAGAAGCACAGATGAAAGAAATGACAGATAAAGGAATTATATTAAAACGTTATATGATTCATGAATGCCGCACAAATGCAGCCCTGCGTTTACTTGATTTAATCAAATTAAATCTGGAAACAGATAAAAAAGCAACACCGTTTGAGGCTATTTCCATCTGGCGGGACAGTATTTCCTGCAAAAGTAAAAAAATGCCTTTCTGGATTTACAAATATATCGAAAGGGAAGACGAACCACGTATTTTTAACGTTAAAGACAAACGTACAGATGTTATTCACGAAGCCCCGGAAGAATTTATTTTAAAAGAAATCGGATTTCTTATTCCGTTGGCAAATAAAATGGATGCATTTTTTAAAGAACATAACATCAAGGAATATGCTGATTTTACTGGAGAACTACAGGAAGAGTTCGAAAAAGAACCGGCATTTTCATCCGATATTCCATCCAGGGAAGAAATTGAAAAGGAATATTATGATACTGCATTAAGAATTGCGAGAGAAGAAGTGGCTGCAAGAGCAGAAGAAAATAAAAAAGGCTAGTATTCAATAAAAATTAGTCTTTGGTATGGACAGTTACCAAGTTGTTTCTGGTAGCTGTCTTTTTTATTTTATTATTTTTGAAATCGCACATATTATAGCTGTAACAAATAAATCATCTCATTTGAATCTCAAACAAAACAACAAAAGAAGGTATTGGCATGATGCACAAAATTAACATTTTTGAGTGGAAAATGAATCACCACCATTACAAGAAGGAGGTCCGTGTATGAACGAGGATAAATTATATGAAAACAAAATGTGGGGCACACAAAGAGCCATCGACGAAAAAACGAAAGAAGAATTAAAGGTTCAGTTAGATTCGCTGAAAGTAGACAGACGTATTTATAAGAGAAGACTGCGGATGTATGAAACCGACCTGAAACTGGCTATGAAATATGGACTGCCGGAAAAAGACCGCACACAATTTAATAATCAGAGAGAAGATGCTTTAAAAAAAGTCGAAAAATGTGAAGAAGAAATCCACGAAATTAAAAAAATAACAAGCCCATTCAAACAACTCACCGACAAAACAATTACCTTTGCAAAGGACAAACTTGACATTGCCAAGTCTGCTGTTATGGCTATCGGTGATACCTTACATAAGGCAAATGACAAAGCAAAAGAGATTGGGGCCAAGGCTTATGTTGGCATCGTCAATAAGGCTGAATCAATCAACCGCTCGGCATTGAGACTGGATGTAGAGTGTGAAAAGAAATATAACGAATGGATAAAGGGACGACAGGAGCAATACCAGAAAAAGGTAGAAGCAAGAATGATTGCTCGTAGATCCATAGTTGAAATCAGAAATGTCTTCCGGAAACCGGAAAAACGTATCGACCCACAAACCGTTCAGATGAAACCAAGAGAGCAGGCTAAGTTAAATGATTTTGCGGATAAAGTTAAAAAATCTGACGACCTTATTCAAACAGAAGAAATCGCTATCCGTTCTTCAGAAAGACGAAGCACAGCACGTACTCCGGAAGCAGTGCTTAATGCCTTAGCAGCCGAAAAAGGCGTGCAGGAACAGGATATTGACAAGGCCGTAGATAATATTGTAAAAGAGGAGGCTGCCAGAGCAGAACGTATAGCTGCTGAGCAGGAAATCAAGGACAAGGAATTTGAAGCAGCAATGCGTGCCCAGGAGGAAGAAAAAGCAAGAGCAGCAGCCGAAAAAGAAGCTCCAACAAAAGAACCTGATTTTATCGACCAGAAAATAGCGGAAGCACAGACAATTACTTCGAAAGAAACCATTGAGCAGTTACAGGATATGGCAGACCGAAACTTAAAGCCGGGAGAGGAAGTAAAAGCCGAGGTAAACGGTCATGAAGTTTCATTCGAGAAGAATGAGCATGGCAATACGATTCTTAAGATTGATGAAAGAAATTCCAATCCTAAGAAAGTAGCGGAGCGTATTGGTGCCAACGCTATGGCACTTAAGACACAGATGACTCAGAAAATGGAGCCATCCAAAGCAATTGGAAAGGACAGATAAGAGCTGTTATGATTAGAAATACCCGTCAGGAAACTGGCGGGTATTTGTTTGTAGAAAAGCTGAAAATATTTTTAATTTCGTACATATTATATATGAACAAGTAGTGTGCCTATGTATATACCACCCATAAATACCTGCTAGTGCAGGCCAATATGTATGATTGGACTTGATTTTTTCTTGTATATACCACCGTAAAATACCTACTGATGTAGGTTCCATCGAGCTTGACACTTTTCACAGTTTGGGCGAAAATTCTCAGTTACTTGTTGCTGAATAATTCATTGTATGCCCTATAAAACACCTGCTGTTGCAGGCAAGTGCATATGAGGAATCAGATAAGAAATTGGTATACACCACTAATAAATACCTGCTGTTGCAGGCGCTACAACATTGCTAAAAAGAAATGGTTGTGGTATACACTACCAGTAAATACCTGCTAGTGCAGGCCAGAAGCTGTCGGATGTTCCCAGCAAAAAAAATAACTTATGTGAAAGTGCGTCTTTCACCTTATTCACAAATCAGCACGCAGGTGACTGAAAAATGTAATATTATATCATCATGACTTTGAAAGAAGCTTAACGGCTTCTTTTTTTGTTTTATACAACAAAATCTCGGTATTTCCCAAAACTTCGTATTTTAAACAAGTTTTTCTCCTTGCTGTACAACATTTTTATAAAAAATAGGAGTGCAAACGTACATATTGTTAATAGAGCTTTTGTATGACAATACTTATTAATTTATTGGAAAGAGGAAAAAACATGGAAGGATTAACCAGAACGCATCATTTTATGATGATATTAAAAGAATCAGATTTATTGCGCCGGGAGATTGAACGTAAATTAACACCGGAAACCGCAGCAGAATATAACAAAATCACGGTGGTTCGTAATAGCGCATTTGTAGAATTACTGAAATCTAATATGCCTTATACGGATACCGGCAAGGTTATCAGGATTACAATTGATGATGAAAATTTTGATATAAGTAAAAAATCATTACATCGATTTGTCGGAGAGGATAACTTCAACCTTTTATTAGAGGATAAGGAAAATCCAGTAGAAAGCAAAGCACCAGAAATTTCATCCATTGAAAGCGGAGATTTTAACTTTAGAAATATGCAGCTTAAAAAGGATGAGTCTGTAGCTGATTCTATTGCAAGATTGGAAAAAGAATCCCAGGGAGAAATGCAGCAAATTCCTTCAATTGATGAAATAAAGAATACCGTCCAAAAGTCAATGCATGATGCCATGGGAGATTTGATGAAATCTGTATTGAGCGAACTGGCATCTGCTCAGCAGACCGGTAATGTTGTGAATGAAAATAATACTCCAGATGCACAGAAATTAGCACCACAAGATAGCACACTGAAAGATGCTACTCCTTGCACCCATATAGTAACGTCACTTGATAGCGATAACACATGTGATAACGTTAATAAAAGTGCTAACGAAAGCGTTAACGAGAGTGCTAATAAATGTGTTACCGAAAGTGCTAAAGAATGTGATACTTTATGTGATACACCAGCTACAGCATCAGCCAATACGGAGATTGCAGAAAACATAACAGAAACAGGAAATAATAAGCAAATTGATGCGGAAAATAACGAACAGGCTATTGTACAAGACAATAACATTGATAGCAAATCTATTGAACCGGAGACTGCATTAGAAGATGTGACACAACCTGCCGCACCAAATGACGAAACTCACAATATTATTGTTGAGATGCCAGACGACGAAAGAGCAGTAGAAAATATTATCCCTGCAAACGATAAAGAAACAAAAACAGAAGAAGTAGTAGATAAAAAGGACATTGCACCATCTCAGAATGCCACAGAAGCTTCTGTTCCTTTTGAAACAGGTAGTAATGCACCTGTGCCAGAAAGTGATATGGAAATAATGTTTTCATCAGATACCATTCCTAATTCAAAGGAGACTACACAAATTGCAGATCATGATGAAACCTTAAGTGATGTAAACGATGAAATTGAAGCAATGCCGATAGAACAGCAGCCACATCCAGCTCTTAACACTGAAAGTATTCCTAAAAATGATGCAATTGCAGTTGCACCTAAGATTATGAATGAATCAGATGCAAAAAATGCAAAAGAAGAGATTTCAACTGCAACATTATATACTGGCGAACCTACCAGCGTTCCAGAAGTCAAAGAAGAAATGGTTACTGACAACTCTTCTAACGAGAAGGTTGTTGAAATAGCAGCACAAAATGTTCCTGAAAACAGCCAATCCGTTCCAGTAATGGATGAACATGTTACGGATAAAGAAGAAATCAATGAAGAAGAGGACGATTCTTTAGTAAAAGATGATGGTGAAATCAATTACGAGGATAACACTCAGGATGACAACGATAATGAAGATGTGACGGAAAATAGTGAAGAACCTGTTCAAATTGCACCGGAAGAAAGCCAGCAGCCTATAGAAGTAGCAGAAGATAATAGTCTCATTGTAGAGGAAATAGATATTGGAGAACATCATATTTACGAAGAGGATACCGAAGTTACTGAAGCAACCGAGCAAAACAATAACAACCCTGTTGAAGTAATTGGCAGTTCTTCTAGTGTAGAAGAGGTAGAACCGTCAAAGGCAGAAATTCCTCAGAATAAACAGAGCCTTGACTTCGAAAATGAAGATGTGACATATATCCGCTCTGAAGATGTAACTATGAGCCGTCACGCTATTGTATATGTTGAAAATACTGAGGCAGCACGAAAGGTTCCTTTATATGCTCCGGCTGAAATCGTCATTATGCCATTAACCAGCGCAAGAAAAACCAACATTCCAAGAGTTGCTATATATATTAAATCACAGGGCAATATATCCGTATGTGTACCGGATATTGATGATATGGGCTGTATGCACGTTGTATTCGATAAATACGACTTAAAAATTAAAAGTGAATATACCGCAGATGGTTCCTTTACAAGTGATATTTCCATCCCGGCATACTTGACAAAAGGAGTGGAAGGATTGTTACAAAAGAAACAGCTGCAAAATGGCTGGGGACATATCGTATACAGGGATAATCCAAATAACTTACACATCTTTCCTATCAAGAGTGAAGGAGAAGATAACGAATTCGCAGATTTTATCTATGTACTTGAGAATAAGGAAACAGGAGAATGCGAAGCTAAGATTGCTCGGAATACTGTTCCAACATTCAAAAATAATGACGTAACATACCAGATTTTCTGTAAATGGAAAGATGATGTGATTTTCTCGAAGTTAGAGAGGATTTAGTATGCGAACACAATTAACAAATGCGGAACAAACTTTTTTTGCCATTCTGCTACAAGCAGCAGTAGCAAATGAAATTAAAAATGCTACCATAGATAAACTTGAGGTTTTATTTCCTGATATGAACACTAGCGAAATAGGGAATCTGATTATTTCCCTTGAAAAGAAAGGGTATCTATCAATAAGAGGTGGCGAACAAAACAATTTTCAGACATCAATTTTTATAATGGTAAGTGTAAAACGATAGCAGTGATTAAGCCCGGAATCAACCGGGCTATTACTGTTTGTAAAAACACAAAAGGAGGGCATTATGAAAGCTATACTTTACAATAAACATACACCTTTAATTGAGGTAACTATGGAACGGAAGCAAATAGTTAATATCGGAAAGGTAACAAATGAAGAGCTGCTTCCATTCATTTTACAAGGAAATTTAAGCCTTGAATCTATTAATAAATGGTTAAGCAAACGGCTTATTCCAGAACGAAGAGAAGGGCTGCGGGAAGTTAGAATGAAATTCCATGACTTTGATAAGGATAAACATCTTAATAGCTTAACCGACCAATATTGGTTCCGGTTGAGAGGAGAAAAATGGGATGATATTAATTACTTTACCAATAAATATTCGGAAGATGTTGGAAATATGTTCTTCACTCCTTGGCTTGTCCCAAAAAGATATACAACAAATTCACCGGATTTAACTACAAACGGTGCATTAATAAAAAGATGGGTACAAAATGAAGATTTAACATCTGCTTTATATAAAACTGCAAGCGAAACTTACCATCAGGAGCCATTAAGTGAAGTGTTAGCATCAATCGTCGCAAAAAAACTGAATATAATTCCGTTTGTGGAATATCAGTTAGCTATCAGCGGAATGATTTTATGCTCTAAATGCCAAAATTTCATAACCGAAAACACTGAATTCGTTCCGGCATATGAATTGTATTTAAAAGATCCGAAAAAACAGACTGATACCGCTTACTCTCATTTATTACGTTTATGTGAACAATACCACATCCCTAATATGGAAGACTTCTTAAAAGGCATGATATTAATTGACAGTATAACCGGTAACACAGACAGACATCTTGGTAATTTTGGCTTTATCAGAGAGGTTACAACCGGCAAGTTTTTGGGACCAGCTCCGTTATTTGATAATGGTACGGCTTTTTGGTGTTGGGAAGCAAAACCGAATGTTAAGAAAAAATCACGGCTATTTGCCCGTGAAGAAAATTTTGTCTTATCCTCTATGAAAGACATATATAAAGGGGTATTAAATAAGGAAAATCTCGATGTTTTAATTGAAAAATATCCGCTGATTACCGACGAACGTAAGGATATATTAAAAAAAAGCATTCAGGAACGTTCTACGTTACTTGAACGAACCAAAAGGATGAAAGAACGTGGCTTAGAACGGTAATTTTTATTTTTGAGGAAATCTGACATATTGTAGATGAATATTGATTGAAGGAGGGAGGAAAATATGAAAAATGAACCCAATAGATTTTTATAATCAAAATATAAAATCTAAATGTAAAGAGGATAGTTATTATGTCCTAAAAGCTTTTAAAAAATTAAAAAACGCAGATCCGCAGTTTTTGCGGAAGCTGAAAGAAGAACAGAGGAGGAATTTAAAATGAATATGACTTGGGAGGAAATTGTACAAGCAGTACATTCCGGCGTTCCATCAGAAAAAGAAAAAGCAACCTTGGCCGCAATTGATAATTTACGTAATTACATTTACGGCTTAATTAAAACATTTTCATTCGGAAATACCGAAATGGAAGATATGTTTTCAATTGCACAGCTTGTTATCATTGAAAACATCGACAGCTATGATATTAATAAAGGAAAACCTACAACCTTTTTTACGCCAGCATTAAAACGTGCATTTCTTAGTGCATCTCAGGGTGGCAAACAGAGTATGTATTACACTTTCGCCAATAAAAAAATTAGAGATGCAGTAAAGATGCTGGCTGACTTAGGTGTTACGGATCCAACTGTCGAACAATTAGCTGATGTGACTGAACTTTCGGAAGTTACTATTGAAGCTACATTAGATTACAATAAGAAATGCGTTTCCATCGATACATCTGAGGCTGCAAATATGCAGTCTGGCTTTGGAAATCCGGAAAATGAAGTATTACAAAAAGAAAAGACTGAAAAGATACATAAAGCTATTTCAAAACTTAATGTTCCTGGACAGCAGCTTGTCTACTGCATCTTCCGTTATGAAGAGGAGTATAATAAAGTTCCTTCGATTGGGCATTTATGCAAAATGATGAATGAAATTTTTGGGAAATCCTATTCTTCAGAAGGATTATCCAAACTGCACCGTGATGTGGAGGAAATGCTTTCTTGCTCTATAGAACTCAGAAGTTATAAAAAGGAACAGCATTTTAACAAAATTAAGTGCTCATTTCCAGAACTTTCTGTAATTAAGCAAGAGGAAGACAGTCTGTTGGATAATAATAATCTTTTTGATTTATTCAGTGAAGAAGATGATAACTAGCAACGAGAAGAGTCGAATATAAAAGTTCGGCTCTTTTTTATGTGTTGAAAATACAAAAACAGCAAAGGTATTCGTACATATTATAATAAGGAAGAAACTCATTCTGTTTTTTTCTTGGAATACTAAATAAGGAGTACCAATTGCTTATGGTTTTTTACATTTTAATATACACAGTATTGGCAGCAATATTATACAAAGAAGGTTTCACTTCGCCGAAAGCATACTCTATTCTTGCTATTTTTATTTTACTTATATTCCCGTTTATATGGAGTTATTTGCGCAAAAAGCTAAAAAGATACCATTATTTAATAAGTCCAATGCGTAAAGTAGACCGGATGGATGGCATACAGTTTGAAGAATATCTGCAAGCTAATTTAGAAAACCTTGGATACCATGTAAAACATATCGGGAAAACTGGGGATTTTGGTGGAGACCTTATTTTGTCCAGATATGGCAAAAAGACCATATTACAAGCTAAAAGGTATAATTCAAATGTAGGAGTTAAAGCAGTCCAGGAAGCCATTTCCGCCAGGGAATACTACCGTTGTAAAAATGCCGTTGTTGCCACAAACAGTCATTTTACGAAAGCAGCCAAAGAAATGGCTGCAAAATGTAATGTAGAATTATGGGATAGAGAGCATTTACAAAAAAAATTTAGATGAGCAGGCTTGGAAAAGCTTGTTTTTCTTATTTACTAATAAATTTTTATTTCATCCTAAATCAAACATATTAGAAGTGAATATTGATTAAAGGAGGAATAAAATTTATGGATAAAAAAATGGTAGCATCCTTACATACTCATATTAAGAGTTTGTTAGATGCAGATATTAACGCAAATGCTTTTTGTGATAAATTGCTTGAATATGGTGCTGAAGGTTTTGCCCTTACCGACCATGGTTCACTTGTTGGTATTGAAACTGTTCGAAGAATTGCCGCAAACAAGGGATTAAAGTTTGTTCCAGGTGTAGAAGCGTATGTTTCTGATGATGGCGATGTGGTAGAGTCCCGGCATATGATATTACTTGCTATGGATGATATTGGCTATCATGCTATATCCATGGCTGTAACGGATTCCAATGAACATATCAGCGTTGGCGGGTTGCAAAGAATGACATCTGATATATTAAATAAATACTTTGCACCAGGTTCCATAGGACATGGACATGTAATTATGCTGTCAGCTTGTGTAAGTGGAATCTTTTCAAAACTTCTTCTGTATAACAATACAGTTGAACATAAAGTTGAGATTTTACAGCGACGTCAGGCAAAATTCGGAATTCCAGAAGATGAAAATTACCGCTCCCTTCTTAAAAAAAGTGAGCAAATGACTGCTGAAATTCAAAATATCACCAGCAAGAGAAATACCTTGCAGAAATTAGCACAAATGCGTTTTGCTAAAAGAGAAAAATACGTGCAGAAATTGCATAAAAACAATGATCCAGCTTACGAAACAGAGATAAAAGCCTTAAAAGCTGACAAAGAAAAGTCAACTGCTGCTGCAAAAGAGCTTGAAAGTGTTAAAAATTCTTTAGCAAAAGAAAAAAAACAGCAGACTGCAATTAATCAGCAGATAAAAGAATATGCTGGCAAAATCGAAAGATACAATAATTATCAGACTGAAATTGATGAATTAAAGAAAGAAGAAAAAAGTGAAAAAGAGCTTATTTCTCTTGTAGAAGAGGAAATTAAGCGGATGTTGCATATCTTTGGACAGGATAATGTCTATATGGAAATGCAGTACCATGGAATGGAAGATGAGAAAAAGGTATTTCCAATTCTTGCAAGAATGGCAAAAATATTTAAAATTCCAATGGTTGCAACAAACGACATCCACACAATAACGAACAACGAAGACGAAATCTTAAAACGTGCAATCTTACGTTCTATGCGAAAGGCTGGTGATAATGAAGAGTTTGAAGAACCAACACCGATAGATAGAGAATTATATCTTAAAACGGATGAAGAACTCGCAGATATGTTATCAGTTATTCTGCCGGACGACATTGTTAGTGAATCTATTGCCAATATAAAGGTAGTTCTTGACCGCTGCAATGTTGAATTTAAGCACGAAAACCATTATCCAAAATTTCCGTCAAAAGATGGAAAGACAGCAAATGAAATGCTTGATGAGGCAATCACAAAAGGCGTTAAATGGCGTTTTCCAAAAGGGTTAGACGAATCTCACAAACTTAGACTGGAAAGAGAACTTAAAGTTATTAAATCAATGGGGTATGCAGACTATCATCTCATTGTAAAAGACTTTTTGGAATACTGCCGTACACTTGGTCCTGTTCCTTATGATTGTTTACCGGAGGCCCCGTTAGAGATTGAAGCATGTAAACAGTGGGTAAAAGAAAACAAATGGGTTGGCGGATTTCCTATTGGCCCAGGCAGAGGTTCTGCTGTTGGCTCAGAAGTATGTTATGTTTTAGGAATCACAAATATTGACCCATTAGATTATGATTTGCTGTTTGAACGATTCTTAAATCCAGAACGTGTCAGCATGCCAGATATTGATTCTGATATTGCATACTTTGTAAGAGAGCAGGCAATACGATATGTCCAGCACAAATACGGCGAAAATGCCGTTTGTGGCATC
>OGHO01000296.1_pt1 | contig 72038 bp, 55 predicted proteins | sample 1571421 | NCBI WGS metagenome assembly OGHO01 (sample SAMEA2581937, study PRJEB24529) | metagenome | biome: Human gut stool | place: China | collected 2011
CGATGAACAGCGTCGGTACGAGGAACAGCAGCGCCAGCGTTCCGACGATCATACCTCCCACGACACCCGAACCGAGGGTGGAGTTGCCGTTGGCGCCCACACCGTGCGAGAACACCAGCGGAATCATACCGAATACGCAGGTGAGGACGGTCATCAGGATAGGACGGAGACGGGCCTTGGCGGCGGATACGGCGGCCTGCGTGAGGCTCATGCCCGCGGCGCGTCGGTCGGCGGCGTACTCCGTAATCAGGATGGCGGTCTTCGAAAGCAGACCGATCAGCATGATGATACCCGTCTGCAGGTAGATATTGTTCTCCAGCCCCATCATCTTGGCGAAGAGGAACGAACCCAGCAGACCGCACGGCACGGAGAGAATGACGGCGAACGGAATCAGGAAGCTCTCGTACAGAGCGCTCAGGATGAGGTAGATCAGCAGGAGACAGATGCCGAAGATGATCGTCGTGTTGCTGCCTGTCTGCGCCTCCTCGCGGGTGATGCCGTCGAAGTCGTAACCGTAGCCTTTCGGGAGCACCTGCGCCGCGACTTCCTGAATGGCGCGGATGGCGTCGCCCGACGAATATCCGTCGGCGGCGGTGCCGTTCACGGCGATCGAGCTGTACATGTTGAAGCGGTTGAGCACTTCGGAGCTGTAAACCCTCGTCAGATCCACAAACTGTCCCAGCGGAGCCATCTCCCCGTTGTTCGTACGCACGAAGACGTTATTGAGCGACTCGGTGTTGAGACGGTATTTCGGGTCGGACTGAATCGTCACATAGTACATCTTCGAGAAGCGGTTGACGTTCGAAACGTACTGGCCGCCGTAGTATCCCGAAAGCGTCGAGAGAATCGCGTTGGGCGATACGCCGGCGCGTTTGGCCTTCGCCGCGTCGATGCTTACGACGTACTGCGGGAAGTTGATGTTGAAGGTCGAGTAGGCCATTGCGATCTCCGGACGCTGGTTCAGCGCTCCGATGAACCGCAGGTAGATGTTGTAGAAGTCGGTCAGGCTGCCGTCCGACTTATCCTGCAGGTGCATGGAGAAGCCGGTCGAGGTGCCGTAACCCGAAATCATCGGCGGCGCCACGGCGAAGATCTGCGCGTTCTTGATATCGGCCGTGCGTCCGTAGATCTGACCGATGACCGCGTTTACCGCATCCGTTTTTTCGGGACGTTCCTCCCAATCCTTCAGCTTGATGATACACATACCGTAGGACGAACCCTGACCGGCGATCATACCGTATCCGGCCACCTGCATGAAGTCCCTGATCTGGGGAATGGCCTTGATGCGGGCGGAGACCTCTTCCATGACCTGATGCGTTTCGGCGAGCGAAGTGCCCGGAGCCGTCGTGACGTTGACCATGATCGTACCTTGGTCCTCGTCGGGCACCAGACCCGTCTTCGTGGTGTTCATCAGTAAGACAAGGGCGGCGAACGCCAGTCCGAGCGTGGACCACATCAGCCATTTGTGCTTGATGAAGAGCAGTACTCCGTGCTTGTATTTGTTGATCATGGCGCTGAATCCGCTGTTGAAAGCCTTGCGGAAGCGTGCCGCGAAGTTGTCGCGCATTTCGCCGTTCTCGTCGAGATACGGTTTGAGGAGCAGTGCGCAGAGGGCCGGGGAGAGCGTAAGGGCGTTGATCGCCGAGATACCGACGGCCACGGCCATCGTGATACCGAACTGCGTGTAGAATACGCCCGACGTTCCGCCCATCATGGCTACGGGAATGAACACGGCCATGAAGACCAGCGTCGAGGTGATGATCGCCGAGGTGATACCCGACATGGCGTCGATGGTTGCCATATAGGAGGACTTATATCCCACGTCGAAACGCGCTTGGACAGCCTCCACCACGATAATGGCGTCGTCGACGACCGTACCGATGGCAAGGACGAGTGCGAAGAGCGTCAGCAGGTTGATTGAGAATCCGGCCACCGAGAGGAACGCGAAGGTTCCGACCAGCGCCACGAGGATCGAGATCGTGGGGATCAGCGTCGAGCGGATATCCTGCAGGAAGACGTATACCACGAGGATAACGAGCAGGATGGCTTCGATCAGCGTCTTGATCACTTCGTTGATCGAGGCGTAGAGGAAGTCGTTCACGCTCTGCAGGTGTGCGATGGCGACGCCTTTGGGCAGTTCGCTTTCGACCTCTTCGAGCAGTGCGTTGATCTCGTTGACGACCTGCGTGGCGTTCGAACCGGCGGTCTGGAAGACCATCGTGCTGACACCCGGATGGCCGTTGGTGTAGCCCTTGTAGGCATAGGATTCGCTGCCCAGCTCGATGTCGGCGACGTCTTTCAGGTGCAGGATCGTACCGTCGGGTTGTGCGAGGAGTACGATTTCCCCGAATTCCTCCGGAGTCATCAGACGTCCGCGGTACTTCATCGTATACTGGAACGTGTTCTGCGAGTTTTCACCCAGCGTACCGGTTGCCGACTCGATGTTCTGCTCGGCGAGGGCCGCCGTTACGTCCGACGGGATGAGCTTGTACTGGGCCATCACGTCGGGCTTGAGCCAGATACGCATCGAGTAGTCGGCTCCCAGCGTGAAGGCTTCGCCGACGCCCGCGATACGGAGAACGCGCGGCTCGATGTTGATCTTCAGATAGTTCGACAGGAACGTCTCGTCGTAGGAGTCGTCGGGGCTGTAAAGCGAGAATATTTTCACCATGGAGGTCTGGCGCTTCATGGTGGTCACACCGATCTGCGTCACCTCCGAGGGCAGCTGTCCGGTAGCGCGCGATATTCGGTTCTGCACGTTGACGGCGGCCATGTCGGCATTGATTCCCTGACGGAAGTAAACCGTTACGGATGCGCTGCCGACTGCGGCGCTGGAGGTCATGTAGGTCATGTCCTCCACACCGTTGATAGCTTGTTCGAGCGGTACGATGACCGATTTCTGGATGGTCTCTGCGCTGGCTCCCGGATAGGAGGCGCGCACCATCACCGTCGGGGGAGCGATGTCGGGATACTGCTCGACGGGCAGCGTCGCGAGACCGATAAGACCGGCGATTACGATTACGATGGATATGACCGACGCCAGTACGGGTCGTTCGATAAAATGTTTCAGTGTCATAGGTTATTCCTCCTTTTCGGTTTGGGTTGCGGCCTCAGGAGCGGCCTGCGCTGCGGCGCCCTGTCCCTTGGCGACGATGGGCGTACCTTCGCGCAGCAGGCCCACGCCTTCGGCGACGATCACGTCGCCCGGCGTAAGTCCGGACTTGACGATATACTCTCTGCCGTTGTTGATCTTCTCCACGTCGATCATCGACGATGTGGCTTTGCCGTCCTCTACCTTATATACGTATACCTTGTTCTGCAGTTCGAAGGTCGCAACCTGCGGTACGACTACGCAGTCTTTGTGGATGTTGGGCACGATCACGCTGCCGGCGCCGCCGCTATGGAGCAGGCCGTCCGCATTGGGGAACACGGCGCGCAGCTGTACACTGCCCGTCGAGGTGTCGATGACGCCGCTGATCGACTCGATGCGGCCCGTCCGGTCATAGACCGAACCGTCGTTGAGCACCAGCTGTACGTCGGGCATGTTCTTGAGCGTGTTGGCGATCGAACCGTACTGACGGGTCAGGTTGAGCAGCTGGTTCTCGGTCATCGAGAAGTAGACGTATACGTCCGAGTTGTCCGATACGGTCGTCAGCGGCTGCGGAATCGATGCGCTTACCAGCGCGCCGACACGGTACGGCAGCGTTCCCACCACGCCGTTGGCCGGAGCCTTCACGACCGTATAGGAGAGGTTGTTGGCGGCGTTTACGCGCTGCGCCTCGGCCTGCGCGAGCTGGGCCTTGGCAGTCAGCAGCGTGTTTTCGGCCGTCAGCAGGTCGTACTGCGAAACCACGTTCTTGGCGTAAAGCTCCTTTTTGCTGTCGTAGGTGAGCTGCGCCGTGGCTACGCCGGCTTTGGCAGCCGCCACGTTGGCTTCTGCGGTCTGCAGCGCCGCTTTGTACGGCACCTGATCTATGATGAAAAGGGGCTGGCCTTTCGAAACGGTCTGACCCTCGTTTACGCAGAGTTCGAAGATGGTTCCCGAAACCTGCGGATAGATGGCGATGTCCTGACGTCCGCGGATGGTCGCCGAGTAGTTGATCGGGATTTCGCGGTCGGTAGTGGCTATGGTCATCACGGCGTATTCCGCGGGGCCCATTGCCGTCGGTGCCTGTCCGCACGAAACGGCTGCCATGAAGCAGGCCATGACGGCTGCTTTCACAAATGTTTGCTTCATAATTCTCCTCTTTTTTAAACTAAAAAAACTTTTTACGGTGCAAAAGTACCGTAAAAAGGCCGACGATATGCCATTATATTGCGAACAGTGTTGGTGTTTTTCGGAACAAAATTTAGGAAATTAATGAAAAAAGCGTTAAATTTGTTCGAAAAAAGAATTGTTATGTCAGCGACTAACCCCATAATAACCACACCGGAAGAACAGTTCGTCGTCGGAGAGTCCGATTTCGCCTTTTTCGGCAATTATGCGAGCCGCTGCGAAGGCGGGGCGATCCTCTACTGCCGCAAGGGCAGCGCCGAGGCCACCGTGAACCAATATTGCGGTCAGGTGCGGCGCAACACGCTGATTCTGGTGCTGCCCGGCTCGCTGCTGATGCTGACCAACCGCACGGAGGATTTCCGGATGACCTTCTGCGCCTTCTCGCGGGACCTTTTCGCCGAAGCCGGCTTCCGTCTCGAACCGTCGTTTTTCAGGATGCTGCGCGAAAATCCGATCACCTATCCGCCCGCCCGCATCGTGGAAGGCGCCAGTACTTGGTTTCAGATGGCCGCATACACCTACCGCGACCGCAACAATGTGTTCCGCAATACGATCATCCGCAACCGCCTGCAGAACGTGCTGCTGGAGATTTACGACAAATTGCAGCGTTACGCCAACATGCAGCAGCAGACGCCCGAAACGACGACGCGCCAGACGGAGCTTTTCCACCGTTTCGTCGCGCTGGTGCACGAACACAGTTCGCAGCAGCGCGAGGTGTCGTTCTATGCCGACAAACTCTGCATTTCGACACGTTATCTCTCGACCATCGTGCGCAATATCGCGCATAGCTCGGCCAAGGAGTTCATCGACCGCTCGGTGCTGCTGGAGATCAAGATGCTCCTGCAGTCGACGGATCTGTCGGTGCAGGAGATCGCCTACCGCCTGCATTTTCCCGACCAGTCCTATCTGGGGCGTTATTTCAAGAAGCATACGGGCGAGTCTCCCACCGAGTACCGCAACACGAAAAAATAAGCTGCCCCGATACCGGGGCAGTTTTTGTTTCGCGCCGGCTGTCGTGTTTGGACCCTGAATTGCAGGGCATGTCGTAAAATACGAAAGATTATGAGCAAGACGATTGAAATTCTTGGGGAAAAGGCCGAATACTACCTTTCCCATGTGTGCCGGACCATCGACAAGAAACTGCTGTATCTTCCCGCGCCCGACACCGTCGACCGGGTCTGGATGGAGTCCGACCGCAATATCCGCACCCTCGGCAGCCTGCAGTGGATACTCTCCCACGGCCGTCTGGCCGGTACGGGCTATGTGTCGATCCTGCCCGTGGATCAGGGCATCGAACATGCGGCCGGCGCGTCGTTCGCTCCGAATCCGGCCTATTTCGATCCGGAGAACATCGTGAAGCTGGCTGTCGAGGGCGGCTGCAACGCCGTGGCTTCGACCTTCGGCGTGCTGGGCGCCGTGGCGCGCAAATACGCGCACAGGATTCCGTTCATCGTGAAACTCAACCACAACGAACTGCTCTCCTACCCCAATTCCTACGATCAGGTGATGTTCGGCACCGTGCGCGACGCTTGGAACATGGGTGCCGCCGCCGTCGGCGCCACGATCTATTTCGGCTCGGAGGAGAGCCGCCGCCAGTTGGTCGAGATCGCCGAGGCGTTCGACTATGCCCACGAGCTGGGCATGGCGACGATCCTGTGGTGTTATCTGCGCAACGGGAGCTTCAGGAAGGACGGCGTCGATTACCACGCTTCGGCCGACCTCACGGGGCAGGCGGACCATTTGGGCGTGACCATCAAGGCCGACATCGTGAAGCAGAAGCTTCCGGAGAACAACGGCGGTTTCCGCGCCATCGGTTTCGGCAAGACCCGCGACGAGGTTTACACGAAGCTGACCACCGACCACCCCATCGACCTTTGCCGCTATCAGGTGGCCAACGGCTATATGGGCCGCGTGGGGCTGATCAATTCGGGCGGCGAGTCGCACGGCGCGTCCGATCTGCAGGAGGCCGTCATGACGGCCGTGGTGAACAAACGCGCCGGCGGCATGGGCCTCATCAGCGGCCGCAAGGCTTTCCAGCGGCCCATGGACGAAGGCATAGCCCTGCTCAACGCCATTCAGGACGTATATCTCGATCCCGAAGTGACGATCGCGTAATAACGGCCCGGCGTATACCGTTCTATATAAGTAAGAAAAAGATAAAATCGTGCATTATGAAAATAACCTTCTTCGGCACGCAGCCCTATGACCGGGAGTCGTTCGACCGCGCCAACGAGCGTTACGGATTCGAATTCAATTACCACCGCAGCCACCTGAACGGCAACAACACTTCGCTGGCGCAGGGGGCCGATGCGGTCTGTATCTTCGTGAACGATACGGCCGATGCCGCCACGATACGCTCTTTGGCGGCGATGGACGTGAAGCTGATCGCCCTGCGCTGCGCGGGATTCAACAACGTGGATCTGAAAGCCGCGGCGGAATACGGCATTCCCGTCGTGCGCGTTCCCGCCTATTCGCCGCATGCCGTGGCGGAATACGCTGTGATGCTGATGCTGACGCTCAACCGCAAGGTCCACCGCGCCTATTGGCGCACGCGCGACGGCAACTTCTCGCTGCACGGCCTGCTGGGATTCGACATGTACGGCAAGACGGCGGGTATCGTCGGCACCGGAAAGATCGCCCGCGAACTGATCCGCATCCTCAAGGGATTCGGCATGGAGGTCCTCGCGTACGACATCTACCCCGACCCGGAATATGCCGTGCGGGCGCAGATAGAATACGTGTCGCTGGACGAACTTTACCGCCGCTCCGACATCATCTCGCTGCACTGCCCGCTGACCGACGAAACCCGCTACATGATCGACGGCGCCGCCATCGGCAGGATGAAACCCGGCGTCATGCTCATCAATACGGGCCGTGGTCAGCTGATCCACACCGAAGCGCTGATCGAGGGGCTGAAGGAGAAGAAGATCGGCGCGGCCGGACTGGACGTGTACGAAGAGGAGGCCGCCTATTTCTACGAGGATACGTCGGACCGGATCATGGACGACGACGTGCTGGCGCGCCTGCTCTCGTTCAACAATGTCGTCATGACCTCCCATCAGGGGTTCTTTACACGTGAAGCGCTGGATAATATAGCGCACACCACTTTGCAGAATATCAACGATTTCGCCGAGCACCGGGAGTTGCGGAACGAGGTGCGCGCCGAACCGGAAAAAACGATGAACTGAACGATGAAAAAAGTTGTTTTGCTCCGCCACGGCGAGAGCACATGGAACCGGGAAAACCGGTTCACGGGATGGACGGACGTCGATTTGAGCGAAAAAGGCGTCGCCGAGGCCGAAAAGGCCGGCCTGCTGTTGCGCGAGGAGGGCTTTCTGTTCGGGCATGCCTATACCTCCTACCTGAAACGGGCCGTGAAGACGCTCGGCGTCGTACTCGACAAGCTGGATCAGGATTGGGTGCCGGTTTCGAAGAGCTGGCGGCTCAACGAGAAGCATTACGGCTCTTTGCAGGGACTCAACAAAAAGGAAACGGCAGAGAAATACGGCGACGAGCAGGTGCACATCTGGCGCCGCAGTTACGACGTGGCTCCGGCGCCGCTCGGCGAAGAGGACCCGCGCAACCCGCGCTTCGATCCCCGCTACCGCGACGTACCCGAAGCGGAGTTGCCCCGCACCGAGTCGCTGCTCGACACCGTCGGCCGCATCATGCCCTACTGGAAATGCGAAATCCTGCCTGCGCTCGCCCGCCACGACTCCCTGCTGGTCGTGGCCCACGGCAACAGCCTGCGCGGCATCATCAAACACCTGAAAGGCATCTCCGACGAAGCGATTTCGGAGTTCAATCTCCCGACCGCCGTGCCTTATGTCTTCGAATTCGACGACGGGCTGAATTACGTCAGGGACTATTTCCTCGGCGACCCCGAAGAGATCGCCGCGCTGATGGCCGCCGTCGCCGATCAGGGTCGGAAATAGCACGGCGCGAATTCCGGCGCGGGAAGGTCGAATTCCCAGCCGTGCCGGATTCCCGGCCTTCATGTTTTAGCCCCCGCTCATTGCGAGCGGGGGCTTTTTTTCGGCGCGGGTGATGCGATCCTCTGGGGTGGCTCCGGTTGCCGCCGCCTGAATGCGATGATGCTTCGTTGCGGCGTCAGTTTGTCGTCCGGTATTCGTTGGGCGACATCCCGACGCACTTCTTGAACAACCGGGTGAAGTGCTGGGGATAGCGGAAACCGAGCTCGTAGGCGATTTCGCTGATCGACTTCGTCGCGTCGAATATCCGTTCCTTGGCGATGTCGATCACCTTCAGTTGAATGTACTCCTGCGCCGATTTGCCGGTCTCCTTCTTTATCAGGTCGCCGAAATAGTTGGCCGACAGGTGCAGCTGTTCCGCGCACCAGCGTACCGAAGGCACCCCGTCGCGCTGGGGCGTGTCGCCTTTGAAATAGTCGTTCAGCAGCCGTTCGAATCGGGACAGCGCGTCTTTGTTGACCTCGCTGCGCGTGATGAACTGCCGTTCGTAGAAGCGTATGCTGTAGTTGAGCAGCAGTTCGATGTTCGAGACGATCAGCCGTCTGCTGTGCTTGTCGATTGCGTGGTTCAATTCGCCCGTTATGTTCTGCAGGCATTCGAGCACCACGAGCCGCTCCTGCTCCGAGAGATGCAGGGCCTCGTTGGCTTCGTACGAAAAGAAGGTGTATTCGTCCATGCTGCGTCCGAGCGACGTGCCCCGGATCAGGTCGGGGTGGAACAGCAGCGCCCAGCCTTTGGGCTGAAACACCTCGCCGTTGTCCTCGATGCCGACCACCTGCCCCGGTGCGATGAATACGAGCGTTCCCTCCTGATAGTCGTAATAGTGGCGTCCGTAGCGCATGTCGCCGCATTTGACGTCTTTCAGGAAGACGCAGTAGAATCCGTACATGCGCCGGGCGTGCCGGGCCTTCGGGCATTTCGAAAAGTCGATGACGCTGACCAGCGGATGGAGCGTCTCCTGCCCCATCATTTCGTTGTACTGGTAGACGTGCTCCATTTTTACGATCTCGTCCATATGCTTCGATTATTGTTGTCTGTCACAAAGTTAATGCTTTTCTCCATGCCCGCCTCACCTTCGCGGCCGAATCGGTAATAATGGTATGACGAACCGTAATTCGGGTAATGACACGCCGCCGGAATCGCCCTACTTTTGCAGTGTAAAACGGACCCGAACCCGATAAACCGGGAAAACGGAAGGTGGTTTCGTCGGTCGGAATACGGGTTTGAAATCAATAAAAGGAGAAAAAATGGAGCATAGAATTTTGAACAACGGCGTCGAAATGCCGGTTCTGGGTTTCGGTGTCTATCAGGTCGAAGAGACGGTCTGCGAACAGTGTGTATGCGATGCGATTGCGGCGGGTTACCGTTCGATCGACACCGCTTCGGCCTATCTCAATGAGCGGGCCGTGGGCCGGGCGATCCGGCGGAGCGGCGTCCCCCGCGAGGAACTTTTCATCACGACGAAACTCTGGGTGCAGGATGCCGGGTACGAGAGCACGAAGCGGGCTTTCGCCAAGTCGCTCGAACGCCTGCAGCTCGATTATCTCGACCTCTACCTGATCCATCAGCCGTTCGGCGACGTCTACGGTTCGTGGCGGGCGATGGAGGAGCTTTACCGCGAAGGGGCCGTCCGGGCCATCGGGGTGAGCAATTTCCAGCCGGACCGGCTGGTGGACCTGATCCTTCATAACGAGGTGGTCCCCGCCGTCAATCAGGTTGAGACGCATCCCTTCTGCCAGCAGACCGAAGCGGCCGCGGTGATGGCCTCTGAGGGCGTGCAGATCGAATCGTGGGCGCCGTTCGCCGAGGGGCGCAACAATCTGTTCGGCAACGGGACGCTGGTGTCGCTGGCCGCGAAATACCGGAAATCGGTCGCTCAGGTCGTCCTGCGCTGGCTGATCCAGCGCGGCGTGGTCGTGATCCCGAAGTCGGTGCGTCCGGAGCGCATGGCCGAAAATATCGCCGTCTTCGATTTTCACCTCGCGCCGGAAGACATGGATCTGATCGCAACGCTCGACACCCGGCGGAGCTGTTTTCTGTCACACCGCGATCCTGAGACCGTGAAGTGGCTGGGGACGATGAAATACGAGATGGACTGATCGGCAACTGAGGATATGATGAAAACGCGAAACGATGAAGCAACTTCTTTTTATAATTGCGGCCGCACTGCTTGCGGCCGGAACGTGTAACCGGATAAATGCTCGGAATATGGAAAAACCGAAGAAAATCAGCGTGTTCCCCGTCGGGGACAAACTGCCCGAAACATTCTCGAAATATTTTGTCGGTCAGGCTTATCTGGCCCGGCTGACGCGGAACGGGGCGCTCAACTGCCCGATTTCGAACGTCACGTTCGAACCCGGATGCCGCAACAACTGGCATAGCCATACGGGCGGCCAGATTCTCGTCGCCGTGGGCGGCCGGGGATATTATCAGGCCGAGGGCGAGCCGGCCCGCGAGCTGCTGCCGGGCGACGTGGTCGAGATCGCTCCCGACGCGGTGCACTGGCACGGCGCGGCTCCTGACAGTTGGTTCTCGCATCTGGCGATCGAAACCAATCCGCAGATCAACCGCAATACGTGGCTCGGACCGGTGGACGACGCGCACTATTCCGCTGTGACCGCCGGGACTGCCGCGATCGCCTCCACACCCGCCTCTGCGACCGCTCCCGCCGCCGGGATTGCTGCGACTGCCGAATCTTCGGCTGCGGCCGTTTCCGCGGCAATGTCCATGTCCTCCGCCGCGCCCATTTCTGCGGCAATGTCCATGTCCGCAACAGCGCCCCTGTCCTCGGCCAAGAGCGCGGCTCCGCGCCTGCGCGCCGCGGCCGTCGAGACCCGTGCGCAGCTGTTTTCCGGGTGCGAATCGGAACTTGCGGCGACCGATCCCGAATTAATCGAAATTTTTGATAACTTTGCGTTCGCTGAAGTACTCGGCTACGGCGATCTCGACGTTAAGACGCGGATGATGTGCATCCTCGCGTCGTGCATTGCCGGAGCCGCGCAGACCGAGTTTCGGACGATGCTCGAAGGTGCGCTGAACGTGGGTGTGACGCCCGTCGAAGCGAAAGAGGTGGTCTATCAGGCGGTTCCCTACGTCGGCATGGCGCGGACGGTCGATTTCGTGCATATCGTCAACGGGGTGCTGACGGCGCGGGGCGTTGCGCTTCCGCTCGAAGGCCAGTCGGCGACTTCGCCCGAAACCCGCTTCGAAAAGGGACTGGCGGTGCAGAAGGCTATTTTCGGGGAGCGGATCGACGCGATGCGCGCCGCCGCGCCGGAGAACCAGAAGCATATGCAGGACTACCTGTCAGCCAACTGTTTCGGCGATTACGTCTCCCGCGGCGGGCTGGATGCGAAGGTGCGCGAACTGCTAACTTTCTCGATGCTGCTCACGCTGGGCGGCTGCGAGTCCCAGCTGCGGAGCCATATTCAGGGCAACCTGAATGTCGGCAACGACAAACGGACACTGTTGTCGGTCGTGACCCAGCTGCTGCCCTATGCAGGCTATCCGCGTACGCTGAATGCGATCGCCTGCCTGAACGAAGCGATACCCGAAAACGAATAAAAAAGAAGAAAACGATATGGCGAAGAAAGTATTGATCCTCTCCTCCAGCCCGCGGCGCGGGGGTAACTCGGATTTGTTGTGCGACCGGTTCATGGCCGGGGCGCAGCAGGCCGGACACGACGTGGAGAAGATTTTCCTCCGGGATAAGAAGATAAATTACTGCACGGGCTGCGGCGTATGCTACGGCGGGGCGAAGCCCTGTCCGCAGCGGGACGATGCGGCCGAGGTGGTCGGCAGGATGATTGGCGCGGACGTGATCGTGATGGCTACGCCGGTTTACTTCTATACGCTCTGCGCGCAGATGAAGACCCTGATCGACCGCACCTGCGCCCGCTATACGGAGATGGGCGGCAAGGAGTTTTACTTCATCCTGACGGCCGCCGAAGAGAGCGTTGAGATGATGGAGCGCACCGTGGAGTGTTTCCGCGGATTTCTCGACTGTCTCGACGACCCCGAAGAGCGGGGCGTCGTTTACGGCGTCGGAGCTTGGCAGGCGGGTGAAATCGAAGGAATGCCTGCGATGGACGAAGCCTATGAGCTGGGCCGCCGGGTGTAAACCTAAAATAGAGAACAAAATGAAACGGATTGTTTTGATAGCGATTATGACGATGTTCTTACCCGATATGAATACACAGGCGCAGACCGCATCCGGCACGAAGGTGCTGGTGGCCTATTTCTCCCACAGCGGCAATACGCGCGCCATGGCGCGGCAGATCGCCGAAGCGACGGGCGGCGATCTTTTCGAGATCGTTCCGGCCGCGGCCTACCCCGCCGAATACGGAGCCGTCGTGGATCAGGCCAAGAAAGAGATCGGCGGCGGCATCCGCCCTGCGCTGAAAGGCAGGCTGCCCGACGTCGGGGCGTACGACGTGATTTTCGTCGGTTCGCCCTGCTGGTGGTCCACGGTCGCGCCGCCGGTGGCGACGTTCCTCGCGGACTGCGACTGGGCGGGCAAGACCGTCGTGCCGTTTATGACCCACGAAGGCAGCCGCATGGGCCGCAGCGAAGAGGATATTCGGAAACTTTGTGCGGGCGCTACCCTGCTCGGCGGGCTTCCCCTACGCGGCGGGGCCGTGAAAGACTCGCGGGACGCCGTGCGGAAGTGGGTTCAGGGATTGAATCTGACAAAATAAACTATAACAGATGTTGCGAAAAATCAGAATCGCGGCCGCGGCCGTTTTCTTTACGATGATTACGCTGCTCTTCCTCGATTTCACGGGGACGCTGCATGCGTGGTTCGGCTGGATGGCCAGAGTGCAGTTGCTGCCCGCTGTTTTGGCGGTCAATGTCGCCGTCGTTGCGGCGCTCTTGGTGCTGACGCTGTTGTTCGGACGGGTCTACTGTTCGGTGATATGCCCGCTGGGCGTCTTTCAGGACGTCGCTTCGTGGGCGGGCGGCAGACGACGTAAAAACCGTTTCACCTATTCCCGTGCCTTGCCGTGGCTGCGTTACGGCATGCTGGCGCTGTTCGTTGCGGCGATGGTTGCCCATATCAAGCCCGTCGCCGAACTGCTGGCGCCTTACAGCGCTTACGGGCGTATCGCGTCGAACCTCTTTGCGCCGCTCTACCGGTGGGGCAACAACCTGCTGGCCTATGCGGCAGAGCGGATCGACAGCTATGCGTTCTATACGGTGGACGTTTGGGTGAAGAGCGGCGTGACGTTCGCCGTGGCTGCCGCGACGTTCGCGGTTCTGGCCGTGCTGGCGTGGCGCAACGGCCGCACCTACTGCAATACGGTTTGTCCGGTCGGCACGCTACTGGGCTTCGTGTCGCGTTTTGCGGTCTTTAAGCCGCGCATCGACACCTCGAAGTGCAACGGCTGCGGGCTTTGCGCGCGCAACTGCAAGGCCTCGTGCATCGACGCCAAGTCGCACGAAATCGACTACAGCCGTTGTGTGGCCTGCATGGACTGTATCGGCAAATGCCGTCAGCACGCCATCGCCTTTTCGCGCAAACCGGCCGCAAAACCCGCTTCGGAGACCTCCGCGTCCGCAGCGGCGGTGGCTCCGGCAAAGACGGACCGCGTCGTTGCAGCGGAATCTTCGTCAAAGGCGGAGCGTGTCGTCGCCGCGGACAGGCCCGCCGACCCTTCGCGCCGCAAATTCCTCACGATTGCCGGCGTTTTGGCCTACACGGCGACCGTGAAGGCGCAGGAGAAGAAGGTGGACGGCGGACTGGCGCTGATCGAGGATAAGAAAGTCCCGGACCGCGCTGTGCCGATCACGCCACCGGGATCGCTGGCGGCCCGCAACTTGACGGCGCACTGTACCGGGTGTCAGCTGTGCGTGGCGGCGTGCCCCAATCAGGTGCTGCGCCCCTCCGGCAAGCTGATGACCCTGATGCAGCCCGAAATGTCGTACGAGCGCGGCTACTGCCGGCCCGAATGTACGAAGTGTTCCGAAGTGTGTCCCACGGGGGCTATCCGTCCGATCACGGTGGCCGAGAAGTCGGCGACGCAGATCGGCCATGCCGTGTGGATCGCCGACAACTGCGTCGTCAATACCGACGGCGTGGACTGCGGCAACTGCGCACGCCACTGTCCCACGGGAGCCATTCACATGGTGCATAAGGATCCGGATAACCCTGATTCGCCGCTTATCCCCGCCGTGAACGAGGAGCGCTGCATCGGCTGCGGAGCATGCGAGAATCTTTGTCCGAGCCGCCCGTTCAGCGCGATTTACGTCGAAGGGCATCTGCGTCACAGAACCGTTTAACAGTCAGGAGTATGAAAGAGAAGAAAAAGATAGACCGCCGGGAATTCCTGAAGGTGCTCGGCGTCGGAGCCGCCGCCACGACCGCCGCGTTGTACGGCTGCAAACCCAAAGGCGGTGCGGCGGGCGACACCGCCGCCGTGGGAGAAGTCCCGACCGACCGGATGACCTGCCGCACGACGCCCACCACGGGCGACCGCGTGTCGCTGCTGGGCTACGGCTGCATGCGCTGGCCGACGCGTGCGAAGAGCGACGGTTCGGGCGATGAGATCGACCAGCAGGCCGTCAACGAACTGGTCGATTACGCCATTGCGCACGGCGTCAACTACTTCGACACCTCGCCGGCCTATGTGCGCGGCTGGTCGGAGACCGCGACGGGAACCGCCCTCAAACGACATCCGCGCGAAAAATTCTTCGTAGCCACGAAACTTTCCAATTTCGACCCTTCGACCCATAGTCGCGCGGCCTCGATGGAGATGTACCGCAACTCTTTCCGGGCCTTGCAGGTGGATTATATCGACTATTACCTGCTGCACGGAATCGGCATGGGCGGCATGGAGTCGCTCCGCAGCCGTTACCTCGACAACGGGATGCTCGATTTCCTGCTCGCCGAGCGCGAAGCGGGACGCATCCGCAATCTGGGATTCTCCTATCACGGCGACGTCGAGGTGTACGACTACCTGCTTTCGCGTCACGAGGAGATAAAGTGGGATTTCGTGCAGATTCAGCTCAACTATATGGACTGGAAACATGCCAAGGAGCTTAATACGCGCAATACCGACGCCGAGTACCTCTACGGCGAACTGGAGAAGCGCGGCATTCCGGCCGTCATCATGGAGCCGCTGCTGGGCGGCCGCCTTTCGAACGTTCCCGACCATATCGTCGCCCACCTCAAACAGCGGCGGCCCTCGTCGAGCGTGGCTTCGTGGGCGTTCCGTTTCGCGGGGTCGTTCCCCGGCGTGCTGACCGTGCTGAGCGGCATGAGCTACATGGAACACCTGCAGGACAACCTGCGCACCTATTCGCCGCTCGACGAACTGACCGACGCCGACCGGGAATTTCTGGAGGAGACGGCGCAGCTGATGCTGCGCTACCCCACGATTCCCTGCAACGACTGCAAATACTGCATGCCGTGTCCTTACGGACTCGATATTCCGGCCATTCTGCTGCATTACAACAAATGCGTCAACGAAGGCAACGTGGCCGCTTCGTCGCAGGACGAAAATTACCGGAAGGCCCGGCGGGCGTTTCTGGTGGGCTACGACCGCAGCGTGCCCCGTCTCCGACAGGCGAGCCGCTGTATCGGCTGCAACCAATGCGTGCCGCACTGTCCCCAGAACATCAAGATTCCGCACGAACTGCACCGCATCGACCGCTATGTCGAGCATTTGAAACAGGAAAATCTGTAATGCGAAGCCGCCGCAGACCGATTCTGCGGCGGCTTCGTATTTGGCGGCATCGGCGCATTGGAATCCGCTGCGCATTGGTGCCTGCTTTGCGTCCGTTTCACGTTCTGTTCGCATCTATCTGCTTCTCTCCGCTTCTGCCTGCAGCGAGCTGCATCCGTTTGTTCCTGCCTGCTCCTGCCTGTTCTTGCCTGCAGCGGGCCGCATCCGTCTCCGCTCCTGCCTGCATTGGGTCGCATCCGTTTGTTCTTGTCTGCTTCTGTCTGCATCGGGCCGCAGCCGTCTGCTCCCACTCACTCAGCCCGTCCCGATACCTTCCCGGAGCCAGTCCGCCGTATCTACACCGGCAGCAGGATCGAGAACCGGCTGCCCCTGCCGATCTCGCTTTCGACCGAAATCGTGCCGCCGTGCGCTTCGACGAACTCCTTCGAAATGGCCAGTCCCAGCCCGCTCCCCTGCACCTTCGTGCCCGGAACCCGGAAATAACGTTCGAAAATGCTCTTGTGGTAACGCGGGTCGATGCCCCGGCCGAAGTCCTGCACATAGATTTCGACCGCTTTGTCGTGTTGTACGGCCCCGATGACGATGCGCGATTTTTCGGGCGAATGGTGGATGGCGTTCGACAGCAGGTTGGTGATGACCCATGCGATCTTCTCGTTGTCGACGAACAGTTTCGAGATCTTTTCGGGATAGTCTATCTCCACGAAACAGCAGAACCGGTCTGCCAACACCTGCGTTGCCTTTACCGCATAGTCTATCAACTCGATAGGCTTTGTTATCTTGGGCATCAGTTTAAGTTTCCCGGTCTCGATCTGCGTCATGTTCAGCAGTTCGCCCGTGATCGAAAGCAGGCGGTCGCTGCTCTCCCTGATACTGCCCACCAGCTGTTTCTGCTCGTCGTTGAGTTTTCCCAGCCGGTCGTCGCCCAGCAGCTGCAGGCTCATCAGGATCGACGAAATCGGGGTCTTCATCTCGTGCGAAACGGTCGATATGAAGTTGGTTTTGGCGGAGTCCAGCTCCTTGAATTTGGTGATGTTGTTGAGGATGATCAGGTTACCCACGAACTGCTGTTCGCGTCCGCCCACGGGCGTGATGTAGAGCGGTGTGTTGTCCATCTGGAAATAGCTCTCCTTGTTGTCGGCGTATATTTTCAGCGGCTCCTTCTCGGCGTCTTTCCTTTCGTCGCAGAGTTCGCGCAGCAGACGGCGCAGCAGGTCGTTGGAGAGGGCTACCTCGGTCGCGTTCCGCCCGATGACGTCTTCCGGAAGATTCAGCACCGAAAGCGCTTCGCGGTTCATGAAAAGGATGGTCTTTTCAGGATCGAGTCCGATGATCGGCTCGTGGAGCGTGTTTACGATCGCTTCGATGCGTTTTTTCGCCGTCATCAGGTCGTCGAGCGAACTGCGGCGGTACTCGTCGAGTTTGGCGGCCATGTCGTTGAACGACTCGGCGACGGATTCGAATTCGCGGTTGCCCGTAAAGTCGAGCCGCTGCCGGTAGTTGTGGTTGGCGATCTCCTTGATACCCCGCTTCAGGGTGTCGATCGGCCGGAGCACCGTCTGCGGAAACCAGATCAGGATGGCTCCTGCGCTCAGGACGCACAGTGCGGCCACGACGATCAGCCACCACATCACGTAGTCGGCGCGCTGCTCCACCCCGGAGCTTTTGCTCCGGATGGCGGCCATGTTCAGCTCCATGATCCGGAAGAGATCCTCGCGCACGGTCTGTATTTCGGCTTCGGTGACGGGGTCGCTCAGCGACGCGATATGCCGTTCGAGCGCCGTGGTCATCTCCTTTTCGCTGATCTCGGTGATGTTCTGCTGCTGCAGGGCGAGACTCTGCCGCAGGACGTGCCGCGATACCGAATCGTGCCCGATGTCGTTCAGCGACCGCAGCATGTCCCCGGCGTACTGCAGCGAATTGTAGTTGTCGGCCAATATGGTCCCCGTGGCGTGCGAAAGCTGCCGGACGTAACTGACCGACTGGATTCCGAGCAGCAGGATCATGGCGAACAGCGCGCCGATTCCCAAGGTGAGCCTTCTTTGTATTTTCATGGTTTACGACATAATGTAAAGATCGATGTTCATGCGCGACAGCCTGCCGATCAGGCGGCGCAGCGCGACGATGCTTTTCAGCAGCGAAAATAGCGAAAATTCGGGCCGTCCGGTGCAGACGATACTGATTTTTTGCTCCCGGCACAGCTCCACGATGGTTTCGACCGGCCGGTTGGAGTGTATCTGGCGTATTTCGCCGCCCAGTTCGGTGGCGAGGTTCAGGTTGTTGATCAGGTAACGCTGGTTGGCCAGCGGAATGCGGTCGGCGGCTTCCCGGTCGCTCTGCACGTAAAGCACGACGAACGACGTGTTGAGGTGGGTCGCCATGCGGGCCGTCTTGCGGATCACGCGGCGCGAACGTTTCTCCGAGGAGTCGATGACGGCCAGCAGTTTGTCGTGACGGAACTTGTCGCCCGCGGCGATCTCGTTCTCGACCTTTTTCTCCACGCGCAGGGCCACCTCCTTGAGTGCCAGTTCGCGCAGCTGCAGGATGTTGTCCTGCGTGAAGAAGTTGTTGAGCGCCGCCGCGACCTTGTCGGGGCGGTAGATTTTCCCCGCTTTCAGCCGCTCTATCAGCTCGTCGGCCGTGAGGTCGATGTTCACCACCTCGTCGGCCGTGGCCAGCACGCTGTCCGGCACGCGCTCGCGGACCTCGATCCCGGTGATCTCCTGCACGGATTCGTTCAGGCCTTCGATATGCTGGATGTTGACCGCCGTGATGACGCTGATTCCGGCGTCGAGCAGCTGCATCACGTCCTGCCACCGTTTGGGATTGCCGCTGCCTTCGATGTTGGTGTGGGCCAGCTCGTCCACGACCACGATTTCGGGATGGAGGTTCAGGATGGCCTGCGTGTCCATCTCTTCCAGCTCCTTGCCCTTGTAGAAGAGCCTGCGGCGCGGCACGAACGGAAGCCCTTCGGCGAGGGCTTCCGTTTCGGCGCGGCCGTGCGTTTCGATGTAGCCGATGCGGACGTCGACGCCCGCATCGAGCAGCTGACGGGCCTCTTGCAGCATGCGGCAGGTCTTGCCCACGCCGGCGCTCATGCCGATGTAGACCTTGAACTTGCCGCGGTGCGAACGCCGGATCAGTTCCAGAAACCGCTGAACGCTGTCCTGCTTTTCCATCGGTTACATCCGGAAGGAAATTCCGCCCACAAAGTTGACGTCGTCCAGGGCCGGATTCCAGATCAGGTTGGTGAAAACGCCGACCGACATCGAATCCGTCCCTTTGATCTTCCACGATTTTCCGGCATTGAGGAAGACGTTCTGCACGCAGAATCCGCGGTCTCCGGTGAGGTAGGTCGCGGCGGCGTTCCAGGGGACCATGCCCACGCCGGCCTTCATGTCGACGGTCTTCACCGTGAACGGGCAGGCCGCCTCGAAATACGAGGCATAAGCGCGCTCGCCCTTGTCGTTCACGTCGGCCGCGCCGAAGAGAACCGTGTACCACGACAGCGTGACGGGGACCTTTTCCGAAACGACCCAGCTGGCGCCCACCTCGATGCGGTGGGGCGAACGGCTGTCGAAGACGAAATAGCGGTCGTCGGCGTGTCCGGTCCAGTAGAGGTCGGCCACCGAAAGGGTCACGGGTCCGAGCGAGTAGGCCAGCGTGAGGTCCATCTCCTTGTAGGTGCTGTCGAAATCGACCGAACCCCAGGCCGTCGCCGAGAAGTTTCCGGCACTCATCGTCAGCGTCGGCTGAAAGGCCGGGCCGCTTTCGCGGACGCCGCGCCATACGTAGGTGCTTACCAGGTCGGTTCCGCCCGAGAATTTCACCCCGCGCTCCCGGGCGCAGAGGTCGGCGGTCAGGAAAATGGCCAAAGCGGCGATCAGAATAAATATCCAGCGTTTCATCGTTTTATTGATTTTCATGGTTTGCGATTAGTTTTCGTTCAGTTCTTCCAAAGCGACGTTCAGGCGCAGCACATTGACCTTCTCCGTACCGAAAAGTCCCAGCCACGGTTTTCGGGTCAGCGAGTCGACCAGGTGCCGTACCGTAGCGATGTCCAGTCCGCGGGCCTCGGCCACGCGGCGCACCTGCACCTGCGCCCCGCGGGGCGAGATGTCGGGGTCGAGCCCCGAGCTGCTGGCCGTGACCATTTCGGCGGGAACCTCCGCGCGGGTGAGGTAGGGATGCGCCGCGAGGAAGTCCTGCACGCGCTGTTCCACATCGGCGAGGTATTCGGGGTTGGTCGTAGCCTTGTTGCTGCCGCCGGAACCGCCGCCGTTGTAGTCCACGGCCGAGGGACGGCCCCAGAAATAGCGGACATCGGTGAACTGCTGCCCCACGTTCGCCGCGCCGACGACCTTTCCGTTGAAGGTCACGACATCGGCTTCACCGCCGTTGGGACCTGCGACGGCCGAGATGCCGCGCAGTACGAGGACATACCCCACGCCGAGCAACAGGCACATTGCCAGCGTTATTTTGAGTGAAATCCAGAGGTTTTTCATAGTTGAAGCAATGCTTTAGAAAAATACACTTATTAACATGTCTATCAGTTTGATGCCGATGAATGGGACGATCACGCCGCCGAGTCCGTAGATGAAGAGGTTGCGGCGCAGCAGGGCCGAGGCCCCGATCGGTTTGTAGGTCACGCCGCGCAGGGCCAGCGGGATGAGCAGCGGGATGATCAGGGCGTTGAAGATCACCGCCGAGAGGATGGCGCTTTCGGGCGAATGGAGGTGCATGACGTTCAGGGCGCCGAGCGACGGAATCGAGGCGATGAACAGCGCCGGGACGATGGCGAAGTACTTCGCGACATCGTTGGCGATGGAGAAGGTCGTGAGCGTGCCGCGCGTCATGAGGAGCTGTTTGCCGATCTCGACGATCTCGATCAGCTTCGTCGGATCGTTGTCCAGATCGACCATGTTGCCCGCCTCCTTGGCGGCCTGCGTGCCGCTGTTCATCGCCACGCCCACGTCGGCCTGCGCCAGCGCCGGGGCGTCGTTCGTGCCGTCGCCCATCATGGCCACCAGTTTGCCGGCCCGCTGTTCGCGGCGGATGTATTCGAGCTTGTCCTCGGGCCGTGCTTCGGCGATGAAGTCGTCGACGCCGGCCTTCTCGGCGATATATTTGGCGGTCAGCGGATTGTCGCCCGTGACCATCACGGTCTTCACGCCCATCCGGCGCAGCCGCTCGAAGCGTTCGCGGATGCCCGTCTTGATGATGTCCTGCAACTCGATGACGCCCGTGATCCGTTCGTTTTCGCAGACTACGAGCGGCGTGCCGCCGTTTTCGGAGATGGTGCGCACGGTGGCTGCGATTCCGGACGGGCAGGGATTTTCGTGTTCGGCGGCGATGCGCAGGATCGCTTCGGCGGCTCCCTTGCGGATGCGGCGTCCGTCGGGCATGTCGACGCCCGAACACTTGGTTTCGGCGGTGAATTTCACCATCCGCACGCCGACCATCGCCACCGGGTCGGTGCGGACCCCTTCGGCGGCGCCCAGCTCCACGATGGATTTGCCTTCGGGGGTCGGGTCGGCTTCCGACGAGAGCACGCACATGCGCACGAAAGCCTTGGGGTCGGTTCCTTCGGCAGGATGGAAACGCGTGGCCTTGCGGTTGCCGATGGTGATGGTGCCCGTCTTGTCCAAGAGCAGCGTGTCGATGTCGCCCGCGGTTTCGACGGCTTTGCCCGATTTGGTGATGACGTTGGCCCGCAGGGCGCGGTCCATGCCGGCGATGCCGATGGCCGACAGGAGGCCGCCGATGGTGGTCGGGATCAGGCAGACGAACAGCGAGATGAACGCTGCGACGGTGATGTTCGCGCCCACGTAGTCGGCGAAGGGCTTGAGTGTGGCGCAGACGATGACGAAGACGAGCGTGAAGCCTGCCAGCAGGATGGTCAGCGCGATCTCGTTGGGTGTCTTCTGGCGCGAGGAGCCTTCGACCAGGGCGATCATCTTGTCGAGAAAACTCTCGCCGGGCCGGGCGGTGACTTTCACGAGGATGCGGTCGGAGAGCACCTTCGTGCCGCCCGTGACGGAGCTTTTGTCGCCGCCCGCCTCGCGGATCACCGGGGCCGATTCGCCCGTGATGGCGCTCTCGTCGATCGAGGCGAGGCCCTCGACGATCTCGCCGTCGGCGGCGACGGTGTCGCCCGCGACGCATTCGAAGAGGTCGCCCTGTTTCAGTTCGGAACTGCTGACGATGTGCGACTGCCCGTCGGGTTCGATGCGTTTGGCGGGGGTTTCCTCGCGGGTCTTGCGCAGCGAGTCGGCCTGCGCCTTGCCGCGGGCTTCGGCGATGGCCTCGGCGAAGTTGGCGAAGAGCACCGTTAGAAGAAGCACGGCGAAAACCACGAGGTTGTAGAGCAGCGAACCCTGCGACGTGTTGCCCGTCACGGCGATCCAGACGATCAGCAGCAGCATGGCGAAGGTGACGGCCTCGACGGTGAACATGATCGGGTTCTTGATCATCTGCCTCGGGTCGAGCTTCACGAACGAAGCGCGAAGGCTCCGACGCAGCAGGACAGGGTCGAAAAGCGAGTTATTTCTGTTTCGTTTCATAGCGGTAACATGGTTAGAAAGTGAGGTAATCGGCGATGGGACCCAGCGCCAGTGCGGGGAAGAACGAGAGGGCCGCGACGATGATGATGACGGCGAAGGTCATCAGCGAGAAGGTTCCCGTGTCGGTGCGGAGCGTGCCGGCGCTCTCGGGAATGCACTTCTTCGAGGCCAGCAGTCCCGCGATGGCGACCTGTCCCACGATCGGGAAATAGCGGCCCATGATCAGCGCGATGCCCGTCGAGATGTTCCAGAACGGCGTGTTGTCGGCAAGGCCCTCGAAGCCCGAGCCGTTGTTGGCCGCCGAGGAGGAGTATTCGTAGAGCATTTCGCTCAATCCGTGGAACGAGGGGTTGTTCAGCCACCCTATTTCGGGGTTCGCGGCGGCCACGGCGGCCGAGATGCCCGTGCCGACGAGGATCAGGAAGGGGTGCATCAGCACGACCAGCGTGGCGATCTTCATCTCGCGCGCCTCGACCTTCCGGCCGAGGAACTCCGGCGTGCGGCCCACCATCAGCCCGCTGATGAAGACGGCGATGATGAGGAATGCGAAGTAGTTCATCCACCCCACTCCGACGCCGCCGAACCAGCAGTTGATCTGCATGTTGAGCATCTGGAGCATGCCGCTCAGCGGGGTCTGCGAATCGTGCATCGAGTTGACCGAGCCGTTCGACGTGACGGTGGTCGTCATGCCCCACATGGCCGAGGCGGCCGAGCCGATGCGGATCTCCTTGCCCTCCATCGAGCCGAGGTCCTGCGCGATGCCCATCTCGTCGATTTGCCGGCTGCCGCCCGTCTCCTGCCAGACGGAGAGGACGACGCCCGCGGTGTAGGCCAGGAGCATCACACCGAAAATCCATGCCGCGAGCCTGCGGCGGCGCGTGTAGAACCCAAAGGCGAAGACCATCGCCATCGGCAGGATCAGGATCGACCAGCATTCGAGGATGTTGGTGAAGGCGTTGGGGTTTTCGAGCGGGTGTGCCGAGTTGGTTCCGAAGTAACCGCCGCCGTTGGTTCCCAGCTGTTTGATGGGCACGATGGCCGCCGTGGGGCCTTGCGAGATGACCTGCTCGGCGCCTTCGAGTGTCGTGAGCGTCTGCTTGCCGTCGAAGGACATCGGCGTGCCGTTGATGACGAGCAGGATGCCGACGACGAGCGACAGCGGCATCAGGATGCGCGTCACGCTCCGGGTGAGGAACACCCAGAAGTTGCCGATGGTCTTCGTCGTTCTGCCCGCCAGCGCCTTCATGATGCCTGCCATGGCGGCCATGCCGCAGGCGGCCGTGACGAACTGGAACAGCATGATGACGAACAGCTGCGTGAAGTAGGACAGACCCGTTTCTCCGCTGTAATGCTGGAGGTTGCAGTTGACCATGAACGAGATGCAGGTGTTGAACGCCAGGTCGGGCGACTGTCCCGGGTTGCCGTCGGGATTGAGCGGCAGCCAGCCCTGGAAGACCAGCAGCAGCATGCCCCAGAAGAACCAGAAGAGGTTGACCGTCAGCAGGGCCTTGAGGAACTGTTTCCAGTTCATCTCCTGTGCGGGGTCGATGCCGCAGAACTTATAGATACGGCGCTCGACGGGAGCCATGAAATCGAGCCACGTGCGCTCGCCGCGGTAGACTTTGGCCATGTAACGCCCCAGCGGGTAGCAGAGCGCCACCAGGAGGGTCCATTGCAGAATTACGCCTGAAATTTCGGTATTCATCGATTCAGAATTTTTCGGGTTTTACGAGCACGTACATCAGATAGACGAATCCGAGGATGCTCAAGATAAGGAGACTCGTAAACATAAGACATCAGATCTTTTCGAACCAATCCACACATTTGAAATAGAATCCGTAGCACAGCGCACCCAGGGCGCAGAGCAGCAGGAACAGCATGATTTCATTCATCTCTTCGTTTTTTTGAATTAGACATTTTTTTCACGAACCCGCACAGCATCAGGTCCAGCAGCAGCATTGCGCCGCAGAAAATCAGTATGAGGATAACGATTGCCATTTTGCCGTCGGGTTTTGTTGCCCGTAAGCATACGAAGGGGGTGCCGGAATTTTTGTTCCGGATTCAATGTGTTGAAAAATAGCTGTTTATCGGTTTGGTATGCGTGCCGAAAAAGAGGGCCGCCCTATCAGAATGATAAGGCGGCCCTCTCGGAATGAGACGGTGCGGGGGCTATTTCACCCCGTAGCCGTCGAGTTTTCGGTACAGCGTGGCGATGCCGATGCCCAGCAGGCGGGCGGCCTCGGCCTTGTTGCCCCGGGTGTGTTCCAGCACCCGGAGAATGTGGCGGCGTTCGAGGTCGCCGAGCGCCAGCGAACCGGAATCCGCTTCGTTGTCCGCAGCGTGGAATTCGGGCGCGAGGCAGTCGGCCGTGAGCCGGTTGCCGTCGGCCATGATCATGCTGCGTTCCACGGCGTTGCGCAGTTCGCGGACGTTGCCGTGCCACGTGTGGCGTTCGAGAGCGGCGATGTAGCCGGCGTCGATCGAGTCGATGCGACGCCCCATTTTGTCGGCGAACTGCGCCGCGAAGACACGGATGTATCCGGCGATGTCGCCGGGACGTTCGCGCAGCGAGGGAAGGTGGATGCGGAACACCGAGAGGCGGAAATAGAGGTCCTCGCGGAAATTCCCGGCGGCGATCTCCTTTTCGAGGTCGCGGTTCGTGGCGGCGATCAGGCGCACGTCGACCCGTGTGGGACGTGTTTCGCCGATCTTGATGAATTCGCCGCTTTCGAGCACCCGGAGCAGTTTGGCCTGCAACTCGACGGGCATCTCCCCGATCTCGTCGAGGAACAGCGTGCCTTTGTCGGCCTCCTCGAAAAGTCCTTTCTTGTCCTTGGCGGCGCCCGTGAAACTGCCGGCCCGGTGGCCGAACAGTTCGCTTTCGAGCAGTTCGCGCGAGAAGGCCGAGCAGTTGATCGCCACGAAAGCCCCCTTCGCGCGGCGGCTGGCGTGGTGGATGGCCTGTGCGAAGACCTCCTTGCCGGTTCCCGTCTCGCCGGTGAGCAGCACCGAGGTGTCGGTGACGGCGACCTTGCGGGCCAGGTCCACGGCCCGGCGCAGGACCTCCGAGTCGCCGACGATCCGGTCGAAGGAGTGTTCTTCGGAGAGTTTGTTCTCGATGCGGGTCAGCCGCCGCTGCATTTCGGCCTTTTCGGCCGCCCGGCTCAACAGGGGCAGGATCTTGTTGTTGTCGTCGCCTTTGGTGATGTAGTCGAAGGCGCCGTTCTTGATGGCCTGCACGCCGTCGGGGATATTGCCGTAGGCCGTCAGCAGGATCACTTCGGCGGCGGGTGCGGCCTCCTTGATGCGGGCCACCATTTCGACGCCGTTGCCGTCGGGCAGCTTGACGTCGCACAACACCACGTCGGGGTCGTACCGGCGGAGCATTTTCAGCCCCGAAGCGCAGTCCGGAGCCTCGGCCACCTCGTAACCTTCCAGCCCGATGATCCGTGCCATCAGCCGCCGCAGCTGCTCTTCATCGTCGATAATCAGAATTTTCGCCATGTCGTTCGCTCGTTCCGTTCTTTCGGGCAAAGGTAAGACATTTTCGGCTTGCGCCGTTACGGCATGACCAGATTCTGGTGTTTTTTGAATAGCCGTGGCCCCGGATTTCGGGCCGGAATCGCGTAATTTGTACCGATTAAACTAAAGAGAATACGCGATGAATAACAAAACCCTGCTGTTCTGCCTTCCGGCAATCCTGGGCGCGCCGTTGTTCGGGGCGCATGCTTCCGGCAAGGAGACACCCGAAGACGACGGCGAAAAGACCGGGCGTCCCAACGTGCTTTTCCTGCTGACCGACGATCAGACGTTCAACACGATCCGGGCGTTGGGAAATACCGAAATTCACACCCCGAACATGGACCGGCTCGTGCGGCGCGGCGTGGCATTCACCCAGACCCACGTGATGGGCGGCCTGAACGGCGCCGTTTCGCAGCCCAGCCGCGCGATGCTTCTCACCGGGCGCGGCCTGATGGACGTGCACCGCAACGGCGGCTTCATTCCCCAAGCGGAGAAGACCTTCCCGGAGGTGTTCCGCGAGAACGGTTACACGACCTTCGCAACCGGGAAGTGGCACAGCGACAACGCCTCGTTCAACCGTTCGTTCTCCACGGGGGCGAACATCTTTTTCGGGGGAATGCATCCCTACGGCCGGAACAACGAGCTGGGTCACCGGCGGCCTTACCTCCACCAGTACGACCCTGCGGGCGATTACAACGACAGGAACGGCGCATGGGCGGATGCGTCGCCCGAAACATTTTCGTCGAAACTCTATGCCGACGCCGCCATCGGATTCCTGGAGGCCGAAGCGTCGTCCGGCGACCCGTTTCTGATGTACGTGGCGTTCACCTCGCCGCACGACCCGCGCAACGTGCTGCCCGGCTACGGGCGCAAATACGCCTCCGCGGAGCTGTCGATGCCCGCGAACTTCGTTCCGCAGCACCCCTTCGACAACGGCGACCTCAACGAACGCGACGAAAAACTGCTCCCCACGCCCCGCGTCCCGGAGCAGGTGCTCGCCGAACGGGCCAATTACTACGGCATGGTCAGCGAGGTGGATTTCCAGATCGGGCGCATTCTCGACGCCCTCGAAAAGAGCGGCAAGGCCGCTAATACGATCATCGTCTTCACGTCGGACAACGGGCTTTGCGTCGGCGAGCACGGCCTGCTGGGCAAGCAGAACCTGTACGAGGCGGCCGTGAGGATTCCGATGGTGATCTGCGGACCCGGCATCCCGCAGAACACCGTGCGCGACGCCTACTGTTATCTGTACGACCTCTACCCCACGCTTTGCGGCCTGGCGGGCATCGAGGTTCCGGCCACCGTGAAGGGTGTTTCGCTGGAGGAGACCCTGCGCAACCCCGAAGCCGGAAAACGCGAGGACATTCTGCTGACCTACATCAACCTCCAGCGGGCCATCAAGAAGGACGGTTTCAAACTCATCCTCTACAACGTCGACGGACAGCGGCATCCGCAGTTGTTCGACCTCAATGCCGACCCGATGGAGATGAAGAACCTCTACGACGACCCCGCCTACCGCGAAAAGCGCGAGGAGCTGACCGGGCTGCTCTATGCCCGGATGAAAGCCGCGGGCGATTTCTGCGACCCCGCGAAACCCGACTGGGGCTATCCCGGAAAACTGGACTGGAAGCAGGTGGTGCAGGTGAATCCCTGACGCCCGCAAGCCGCGGAAAACCCGAAAACGGGGAGCCTGGAAAAACGGGTTCCCCGTTTTCGTTTTGAAAGCGGCGATATTTTATTATCTTTGGGGCCGTAACGACACTTTTTGGTCGGGAGGCTCTGCCGGACCGGACGCGATCCGGTTTTGCATCCATCCGGCTTTTTTACGATCTTTGCTCCTCCTAAACGAACGAAAGCCGATGTCAAAAATCTCATCAGCTGCATTTGCGGACACCAAACCGCACTACGACATACTCGACGGATTGCGCGGCGTGGCGGCGATCACGGTCGTCTGGTTCCATCTGTTCGAAGCCTATGCGACCAGCCATCTCGACCAGCGGATCAACCACGGCTATCTGGCCGTCGATTTCTTCTTCATACTTTCGGGTTTCGTCATCGGTTACGCTTACGACGACCGCTGGAAGAAAAAGATGTCGGTAGCGGATTTTCTCAAGCGGCGGTTGATCCGGCTGCATCCGATGGTCGTCATGGGTGCCGTGATCGGCGCCGTCATGTTCTATTTCCAGGGCTGTTCCGTCTGGGACGTATCGACGGTGTCCGTATCCATGCTGCTGGCGGCCACGCTGCTGAACGCGCTGCTGATTCCGGCGACGCCCGGCTCCGAAATACGGGGACTCGGCGAAATGTATCCGCTCAACGGCCCGAGCTGGTCGTTGTTTTTCGAGTATATCGGCAATATCCTCTACGCCCTCTTCATCCATAAGCTCCCGACCCGGGCGCTTTCCGTGCTGGTGCTGCTCGCCGGCTGCGGGCTGGCGGCGTTCGCCGTCTGGGGACCCCTCGGCGACATCTGCGTCGGGTTCGCCATGGACGGGGACAATATGCTCGGCGGTTCCCTGCGTCTGCTGTTCGCCTTCTCGGCCGGGCTGCTGCTTTCACGTGTGTTCCGACCCGTTCATATTCGGGGTGCGTTCTGGATATGCGGGCTGGCGGTCGTGGCGCTGCTGTCCGTGCCGCGCATCGGGGGAAGCGAACATTTGTGGATGAACGGGCTGTACGACACCCTGTGCGCCGTGGTTCTCTTTCCGCTGCTCGTCTTTCTCGGGGCTTCGGGAAAGACGACGGACCGGGTGACGACCCGGGTCTGCAAATTCCTGGGGGACATTTCGTACCCGCTGTACATGGTGCACTACCCTTTCATCTACCTCTACTACGCCTGGGTCAAGAACGAAAACCTCACCTTCACGGAGTCCCTGCCCGGCGCCCTGGCGCTCGTCGCAGGTTCCGTGATACTGGCTTACCTCTGTCTGAAGCTGTACGACGAGCCGGTGCGCCGGTTCCTGACCGACCGCTTTTTGCGCAGGAAGAAATAGCCTGTCCGGACGGGATCAGTACCAGACGACTTCCCCGTTTTCATAGAGGAACGTGCGGTTTTGCTCGCCCCGGGAAATCCCCTTGACGTAATACAGTCCGCCGAGCGGAACGCTGTCGAAATCGACGTAGATCCGTTCGGCCTTCTTGCGGTCGTGCAGTTTCCAGCCGCCGTCCTGCCAGTAGTGGAGTTCGTATTCGTCGCCCGGGCATATCGTATTCCCGTCGCCGCGCCGGATGTAGGCGATCGTTTCCAGGGAGACCGGTTTCCCGAAGTCGAAACCGACCCACCGCGTCGAATCCTGCACTGCAAAGTAAGTGATCGGGTCGTTGTCGCTGATGTGTCCGGGGGTGTCGTAGTTCGGATTGCGGACCGCCGCGCCGGATGAAAGAAGCGTTCCGGTTATCCGTTGCCCTGTTCCTTTTTCGTAAAAATAGAGTTCTGCGAAATCGGTCGACTTCTCCGAAGAGGACATGAGCCGCCAATACCGGTAAGGCAGGGTGTCGGACGGAGCCGTTTCGCCCGCGAGGAGGTTCCACTCGGGAAACTCCGCAACGGTTTTCGCTCCTCTGAAATCCGGATTGTCGGCCGCCTGTATCCGTCCTCGCTGCAAATACTTCCGGATCGAATAAATATGGGTGAACGCCGGGAATTTCCGGTCGAGCCGGATGCTTCCGAGCCGCGTGGTGTCCGCACGGGGGTACGAGACGTCGCCGCGCGAATCGACGATGAACGGCTCCGACATCGGGACGGTCTCCCCGTCGCGGAATCCGACGACCAGGTAGAGAATGTCCCGCCCGACGCTTGCGAACGACGCCCGGTTGCGCCGTATCCTGCCGATGTCGACGGGAACCCATTTGCTGTTGTCGAAGACGGCGAGGTAGGCGTATTTCGTCCGGAGGCGTTCCCGGAACAGCGGGACGGATATGTCGACCGTCCGTCCGTATTCGCCGGTGACGTCCTGCATGAACAGGTAGGACAGCGACGCGGGGAGACTGCCTTCGCGTTCCAACGCCTCCAGAAGCAGCGGGTGCGGGGCGTAGGTCTCGCGGAACACCTTCGCCAGCCCGTTATCGGTGTAATGGTAACTTCCGGGATAGGATCTGAAAGGTTCGTAGTCGACGTTCCGCCGTTTGGTGGCCAGGACGATGTTCCAGTAATGACCGCCCGAGCGGTCGGGCCAGTTCGGGGTGAAGTCGAACGCTACGGGGATTCCCTTGCTCCGGCAGTTCAGCAGCCCGAAACGGGAACGGTCGCGGCAATCGCCGTAGGGCTGTTTGGCCAGGGTATTCAGCCGCAGCACTTCGATCAGCTTCGCGTCCTTCACCCTGCGCATCTTGACGCTGTCCTGGAACTGGAAATTCACAGCCTCCGCGGCACGCCGCGCATTGTACTTGTAGTCCCTGATCTGGCCGATGTGGTCCAGTTCCCCGCGCCCGTAATCGCGCCAGTCCCGTTTCCAGGTGTCGAGGGGCTGTTTCTCCGCGCATTTGTAGGGCAGCACGTATTCGCAGAACTCCTCGAAGCGGAGATGCCGCAGGTAATTCAGCGTCCGCCACAGCCCGAACGAGTAGTCGATATTCCAGATCAGGTAATCGGCCCCGATCACCCGGATATCGTAGGACAATTTGAGCTGCCGCCCGAATCCGGCAGCTATTGCGTTCGTTTTTTCGAGCAGTTCGTCGCCCTCGGTCGCGCTTGAAAACAGCGAGTCCAGCGCATCGCAATAGGCGTAATAGGGCTTGGCTGGATACGACGTATGGTACGGCATGTAGCGGATCAGGTACTCGGCGGCGCGGTATTTCAGGCTGTCGGCCGGGTCCTGCCGGTAGTGCTCCAGCACCTTTTCAAGCTCCGGACGGTTGTCGCCGGCATGGCGCAACGCTTTCTCGACCGCCGCCCCGTAGTGGCTGCACGCGGCAATCGCCGCAACGGAGAAAACGGCACTTGTCCATCGGAATAATCTCAACATCTCGTTAATTTTAATCAGTGCCACCGTACCCGGTTGTTCTCCCAGGTGAAAATCCGCTGGGAATAGCCCCGGTTGCCGCGGATGAAATAGAGACCGTCCGCCGGCAGCCGGTCCGTTTCGAGGGTGACATCGGTCGCCTCCTGCGTGTCTGCAAGAACCCATTTCCGGTTGTCCCAGTAATAAATGTCGTACGTGTCGCCGACGCATATCGCATTGCCGTCCCCGCGGCGTATGTAGGAAATACGATCTATTCCGACCGGCTCGCCGAAGTCGAAGCCGACCCAGTAACCGGTTCCTTTCACCCGGCAATAGGTCTCCGGGTTGTCGTCGGCGATATGCTCCGGCAGGTGTTCCTGGTCGAGTGATCGGCCGGAGCTGATCAGGCGCCCTTTTACGGGCCGCTTGTCACCTTCCCGGAAAAAGTAAATTTCGGCCATGTCGTATTCGTCGCCCCCGGCGGCCCTTAATCGCCAATACCGGTAGGGGCGTCTCGGCGGGAGCACCGTTCCCGAGGTCATCTTCCAGCGGGAGATCATCGCGACGGTGTCGGCTTGGCGGAAATCCGGATGGTCAGAGGCCTCGATCAGTCCGTTGCCGAGGTATTCCGTTTTATAGAACACGTGCTGGTACATCGGGTTTTTCCGGTCCAGTACGACCCGCTGCTTCCGGGTCGTGTCGGCCTCCATATAACGGATTTCGCCCCCGGCGCTGACCGTGAAAGGCAGACTGGCCGGTTCCAGATTACTGTCGCGGCAGATCATGGCCATATACGTCACGTCGTGTCCCATGTTTTTGAATAGGGCATATCCCCGGCGGACTTTGCCCCAGTAGACCGGGACCCACGATTTGTTGTCGAAAGTGGCGATATAGGCCATTTTTTCGCGCTTGTATTCCGGGAACAGGCGGATTTTCAGGTCCGAGGTCCGTTCGTATTCGTGCGTTACGTCCTCCGTACAGAGGTGGATGACTTGGGCGGGCATCTCCACGCCCTGCGAAAGCAAGCGGTACAACTCTCCGTTTACTTTATATGTCTGGCGGAAGATTTTCGAAAACCGCGCGTAGACGTAGTGCGGATAGTTGGGATTGCTGGCAAACGGATTGAACATCAGATTGATTCCGCGCGTCGTGTGGACCACGCACCAGCTGTGCCCGTAAGTGCGGTCCGGCCATTGGGGCGTGAAGTCGATAGCTACCGGCAGCCCCTTGCTGCGCATCAGCTGAATGGCCGAGGTCGCGTAGTCCCAACAGGTGCCGCCGCTCATTTTCAGGAAGGTCGTGGGACGGGTTATCGGCATGAATTTCAGATCGTGGAGCCAGATTTGCGGAGAAACGCTCTTCTTCATCGTGCCGTTCACCCGGGAAACGGACGCGAGCGGATTGTATTCATAATCGTAATTCTGCTGTATCTGGTCGTACGATTCCGACCTGCAAACGTTTTTCAGTGCCTCGCGCCAATTGTCCAGGGGCTGTGTGTCGATGCATTTGTAGGGGAGCAGAAATTCGCAGAACAGATCGAAATCCAGATGGTAGGCCCAGCCGGTCTGCCGCCAGTCGGTGAATGCCGCTTCGATATTCCGGATCAGGTACTCGGCCGTCACGGCCCGGATGTCGCGCTGTGTGAAAACCGCGGACCGCAACGAGTCCGAAACCCGTTCGATCTTCTGCATCACGTCGGTCCGGTCCGGAAGCGAAAGCAGCGAATCTACGGTGTCGAAATAAGCGTCGTACGCTCCGCCGATTGAAGTATGGTACGGCATGTAGCGGATCAGATACTCGGCGGCGCGGTATTTCAGGCTGTCGGCCGGGTCCTGCCGGTAGTGCTCCAGCACCTTTTCAAGCTCCGGACGGTTGTCGCCGGCCATTTCCAAGGCCCGCTTCACGGTCGGCAGGCCGTCGTCGCAGGCTGCAAGCGCAACGGCGATGACCGACACCGCACAAAAATAACTTCGCAGAAGGTTCGTCATGGTGAAATCGTTTTTCGGATAATCGGTTTATTCAACCCGTTTCCACCACCGGTCCGGACGCCGGTGATGAGTGTAGGGGTCTTCGGAAAAGCTGATGCGCCGGACCACCCCGATGATGAACTCCTCGGGGACGAAGCCCAGGTAACGGCTGTCTTTCGAATCGGAGACGTTGTCGCCGCAGAAAAAGTAATAGTCGCAGCGGAACGTATATTCCGGGAGGGGCTGTTTGTCGAGCAGCGCCTGTCCGCCGCTGTAAGTCAGCTTTCCGCCCGTTTCGTATTCGATCGCCTGCCTGTATAGTTTGTAGTTGCGCAGGTCGAGTGCGATGCGGGTTCCCGCCTGCGGAACGCAGAGCGGCCCGAAATTCCGGATCGTCCATCCGAACAGCCTGTCGTCGAAAGGCATCGCGCGGAGCACCTTGCGCGGAATCAGCGAATCGGGGGTTTCGTGCAGGCGGCGCTGCTGTCCGGTGTCGCCGATGGGCCCCGGATGACGGTTGTTCCGGAAATAGCCGTCCCGGACCGAAACGCTGTCACCGGGAGTTCCGATGCACCGCTTGGAATAGACGTAGTTGATCCGGAATTCGATGCGGTTCCGGTCGTAGCCGCGCGGGGCGTTGAAAACGACCACGTCGTTTACGCCGACCTTCCGGATGCCGGGCGTCCGGAATGAGCGCAGCGGAATATCCTTCCCGAATTCGAGCTTTTTGTAGATGCGCGCTCCGGCAATCAGCTTGTTGACCAGAATGCGGTCTCCGGCGATCAGCGTCGGGTTCATCGAATCGGAGGGTACGACGAACTGGTCGCAGACGAAAATCCGCAGCAACAGCCAGCCGGCGAACAGCAGACAGCCTCCGCCGAGGGTCCACGTCAGGTATTTCAGGATTCGTCGCATGATCGGTCGGGATTGTTCGGGGTGTTTGTCAGTTCATGCAGTTCGGCCTGCATCTCACGGGTCTGAACCGATTCGATCTTGGGCCGATGGGCGATGACCCGGCCTGCGGCTGCCCGGGCCTTTGCCGTTTGCCCGGTCGAGAAGTACAGCTTCGCAAGCAGGTACAGCGGGTAGATGCGGTCCGGAACCATGTCGTGGGCATGCAGGTAGGCTCGTTCCGCCGCTTCGAAGTCCCCCAGCGCTTCGCAGTTTCGGCCCGTTATGTTCCAGAACATCGGGTCGCTGCTGATCTGCATTCCGAGAGCGAGGATTTCGTTGCTCCGCCGGTAATCGCCGGTTTTGTGGAGCGAATAGCCGTAGTCGTAGAGAAACCGGAAATCCCAGCGCATGGCGTTCAAGTAGCGTCCGCCGTCCTCCGCGGCGTAGTCGTACCGTTCGGCGGAGACCCAGATACGCACGTCGTTCCATTGCCGGCTGGCGTTTACCCGCAGCTCGGAACGTCTGTACAATCCGGGCCAGGCCGCGAAGCATCCCGTCAGCAGCAGGGCCACGAGCGTGATGAGACGCCCTTTGCGGATACGGACCGCCGGCCGGGCCTGCGTAGCCGCGAGCAGCAGCACGAAGAGCAGGCGCAGGGGCAGCACGCTCCACGGATAGGAGAAACACGCGAAAACCGCGGCCGCCAGCAGGCCGTACCCGAGCGGGTTTCCCCGGCGGATCAGGTTCAGGAGCGCCGTGCCCGTCATCAGGAGCAGCAGGACGAATCCGCCGATTCCGGTCTCGGCCCCGAACTGGAGGTATTCGTTGAAACCCGATTCGGGACATCCCGCGACCTGCGTCTCCTTCTCCGGGCGTTCCTTTGCGGCGAAGTAGGCGGCCTGCTCCTTGCCGAACGCTCCGGCGAAATTCCCGGGTCCGACTCCGCAGAGCGGGTGGCGCAGCATGATGCGGGCGTCGATCTTCCACATCAGCAAACGCCCGTCCGCCGAAGGGCGTTTCAGAAAATAGGCACCCGTGGCGGCTCCGCCCAGCAGGAGCAGTGCGATGGCGGAAAAGAGAACCGTCCGCAGCGGGTTCACCCGGCAGGCCCGGCGCAGGCGGCGGCCGAAACCGAATTCGCGGAGAAGCAGCGCCACACACCCGGCGATGGCGGCGATCAGTCCCGCGCGGCTCATCGTCGACGGCAGCACCACTGTGGCGAGGATCGCCGCGCCCCACCCCAGCAGGTAAGGTGCGACGCCCAGTATCAGCACGGCCGGGCGCTGCCGCCGCAAGACGCTCCACGAACGGAATACGCGCGCCGCGAGGTTTTGCCGGCGGACGATGCAGGCGACGCCGCAGATGCCGGCGACGGCGACGAATCCGGCATAAGGTCCCGGATTGAAGAACGTCCCGGTGACCCGGAACAGGCTGTGGTTCGAACAGGCGAAGCCGTAGATCTGGCGTATGCCGGTCCAGGCCTCGCAGATGCCGAAGCCGCACAGCAGCATCAGCAGCACCGTCATCGTCCGCCGTTCGGCCGTGTAGGTGATCCGCAGGGCGGCGTAGAGCATCGCGGCCTGCAACAGTTCGTCGTAGCGCACGGCTCCGGCCGGTCCCGCGTGGCAGAACCGGGCGAGGGTGACACCGGCGAAGAGAATCGCGGCGAGCAGGTCCGTGCGGTTTATTTGCAGCGAAGGGCGGAACAGCGGGCAGAAAACGACGGCCAGCACCAGCAGGGCGGCTGTCGCGTACAGGGTCGAGAGCGTGTTGGCCTGCAGTTCCCGGGTCGGCACGTCGAGCGCCGCGGAGAGCATGTACCAGCAAACGGCCCCGAAAACGAGCAGCGAGAGATAGCGGGTCGACGGTTTTACATACTTTGTCATACTGTTTTGCGGGTTTTGCGGCGCATCGGCAGGAAAATAGGCAGATAGACGACCAGCGCCAGGATTGAAAACAGCGTGCCGCTGATGGCGGCCACGGCGAACGCGAACCAGAAAACCTCCTCGGGACCGTCGTAGAGGAAGGGAACCAGTCCCAGAACGGTCGAGACGATGGTCAGGAGAATGGGCACGATTTTGTGGTTGTAGGCTTTCAGGTAGAGCGGGATTCCCCGTTTCCAGGTATTTGCGGCCCAGTTGTCCTCCTCGTTGATCAGGTAGATGCCGGCGTTGACGACGATGCCGCACAGCAGGACGAAGGCCGCGAAGCCGCCCTGGTCGAAGATGAAGTCGGACCATCCGAACGTCAGGAAGACCCCGATGAACGAAATCGGAATCATCAGGACGATGACGACGGGTTTGCGCAGCGACTCGAAGATGACGGCGCACATCGTGTAGATGATGGCGATGACCAGCAGGATCAGCCATACCTGCTGCTGTTTTTCCTTCCGGCCGAAGTTGTGCGAGGGGGAGTCGGCCCGGAATCCGATCGGCAGGATCTCTTCGTTGAGCTGTTTCACCGTGCGCTCGATCAGCCGCTTTCCGAGTTCGTAGGAGCCGATGAAGTCGAACCCGACGAGAATTTCGTAGGACTGTTTGTAACGGCGGATGGAGATGCCCGTGCGCTGTTTTTCAATCGACCCCACGGCCGAGAGCTTCGTGTGCAGCGAGTCGATCCGCACCTGCGCGTTGGCGATGTGCCAGCGGTCGAAACGACCGCGGTCGCCCGATTCGAGCACGACCTGCTGCAACTCGCGGCCGTCGTAGACCGGCGTCAGACGCGATTTGTAGAGCATCGTGCTGAGCAGGCGGTAATAGTCCGTCACGTCGAGACCCGCCGCGGCGATCCGTTCGTCGTCGTAGCGGATGCTGAACTCGTTATGGGGCAGCGTCCAGGCGTTGCCGTCCATGATCTCGGGTTCCGCGACTCGGCGGTTCCGCGACAGCGAGTCGATCAGGGCGTCGGCATAGGCCGACAACTGGTCGTAATTGTAGCCCCGGAGCCGGATTTGGTTCGGGCGGTAGCTGCTTACGACGTTGTTGTTGAACGAGTTGTCGTCGATGCCCCAGACGCGCCACGTCGCACCGCCGAAATTGATCGCCGCAGCCGTAAGTTCCTGCTTGAGCATCGTGGGGAAGGCCGTGTAGACGAATTCGGGGCGGAACGTGATCTCGATCCGGGCGTTGTCGTAGGAATAGATGCGCGTGCGGAACATCTCCACTTCATCGAAACGGCTGATGTAGTTCTCCATGTGCCGCACGACCTCGTTGAGTTGCTGGACGGTGCACCCTTCGGCCATGCCGGCGTTGACGTAGAGCACCTTCTGCTCGGGTTCGCGAAAGTTGCTGTAACGCCCCGTCGCGGTGTTGAACAGGTGGAGCGACGACCCGAAAACCTTGTCGATGGTCGCGCGGTGTTCGGATATGAACCGGCTCTGCATGATGCCGTTGTACCATTCGGAGCGCCGCGGGAGCGGCTTCCCGCCTTTCGGTTCGATCTTGTCGGGCAGCAGGAACGTCGGGATGCCGAAGCCCCAGACCAGGGCCACGATGAAAATCCAGCGGTGGCGGCGTCCCCAGGCGATGAAGCGTCCGTAGAGCCGTGAAAACCGTACGGCGAACCGTCTGCGCCGGACGGAGGAGGCCGTCATGCTGCTCCCCAGCGGAAATTTGTCGAGCAGCGCCGGGACGAACAGCAGCGCCACGAGCAGCGAGACGGCGAGGTTGATGACGATTACCAGCGAAAAGTCGGTCAGGTTGGCCTGCTGTTTCTCGGGAAGCAGCCAGACGATGTCCAGCGCCCCGATCGTGGTGAGCAGCGCCCCGAGGATCGAGACGAAAACCCGGCGGTCGCGGTAATAGCTGTAATGGTCGACCATGATGATCGACGTGTCGATGATGATGCCGAGCGAGACCGTGATGCCCGCCAGCGTGTAGATGTGAATGTCCAGCCGGAGCAGGTTGTAGAAGACCACGGCGACCAGGATGTTCACCACGAGCGTCACCAGGATGATGAACAGGTAGCGCAGGTCGCGGCTGACCAGGAAGACGAACAGCAGCAGGATCGCCACGCACAACAGCGTCCGGACGTATATTTTCTCCAGCTCTCCGGAGACGTAGCGGGAGGCGTCGTAGTTGAGCGTCGCGGAGATTTCGGGCGGAAAACCCGCTTGCAGGCGCTCCATCTCCGCGCGGACCGCCGCGGCGACGCGCAGCATGTTCGTATGGCCTTCGCAGGAGACCGAGAGGTTGATGGTGTTCAGCCCGTTGATCCGGAAATAGCTTGTCGGCAGAGCCTCGCTCCAGCGCACCGATGCGAAATCGCGCAGGTAATAGATCCGGCCGTTCCGGTGCGCCACGGGGATCTCCCCGAAGTCGGGCGACGCCCGGTTGCGCAGTTTCAGCACGATGCTGCGCCCGGAGCCGTCGGCCTGCGGGAGCGTCGTGAGTCCGATCACTTCGCTGCGGAAGTAATCCCGGAAGGCGGCGGCGAGGTCCGAAGCCGCGATTCCGACCGGCTCCATGGCCTTGGGGTCGAACGTGATCACCCATTCGAAAGGCGTGACGCCCGAAAGGGAGACCTTGCCGACCCCTTTGATCCGCGAAAGCGGCGCCGAAACGTAGTTCGAGACATACTCCTCGATGCGTTCGGACGGAAGGTCGGCCTTGATGGTGTAGACCAGCGTCTCGGATTCCCGGCTGCCCGATGTGGCGAGCGAGATGTTGGGATAGCTGACCTCCTCGGGCAGTTTTGCGTAGAGGTTGCGGATCGCCGAGGCCACTTCGAAGCGTGCCGCCGCCATGTCCGTGCCCTTGCGGAACCACACCGTGACGCTGCCCCGCCCCTTCGACGAACGCGACGAGACGCTTTCGCAGCCCGCGACGGTCGAAAGCGTGCCTTCGATGCGCGACGTGGCGCCCTGCTCGACCAGGCGTGCCGATGCGTCGGGCCAGGAGAAGGAGACGTCGATCTTCCGCTCGGGGACCGTCGGCGTGTACTGGATGTTGAGCATCGGAAGCATCGCCACGCCGATAACCGTCAGCGCCGCCATGATCAGCAGCACCGAAAAGGCGGGAATACCGCGCCGCGGGGTGGTTATGTTCCGCGGGTCGTTCATCGGCGGGGTCTGTAAATTTCGTAGTAGGCCAGCGGAATGAAGAAGACGCTGACCAGCGTACCGACGATCATGCCGCTGATGATGGTCAGCGACATCGGGAATTGCAGGTCGGAACCCATGTCGCCCCGCATCAGGAAGGGTGCTACGGCGAGAATCGTCGTGAGCGAGGTCATCACGATGGCTTTCAGGCGTCGTCGTCCCGCCTCCATGATGGCGTGCCGGAGGGCCATGCCCTGCCGCCGCAGCGAGTTGATCGTGTCGATCTTGAGAATCGAGTCGTTGATCACGATGCCGCACACCACGATAAGTCCGATCATCGACATCAGGTTGAGCGTCTGTCCGAACAGCCGGAGCACGACCAGCGCCCCGAACAGGTCTATGACGATCTCCGAGAGAATGATCCACGGCTGGAGCAGCGACTCGAACTGCGCGGCCAGGATGAAGAAGAGCAGCAGCAGGGCCACGGCCAGTACGCCGACGAGCTGCCCGACCATGCCGCGGTTCGAGAAATAGCTGCCGCTGAAACTCACCTCGAAGCGGTCGTCGGCGGACACGCAGCTGCGGATCGCCGAGATGACCTCCGGAACCTCCCCGGAGCGGGGCGCCAGATCGAGCGGATAGTAGTTGCCCTCGGCGCCGGCGACGACGTTTTTCAGGTCGCGGCTCATGGTCTGGCGCATCAGGACGCTCACCGGAATTTCGGCCTTCGAGGTGCGGATGAAGGTGCTGCCGAGCAGGTCGTCGAGACTGCGCAGGTTGTTGCCGATCACGACCGGAAGCGACTCGTCGCCGGTGGTGACCGTGAAGAGCGTGTTTTCGTTCAGCGCATTGCGCAGCGTGGCGATCAGGTCGCCGAACGAAACGCCGTAGAGCGCCATCTGTTCGGGCTGTGCGACGTAGAGGATGTCCTCCTGCATCGAAACGGGCGGTATCTCCAGGTCGGGAAGCGCCTCCCGGATGCGGTCGATCAGCCGTTGCAGTTCGTCCGGGTCGGCGCTGCGTCCCGACGTCGAGCGCAGCCGGGCCGTCAGCGCGGCTGCCCGGTCGGCGAAGATCATGTCGAAGACATTGCCCGAAACCCCGAACGAGCAGCGGGCATCGGGCGCATGGGCCGCCAGATAGTCGCGCACGGACTGCTGCACGGGTTTAACGTCGGAGGCGTCGTGGCATTTCAGGTAGACGGTGGCTTCCGCCACCCCGTTCTCCTCGGTATGCGAGAGGATGAACTGCTGGACGCCCGCCATGACCGTGGACTGCGAAATCCGCTCCCCGAGCGACGCGACGAGCGCCTGCGTGCGGCGGCCGTTCTCCCCGGCGGAGATGCGGTCGTTCCAGTCGATGCGCACCAGCATGTCGCTGTAAGTCATGGCCGGGAGGCGCTGCTTGTCGATGTCGAGGAACAGCACGGCCAGCCCCAGCGCCGAAACGGCGTAGATGCCCCACATCAGCCACCGGCGGCGGAAAAACCATTTCAGAACGGCGTCGTAGCGGTCGGTGATGCGGCCGAACGAAAAACGTTCGAGCCACGGCGTGGGACGGAAGGCCTCCTGGCGGCCGTACCACCAGCGGTAGTAGACCGGCAGCAGCGTAATGGCGACGCCGTAGGCCACGAAGAGTGTGATCGTGACGGCCATCGCCTGATCGTAGAACAGCGCCCCGGCCATGCCGTTGATGAAGATCAGCGGCACGAAGACCGCACAGGTCGTGAGCACCGACGAAAGCATCGGGGCGATCACCTCCTGCGTGCCCCGGACGACGGCCTCGGTCAGCGGCTCGCCGCGCGACCAGCGCGCCGTGATGTTGTCCACGACGATGATCGAATTGTCGACCATCATGCCGATGCCCAGCACCAGTCCCGACAGCGAGATGATGTTGATCGAAATGTGCATCAGGAAGAAGACCAGCACCGAGATGATCAGCGTTACCGGAATGGTCAGGATCACGAGCATCGGCGACTTCAGGTCGCGCATGAAGAAGAAAATGATGACGCAGGCCAGCAAGGCTCCCGTGATGATGTTGTTCACCAGGTTGCTGATCGAATAGTCGAGCAGTTCGGTCTGGTCGCGCGTGACCGTGAACTCCACGTCCGGATAGTCCCGGCGGAACTGGCGCAGCTGTTTGTCAAGTTCCTCCTTGAGTTTCGACATCCGGGCGTCGGCCTGTTTCACGACGGCCAGCGACACGGCGTCGCGGCCGTCCGAGAGGACCATCCCCTGCCGTTTGCGGGGGTGTTCGACGACCCGGGCGAACTCCTTCAGACGGAACAGCCGTCCGTTGATTTTCAGGAAGATGTTCTCGATGTCGCTCCGGCCGCTCACCACCGAGCGGAATTTGACGCTGTACTGGTATTCCCCGTCCCGGATGGTCAGGCTGCCCAGCGTCACGTCGGCCTTTTTGAGGGCGCTCTCGACGGTGTTCATCGTAATCCCCGCCTGCCGCAGTTTCGCTTCGTCGGGGATGACCAGCAGTTCGGGGGCCACCGTGCCGCTCAGGTCCGCCATCGCCACTTCGGGCAGCTGCTCGATGCGCTTGGTGATCACCTGCGAGGCGAAGCGGCTCAAGGCCGAAAAGTCGTCCGACACCGGGTGCAGTTCGTCCCGGGGACCGGCGGGCCGTTCGCCGCGCACGGTCAGGTTGATGTAGAAAGCCGGGATGTCCGTGGCGCTGGCCTTGATCACCTTCGGACGTTCCAGGTCGCGCGGCAGGGAGGAGACCGAGCGGTCGATCTTTTCGTTGACCTCGATGAACAGGTAGTCGATGTCCGAACCCTGCTCGAAGGTCAGGCGGATGATGCCGCTGCCTTCCCGGGCTTCGCTGCGGAGGTCCGTGAGCTGCGACAGCTGGATCAGCTGCTGGCGCAGCGGCGTGACGACCGTTTCGTCCAGCTGCCGCGCCGAGAGTCCCTGCGCCGGAATCTGGATGGTGATATACGGCGCGTCGACGTCCGGAACGAGCGAAACCGGCAGCAGACGGCTGCTGACGATGCCCAGGATGATCAGGACCACGGCGATCATCGTCACGGCAATGGGCCGGTCGAGTAATTTGCGTAGCATGGGCCGTTCGCGTTTAGCGGTTTTCGCCGAGCGTGACTTCCGAGCCGTCGGCCAGGTTCAGGTTCCCCGAGACGATCACCAGGTCGCCCGGGTTGAGTTCGGCGCCCCGGTCGGTATTCGCCTCGACGACGTATTCCCGGCTGTTGGCCAGCGAGGTGTGGACGTAGGTCCACTGCGCCCTGCCGTCTTTGTAGCGGAACAGTACCTCCAGGTTGTCGCGGATGACCACGGCGTTCTTCGGTACGACCAGCCGGCCGGGGACACGCTGCCGCACGGCCACACGCACGTTCATGCCGTCGGCCAGCGTGCCGTCGTTGACGACTTCGGCGTCGACCTGCACCTGCCCGTGCTCGTCGATCGAGGGGTTGACGGCCGTGATACGGCCCTTCACCTCTTTCCGCAGGTCGGCGAACGGACTCACGGCAACCTCCATACCCGGGCGCAGAAGGCCGTATTCGGATTCGAGGGCCGTGAACCGGACGTTGAAACGGCTGTCGTCGAGCAGGGTGCAGAACTCCCCTTTCGATTTCTCGTAGACCTGCTGTTCCACGTCGGCGACCTTTCCCGCGAAAGGCGCGCGCAGCGAGCACTGCTCCAGACTCCGGAGCGCACTGCACAGCGACGCTACGGCGTCGGCGTAACCCGAACGGATACGCGCCAGCTGTACGACTTCGGCCGGAGGGGCGACCGTGTCGCCGAGCGGGTAGCCCTGCCCCACCAGCACGTCGAAGAAGCTCAACCGCGCCTTGTCGAGGGCCAGCTGCGCCCTGTGCACCTGCAGAGCGTATTCCGCCGTGTCGAGACGGGCGATCAGGCCGCCCTGCCCCACCCGGGCACCGTTTTTCGCGCCGATGGCGGCGATGATTCCCGCGACCGGGAACGACAGCGTGCTGCGCCTGGAGGCGATCAGACGGCCGTTGCTGATCAGTTCGCGCTGGAAATCGCGACGCCGGAGGGTGTCGACCGTCACCTGATTGTATTCGATGCGGTGCTGCATCCGGTCGGCCGAAGCGTCCGTTTTGTCCTTTTTCGCTTTGCCGCAGCCCCCGAGAAGCGCGGCGCAGAGCATCCACAGCGTGTATTGTTTCATGGAGAGGTTATTCTTTGATGAGTTTGTCGAATTCTGCGTTGATGTCGGTGTGCGACAGGAAGTCGTAGAGCGTCTTGCGCCGCAGCGAATAGTAGTAGTTCCAGAAATCGGCCAGCGCCGAAACGTAGGTCTGGTTCGCCTGGTCCTTCTCGGTCTGCGCCGTGTTCATCTCCGTGACCGAAACCGTTCCGCGCCGGAAATTCTCCATCGCGATCGCATAGCGGCGTTCGGCGACCTCCCGGGCCCGGGCTGCCACGGCGCACTGGTTGCGCTGGTTGTGGAACTGCTCGATCAGCGTATAGACCGCATGCCGGAAGTCGATCTCGTCCTGCTCGATCTGGTTGCGGACCATCTCCGCCTTGGCTTTGGCCATGCGGACGCGACCCCGGCCCATGCCCCAGTCGAAAATCGGGATCGAGAATTGCAGGCCTACGACCTCCTGGTCCAGCAGGTTCGAATAGGCCGACCGGAACGTCTCCCCGGTCTGCGACAATCCGAAACGGGCGTTTATCGTAGCCGACGCGCCCCGTTCGGCTTTGGCCTGGGCGATGCCGGCTTCGGCGTTGAGCGTGCGGATCTGGTTGTCGACGTTGAACGACGAATTTTCCAGCGCCTTGTCCAGGACGAGGACATAATCGACGTCGATGGCCGGAATCCGGTCGTCGAGCACGGGGTCGATGTCGACGTTTTCGTTGTAACGGAGGTAGGAATTGAGTTTCATCTGCTGCTCGCGGACGGCGAGGCCCGTGTCGTTGATCGACAGGCTGTCGTTGAGCATGCGCAGCTGGAGTTGCAGCAGTTCGTCCTGCGTGATGCTGCCCAGCCGGAGCCGCTGCTCCGCAATGGCGTGCAGCGCCGTGGTGTTGGCGTAGTTCTTGACGGCGATGGAGTGTCTGGTCTTGCTCAACAGCAGTTTGAAGTAATAGCTGACGGCCTGCGTCGTGACCTCCTCCATCGACTCGATGTAGGTGCGCTTGGCGAGTTCGTACTCCTTCGGGGCGATTTTCTTGTTCCAGCGCAGTTTGTTGTAGGCGAACAGCGGTTGGGTGTACGAGAGCGTAACGGGCTGCGAATAGTAGGATTTCGAATCCTTCGGGGCGAACTGGTCCAGTCGGTTGAGCGACGAATAGAGCCGCAGGGTTCCGCCCGTCAGCGCGATGTCCTGCTTGATCGACAAGCCCAGCGTATTTTGCAGGTTGTAGTTGTCCAGATAGCGCATTTCCCCCGTGTCGTAGTCCTGCAGCAGGCGCAGCGAACGGTCGAAACTCAACACCTCGCCCGTCAGGTTGAGCGACGGCAGCCGGCTGGCCTGGAACGACCGGAACGACCAGTAGGCCGAAAGGAACGTATATTTGGCCACCATCGCTGCGATGGACTGGTTCTGGGCCGCATAGATGGCGTCGTCGAGCGTCAGCCGGACGTGGATCGTCTCCGGCTGCGAAGTCCGTTCGGCCCGGCTGACGGGCTGACGGGGCGGCGTTGCCGGCGGTTGCGCCGCGGCAGGCGCGAGGCCGAGCAGTCCGGCCGCGACGGCTGAAAACAGTTTCTGTGCTCTGAATTCCATGGTTTTATCCCTATTTTACAACCACATTGTATTTCCGTTATGATGGGTGAAAGGACGGTTCTATATCCCTTTCGTTACGGTGCCCTGGATGGCAAAGGTTACGGGGCCGGGATTGGCGCTGTGCCGTACGGCGATCTTCTTGAAGAAAGTTCCCGGCTGTTCGGCGGTAAAGTGGATTTTGAATAGGGTCTGCCCGCCCGGCGGAACGGGCTTTTTGTCCCATGTGACTTTGGTGCAGTGGCACGACGTGTAGGCGTCGAGCAGTACGAGCGGCTTCTCCGACCGGTTCACGGCCTCCAGCGTCAGCTCCCGGCTTTCACCGAGTGGGATTTCTCCGAGGTCGAGGACCGCCCGCGCGAATTTCAGCACCTCGTCCGTCTCGACCGTGTTGTTCTCCATATCGACGGTCTGCTCCAAGGCTGCCATATTGGCCGCTGCCAGTGCGTCCGAAGGTTTCGGAGCGGTCCGGCAGGAAACGGCGGAAATAAGCGTCAAAAAGAATGATAAATGTCGGAAATTCATAATATTATCGGGGGCTTCCTATTCTCTGTTTAGTACTCCTTCGTTTTTAATCAATTGATCAATCGTGTTTTTATACAGTTCCCACAGTTTTTCATTATGGACAGGGTTTCCGACAAGAACAATCTTGTTTTTCCGATCTAAAAGAAATGTATGAAACATCGCGTCTTCCGGAATAGTCGGATTATTGGTGATAAAATCCTGCCGGTCATCAATATATACCAGCTTGTTCTCCATGTGCATTCCTTGGAAGACACGTTTGACAGTCGAGAGATCCTTTTGTTTCGGTGTGAAAATGAATAAAGTCTGATACTTACCGTTGCTGGCTTGTGTAATATGCGACACCTCGTCCCACTCCCATATGCGGGAAAGGGCACAAGAAGCACAAGTTTCAGCATCGAAATAAACCACCATTTTTGCCGGGATATTCAAATTTATGGAATCCAATGCTTTATTGAATAATGAAGATGTGTCCGGCAATATGATTTCAGTCGAAAAAAGTCGTCCGATCTGTTTCTTCCGGTGGTGTTCCGTGCAGGATAAGAGCAGGATAACGCTGATGGGAATAAGTAGATATTTCATTTTAGACTTATCTTTTAGATGTAATATATTTGCATAATTTATATTGGCCGACGGAATCACATCCTACTCCGTATATTGTACCGTCGTCATCTACTGCCACCGATTCAAGCGCATCGTTCAGAATATAGGATTTAACCGGATTTCCGTCAAAATCGAAACAGAACAGTTGCGGCATGCTATTCTCCATTTGGGGTCTTTCAACGCCCCACACAAGTCCATATATAGCGTCGTTGGTAAGGAAAAGATCTTCAAAACCAATGATAGATTCCGAAGATGTAGTTACCCAACGCGGTTTTGCGCCTTGAGCATAATTGTACCGAGGCTCAAAAAAGAAACGCGCTGTTCTCAATTTCAATCCATTATCGTCGATATCGAATAACTCCAATATGCCGCCTATGTAGGTCGCCGAGACAAGCGTCTTGCCATCCGGACTCAATTTGGCTTTTACGGCATATTCGGTCAACGCCCAATTATCTTCGTCTTCATTGGAGAGTTGAGGATAGTCAGTATAAATATTATGAAACGTTTCGTTTGTAGGATCCCAGAATCCATAACGCAGTTTATCATCATTGCCTTTTGCGATAAATTCATCTTTATATAGAAGCATTTGCGTTATAAAATTGGGAGCATTCGTAACCGTATACTCTTTAAAATACGGTTTCCGATCTTGTAATATGTCGATAATGTCGAAAACAACTATTTTTTTGTAATTGGGATCGTATGCTGTTATCGAACCATTATAATTCGTATTCGCGGAATTAATATCCATAAATTCTCCGGGACCATGGCCTTTCCGACCGAAACTTTTAATAAATGTACCATCACTTTTCCGGAAAATATGGAAACATTCAGCTTGTTGATAAGAGTCATGGACAATTAATAGCGAGTCTAAAATCATCATATCTTCCGGAGAACTAAATAAAAAGGATTTATTCAATACAGTCGATAAAAGGCGCTCTGTTTTTCCGGCTGTTATTGTTCCTTCGTATGTAATCGCGGATTGTCGGCTGCATTGATTACAAAAAACGGCAACAATAATTGAAAAACTAACTATTTTTTTCATATTTGAGTTTGCGTTCCAATGTTATTTTCTTCCGGAAAAGAAGGCGTTTTTAGAGTTTAATTTTGCACAGCATGATATTATTATCGCAAAAGGTAATTCCATAGAATACACCTGTTTCTGAAACCGTATATATTGGACAAAATTTATTTATAGTATATTTGTCTGTAATATTGCCGCTCCAATCCATTGCTAATAAAGAAGTTTGTTCCGGGACAAGATCGGCCTGATTGTCTATAAGAGATACATATATACGGTCTCGTGTAGCGATTGGTCGAGAAAAGTATATCACGTTTTTATCATCATAATACTCATCAAGGGATGATATCTGTTTGTGAACGTCTATGAGTTCTACTTCCTGGAGACATTTATAGGCATTCATGTCGAAAATTCTAATTAATGGCAATGATTCATAAAAAGTGACCAATAGCCTTTGGTCGGAATTATAAACTGATGAAGATGCACAAACATTGTCTCTATCTGCATCTGTTTTGGGCTTTATGGGACAATCCGGGAAATCACCAAAGGACACTTGATTTTCTCGTAGCCTGTAGTTATATATACTAAAGGCATGATCGGCTTGTAATGTCCGGTTAAACACAAGAGAATCATTCAGTATAATAACGTTATTGCTTATATCATTGGTGATTCGATATTTATTAATCTCCTTAATTGTATCACGATTTATTCTGAATTCAGAGCAGTTTATATAGTCGGTATATAAAAACAGAGTTGAATCATTATTTGGTTTCGGACTACGATCAATAAATAGATATTCATTTCCAGCTCTCCCATATAATCCAAAAGCTCGACTAAAGGACATTCTCTCACGATTATAAAGATACAGAATGTTGCATTTTTTATTGTTATTTACAACAACTATGTAATCTCCTATTGAGTATATATCAGATGGATTGTATATTTCGGTTATTGGAAATAATTCAACTGAACGATGATTATTTGGGATATCTTTTAAGCTGGTTTTTAATATAGAATAGTTTGTCTCTTGACATGAAACCAACGCAATTAAACAATATATGAGAATTAGAAATGGATGTTTCATTGCTTCGTATAGTTAAAATACTACGGAATCTTTAGAGATTCCGTAGTAATAAATTTATCTGGGACACACACTTTTGGTCCGTGGTTTATAGACTTGTTGATAATCACAAATATCACAGGTTCTTACATTCGTTAGCGTCCCACTGGATGTATACAATTTGTACTTATCATAACATTCGTATCTTTGTCCGGGAGTTGTTTCATCAAAAGCCAAAGCTTCCACATTTGAGTTGAGCAAATCCGATACATTTGTTTTGTTGTAAACGGAATACCCGGTTACAGCAGCAGCGGCCATCAATGCGACAGCCCCTGCGAGAAGAAGTTTTTTCTTCATCTTTGAAAAATTTAAAAGGTTAATAATAACGCCACACAGCGTGTTATGGCGTTCTCTATCCCAAATCATAGTCACTGATTTAGATTCAACCTGTAAATTAAAGAACGAGTCGGGGTGTGCGCCAGCCCGTACAACAGACCTTGGCTGTTGTCGTACTGGATCGCACCAAGGGCTTGCGAAACATGGAAAGCTTCGATTAAGTTGCCCGACCAATCGAAAGTGACCAGATGGTCACAGCTTTCCAGCCCTAACCCCGCCTCGTTATATGTTTTTCCCGAATATATCGTATATATGTATTCATCGCTGCACGTCACGTCGAAAAAGCCGTTGACATTCGATTTCCGGATCGCCGCGACCGCCATTTTCCCCGATCTCGTGCCGACAATGTCCGGGTAATGGTATGCGATCCGGGCTATGCTTCTGATCGAATCTCCTGCTATCGCGTTGATCTCGATAATGCCGCAGTTGCTGTTCACGCAGACAAAGCGGGAGCAGTCCGGTTTCATGGCGAGCTTGCTGTTGATATAGGCTGTCGGCAGCAACTCGTCGCCGATCTTGCGTTCCCCCTGGGGATATTCCCCGAAATAGCCGACCTGCCCGGATTCCAGGTTTATAAGCCGGTAACGCCCCTCGGGATAAAGTCCCGTGGAGATGACCCGATTCCCGTCGGTAATGCACGAGACCAAACCTCCGGAAGGAAGTTGCCGGAACGTAGCATCGTTCCGGACGACCGAGGCCATCGCATTCGTGTTACAGTCTGCGATTACGATATGTCCGTTTGCATCCAAAGACGTTGTGGTGATCATCTCTCCGGGACCCCGGCCCCGCTTTATAACACTCTTGCAGGAATTATCGCCTAATCTATATTGAGCAAGGACATCTTCACTGCCGGGCCGCTGAAAAAGAAACCATAAGACACTGTCCGTCACGGCAAAATCGTTCACGCCGAAGGCCTCGATCGAATCCAGACACAGAAACTCCTCCATAATGGCTTCCGGGGATTTATCCAAGTCAGCCAGCGGATTTTCCCGTCCGGAATTGCCCCTGCAGGCGACAAAAAGCAAAAGTGGTATAAATAAAAAGGGTCTCATGTGAGTTTAATCGGCGTACTTCATTCCACGCACAAAATCTCCATTATGTGCAAAGCAAAATCCATCTACGAGAATACAACCAGGTACATCTGATTCATCCAAACTCAATGCTTCTACATTTAAGAGAAATAATTCCGTTGCGGAATTATTTTGGGTTACAATCAAATAACTTGATACAGCTAATCCGACCAAAAGCCCACAAAGCAGAACCTTAATCTTTTTCATAGTATTATAATAGTTTATATATGTTTTTCGATTTCAAAATTACCTGCTCCGTACGAGAGTTATGTTATTTATAAGTTATAAATATTTTTTTCAGTCGTTTTTTTACTACTTTTGAAAGCGTTTTCCCCATGTTGCATGAATAAACGAGTAAAAATAGCCATTCTGATAGCCCTTATAGGAGTAATTGCCATTCTGGCTCTGCAGGTGTTATGGGTATCGACATCCTACAGATTAGAACAGAAAAAACTTATACAAAAAGTTGCTCCTTTGACTGAAGAGGCTATGCATTCTGTAATTTTGAAAAACTCATACAAGTGGTGGAATTTAATTCAAGAACAGTATGGCACAAATGTAAAGCCATATATAGGAGGTATTGGTCATGATGATAGTTTAGCTGTGATCAAAGTCTATAACCCTAATACTGGTCTTTATAAACGATTTGAACGGAAATGTTCAAAAACAGACTTGGCTAAATATGGGATGGGGCCTCATATGCTTTATCATGCATGCGGACTGGATCTTGACCAGTTCAATTTGCAACTGGATAGCGTGTTTCAAGTAAACGGTATTTATATTCCCTATATAATCGAAAAGGTGAATACCCAGACGGGGCGGGTCGAGAAAAGCACGAACAGCGAGTTGGCTGACGGCATTTATACGGTTGTCTGTGATACCCTGCAACTGGGCATAACCGGAACAGACGGCATTGTCGTGAAATTCGACGGCTCCTATTCGGGGATGTTCGCACAGATCCGCTATATTCTCCTGTCGTCGTTTGCCATCACGTTGCTGGTGGCGGTGATTCTGTTCGGCATCATCCAGATTGTCATTCACCAGCAAAAACTGTCGGATTTCCGCGAGAATTTTGTCCGGCATATGATTCACGAAATAAGAAATCCGGTCGGATACCTGAAACGGGTTTTGGAACTATCCGCACGAACGGACGATGACAGAAACCTGCAAACGGCATCGAGAAAAATCGGCCAGATCAATCTGCTGATCGAGAAACTCCTTTCGACGACTTCGAACAAACTGGAAATTCAGAAACAGGAGATCGACATCCGGGAAATTCTGGAAAATATCCGTGAATCCTACCCGGATGCCGCTATAACCCTGGAAATCGCTCCGGACGTCCCGACGTTTAAGGCCGACCCTGTCCATTACGGCAATGCGCTGCTGAATCTGGCGGACAATGCCATCAAGTACTCTCCCGCCGAAAAGCGGATCGCCATCCGCTGCTACCTGGAAAAGAATCACGTATGCGTCTCGGTCAAGGACTGGGGAATAGGAATCCCGCTGGAGTTTCAGATATTGGTTTACGACCGCTATTTCCGGGTTCCGCACAAAAAATCGGTCAACGTCTCCGGATTCGGTCTGGGATTGAGCTATGTAAAGATGGTCGCCCGGGCGCATGGCGGAACGGTCTCTTTCACGAGCATTTATAAACAAGGCAGCGAATTTACGATAGGAATTCCTTATGACAACGAATGACTGTATCATTTTATATGTTGAAGACGACGAAGATATCGCCGAACTCAACATCCGATGGTTCGATGAGCAGGGGTATGAAATGGTATATGCCCGAACCGGGTCCGAGGCGATCGGAGCATTCGGGAAAGTGGCTCCGGACATCGTCCTGCTGGATATCATGCTTCCCGACACGACGGGCTTCGAGGTCTGCAAACGCATGCAGGAGATCGATGAAGATGTACCGGTTATTTTCCTGACATCGCTGTCCGACAGCCGGAACGCAATCAAGGGGCTTCAATCGGGGGCCTACGATTACATCCGCAAAGACACCGACCTGCCGGAAATAGAAATGCGCCTCAAAGCGATCCTGGCCCGCACCGGATACAACAACGTCGTGCGCATCACGGACGCTTGTTATGTCGATAGCCGGAAAATGACGATCGTCGTGCAGGATAAAGCGTACAAAGTCGGAGGCCGGCATATCCAACTGCTCAAATTGCTCCTGCAACGGAAAAACCACATCTGTGAACGGGATTTCCTGACCACGAAAATATGGGGCGACAACCTGATCAACGCCGACATCTACCTCAACCAGTCGATCTGCACCTTGCGGCGCATATTGTCCGCCGACAAACGTCTGAAACTGAAAACCTTCCGGAATACAGGCGTCATTCTGGAAATCGACAGATAAGCCGTTGGCGCCTCCCGGCGCCCGGCAATCAGGCGCCCCATGCAGAATTGCATGCAGCATCCCCCAGATCGCTTTGCCGTATTGATGATTGCGGTTTTGTTCTGAATACCCTTAAATGCATTGCAATTCTGCTGTCTGTAAATGAAAAAATCAGCAACCTTATTTCTGTAAGTTGCTGATTTTCAGAGCGGAAAACGGAAACCGGACCTATTGTCTTTATTCTTTATGTATCAATATGTTATAGCAGTTCTTTGTTTTTGAGGTCACGCGGTTGTAGCGGTCGTGTTACTCCTCATTACATCTCTATGCTATGATACAAAAATACGAATTATTTTTGATATTTCCAATAGTTGATTTGAGGGAAAAATCAGTCCGATTTTCGAGTTTTGTCGATAGTTATCTGACAATGTTTTCCTTGATCTGGTCGACGATATAATGTACATCCTCATCCGACACATAGGGACCGCTGGGCAAGCACAGTCCCTGTTTGAATAAGGATTCACTCACGCCGTTCACATAAGCCGGATTCTTTGCATAAACCGGCTGCAAATGCATCGGTTTCCACAAGGGGCGCGATTCGATTCCTGCGGCATCCAATGCCATACGCATCGCCTCGACGTTCGTGTTCGGCTCGCAGTCGGTATGTAGCGTCTTTGCCTTGTGCGTAACTCCGGCTGCTCCGCCTACTGCTCCTTGTATAGCTGTTTCGTAAGCATGCTCTTCGCCTCTGACGTGTAGTGTGGGGGCAAGCAGAATCGTACAAAGCCAATAGTTGCTGTCATAACGAGGTGACGGATTCTCATGGAGTTCAATTCCTTCCACTCCGGTCAATAACTCTTTATAGAGTTGGCAGACGTGTTTGTGATGGACGATGTGGTCATCGGCAACGGTCATTTGGCCACGGCCGATTCCGGCGCATATGTTTGACATCCGATAGTTGTAGCCGATGTGTTCGTGCTGATAATAAGGATATGCCTCACGAGCCTGTGTAGCGTAGAACATGATCTCTTTTTTTACCTCGGCATCCGGGCAAATCAGTGCCCCACCACCCGATGTAGTGATCATCTTATTGCCGTTGAACGATAGAACACCATATTGGCCGAACGTTCCGAGTACCCGCCCGTCAAACTTTGAACCGAAACCTTCGGCGGCATCTTCAATGACGGGAATGTCGTATTTATCGGCAATCGCCATAATCTCGTCGATTTTGTAAGGCATGCCGTACAGTGCAACCGGAACGATCGCCTTCGGTTTCTTACCGGTCTTTGCGATACGTTCTTCGATAGCCTTTTCAAGCAAAGCTGGTTCCATGTTCCATGTTTCAGCTTCGGAATCGACGAAAACCGGAGTGGCGCCAAGGTAAGTCACGGGATGAGAAGAAGCACAAAATGTAAAACTCTGTACTATTACCTCATCGCCCGGTCCTACTCCACAGGCCAGCAGGGCCAGATGCACAGCGGCTGTGCCGGACGCGAGCGCGACGACCTCTTTATTGCCGCCGGTGAATTGTTTCAGGTCCTCTTCGAAAGCATTGACATTCGGCCCCAATGGAACCACCCAGTTCGTGTCGAAAGCCTCCTTGATAAATTGTTGCTCCTTGCCCGACATATGCGCCAGGCAGAGATAGATACGGTTTTTCTCCATATTTATTTTTGTATTTCCGCTAATTCATAGGATCGGAATATCGTTTGAAAAATCAATCGAATATCTCCTAGGAATGTATGGTTATAGTAGTAATCGAGGTTGATCCGCACTTTGTCCGGAAAAATCACCTCGTCGTTATATTTCACCGGATCAGAAACTTGAGCCAATATTTCCTCTTCATTGGCATATTTCAACGAGGCTGGGCCCGTGATTCCAGGGCGAAGTTTCAAAATGAGCCGATCCTCCCCCTGAAGCCGATCCGCATATCCCGGCACGTCGGGACGTGGTCCGACAAAACTCATATCACCTTTTAGGACGTTCCACAATTCAGGCAATTCATCGAGCTTATATTTGCGTAATTTCGCCCCGAGAGGCGTGATCCGGCTCTCGCCGGCTACGGATACGGACGATCCGGAGTGCGAGACGGTCATCGACCGGAACTTGTACATCGTAAAGAGTCGCCCATCCCGCCCGACGCGATGCTGGGTGAAAATCACTGGACCTCCCGGCATTTTCATTCGGATCAGCAGGGCGACAATCAGCAATGCCGGCCACAACAACAAAAGACCGAAGAGCGAAGCCGTCCGGTCGAAAAGGTATTTGAGCATGTTTTTCAGTTCTTGGAAAGATATTCGATATATAGATAATCATCGGGAAGCTCCCGGATGACCCGAATTTCATTGACAGCCTCGGACGAATGCATCGAAGCGTAATTGTGCTTGGAAATTGTACCGAACATGCGCAATCCCATCACAGTTGCCACCTGCGTTGTAATAATTCCCATCTGCTTGGCAATTCCTCGATTACGGAAACGATAATCTACAATTTTTCCGCGAAAAGCCTTGCCGTTGGCAAAACAGCGCAGAAAACAGTACCCGACGATACGATTCCCATCCAGAGCTATGAACATCAAGAAAGCCTTATTTCGGAACTGGCGCAAAAGGTCACCATAGGTAAATCCATGAGGATTGAAATAGGTGTATGTTTCAGCGGGTTGTTCACGAAAAAAATCACATAGATTCCTTAAATCGGATAACACCACACGTCTCATGAGCATTGGGGTGACATGTTGTTCCAGAATCGGATCAACGAAGCAAAATCGCCGACCATATCGAACTGCAAAACAAGCAGCATTGATCTTATCGATCAGAACCCACCCCCACCAACAATGATTGCGGATGTATTGAACAAACTGATACATGCTATTTTTTCCATTCGTTTATGACAGACCGTCTTTTCCCGGATTGCAAAACCGGAAGTTCATTCACATATTCGAACGATACCTCCGCATCTTCTCCCAAATACGAGAGCAACTGTTGTTTCAGTTTTTCTTCCCGCTCGAAGCAACTAGATAGACACAATTTAACGACATATTGCCGCTCGGTCCGCTGAATAAACTGATATTGGCGAAGTTCCCGATACTCCCATAGCGTATTGGTTACAAAATGAGGCGACATCGGCTTACCGGACGTATCAAAAACCAAGTCGCAGGTACGCCCTTCGATCGAAGTAAAAACCGGTCGTCCCCCAACAACATTGCAAACAGCCGTATCCCCTGTATCGTAGCGAATCAACGGCATGGCATAATTATACAAGTCTGTAATGACGATACGCCCCATTTCGCCGTTTTTCACAGGTTTGTCATCATTCAAGCCCAATAGCTCGATTTTGAAATCTGCCGTATTTATCTCATAATAATCTGAATCTGCCGTCTGTTGAGCAATAAATCCATTTTCCATGTTAGAATAGCGTGAAAGCACGGGACATCGAAATAATTTCTGCAAACGATTACGGGTTGTATCCGGTAAGTGTTCGGACATTGATATCACAGATCGGACATTCTGTGGTATTTCTGGAAGATCGGTAACCAATCGGGATAAATCCGTCAAAGCCGATGCGAATCCCAAAATGGATACAGGTCTTTTATAAGCGTGAATTCGGCGTACCAAGTCCCTTACTTCTTGTTCTCCAAAATGCGAAACTTCAATCGGAATAATATTCTGCAGACACTGAGTTTTCCACCCCTTTTGGTTCTTACTGTTCCATACACGTAAATAATAGAGGCGCTGCCCAAGTGGCAGATTAGCCTTTTTATTAAATAAAATCATGGCGGCAGTATGCCGAGCTATCTTATCCGAATTCTTATAAATCGTAAAAGGTGTACCTGTGGAACCGCTTGTGGTAGTTGCTTTCAAATCATTTGGATCGAATCCTTCCGCGATAAAATCTTTGAAATGTTCTTTAATAATAGCTTTATTGATTATTGGGAACGCTTCGAGCTTAGTTTCACCCCGATATGATTTGTAATAAGGAGTCGACTCAGAGGCATGACGCAACAAACGATCTAACACATCAGACGTGGTCTCCGGATCATCTAATCTTCTTTTCAGATCGTTATAATGCCTGCGTATCGGAGAATGATGACAATAATCGAATATCCAGAATAAAAGCCCTCTCAATAACATAATACTTATAGATTTATCATAGTTTCCATCATTTGTGATGTAGACATAAATTCTATATCCGGCCACCGTTTTTTGATGCGGCCCAAAATTTGCTTCAGTTCCGCTAAATGTTTATCTCGATTTTCGGCAGACAATCTTCCTGAAAAATTAACCCGATGTGTGCTTATATTGGCTGGTTTCCCACAATTGATTGCCGCTTGAATTTGGAATAATAGATAATCGGCCCAATTCCCCGAACAAGGTAACATGGGCTCGTAAACGCAATTTCGAACTACATAATACTGTCCCATGGAATTACGACCGAAAGGAATATTGAAGCGTCGTTTATACAGTCCGTCACCTTGATGTTCCCGGTAAAGGACGTCTGTATCCACATATTTTATTCCCCCTTCCGATAGAGCCATGTCGAGCGAAATGTGTTCCCGTGCTCCCGGAGCAGTGAAATGAACGGCTCTGTATCCCCACACATTTTCGAAAACATCCAATCCGTTTTGAGCTATAGCAATTAATTCAGGCAACTCATCCTTGCTGTCGAATTGATATGCCGACACATAGGATATGTGTTCAGATATGCGACGAGATATACCGGCCCATGATCCGTTTTTTATATTACACCAAACTTGAGCATCGTTATCCTGCAACAGTTTTCTCAAAGTCCTCAGATTGACATGTTCTCGCCCGTGATATTGCACATTCACAAGTTTCGACGCAATTCCCTGTCGCCACAACTCCATCGCATTACCCGATTCTGTTTTTCGGTATAAGTCTGGTAAAAGAATGATACCATACTGCGTTCCCCCGGAATCGACAAGCATGTCATAATCCATATTGGCCGGACAGGCGAATGCTGTAAATATCGCAGGAGCCCCATTACAATCTCTAACGGAGTCCAGGGTCTCCCAAAGAGCGGTTAAGTCAGCCTCTGTCTCCAGAGAATCATACCAGTCGAAACGATTTGTATGCAGGTCCATACCTGTACGCTCCATTGCCGTTCGAGCTTCAATGGAAGCAGTTCGCTGAACTCCGTAGTCGTCCACGGAAAAGGCGACAATCTTACGCGACGTCCTTTTTCCCAAAGAATTTTTGGCATATAACGCTCCGTAACGTTTCAAATGAGAGATGTTCATGCTATTCCTTTGTTGAATTACACTGGCGGTTTCCATTGTTGCATCAAATCTCGATATTTTGCAAGAATAGCATCCCAGACTATTTCTCGTCGGAATTTTTCCACGATTATTCCTCTTGAATTTCGGGCATATTCCTGCAATTTCTGCCGGTCCGAATACAGACCGCTTATTGCGTCGAAAAGAGGTTTTTCTTGTCGTGGCGGAATAATTATTCCGTTATACCCATCCCTAATGATTTCATTGCAACCATTGATATTCGTAACAACCGAAGGCACCCCCATGGCACCTGCCTGCAAAACAACATTCGGAAAGCCCTCCCGATAAGAAGGGAGAATGAACAAATCCGAAATGGCAAGATAAGGACGCACATCCTGCTGCAACCCGACGGAAATAACATGCCGGTTAGTTCGGATAATTTTCTCCGTACTTGCGCTAACTGGGTCCAGATTGGATTCAAAAGGACCGACAAGCAATAATTTCATGTACTTATGCCGGCGAGAAAGCATATCGAATGCACTAACAAGTTCATTGATTCCCTTATCCCGCACAATTCTACCGATAAAACAGATCACGAAATCATCGTCTGCAATGGCAAGCTCGGTTTTCAGAGCGCGGCAAACGGTTGGAGTGACCGCATCCGGCCGGAAATAATCCACATCAACACCATTGATATTGCCATTCAGAATCTTATGCAACGGTTTTTGGGTTATCTTGTTTTGAATCAACGTCTGTTTGACACCATCCCCTTCCGGAATGACCGTTGTGGCACAAAAACAGGTGATTCGGTCCATCCACATCAACAAGCTGCGAAATAGCCCATGAGCCGTCTCAAACCGAATCCCGGTAAAAGTATGTATACGAATCGGAACTCCGGCCAATTTTCCCGCCACCATAGCCAACAAACCAGCCTTGGGCGTATGCGAATGGATGATAACCGGCTTTTCTCTGCGAAACGCGAGAAACAACCTGATAATCGCCATAATATCCTTCCGAAAAGATATTTCCCGCCGTATCTCGATATCAATCAACCGGATACCTTCTTGTTGCCTCAAATCATCATAATATCTCTCATGACTGCAGATTCCGACGATTTCAAAATATTGATTGAGGAAATTCAACTGTCCTTTCAAAATCTTATACATAGCGACAGGAACTGTCGTTATGCGAACCAATTTGGGTTTATTTGTAATCATAGATTCCGGTTTACATGTTTCCTGATATACAAATTCAGCAAACGCACCGTAATATTGAAACCGAGCGTTTTGAGACACAATCTCACCAAACGGACCTTACGACTGAAAGAGTAGTCCAGTAACCAAACATATCGATGCAGCCAGTCTGCATATTTGGACTTCACATCCTGCCCGATATGAATGAACTGGGCGATCAAAATAGAGTATTCGTAAGCCATGAAAGCATATACCATTTCTGCTAATCTCGAAGAATAGCTTCCATCCGCCACCCCTTTCACGCAATGCTCCACGATAAAAATCAAATCGTCGTATTTCTTATAACTGAATCCGGATGTAATCGCCTCCGGTACCTGTTTTCTATAAATGTAGAAATAATCGTTTACAACAACGAAATTACGGCACTTGTCAAGCAACTCCACGAACCAGGGAATATCCTCGGCATAAATGCCTTTGATAAAACGAATTCCGTTCGCCTGCAAAAATTCCCGCTTGATCAGTTTGGACCATGCGGACATCGGGAAATGTCCACGCTGCGCGAAATAGGAGAACTTGTCATATTTATCCGAGGCTACCAGTTGCTGATCCGGATAAGGTGCATTTGCCACGAACTGATTGTCCTGCTGATAATATTGTTTGTAATTGTAAATCAGAAAATCGAAATCGGCCCAATGCTCGTTTATGATCCGAACAAGACGCGCCAGCATCCAGGGATCGTCAACCCAGAAATCATCGCTGTCCATATATGTGATCAAATCCCCTGCAGCCAACTCCAGTCCGACATTGCGGGCATCAGACTGTCCTCCGTTAGGTTTATGAATGACCCGTATCCGAGCGTCGCTCGCGGCTAGTCGTTCGCATATATCACCGCTTGCATCGGGCGACCCATCATCGACGAGCAAGACTTCTATGTTGCCGTAATTCTGAGTCAAAATACTGGCTACGGCTCGTTCAATATATTGCTCCGTCTTATATACGGGAACAATTACAGACACTAGTCTTTCCACAATACTGTCAATGATTTTCGGTAGTTGAAATAAAATTGAGAATCGATTTACAGATTACACTACGTTCAAATCGACGACTTGTTTTGAGTGCCCCAGCAGCCATCTTCTTCCGTATCGCAGGTGTAGTAATCAACATCTGAAGGCTTTCTGCCAGCATCTGAACGTTCCCCTCCGGCACAATAATTCCGTTTTCACCAGAAACAATCATATCACGCGGACCCGCAATGAAATCGAAAGCCACACAACACATACCTGCCGTCATGGCTTCCGCCAATGCATTGGGAAATCCTTCACTTCGCGAAGGTATGACGAAAATGGCACTCGACGCGTAAAGCTCATCTAAATCCGGCACCTTACCCAGAAATTCAATGCGCTCGTAAATGCCGAGTTCATGTGCCCGCCGACCGAAAGAGGGTTCTTCAGCCTCTGAACCGCCCGCCAACTTTAGTATCCAATCCGGGGCATCTACCAACCCCCAAGCCTCTATCAATCGGTCGAATCCCTTCAGAGGGTCACCGAAACGACCGACAGCCAATACAACGTTCTGTCGGAGGCATTCATATCTTTTGATTGGACGAATAGCATTTGGGATCACTTCGATCTGTACTTTTCGCCCGAACCGTTTGCGTTGATATGCTGCGGATATGTAAGTCTGAGCAATTATACCAGTCGGTTTGATAAACGTATAAATAAGACTCGTAAGCATTTCCACATACCAAAAATCCCGGTAAAGAGGGCTTGCTCGATCCGATATGAACACACGTTTTTTTAAACCCAGCGTCGCCAATAATGTCAACGCTGAATAAAACTTGCCATATACGACAACTGTTTCAGCCTTACTATCGATGGCGGCTTTGCGAATATTACGGACAATCGAAACGATACGAGAAATTATATTATACTCATTGGGAGCATGTGGGGATTCGGAAAATTGAATCGCGGGATTAAGGGGATAGAAATGCTCAAGACGAAAGATAGCATACATATCTACCGAAACCCCACATTCTACCAACCCGTTGGCTAATGTAGCCATTGCCCCTTGCATACCACCCATGTTGATCGCGGGTGTAATCAACAGAACGTTTCGAATTCGATTATTTGACACCGATTTTCGCAATTATTTGAGACATATACTCCGAATCGGTAATGTGCTCGACCTTCATTCCACCGTCAACCTCACTCACCTGTTTAGTATTCAAGGCCACCTTACGGGTCACTCCAAGCCGGAACCATTCGTATTCAACATCCAGATTACCAATATCTATACACTGGTATCCGGCTGCCGTCAGATCCCCGGCTATTGCTGTTGCTGTCGCTCCCAACGCAAAGATCAGTAGTGCCTGTTTGGGCATTTCTAAAGACTTGGCGACAATCTCATCGTAATAATCGAACGCCATACGACTGGGACACAATACCCTCTTCACGGAAAGGGTATTCGCAAACAGATCATTCCCGTATCCGAACCGAGTCTGTTCACCTTCAAAGAGAATGATCTCGCGGCCCTCCCAGATTTTCTTGCACTTTTCAAAACGTTCGGCACACCGATTTTTATCTCGGTAAGTTATATAAAACCGGGTCATATTGGAATTGCCATAATGATATTTGAAATTAATGTATTGCTTATACGAATTAAAAGTATGTACATGGAACTTCATGGCAGACAATCGGGCTTCCAAAGTACGGTTCCTTAAATCATGATAATTGACCATGCAGACGAGCAACTGCGGATTGGTATTATGCATCACCTCTTGCAATTTGGCCTGCAATTTCAGGCTAGAAGTCTGAAGACCATCCTTACCTCCGCTCATGTACAGGTATTCTGAATCGCCGAAACGGGCAACCGACAGTTTTTTTTCGATTACCATATCTAAGGTTTCGTCAATTGACATAATCTGGGGAATACGGCAACGCCGTTTAAAGAAAGGATATCTTAATGCAGCCCATATCAGTATCAGAAACGTTCTGGATTTACGTAGAATAATTTTCGGTTTCATTTATCGGATTTTTTAAGATTTTCCACGATCCATCCCATTGGGTTGAATTTACCTTCATGCCAACAGATATTCCGATCCCAGTATCCGGGGCATGCTTCATACGCCTGCTGCACAAAGCCATAACCAATCTCCACGATCAATGGAGTCCCGGATTGATCGAATACAAAATCGAACCCCGTGCACTGACTTTGCAGCTTTTCGGAGACTTCAAAAGCCACCTTCACGCATTGTTCATTGATGTATTTCCGATCATAATGAATCATTCCGCTTCCAGATGCCCGAAAATCGCCCGTTCGAACCTCTCGCTGAATACCGTATGCCTTATCCCCGATCACAATAATTCGGATATCAAACCGATTATCGGGAATAAAGTCCTGAAAATAAGCATATCCAACGTCTTTCCCGCTTGCCCGTTGAAGTGGAGTCGGAAGAACAAAATGAGCCATTGCCTTAAGAATTTCCACGATATGTCCTACGCCCATTCTATATCGCCGGAATGCCTCCTTGAGTGCGCCTCGTTTATTATAAATCGGAATTCCCCTCTTGATAGCCTTCCTAGCCAGCTTCAAAGCATCCTTGCGAGTCTTTACCAGCATTACGTTAGTACTGCCCGACCCGCCGCGAAGCTTGAACACTTTGGGAAAAGTCGTCTCCTCAATCCACTTGCGTGCCGTGTCGAAATCGAAAAACGCATGGCTGGGAACCAAGGGAGCACCAATGCTTTCCAACAGATATTTCTGCCCTAGTTTATCATCGAAATGCCAACCGGTATAAAAATTCGGAAAAACTTTAATCCCGGCGGTTTCCAAAGAAAACAGCAACGCTTTGGCAAAAAGCCGGTCTTTATGAATCATGTGATTATGATGCCACATGAAGGCATCACAATCTTGCACCTGCTCTACAATATCGCTGTCGTAAGCATTTACAATCTTATAATCAATTTTCTGGCTCCGGCAATATTCAACCCAATAGTTTGAAAAGGACCAGTCCGCAGCTGTGTGATGAATTGCGATTTTCATTTTTTCAGAATTTGTAACAAAATATCTCGATGTGCTTCACATCTAATAATGTTCAGCAGCAGCAATCTCTTTTTTCCTTTTACAAACGATCGAAGCCATCCCCGACTAATCAGTCCCAGCAGGATTTTATTACTAAAAGGTTCCAAATAGAGAGAGTATTTCTTCTCTGACTGACTGACAAATTTTTCAAATTCAATTTGTAACAATTCATCGCAACCAATTATATTCGCCATTTTTTGAGCTTGATCAAAAAAGCGTTTTTGATGCTCTTCTGAAAAGTGCCGTGGTTGCGGATGATCTGGCAATCCTTGTGTAAAAGGAATTAACGATAAACCAACAGAATGATCCTTTAGGGTTAGTACAGCACCCACTCCCTCATTCCAGGATGAATACGCATCGGCCCCATTATCAAAAACGAAATTACCAAGACTATAGACGATCGGCTTATTGTGATAAATTTCATGCCCGGAAAAGCAATGCGTATGATGACCGATAACCGCATCCGCACCGACATCTATAAAGAAGCGATACGTATTGCGCATCCTCAAAGATGGATACTCAAATGTTTCATGCCCACCATGAACCATGACGAAAACATAGTCAGCATTGTGACGCGCCTCAATAATTTTATAATAATTTTTAACCGGGTCCAATGGAGCTCCTCCCGCATCATTGCCATGAGCCGTTCCAAATTCATTCTCCGCAACTGCTACGAATGCTAATTTTTTTCCTTGGCATGAAATATATTTTATGGTAGCAGCTGCCATTTCGCTGAGACCGACTCCTGTATAATCTAGTCCACAACTCCGACACGCATTTATTGTTGACAACAATCCCGCCTCACCATAATCCATAATATGATTATTAGCCAACGAGACTAAAGTAACGCCTGCAGCTTTCAGTACCGAAACAATATGGATTGGAGCCTGTATATTTGGACCGCTTTTGGGTATTTTTTCACCTCCTTCAAGCACAGGTGCCTCAAGATTTACAACAGAAATATCCGACTCTTGAATATGTTCCACCATTTCACCGAGCATGTCAAAAGAATGACCCGAAGCCAGACAGTCGTTAAAATGCCCTTGCCCAGCAAAATCGCCCCAAAATGAAATTTTTATTTCAGCAGTATTCATTTGTTCGTTCTATTTTCGTTCATTATCATTCCTAATTCAGCACTATCCAAAAACTCAACATCAGGAAACTCTTGAATTATGGCTGATAAAAGCCTTTTCAAAAGCCGAAGATTTAGGTCACTATTGGTCGGATTTATAGCCCCCATATAATTGACACGATGCGTATTGATTACAGCAGGCTTATGCAATTTGAACGCAGCGCGGATTTGTGCCATACAACATGCTACGTGATCCAGTCCAGGCTGAGACGTGGGTTCGAAATCACAGTTCCGAACCAAATAGGTCAATCCGCATGCACTTTTCTGACCCATATAATGCCGGATTCTTTTTCGTCCTGTTATAGTAAAATCATAATCGGTGAGGACCTGTGCCTTACTTCCTTGCAAATACCTTACTCCCCCTTCGGACAACACAACTTCAAGCGATGGACTCCAAGTATAATTAGGAGCAATAAATGATGCTGACTCAAAGCCAAATAACTCCTTAAATAGACGCAGTCCATCCCGAATTATCATATTGATTTGTTTCATTTCGCTCCAATCTCGCGCATCAAGAGCTGCCATAAAACTTTTTACCGGCTTCTTGAAAAGAGATGTTGACAACCCGAACATATTATGCTTGAAAGCAAGATGCAATTCAGGCATGCCTTGCTGCAAATAATGCAACCAGTGTGCTACGTTCAGATGTTCCCGCCCATGAAACTGCGGAGACCATATACCCTCTGACCTACCCGCCATCCAACTCTCAAACACATGTTCGCAATCCTTGGTTTTACCAAAAGTATCGAGAATCGACTCATAATGATATTCAAGGAAATCAGCCTCTGCAATTTTTTTAAAATCAGGATTGGACACAACACAATTAGCCGTGATCTTGCAAGGTCTTCCATTTCGGTCATGAACGGAAAGCAAGACTTCGAACAATCGCTCCATATCCTGTTTGCGGGCTAATGAATCATTCGAGCAGAATGGACATTTCTCAACTGGAATTCCCTTACTACGTAAAAGATCGAATACCTGACGTGACGGCATACGAATAGCCCCCCAGTCATCAGATTCAATCACTACAATGTGGCGTTTCGTCCTCCAGCCCGGAATATTATAAGCAATATTAGACAAGTGAACTTTTAAATTTGAAAGCATTTTCAATTCTGCAATTTCTGGTTAGCCAGATTTATAAATCGTTCGACAACTTTTACGATATTGTATTCCTCCTTAGGTTGCACCTTCATTCTTTCGGAATAATCGCGCATCATGAATTTGTCGATGACTCGCGTATCCAGATCCGAGGATTTCACATTCAAAATCGGTCTGCCCGTAATTGCGTAATCGATCAGCTTACTCGGCATCTGGCGCTCGGTTCCGTTGTCAAGGTTTACCAAAAAATCCATTGTACTTAATTCGAAAAGAAGCTGTTCCCGAGGAATATATTCGCGCAACTCCACGCAATCCTGATTTTTATATTTATCAAAAAACGCAAATTGATTCGTATAGACGACAAAGTGAAAATAATATTTCTTTGAAATCAAATGATCAATAAATGGGCGCGGATCACGAGGTCCGAGTCCCACTCCGCCGCTATAAGCCAGCGTCACTATTTCATTTGGAGTATATTCGGCTAACATGATATTATCCATTCGGAAGCCCTGTGGTATAACACGAATCTTATTCCTAAACTCCTCATAATAACCGGCGATAGCACCTTCGATTGGAACTGTGATATAATCCGCTAATTTACACCAGTTTTTTTCCACATATTTGAAATAGAAAGGATGTTTGTAATTCAGCATTGTAGTGCCCATATACGGATCACCGCAATCCGCTATCCAGCATTTGCAAAAATCAGGATTGCGTTTGAACAACCGAGCACACCCCCAATGGTTCATGTGGGGATAGGCAATGGAGATCAACAGATCATACTGGGGCAAATCCTTCAGCGATTCAAATACCCGTAGTGTCGTCTCGATTGCTGGATATTCGAACAACAACTCAAGAACCCGGCTCACCCGCCTAAAAAAGCCCTGTCCGAAGCCATTCGTCGAAAATGTCTTCCATTTCTTAGCTTTAAGAAAATGAATACTTACATCATACCGTTCTTTCTCTTCCGCTGCGTCTATTGCATTCTGCGGAATAAATACATTGACAAGATGTCCCTGTCGCACTAATTCCCGAGCTAACTCCGTGGTACGAAATGATCTTGGACTTTTATCGGGATAATAGGAGCCCGATACAATCAGGATGTTCACGTGTAGAAAAAAATAAAAGGCAAAGTAAAAATATTGGAAATAAGTATCGGATAATCAAACGACTGAATCGCGTTTAACTGCCCGACTCCAATCCAGACTCCCAAAAAAGGCAAGGCACAATAGGCTATCTTCCGAAATGTCGGGTTGGACCGAAATTCGAAAGAAGCAAGTGTTAGGAACAACAAGGCACTAAATGCAAAAAAGAAGAAATAACGACCTTGAACAGCTGTGGCAGATGAGAAATTGAACATACTCCACATCACGATCGTAAAGTAAAAACATTGTCGCAAAACCATACTGACCGGACGCTTCCTCAACCTAAAATAGGATATTGCCAACACAAAATAGAGAAAATATTGTAAAATAGCTTGTCGGTACTCTGCATACCAAACCTGAGTGGAACGAGCTTCGGCACGAAGCGCAATATACTCTTCGTTGAGATACCCCTCTACTTTCTGCTCAATACCCTCACCCAGATTACCAACATAAGGAGCCAATACGGTCGAAAAACTCAAACTACCGACAAACGATATAAGCAGTAACCAATGGAAAACGATTGGTTTATTCCGGAATGTTTTGTAAAATACAAGGAAAGCTAACGAAAAAATAAAGGAAAAATGAATCAGAATTGTTCCGGCTGCAAGTGCGAAATAACGGTTGTCATTTCTCAACAGGATTTTCGCAGCAGCATAGAAGAAAACAACAAAGGCTGTCCACATTCTCACGCCGTTAATGGCGTTCAGAGGCATGAAAAGTGCCAACCCGACAAAAAAAATGACAGCCGGCAAATGGAATTTATAACCTTTCTCGTTTATATAATCAATAATGATTCCTAAAAATTTGACCAGAAAAAAGAAATAGACCCCGGCCCATACAACGAACAACACATGCGGATTATGAGTGAATCGAGAAAGCAGGAAATAGGAACAGGTCGTATAAATATCCGTATTACCATATTGTCCCAAATTGGACAAACCCAGAATAAAATCATTGAAAGTCTTATTTTCGTATTCGATAAACCACTGAGCATAACGGCTACCGTCTGTCAATGGATCTGAAAAATCGAAAGCAAAGCCTAACAGCAATGCAAACAACACAAAAATAACTCTCGACTCCTTGAAGCGAAACTGCCTGACAGCTATCAACAACGAGGCTAATGGCCACAGAACGAATATCACGAGTAGAGAACCGAGCCTACTCTTGTAATCCTTACTGCACTTATCGATCATCCGATCCATCACAATTCAAGGATGCGATCCACAATTCTCATAGCTGCCTGTCCATCCCATTTTTCTGGAATTCCACCTTGCTGCCATTTTCCCGCGAACAATTTGTCAAGTGCCGGCTTTATATTGTCGGGATTAGTTCCGACCAAAAAATTGGTTCCAATCGTACAGGTTTCCGGACGTTCGGTATTGTCTCTCAATGTCAGACAGGGAATCCCCATGATCGTTGTTTCTTCAGTGATTCCACCCGAATCGGTCACAACGGCCAATGCATGCTTTGCTAAATAATTGAACTCTAAATAGCCCTGCGGAGGAATAATATACAGATTGTCAGCAGTAATACCATGTCCTTTGAAAATATTGGCAGTTCGTGGATGAATCGGGAAAATTACAGGCAATCCTTGTACATTATGAACGATCTGACTAATTGTTTCCTTCAATTTATCCACCTCATCGACATTTGCCGGTCTGTGCATCGTCAAAACAACATATTGCCGATCTTTCAAATTCAAACTATCAAATTCAACAGGTTTATGTAACCGATGGATATTCGACAACAGAGTGTCAATCATTACATTTCCAACGAAAAATATCCGGCTATTGTCGATTCCGAGATGACGCAGGTTTTCATTAGCAATTTCGCTCGTAGTAAAATAATAATCAGCTATAGAATCCGTTACCATCCGATTTATCTCTTCAGGCATTGTAAGATCCCAAGAACGAATACCAGCCTCTACATGGGCCACTCTTGTTTGCAATTTTTTCGCAGTAATCGTGCAAGCCATTGTCGAAGTCACGTCTCCCACTACAATGACAAGGTCCGCAGGATGAGATACCAACTCTTTTTCGAATGCAACCATTATGGCTGCGGTCTGTTCCGCTTGAGTACCACCTCCACATCCCAAATTGGCATGAGGAGAGGGGATACCCAATTCCTCAAAAAAAGTATCGCTCATTCGTTGATCGTAATGCTGCCCCGTATGAATAAGGCGATAACTAATTTCAATACCCCGGTTCCGAGCATCATCTATAGCATGGATTATTGGAGCTACCTTCATAAAATTAGGTCTAGCTCCTGCTATTAATGTTATTTTCATAGGATTTATTTAAAAGTTTACATGGAATGGAGATTAGCCTCAATATCATTGAAATTTAACTCATTAACCATAAAAGAACTAATCTAATAGCTTTCCCATATCAAGTATCGGAGTAAAAACAGCAATCAAAATAAGGAGTATAAAGAATCATAATGATTCTTTATCTCTAAATTCATATTTTGCTTGAAACTCTTCCTTAGAAAGGAAGCCGTAATACTCTTCTTTGTTATGGTATGGTGTTGCCTCTTTTTTATCCAAATGTCGAATGACTTTTGCCGGACATCCTGCTATGACAACATATCCATCCGGAAAACTTTTCGTAACCACAGATCCTGCACCAACAATTGTATGTGGGCCAAGCGTTACGCCTGCTGTTACCACACTATTCATCCCCAACCAACAATAATCTCCGATAATAATTGGTGCCGGATGCTTGACCTTAAGTTGATTTACATCATGATTTGTACTTACTATGCCAACATTTTGTGCCACTTGTACATAATTCCCAATCTGAATAGTTCCTTCTCCCTGAATATAACACCCTGGACGAAATACCGGGCTGTTATATCCGACATATATTTTGTGAATATTAACGACTGTACAATTTTGGGGAATTGGATAATAATACCCCGCTTTTCCAAAATAGTCCGATATTTTATATAAGACATACTTATAATATGATATATATAGATTCCCGGCAGAAGCACATCGTTGATATTGAATATAAAAAGGCAGTAACCTTTTAAATAGTAAGTTTCCCATGACAATCGATAATACTATGATTAAACCTCAACTATTGATCATATGCATCTCGCATATTTTTCAATGTAGAAACACTATTGATACCTAACCCGGAAAGGCACAATGTTTTGGGATAAGCCTTCAAATAACGTTTCACCGAACGGGGCAACTTACTGTGCAGATAGTCCACTAAAAGTTCCCTTTCCTGTGCATAAATCAAATGTGACCCTTCGTTTACAAAATATGCAGTCCCACGATATCCCAATAAACGCAACATCTTTTTTAGTCCCGAAGGCATGAGGCTTGCGACTCGAGTCCGAAATGAAAGTGGGGTCTTCAAATTATTAGCAAAAGGAATATCCCGCAATTGATCGCACAAGAGTAGATTCTGCTCTGCTGCAAAAAATAAATTCCGTTCGTAACGACAACGAGAGGGAGCTCTCATCCAATAGTCGACAATTTCATTATCCCACAGCGGAATACGCCATTCAAAACCAAAATATTCATAGCATTTGACACTATTGGCTATAAACTTACTTTGACGTTCCTGCCAATTAAAACACTCGCCCAATTGCTGTGGAGAACATTTATACTTTTTAATAATGGACTCAATCCATGAAATCAGTTTTCGAGAGCGTTTTGCATATCCAAATTCTGAAAAATGCCTGCGAAGAGATGCCAAAATGGATTTATTGTCATTGGAAAGATGGCTGCCGGCAATAAAATCCAAAGCATGTCCTGGAATAAATATATCCCCATTTTGCACTATTCCTGCTTTTTTCAAATAATATACAGCAGCAAAATCCTGTAAACACGGAAGTGCTACTCCGTTAAATGCATATTTGCAATAATTGTCAATATGCCCGGAGCAAGCTATTTCCTGCATCAGATCAGATGTATATTCAACAAAATACCAGGAATATCCCAATGCCTCTGCCACTTGTTTGCTGATGCGGGCCTGTTTATTACCGGCAATTCCGTAAGAAAAACAAATCACGTTTTTAATCCCGGCCTTGTATAAATAATTCACAATAATTCGGGAATCATGGCCTCCGCTCAAAGGAACGATCAGATTCTGATTCCGACTCGGTTTTATACGTCCAATTGCCGATTTAAACGTCAAGTCCATTTTTACCGCCTCTTCATGAATTGTACCTTGAAGCAGACCGTGATCCGTCATGCAAGGAAGCCAAGAAAAATACTGTTCCCGCAAAAAGTTTTTCCCATCCCAAACAATAACATCGGCCGCTCGGGTTGAATAAACATTTCGAAAGATCGTATACTCGCCAAAAATGAAATTCGAACAAAGGAACTGCTCTGCAATACAGTCATCCGGAGTAAACGATATATCATGATCATTACGGAAAAGATATATGTCATCTGTCAAATACAGAATATTATCCAACATAAAGTAAATTATCGGATACGATCGGAGACGGTCTGAAACAATAAATACACGATTTCCGGAAGAAACGATCAATGCAAAATTTCCATTCAGGGAAAAAGCTAACGACTTCATTGCGTCCACGGAATCTATCCGCATTTCGGATAATAATATTGCTAGACGTTCCGCATCATAGATTTCATCCTTATATTCAGCCCATCCGCAGGCAAAATAGTCACTATTGTTCTCTTTTCTATTTTTCCAATAGGAACGATATAAACTAATCCTCATCATTGTCTCCATTGTTTGAGTAGAAGTTCTACTGATTCCAGATAATTTATTCCGATTTTCCGTCCGCTTATCCACAGAACTCCGTAATAAATCACCCCGCAAATCCCGAGCCTACCAATTATTGGCCACGACAATATGACATATTGCTCAAAGAGCGCAACAATTGCACCTACAAGAATCAGGTGTGACGAAATTGTACCGATATAGGCTACCATTTTCCAAGGGAACAGATGTATTTCCATTTTCCGATTAAGATACCAGAAAAACGCAACCGACATGAGAATCTGAGTTGCAGAAGAGACAATGGCAATGCCAATAGGAGGAAATCCACAGAAAACAACAATGAAGTCTATACCCCAGATCAGGACGGCTGCACATAAATGGACCCAAAAATATATGTACGATTTACCGACGGCCAACAATACGGCTAAAAAAGGTAGTACCTCGACCATATCTTTAATCAGAAGCACTCGTAAATACGGAGCCGAAACTTCATATTGCGCACCATAAATTAAAACCACAATATCTTTCGCAAAAAAGAAAACGAAAAAAATTAGTGGATACAATAGATTTATGGACTTTCTTACAGCACTGCCATATACAACCAAAGCATCATTGAGATTTCCCGCAGATTTGGCTTTCGAAAACAATGGTAACAAAACTCCTTTCACCGAGCCTGCAATCATCGCGACGAAGGGAAGAGGAATAAAACCATTGGAAAATTCAGCAAAAACCTTGGTCCCATAATACCTGCTGACAAAGAATTGATTGGCCGAGTGCAAAAACATTCCCACAATACTGGCATACATCAATGGTAACGAATAATTAAAAATCGTACGATACATTCCAGAAATTAATTGGGCCTTAACATGCACATAGGGTTTACGTTTCATATACATCGCTATTACAAACGTAACCAGCGAAGCCACTCCCCAACCAACTATTGCCGATCGGTAATCTCCATGCCAGGCGATAACGGGCAACACGAGACACACCAACATAACCAGCTTGCTGACTGTTTGATAGATTGCAATGTATTTGGTTTTCTTCAAGGCCGTATAAATCCCCTCTATTCCCATGGTAGGAATGGTAAGCAAGGGGAATGGAGAAAATATCTTTAGTCCGATTTCTAACTCCGGGTTTTTCAACAAATCTGCGATCAAGCCGGACGTACTGTATAAAACAACGGAAAACACCAGTCCTAAAATGAAAAAGACACGCGTTATCCTATTCACTAGCGTTTTACCTTCCGCATCGGAGTACTGGGGAAGAAAATAAGAAAACACCCCTGGTAATCCTGCGGTAAAAACAGTCTGCAATGTCGTATAAACATAGATAATCTGTTTGTATGTTCCGTATTCGGTCTTATCGAAATACCGGGAGAGAATGGCAGCACTAAGAAAAGCCAATACGAATGAACTGGCTTGACTGATACCTAACCACAGAGCCTGATTAAACCCACTCTGTTGATTTTTCAACATGAAAATATCCAGTTATCAAATTGCAAACTCTACAGTCTTCCATCAACGATTTCCTGCCGGCAAATATATTTCACATCGAAAACGACATGCTTCTTGTTAAGCAAGCATTCTATATCCAAGGTCATAAACTCCTTGTGTGCAACTGCAACAACTGCCGCGTCGAATTTCTCCTGGGGCAATTCAGTGGCAATGTCTATATTGTACTCTTTCTTTGCAATTGCAGGATTAGCCCAAGGATCATAGATCGTGATATTCACATTGTATTCCTTGAGCGCTTTTACAATATCCACCACTTTTGTATTCCTCACATCGGGGCAGTTTTCCTTGAAGGTGAAACCGAGGATAAGAATGTGCGAAC
>OGHO01000312.1_pt1 | contig 70214 bp, 50 predicted proteins | sample 1571421 | NCBI WGS metagenome assembly OGHO01 (sample SAMEA2581937, study PRJEB24529) | metagenome | biome: Human gut stool | place: China | collected 2011
TTTCCTGAATGTCCGACGTATAATTCAAGGCGATGTAAAAACCGTCACGCCATTCTTTCACTACTCCGTACGGCAAATCTTCGGTCGATACGCCTGCTTCTGTATATACACGACGTACCACCTCTTTTTCCAGTTTGCCGTCATCGGTATCCGTTCCGATATAAGTGACCGTTCCCTTACCCAGTTTGTGGTGTATCACGGAAGCGGCTCCCTTATAGAACTGGTCTGTATAGACAGCCCACACATCTGTTCCGGCAGCCGGTGTCAGTACGTCTCCCCAATTATTCCAGGCAAATTCCTTACCCTCGAAATCGATCTTTCCGTACAGATTGTGGGGCAGATGGTCATAATACAGGCTATTTATTCCGGCTAGTTGATGAATCGGAGCAGCCAAAGGAGCCTCCCACAGTTTGGCGTCACGGTCTTTCTGACCGGTACGGCAAGTCAGGATCAGATGTCCTCCCTTCTTCACATATTCAGTCCAACGTTCCACCAGCTTGTTGTCAAGCAACTGATAGGCAGGAGCTATCAAGAAAGGATAACCGGAAAAATCCTCTTTCTCCGAAATCACGTCTACCGGAGCTGCAAAAGATTTTAGCAGATTGTAATATTTATGCACGTGAGCCATCGTCCGCCATTGATCCGTCTGCCGCTGAAACTCCATTTCCCAATAATTACTCATATCGAAAAGTAAACCAATACGCCGGGAGGCCAGTTGACCGGGCATACGATTTTTCTTATCATAGGCGGCACGCAGTTTTTTCATCTCCTGCGTAATGCGTACATATTCTTCACCGCCCGGAGAAAGAGTTACTCCATCAGTCATTATCATACCGTAATGATATTGCTCACTGCCTTTCAGAGGTTGACGGAAACGGTAATTGCATACGAATTTTCCACCACCTGCAAAGACGTGATACACCCACATACGGATGGCACCGGGTAAAGGTTGGGGGTTATACACTCCCCAGTTCACCTGCCCGGGTTGGAGTTCCATAACTCCAAAGGCTTTACCTACGCGATTACGGAACTGGTCGTTTGAGAAACCGAGATCTTCCGGAATACCCATCCGGAAACCCTGGCTGCCTATTCCCTGATTATGTCCGGTCACCAGATAGCGGGTGTAGGTCAGGAAGTCCGGATGATCGATCCGTACCGGATCGACCGGATTGAAAATAGGTATCAGGTTGGTAGTGATCCATTGGTCTTTGTGGATATGCCGCCGAAGGATGTCTGCCTGCATATTGACAAAGCCTGCCAGTTCATCCGCCATAAAGCGGTTCAAATCGAGCATGGCGTGAGGATTGGCCTTATCAGGTACTTCCTGCTGGTTGGGAAGGCGAACCTGCTCGAAGTTCTGATAGGTTTCACTCCAGAAAGAGGCACCCCAGGTATCATTCAGTTTGTCAATAGTGCCGTATTTCTTCTGTAACCAGATACGGAATTTGGCTTGTGCATTTTCACTGTAATCTACCACCCCGTAGTGTCCCGGTTCATTGTCAATCTGCCAGCCGATAACAGTGGGATTATTGCCATAATGTATTGCCAGGCGGGAAACGATATTTTCTACATAATGACGATAGCGATCGCTACTCCAGGAAGCGTGCTGACGTCGTCCGTGTTGAATGGTCACTCCATTATCCCGTTGAATCAGTATGTCGGGATATTTTTTCGACAGCCAGACGGGAGGCGTGGGGGTAGGTGTACACATGATTACTTTCAGACCATACTTCTCCGCCAGAGAGACTGCACGATCCAGCCATTCAAAATGATATTCTCCCTCTTCCGGTTCCATCATAGACCAGGCGAACTCTGCAAAATGGGTGAATTTGATGCCCATTTCCGACATTTTCTTCAAATCACGCTCCCATTGGGAGGAATCCCATTGCTCGGGATAATAGTAAGAGCCCAAAGCAAACAACTCTTCCGGAGGAAAAGACTTATCGACCGGAGACTGGGAAAAGGATGATAATGAAAACAATAAAGTTAAGACAAATAGGAAATTCTTCATGAATATTATTTTTAGAATCTATATGATAAGACATTTCTGAAAGAAAAAGCCACATTGCTATTTGTATAAAGAGGTCGTGTTTCGGTGAAACCCGGCCTCTTTATCTTATGTAACACTAATACCTATGTCAGACTATTATCTCTTTGTAAACGTACAGGTATTTGTATTCATATCCAGTTTGACATGATATATACCGGCTCTGAAATTATTTCCCGGTCCAAAGTTCTCTGTTTCCTTCCATTGATCTCCATCCCAATAACCGCCCCGGGCTATTAAATCACCTTCAGATACGATGGTCACATCAAACGAAGTAATTTCATTATTCCAACCTTTTCTTTTATAAAATCTGAACATGAAATCGTTGTTCAGAAGGAGGTTAGTTTCATATACACGATCTCCGGTCTTCACACAACAAATAAAGTCTTTTGGATTATCCCATCCCCAATTTCCAATGTCATCGGGAAGGAGTCCGCTGATTCTAGGATGGCCGAAGGCAGCTCCAGTTATCCATACTGTTTCCGGGAATTCCGTATCGGTCGTTTTCTCTACATATATAAGTTCTCTATCCTTATTATATGAAATCCGATACTTACCGTCCGGAGCGTTAAACTTATATTGTCCATTTTCATTCGTAAAGTATTCCGGTTGAAGCATATAGTCCAGATAACTAAATCCTTCGAAATCGACCACTTGTCCTTTCGTGAGGTTTAACTCTACAGCGATATAGCTTGGATTAGTAGATTGAGTCAGTTCCGTACCATTTATTTTATAAGATTCCGGTCCAAGTTGTCCTTCATCCACCTTATCAATAAACATACATATATTCTTATTCAAATCTATCCGGACACGATATACTCCCGGTGTGAAATCCGGTCCGGCTACAAAATCACCGGTAAAATGTCCGCCACCAGTGCCACCTGTTGCCGGATCACTGTAATACCATCCCTTACCCAATAAATTAACAGGTTGCGTATTGACAATAGTACTAGCCAGTTCACCTCCCCAAGGACGTTGTTTGTAGAATTTAAACTGGAAATCTTTAACCAGATAAAGGGTGGTTTCAAAAATATTGTCTGCTACCTTCACACACTGGAATGCATCACTCGGCAAGTTGAAAGTCCATGCACCGACAGTCACCCGTCCGGCTTGAGGATGTCCGAAACTGGATCCGCAAACCCATAACCCATCCGGATAATTTACCGAGCGGTTTTCCAGATATGTCAGTTTGTTTATCGGATCATAATACAATTTATAGTTTCCGTCTACTCCTATAAATGTAGCTTTATCTTTTGTTATGTTTTCAAAGAAATCCGGTTGAAGCATCTTTCTCACATCACCAAAATTGCTGAAAGTCACTTCATCACCTTTATGAAGTTCCAAAGCAATGCCCAGAAAAGATGAAGCCTCTTCTAATATACCCATTTCCTGACCGTTAACCAGGAAAGATTGTTCTTGAATATTCTCATCTTTCGCTTCAAAAGCACAAGTGTTATTGTTCAAATCGAGCGTGATAAGATAAACTCCGGGTTGGAACAGCGGTCCCGGAATAAAATCTCCTCCCGTCTTTCCGGCAACCAAGAAAGGGGTAGTTAGAGTGATATTATCTTCGGGAAGAGTAGTGATCTCATTGTCTCCCTCTCCCCAGCCTCTATGCTTGAAAAACTTAAATGAGAAGTTATTAGCCAGATAGAGAGTCAGTTGAAAAACATTGTCGGCACTTTTATAACAATAAAGCACATTGTTAGGTCCGTCCATACTCCAACCGCTTGTGGTAACCAGCCTCGCTTGAGGATGTCCCCAGTTGGCTCCGCAGAACCATAATCCGTCCGGATAGGTCGCCCCGGCTTTTTCTATGTACAAAAGCTCATTAGCAGGATCATAAAGCACACTATAATCAGCCGTCTCTCCTTTGAAACGGGCCTTATTTTCGGACACATATTCAAAGTAATCCGGTGAAAGAATGGATTCTATTTCGTCAATCCCCGAAAACTCGACTTCCTGTCCTTTTTCCAGATGAAGCTTTTTTCCCTGAAAATTAGAGTAAATCTCTTCATCCAACACTTGACCTCCTACAGAAAGAGGAGAGGCAAGTTTCCATTCCGGCCATTGATCCCATTTCTGTACGTCATCACTGCAAGATGCCGTTAACAGCAACAGAAGGACCGTATATATATAATATTTCATAATGCAGTCATATTAAGATTATACATTTATTTTTTATATGCTTTCAGCAGAGCTTGATAAACTGTTTCGTTCACCTTCACAATACAGCCGTGTCGTGCGCCGGGTCTGTCCGTACCATCCTTTACATTAGGTCCGGAGAAAGTACGTTCTTTCCATGGCCCGTCCATAGAGGTCGACTGAAACAAATGATACCCATAAGGTTTGGCTGCATAAGATTCCGCATAAATAAACCAACCGCTATGATTCGGCCGTTCGATAAAAATAGGTGCTTCACGCATCATATCATTCGGAGTGACAGGTGCTCCCGGATTGGTATAAGGACCAGTCAGATTGGAAGAGGTGGCAATACGGACTGTTTTCCCTGTTTCCGGGGCAACAGCCGGATCGCGTTCGTCTTTCATAATCGCATAATAAACACCGTTTACTTTACGGATAATAGCATCGATAATAGCCATATTCTCATCCGTACCGGTAAAATTGAATAATTTCTGTGGTTCCGTATAGGTCTCGAAATCCTTTGTCAACACATAGAGAGTGCGCATACTGTCCCAATCGTCCTTATCCGGGTCGTTGCAGGCATGCCAGCTTATAATGTACTGTTCGCTATCCTTGTCATAAAACATTTTGGGTGCTCCCCAATAATAGGTAGTATAGAATCCCTGTGCATTACTACGATTAAAAATCATTTCATTCAACTGGGTAGATGTCCATGTCACCAGATTTTCCGAACGCCACAAAGCCAGCGGATTGACTGCAATCATATAGAAAGCTCCGTCATGTCCCTGACAAATATCAGGATGTCCAATGTAAGCGCTATTGATGATCCGGCCTTTATTCAGTGTTTCCCAGTTGATGCCATCCCGGGAAACAGCATAATATAACTTTCCATAATTTGCATTAGTCATGTGGGCGAACAAATATCCGCCATCAGTTTCCACTGGAATTTCTTCTCTGCCTGTTTCTGCATCATCCGAACACGACCAACTCATTAAAGACAATAATAGACCAATTATATAGTAACTCATACGTTTCATATCTTTTATTCAGTTAATAGGTTTAATTTATACTTTGTTGCGCTTTGCTCTTATCCTCCGCCCAACCCGGACGTTCCCAAGTCTGCTTCAGCTCTTTTCCATAAGAAATGGCCTGTTCGACTGCATAGTTAGGAATCGGCATGTATTGATGCGTCGGCATTATGCCTTTTGCCTTATACATTTCTTGCGCGTATTTATTAAAACGGATCAAGTCAATCTTTCGATTACCTTCATAGAAAAATTCATGTCCCCGCTCTATCAGAATAGCGTTTAAAAAAGCGTCTTTTGTATTGGTTGTCACACTCGGCAAGTCCGACAGCCCGGCTCTTTTCCTCACCTGATTCACCGCATTTATAGCAGCTACGGAAGGTACAGTTCCTGTTTTACGCACTTCTGCCTCTGCATACATCAATAATACATCGGCCCATCTTGCCAAAGGAATATCGGTACCCTGGAAAGTAGTCATCGTCTCCTGCGGGAATTTATTTATAATATATCCGTTCCATCTCACCCCCAGATTATCTTTGTTGATAACGACACCATTCTTGTCCTTATAACTGGTTACAATGGTTTTCAGACGACCGTCGTTGCTTTCGAAAGCATCGTAGTATTTTTTATCCATACTGAAAGCCTGGAACCATCCACCTCCCATTGGAAAAGGATCCCCTTTTGCCACATCAGAAGGTAAAGCCCACATCAGGAAAGGATTCGCATTTCCATGCTTCGGGTTACCATCAGCAGTAGGGCTACAACTGACAGCCATAATCATTTCTTTATTGAATTTATTGGCATTCTTGAACAGGTCAACGTACGGAGTACTTCCGGTTTTAAACAAATCATATTTGCCCGTATTGAGTTCATTATACATATCAATCGCTCTCTGATAATAACCTTCCATGTGTTCACCCTCGTTCAGACAGTGTTTCATCAGGCAGAAGCGGGCATAGTCACGCGTATAGCGTCCCAAATCCGGGGCTACTTCGGGAGCATTCTTTGCGGCAAATTCCAGATCATCCGTAATCCATTGAGTCATTTCATCCAAAGAAGGGCGCACGGTATTCGACAACGCTTCCGGATCAATTACTTTTTCGGGATCCAGGATTACCGGTACGGGACCGTAAACATGCAACAGGAAGTACATCATCAATCCACGACACAAACGTGCTTCTCCAAGTAAATTATTCTTCTTTTCTTCCGTAAGAGCAGTCAGGGGAGCTTTTTCCAACGTTCCAATCACTTCAGTCATACGGGTCACCTGGGCTGTTTTCGGGAAATGATTCAAGTTACCACCGTCGTCTACATTTCCACGCCAGTAATAAAAGCAATTACTGTAATCTCCTTTACTAAGGCGTTCCCAGTCTGCACCTACTGTGGTAGCAGGCGCACATATATCAGAAGCAGAATCAAACATACGCACCGCTCCTCCAGACTGTATATGAATACCATGTTGCAAACCACCCGAACCCATATCATACGTCCAAACCGTAGTATAAGGCAGGTAGCAAACCATCATATAGGAAACATACTCTTGCTCTGTGGAAGGATATTCTCCCTGTAACAAAGCTCCGTAAATATAAGGATCAAAATTATTCTCACAACTACCGAATAAGAGTTGCAAGGAAACAAGCATCGGTAAAAAGAACTTCTTTTTCATACGACATAATTTGTTAGATTTCATAGCTTGAAGTTTAGAAGGTTAATTTTGCACCTATTGAATAAACTCTCATTTGAGGATATTGTCCTCCGGTCAGATTCGAAGAAGAAGTGTTGATTTCAGGGTCATATCCTTTGTATTTGGTAAAGGTCAAAGGATTCTGAAAGTCGACAAACACACGTATTCCTCTAATATACCCTTTAAATATGGATAATTCTTTGGGACCCAGGTTATATCCCAATGTGATGTTTCTCACACGCACATAAGAGGCATTTTCTCTTGTATAATCAAAGCCCAGATTTTCGGGTAAAGCCACTGATTTACTGATTGCGATACCCGGGAAATGTCCGTTCATGTTTGTCTGGGTATTCCAGATGTTATAAGAATAGATACCAACATTGTGCGCATCCACTCCTCTGGAGAGATTTCCGGCATCTGCACTATAACTATATGCGTCATTCCATTTCTTTACACCTAATTGTCCGTACATAAATATATCCAGATCAAAGTTTTTCCATGTAAATGTATTGCCAAAACCAAAATATAATTTAGGAAGCATGTTATCCATGTAAGAGTCATTCACGTCAATAATTCCATCACCGTTTTTATCTTCGACAATAGGATAACCCGGCATACAGGCGGCAGGTCCCAATGAACGTTGCGATTCGGGCATATTACTCTTATCCACATCGATAATATCGGTCGTTTTATAATAATAGAATGCATTCATCGGTTCATTTTTCCTTTTCTGATATTTCTGATAATCATAGTTAGGCATACGTTCTATCCATACTGCGTTATAATGGGACATCGTAATTTGAGAGGTCCATTTAAAATCATGTGTCTGGAGATTCAATGAGTTCAGACTTACATCTACTCCGGTACGTTTATAATGCCCTCCATTAATTGGACGTGTTCCGTGCATTCCCAATAATTCTGTCGGCGCTGTTCCCAACAAATGGGTTACGTCGTTACGGAATACATCTACACTACCCCAGATTCGATCTCTAAAAATAGAAAAATCCAATCCGATATTTTTCATGACTGTCTTTTGCCAGGTGACATCTTCATAGTTAGCGCCGGACAATATGTAGGGAATGTAAGTTACCGAATTATTATTGAATTGAACATCCTCGCGGGTTGTCGTTACAATACCGTATAGTGTTGTACCCAGGTTATCGCTACCTGTTTCACCGTAACTGGCTCTTAATTTCAACATATTAATCCAGGAGATATTCTTTATAAATGATTCTTCGTTCATCTTCCATGCAAGAGAAACAGATGGAAAGAAGGCGTATTTCTTACTGGGAAAGAATTTATCCGTACCGTCACGACGCAATGAAGCGGATACTACATAGCGTCCGAATAAGTCGAAACTTCCTCTGACAAACTGTGATCTCTTTTCATTCTTATATTTATAGGAAGTCGGATAGAAAGGACCGTCTGCCATACCTACGCTACTTCCCTGTATATGGTCATTGGCATTTTCATAAGATATATCCGAACCATCGCCACTATCAAGATAACGTCCCATACCGGCCATCAAATTCATATCCAATAACTCTCCAAATTTATGTTGGAATGTTAATGTACCTTCGAGAGTGCTTTGCTGCCTTTTTCCATATCCTAAGTTTCCTCTGGATTTACGTTGCAATGCGTAGTAAATATCAGAAGGAATGTAAGAATCACGAGAGGTATTTTCCTTGTTCAAGCCATACAATACTTTGGCTGAAAGCATATTCTTGATAATATCGACATCCAGTGAGAAGTTCATGTAGTAACCATTTTGCTCGGATTTGTCATTAATATCTTGCATGGAAACGGGATTAGGCGTCCGGCTGAATACATTATATTGTCCTTCGGCATCGTACACGGGAAGATAAGAGGGATAGAAGATTGCTCCGAAAAGTGCTCCGGCTCCCTGATCTCTTAAGTTTCCGACATCTCCGCCGACAGTAGAGTTCGTGTAATTATTCTGATTCAAGTTGACTATTGTTGTCAGTTTCAGGAAATTAGTCAGCTGGGATGTGATGTTTGTACGCAGGGAGTATCGCTCCATATCCGAATTATAAACGGTAGCGTCTTCTTTATAGTAGTTAACGCCCAGATAGTATTTAAACTTTTCCGAACCACCGCTAATCGTCAGATTATGATTGGTCACTGCACCTGTTTTCAGTACCTTGTCCAGCCAATCCGTAGTCGGGGCATTGGCTATTTGTGTCGGTGTAAAGATAGGTGTCCATTTATCGTCATAAGCGGCATTTCCATAAGGATACTGGCCTTTGTCATATAAATAATTCTCTTTACTGAACACATTCACCATGTTCATCAGTTCGGGTCCGCTCAATACATCCAGGTAAGGATAATGTTTTTGCACGGAATAGCTTCCTTCATACACGATGGTCGGTTTTCCCTCTTTTCCTTTTTTGGTGGTCACCAGAATAACACCATCCGCTGCTCCGATACCATAAATTGCTGCAGAAGCATCCTTCAGGATTTCAATAGATTCAATATCATTGGGATTTAATCCTGCCAGTCCGGCACGATTGACGGAAGAAGGAAGTGACGTACTTCCCGTGCCGACTTCAAAAGAGCCGCTAGGCATAACTACTCCATCCACCACATAAATCGGTGTACCACCTCCACGAATGGAGATATTGATGCCTCCTCCCGGCTGGGGACTGGCAACGGTTGCCTGCAAACCGGCAGCACGTCCCAGCAACATTCCTGAGATATTGCTAGTAGCCGCTTTGGATATTTTTTCAGTTTTTACGGTAGCGATAGAAGTAGTCAGGTTTTTACGGGAGGTTGTACCATACCCCACCACTACCACCTCGTCCAATATTTGCTGATTTTCAGCCAAGGTGACAGATAAAGATACCCGGTCGCCCACCTTTACTTCCTGTGTCTGATAACCGATATAGGAGACTTCCAATACAGCTCCCGGTGACACTTCCAGAGAGAACTTAGCATCCAAATCAGATGCGGTTCCGTTGGTTGTTCCTTTTTCCTTGATGGTAGCACCGATGATCGGTTCACCGTTGGCATCGCTCACTGTACCTGTGACTTTACGCTTTTTAGTGTCTTTAGAGGTATTCTGCCGCGCTTGCCCTTTTTGGACAATAATATTCTTGCCCTTTACCTCATAAACAACTTCTTGCCCGTACAATATCTGATCGATAGCTTCATTCAATTGTTTTGCCTTTACACTTACAATCTTCCTAGTATCCAGGTCTCCCACTTTATATACGAAAGAATATCCGCTTTTATTCTTCAATTGCGTCATTGCTTCTTTCACTGAAACATTATTCATTTTCAATGAAACGGCCTGGGCTAGTATTGCTATGTTAAGGCAAAAGAGAGCCACGACCATTAATATGGCCTTCTTCCTGTAATTCATAAAATAAACAAATTATTTAATTAAAACTTGAATAACTCGTTTTAAAAGAGATGTATTTTGCTAACTTTGCATAATCTCTTTTGAAAACATGCTCACGTTTGAAAGTTGTTGAAGAAGAGATTCAGGAGCCGGAAGATGTTCGAGATCTTCCGGTTTTTATTTTTCTCTCCTTATCATTCACTAAAGACTATTCAGTATTATTTCCTTTACTCATATTCTTCAATTATAAGGTTAAACAATCATAGTATTATAATCTCTGGTAACCGGTTAATAGATAGTTATATTGCGCTCTTCAATTTTATATTGTATTTTCTCTGTAGATGCCAACGCATCCAACACTTCCTGAATACTTTGTTCCCGACGGACGAAGTTTCCGTAGAACCGGAATTTATTTAATGAATCATTAGCTATGTGGATATTCACATTGTAGCTACGTTCCAGTTCTTTCACGATGTCCGGCAAAAGTTCTTCATCAAAAAACAGATAGCCATCCGTCCATTGGGAGGCATTGGAGGCTGTGACCGTTTCTACGGTCATCAATCCGTTCGCTTTGTTTAATATCGCTCTCTCGTCGGGTGCAAGGAAAGCTTCTTTCTCTTTTTTCAGTAAATTATTTAATTCCACTTTCCCTTCCAACAAGGATACTACCACTTCGTGATCTTCCGGATAATCGCGGAAATTAAATTTTGTTCCCAATACCTGCAATTGCAAATCTTTAGTCTTTACAAAGAAAGGGAGTTTCTCATTCCGTTGGACTTCAAAATATCCCTCACCTTCTAATTCTACTTTACGGTTATCTACTCCAAAGCCTTGTGAGTAGGTCATTCGTGAACCGGCATTCAACCAAACCAATGTACCATCAGGCAAATAAAGTTTCGTTCTTGATCCTAAAGGAGCCTCTACGGATATATCTGCAAAAGTGTCTTTTACATTCACTCCTCCCTGCCAATATGAGAAGCATCCTACTGCAAGTATGACTGCGATAATCGCGGCATAACGCCACAACGCCGACAAACGGAATTCCTGGCGAGGAGCTTTCTCCACTTGCTTCCGGCTCCCGATACGATTCTTAAAGGTATCGAATGCCTTGTCTTTATTGTATTTCGACGCGGCTTCACGGCTCACGGCAGAGAACCAGACTTCCCGTTGCTGAATAAAATAATCCTCATTTTCAGGTGATGCAGCTATCCATGCTTTTAGTTCGGCTAAAGCATTTTTGTCCAAACCTTCGGTCAGATAGGTTGCAATCAATTCATCAATATGTTTCTTTTCTTCTTCCATTTTTCTGCGTTCTATAAAGGAGACAGTAGATTTTTAATTGAGGGTAGTCTAAAAATGACTTTTTTTCGTTTTTACCCGAAAAAAAATAAAAGTAGAGTAATCAGATATTTACTTAGATTCGTTTGTAAAGATGCTAATGCATTCTTTATATGATACTTAACCGTATTGACAGAGATGCCTAACTCTTGAGAAATTTCTTCGTATGATTTTCCTTCAAAACGGCTTTTATCGAACACGCGACGACATTCGTTCGGCAATTTATCAATGGCTTTATATATTTCCTCTTCCAGTTCACGCTCCAGCAATGTCCCCAACGGATGCGAATCGGATATCGTCATTTTATCGTCTGTTATCTCATCGGGCATCAGAGATGAAAACGCAATCTCGCGCTTTTCCCATTCTGAATTAAGATAGTTGATACAACGATTACGGACGGCTCTCAACAAATAGCTACGGATGGAAACGGAAATCTCCAGCGTTTCACGAATCTCCCATAAATGAAAAATGGTATCTCCGACAATGGTTTCCGCAAGGAATTGATCTCTTACATAGCCGCTCGCGACATGACACAGCAGAGCATAGTGACGGTCATAGATGTATTGATAGGCATCTTCGTTACCTGTCTTCAACTGCTCTACTATTAAAGTTTCAGTATGCTCCATGGATGTATTAGTCGAGTTAATGGCACAAATTTAGAGAATTATTCGAGTTAAAAGCAAAATTAATAAGAAAACCCTCCAAAGAATTTCTTCTCTGGAGGGTTTAACATACCATTTAATATAATTCGTTTATCAATACGGTAGTTACACTTTCCTTTCCTAAATAAAAAGCCTTTGCTTTTATCAGTGGAGCATCACATGCTATCTGTGTTTGCCATTCTACAGAACTTTCCGTAGGTTCACTGCCATCGGTTGTATACCGGATTACCGCATTGGGATTGGTAGTATTAACAAGTAACAATCCATCCTTTACTATAATACCTGGAGGAGATACCCGGAAATTAATACCTCGTTTTGCCAAACGGGGCAATTCATAAGTTACAATACCGGCATTATATTTTCGTTTGGCATCCATATATACTTTGCCGTCCGGAGACAATGCCCACGATGGTTGAGCATTCCAAACGCGTTCTGCCAGTCCAAAGACTTTCGGGAAAAGATAATATTCTATTTGTTCGAAACTACGGATTGTCTCCGCCCAGATTTGTCCGGACAAACCTTTGATATTCTTATACCCCTCTTTTGTCAAAGGTTGCTTACCGTTTGAGGCTGTTTTTACATCCACAGATTCACCTTTCAGATTCCGCCGTAAAGACTTGTAAATATCAAAAGGCAACATATCAAACGTTACGTACTCATCTACGTAACCACCCCAACGTAACCCCGGTTCTTCCACATGATAACAATAGGCCATATCCAAATAGAAATTACCCACATTACAGAGTATAATAGGATAGCCCGCATTTGCTAACTTATACGGAACTTCATCCCCACCCTGTTCCGGAATTGTATTCCAGCAATAATTCAAGACCTTGCTATTTCTGAAATGTTCGTTCACGGTATTATCCGGATTCATAACTATGTCTTGCCATCCAACTGCTTGTATATTACGTTTATCCAACATTTCCAAAATTTGCCCCAGAAAATAATCTTTCAAATCCCGTATCTTAGTCAGTCCATGTTTTTTCATAAAAGTACGGCAGACAGAAGAACCTTCCCAAATGCCTTCCGGCACTTCATCACCACCTACATGGAAAGCAGGTAGTTCTACTCCCGCATCCTGATACATCCGCCCGATTTCATCAATCACTTTTTCAAGAAAACGGTATGTAGAAAGCATTGCGACATTAATAACATTATCAGTGAAATTTTGTGCCGATAGATATTGGGAAGTATCTGCAAAGTCAATCAGAAGATATTCTTCCGCTTTCGACTGATCCGTATCAATATATTTCCGGTAACGGGCATTCATGGCTTTTATTGCTGCCCGTGAATGGCCGGGAATATCTATTTCAGGAATAATTCTGATATGCCTTTCTTTTGCATATTTCAAAATATCCATAAAGTCATTGCGGGAATAATACCCATTAGCCAATGAGGTGGTATCTGCCTCATTCCATCCCCAAGCATAAGCAGGATAAAGACATGTCAGTTCATCTGTAGTATGCCCTCTGCGAGAGGCTATTTCTGTCAATTCTTCCAATCCGGGTATTTCCACACGCCAAGCCTCATCATCACTCAAATGCAGGTGCAGTACATTCATTTTATAGAATGACAGTATATCTATCAGTTTCAGTAAGTCTGTCTTCTTTGTAAAATTACGGGCTACATCCAGCATGATTCCCCGATGCCCCATGTCCGGATAATCGGTAATATGAAGATTGGGGAGCGGAGCAGAAGTTAGTTCCATGTTATCTAATAAGGCAAGCAATGTTTGACAAGCATTAAATATGCCATGTGCATCATTAGCTTTCAAAGTCAACCGGTTATTCTTTATCACGATTTCGTAATATTCATCGGGATATTGACAGGTAATAGGAACCTCCATTTTCTTCAATTCAATGATTGTTTCTTCATCCTTGTCAGAAACGGTACATCCTAACTGTGAAGCCAATTGCTTTTTCAACAAAAGAGCTTCTTCTTTAAATACACCGTCAAACTTCAGACCTACCTTTGGAGAGAAAGTAGAAACGCCACCCGTCTTCTCTACTTTTTTAGGAGTAGGAAAGAGAGAAAGCATATCACAATCTACAGGCTTGCTGAAATCATTATTCTGCTTATACAAATAATTTCCATCTGCATAGGGAAAACTATTCTTCGAACGAATCCATTGGGTATCGGGCGTAAACAGTCCGATCTCAATCGGAATATTTTGCGGCTGCAACATTTTCCCTTTTTCATCGGTAGCTACAATATAAGCCCCTTCAGGAACCGAAGATACATTAATCACATTTCCTTCACTCAATATAGTAAAAGAGAGTGTTTCACCTGGTGCCAACGCCTGATAGTGTTCAGTAGGATACATTTTATAGTAAGTCGAACCAATACATTCTATTTCCAACGGGGCATTAATAGGTTGCTGATAATAAATTGGTGTCTGATTAAAATAGATCACCCAATTATCAGCCAAGGATTTATTCCCGTTATTCGTCAAACAGAATGTATTCTTAAAATATCTGGCTTCCACACTATCTTTTTCCAGTTTCCATGTTAAAGAGAGCTGTGAGGAAAGGGGCTGTTTAGCAGCCCCACAACCAAACAAGCATATCCCCAACATCATTATCCATATATTCCTCATAGTTATCATAAGGGAATTATTTAGTTAATGAACGAATACATTCCACTTCTTCTGTTGAATAAGGTGTCCCATCGCTACGGAAAATATCATGGAACCACAAGGACGGTTCAGCTACGTCAGGCAACGGAGTATCCCATGCAAAGATAGTATTTGTCTTTCCGGCTACAAGTCCCCAGTTTATTGCACCAATATTTTCTTTCTTCAGCATCGGCATAATATCCTGAAAAGTACTATTTTGAGTACGTGCCATATATTCCGTGCAAATCATCGGACGCCCATATTGCTTCAATGTGTCAATGAGCTGTTGATGCGAATCCAGACCTTCATACGTGTGATAGGTTATCACGTCCGAGTTTTCCAACTGAAACTTATTCAAATTAGTCAAACTCATATCCCAGACTCCGGCTGACAAGGGTTGCGACGGGTTTACTGTTCGTCCCCACGTAAATATCTTTTGTAATAGCGGCAGACTTCTTTCACCGTATCTATATCCACCCGAACCACCAGGCTCATTATATAAATCCCACAACACAATTCTCTTATCATCCTTAAAGGTGGTAAGAATATCTTTCACATAATTCTCCAAGACCGGAAGTATCACTGCCGTATCACCTTTATAATACAAATCTCCCGGATCACGCGCCCATCCCGAATTATGTACTCCCGGTTGTGGTTCCGGTTGTTTTCCTGCCTGATAAGTAGGATTCCAGCAATCATCCAGAAAGACAAAGATGGTAGAGATATGATGCTTGTCGGCAATAGTAAGGTATTCATTAATACGTTTCTTAAAACCTTCCTTATCCGTTTCCCAAACCAAATGGTGCAAATATACACGCATACAGTTCATTCCGATATCTTCTGCCCAACCCAGTTCACGATCAATAGTAACCGGATCAAAAGTATCAGCCTGCCACATCTCCAATTGGTTGATTGCCGTGCTCGGAATAAAATCACACCCACGGAGCCATCCCCATTGTTGATACCATTCATTAGCCTGCTCTTTCGTCCAGACTTCACGAACAGAGACTGTTTTCTGACTGCAGGCTATTAACATAATGCCAATAAAAAATGAGAGTAATATCTTTTTCATAATCGAATTAATATTTCAAAATTTTATAATCAGAGAGACTACTCAAAGACGGCTTTTCTAATACTAGCATTCCATGTGTCTCCAATATACATAACCCCATTAGCATCCATACATAATCCTGAAGGAGCACATAATTTTGCATCTTTGCCAACACCATTAACAGCGCCAGAACCATTCCCCCCAATAACTGTCGAAACTCCTGTATTATTCACCATACGAATCGCATGATTATCCTGATCGACAATATAGATATTGCCTGCATCGTCCGAGCACATCTGTTCACCTCTCAAGAAACGAGCTTCAGCAAATATACCATCCCAATAACCTGTTTCAACAGAAGTATTCAACCAAGTAACCTCGCCTGTCACAACATCAATATACGCTAACTCAGATGTTGATCTAATTTGCACATACAAATTATTCGTACCGGTCGCAACAGCAAGGGCAGTTGAAAACTCCTGATTACCATGCCGTTCCACTAGTCCTATTGTCTTTGCAGTCCATGTTGAAGGATCTATTTCTATAACTGTATTAGTCCACCCTTGACGAGTATATAATTTACCATCTTTGCTAGCTGTCAATCCAACACCCCAATAGCCATCAATACCCGCTTCGACAGCCTTCACCTCAGTCGACCAGTTATTAGCTGGGTCAACTACAATTAGTTGAATAGCTGTACCTCCACATTCAGCTATTGCGTAAAACTTCTTAGAAACATTATCATAAACAACACTCGTAAAGCCATACCCTCCCGCAACACGATCATAGCCAGCGAGAAAAGATACTTCACCAGTTTCCGACAAACGATAAAGTCCCAATTCTGCCGGAATCCGATCATCGGGAAAACGACGTAGAAAGAGAATGTTCTTTCCTGTATTATCAACAGCAATTGCTGAAGGTAATACATCCACTTTCAAATTTTCTATCCACCAGCGCTTCTCATAAACAAAATTATCAGTATAAGCTTCCTCCATTTTATCCAATTTCACACTTATTTTACAAGGTTGATTATTCGTAATTTTAGGAACCTTAACCTGTAGTTCCGTATCACTTGCCGAAAGAATCTCTGCAACAGTATTTCCAAAAGAAACATGTAAATTAGCTGCTATATCTCCAAAATTTTCACCTTTGAGTGTCACTATATCACCCTTCCCTCCATTATGTGGTTCAAACTCTGTTAATTTGATGGGTAAAATGATGCCAGATTGGGTAATATTGACTTTTACATTCCGATAATCAGGGGCAGTGAGAGTTATGATCGCTTTTCTCCCTTTCTTTACCGTATTTTCATCTACACTAATAATCAGAACCGATTCAGCTTCTGTCACACTTTTTAAACTAAACCGACACCAAGCTGTTGCTTCCACAGGAGATATATCAGCAATAACTCCCAAATTAGAAAACAGAGTTATCTCTTTTGTACTTGCCGCAGCCGTAAACGACTGACTTTGTTCATCTTTATCCAATGCCAAATAAGAAGAAATCTGTTCTTTATCTTCACACCCTGTGAATAATAACATCTGCGCTATTACACACATTCCATATAGAATTATGTACTTCATATTATATCAAGTTTAGTTACTTAATGCCGAGGTAAAATCAATAGATAATTGTCCGTCATTATCAACAATTCTATGTATTGTAAGCCTCTCACTTCCCCCCGGAGTATTAGGAGAGTGATACGAGATACGCAGAACCCCATCAAAATCCCTAAAAATCATAGCATGCCCTCCATTGTCATTCGGATTCAATGGCTGTGGATCTTGTAGCCAAGGTCCCAAAATAGTACCCGATTGAGAACGTGCCACCCCAATGGCATATTGTCCATTCCCATCTTTTCCCAACAAAAAACTAGACCAAAGCATCAAAAGTTCACCATTATTTGCCCTATATAAAAATGGAGCATCTGATACATAATATGAATTTCTTATAACCCAAGGTGCTTCACTCGCCGCAAATAAGGTTACCGGTTCTTCAGCCGCTTCTTTCAAATCTTTTGTTAATTTCTGTGCAACAATAGTTCCGTCTGATATTTGTGTCCATTCATGGCTAAATACAATCCACGGATCTTTATTCTCATCAACGAAAAGTGCGGCATCTAATGCTTGCCATCCATTAGGGGTAATCGGCCGGTTAACTAATGGAATAAATGGACCTTCCGGTTTATCAGATATCAATACAGATGCTCCCCGTATTCCATCTGTTCCACTAAAAGTAGCAAACATATAATATTTACCTTCATAATAGTAAAGATCAGGAGCCCAGAAATCTGCCTTTCCCCAGAAACTTGCTGGTGCTTCGTAGCTGATTCCACCTTTCTGCCAATCACGCAAATTACGACTAATGGCCACAGCTATCTGATTAGCCGCTGTTGGATAAAGTGCATCATCCGCATGGACATGTAAATAATATTTTTTAGATACAGGGTCGGCAAAAATAAACGGATCACGTATACGGAATGAATTATACACTATCGGATAATCTTCATCTACCGGTGGCACAGGTTCTGAAGATGTGCCTTCCTGCGTAATAGTAATATTAACAGGATAATCCTTACCTGCCAGTTGTACAGCAAGTGACACAGAACGCTCTTCCTCGCTCTCATTCTCCTTGACTGTTATCAGAAAACTTCCTGTCCCTTCACTTCTACGAGGAGAAACTTTAGCCCATGTGCCTATACCTTTATGTACAATTTGCCACGGAGCATTAGATTCAACTATATATTCCTGTTGTCCTCCTTCTGCCCCTACATGCCATTCTAATAATCCAGTTTCTATTTTAAAGAAAAAAGACTCTTCTGCATCTTGCTTACATGATGTAAAAAACATCAATGTAGTTAATAAATTTATTATAATAAACATATGTGTTTTCATATTAATTATTCCATCCTTCATTTTGTACTAAATTTGAGTTCTTTTCCATCTCCGAAGCAGGTACCGCCCATTTCCAAAGATAATCACCACCCCACATATAAGAATAGGTAGTATTTCCCCAGACTTCCATTAGCCCGTTACCCTCGTAAAACTTTTTCTCTTTCCAGGTTCCCCATCGAAGTTCATCAAAAAACATATATTCTTCAAAGGCTAATTCCCAATATCGTTCTTTGCGGATACGTTGGCGCATATCATCCAAACCTTTTACTGTTGTATAATCATTAGAATTCAATGCCTGCGCTCCTACTCTGTTACGAACATCATTTACATACGGTATAGCTTCTTCCCATTTCCCTTGTTCGGTCAAAGCCTCAGCCAAATTTAGAAGTACATCTGCATAACGAATTAATGGAATATCAATCGGAGAACGCTCCATTATCGTATGTTCCGTACCTTCATACACAAACTTACGGATCAAATAATAAAATTTATCATTAGTGTCTGTCCGAATATCATAAGGCTCCGCATCATCAGCCCCTCGATATGGCCAACGTAATGTATATGAAATAGCAGAGCCAGTTACACCTCCCAAATATGTAGCATAAGGAGTTATTACATTCATAGCCAGCCGTGGATCCCTATTAGCATAAGCAGCTTTAATACGTGCTTCATTACCATCGGGAAGATACTGTTTCATATCAGCACCATAACTCCCCATTATTTTAATTTCTCCATCGGTTAGATTATCCCTTAAAAAAAATACAGAACGTTCCCTCGGAGTCATTGTAGAATAACCGGGCAAATAATCATCCCAACTAAACGGTTTACCATCCACACATTCATAACTATCCACAAAAGCTGGATTCGGCAGATAATTATTCCATCCGGAGCCACTCGTTGTCCGATTGCCAAAAGCCCAATTAAATACAGACCCGTAACCTGATGGATTTTCTATACAAGGAATAGTAAATATCATTTCATCACAACGTTCATTAGCTTCTTTAAAAAGAGCCTTATAATCTCCGAATAATGAATATCCCATTTTAGTAATTGCCCTGAAATCGTCCTCTGCCTTATCATATTGTTTCAGCCACAAATAAGTTTTCCCCCGCAATGAATAAGCAGCAGCTTTAGTTATCCGCCCATACTCTGAGCTACTGGCAGCATATTTTTCTGGTAAATTAGATTCCTCGACACAAGCTGTCAGATCTGTCAACACTGCATCCCAGATTTCCTGTTCCGTAGAACGCCCTTTGATGCATTCCTCTGCAGTCACAGGCTCTAGATAAAGCGGAACTCCTTTCCATAAAATATTCATCCGATAATAGTTATAAGCCCGAAGAAACTTACATTCTGCAATATATTGTGCCTTTTTCCCGTCACTCAGACCCGGTGTTTTTTTTATATTGGCTATTACATCATTAGCTCTGTGAATTAATTCATAGTAACGCTTCCAAGCCGAAAGAAACTCTGTTGATGAAGGAGTAGCTACGCCAAAAAGTGTCGGTGTATGCCAAATCCAATTACGATCCATATCCATTATACTGGAACGATAATCATAAAAATGCAAATCACCGTCATACCCGCTATTTGTCGCATAGTCGGCTCTTAGAGCATTATACACTCCATTCACAACTTGAACTGCCAAATCTGCGTTATCCCAAACTCCGGCTGTAGATATAACATTAGCCGGTTTCGTATCTAAGAAGTCTGCAGAACAAGCATAGACAAACAACATTAATATACCTCCAAATGTAATAATCGAGATAGTCTTTTTCATTGTTGTACAGATTAAAAATTAATATTAATACCTAATGCTAACTGACGCATTGTAACATACCCCATACCAGTCTGCATTTCCGGGTCCATGCCAGAAAATTTAGTGATAGTCAGCAGATTCTCACCCGAAAAATATATACGTACTTTATTGGCATAAAACTTCTGTGTCCATGCCTGTGGAAGTGTATAACCAATAGTCAGATTACGTAGCTTCAAGAAGTTTCCTTTTTCAAGATGCAGCGTACTAGCTTCTGTAGCCTGGTTAGTTTGGTTAAGTGTCAAGCGAGAGTTTTTCGAATATAAATTGGTACGAGGATCATTGGGATTCTCCGGATCATAAAAATAATGATCTTTTTGAAGTTCTTTCGACAGTCCATAACCCAAAATTGTGGATGTAGAATTCTGTCCTACCGAATACCAATAAATAGAAAATCCTGCTGCCCCTTGCCAATTCATAGAAACATCAAACCCCTTCCACGTTACTGCTCCTTGTAATCCATAATAATATTTCGGAACGGATGATACCTTCTGAAATTTCTTATCATAATCATTTCCATAAAGTCCATCTCCATTTATATCTGCATAAATATAGTCACCATACCATAAATTGGCCTTCCCAATCTTCTGGTTAGGATAAAACACATAACCCTGATCTTGCATCGCTTTCAACCACTGCATATCTTGCTCTGTACGAATCATCCCATCTTTAGGACCTCCTGTGGGATTAACCAATCCATTGTTAAAAAAGTAAGTAGCATCTCCTTTATAAGGTTCCTTTAAATAATATTCATTTATGATATGTCCCTCAATTATCCTGTTATCTCCTCCATCAGAAACATCCCCTAAATTTGATTTATAGATATAACTACCATTTTCATCATACTCCCAACCTTTTTTTAAGGCCCCTTTAAACTTACTAACAAGATTCTTGTTATAAGAGAAATTTCCAGAGAAAGAATAGGACCATTCATTAACACGATCATTCCAATTTAATGTGAACTCAACTCCCTTATTAGTAACCTCTGCATAATTTTGCCGAGCCGGTGTCTTGTTTCCCATAGTTGCATAAACGCCCGGACGATAGAGAATACCATCAGTTACTTTATTATAAATATCAAACTCTCCTACCAATCTATTATTCAGAATAGCAAAATCCAGTCCGATATTAGTCTGCGTAACACTCTCCCAACGTAATTTCTGGTTAGCAATCACAGTCTGTGCCAATCCTGAAGTTAACTTATCTCCAAAAATGTAATTACTTCCTGAATAAGTAGCTTGCCACTCATAGTCTCCAATACTATTATTACCTAATTTCCCCCATGACAACCGTATTTTTAGATTATCAAAAGGCGAACCCTGCATAAACGATTCTTCAGAAACACGCCACCCCCCAGAAAAAGACGGAAAGAATCCCCAACGGCTTTCCGGTGCGAAACGAGAGGAACCATCATAACGGGCATTGACCTCAAACAAATACCTGCTTTTATAAGCATAAGTCAAACGACCGAAAAAAGACCGGGAAGTATTTTCCCAAGTAGTCCCTGTTATGTTACTCAATTCCGTATACGTAGACAAGTCAGTCAGACTAGCATCGGCAGCTCCTTGCTTGGCCATATCTGTATTAAATCCCCAATTACGTATAGCCTCATAACCAACAAGTGCTCCCAAATCATGTTTGCCAAAACTTCTAGTCCAATCCAACGTCTGTACAAAACGCCATCTTTTAGACTCTTCCGAATAAACAGCCTTCGACATGTTTTCCAAGGTGGTAGGTTGTTCTACTAACTTACCTCTTCTAAAACTATATCTCCCAATTTGTTTGGAAAGCCAGTCTGCATCATGTCGATAACGCATATAGTCAAACTCTACATGATATACAAAATCTTTGAGAATTGTTGCATCGGCAAACATAGAAGTATTTAATTGTTCATATTTAAAAGAGCCACCCGAAGAAGCTAATAGATGAAGAGGATTAGAGGACGTCGGATCTTCTTCCACAGCTTCAGGAAGTCCTAATTTTCCATCATATTCAGGATAAATATCCGGCGGAAGTTTCTGTCCATGTATTCCACCTGTAAAAGCATCTACCTCATTACGGTCCTGGTCTGTATGATAGCCATGTGAACGGTTGCCTATCTGCAACCAATCTTTCACTTTTACAGTAATATTTGAGCGTATATAATATTTCCGCAGCCCCGTATCTTGTATTAACCCCGGGTTATCCAAGAAAGAACCAGAAAAATTATAATTCACATTGTCGGAAGCACCAACAACGGAAATCGTATGCTCACTCATTATTTTATTTTGAAATAGTTCCTTATACCAATCTGTATTCGGATAAGCGACGTAGTTAGGATAACCAGATTCCGCCAGACCATTAGGATTTTTTTCTGCCTCTCTCCATTCGTTTATTGTATTTTGACTGAAAATATCACTTTGCCCGATATTTCGTGCAGATTCATTCATTAATTCGAAATAATCGGCGCTATTACTCACAAGCTGAATTAGATTCGACGGTTGATTCAAAGAAAATTTCCCCGAATAATTCACTGATGTTTTTCCTTTTTTTCCTTCTTTAGTGGTAATCATTATAACGCCATTTGCCCCGCGATTACCATAAATAGCACATGAAGCTGCATCCTTTAAAATGGAAATAGAGGCAACGTCATTAGGATTAATATCATTAAATGATAATTCCATTCCGTCAACCAACACCAAAGGATTAGAATTATTCAAAGTACCAACACCACGAATGCGTATAGTCGCCATATCACTATTAGGTTTACCTGATAACTGCAAAGTCTGCACTCCAGCACTCATTCCGGACAATGCCATTGAAAGATTAGTCAGAGGACGAGAATCCAATTCTTTTTCAACATTAATCGTTGAAACAGCTCCTGTTAAGTTTATTTTCTTTTGCGTTCCATAACCTACCACAACAACCTCATCCAATTGTTTTGAATCTTCTTTCATCGTCACGTTCAACGTCATCGGCCTGGTTATTTTCTGCGTATATGTAGTGTAACCTATTGAAGTAAATTTCAGTGTCGAACCTTCCGGAACCTGCAACTGATAATTGCCGTCTATACCGGTGATGGTTCCTTGAGTCATTCCCTCTATCATCACAGTCACTCCCGGAAGAGTCTCTCCAGATTCGTCCACGACCTTTCCTGTCACCTTGACCGGCTGTTTGTTATCCTGCTGTTGAGATGAAACTTTGTTTAATACAATCTGACGTTTTTCAATCGTATAAGATACTCCTTCGCCTTTAAAAAGTTTATCCAGTACCAGAGTCATCAGTTCATTCTTCACAGAAATGCTTACTATACGGCTAACATCAACAATATCTTTGTTATACAGGAAGCGATATTCCGTCTGATTTTCGATACTAGTCAAGACCTCCTCTACAGTCACGTTCTTCAGTCGCAATGTAATTTTGGCGGATTGTGCAAGGATAGGTATACTGACAGCTTGCAGAGCTATACAAAACAACCATATAGCACAAATTCTCCCCATTTTTACATTAGCAGGTACATTAATTCTCTTTTTCATTTTTCTAATTGAAATAAGTTTCATACCTTTACATGTTTAGTTATTGGTTCTACAAATAAGTTGATTAACGAATAACTGAATCTTTGGAAAGGAAGGTGAGTCAGACCTTCCTTTTTTATCAGTTTTTTCGGAAGTAAAATTCACTGATTATGTCTTTCCCATGGCTTGTATTATTTAAAGGTTAATAAATGTATTTTTCTCTCGTTCCTATCAATAAGACGTTTCTAAAAATAAAAGCCACATCCCATATCACATTATTTTTTCATCCAGACTATTTTTTCATCAAACTATCGTTTATCCCAAATAATCTTTCTATTTTTACCCCCAACAATAGAATCTCTACTACAATACTATGTTAAATATCCAACAACAGACTTCCGACGACCGTTTTCTGGTAATAGCGCTGAAACAGGATGATAAACAGGCTTTTACCCGATTATTCCATGCCTATTATAAAGATCTGGTGTTGTTTGGCGGTACTTACATTCCAGAGAAATCTACCTGCGAGGATATTGTACAGAATATCTTTCTCAAATTATGGAATGACCGGAAAACACTAGAAATTGAGAATTCACTAAAATCATATTTACTGAAAGCTGTCCGAAACTACTGCCTGGATGAATTACGCCATCGAAGGATTATAGATGAGCACGTTGCTTATGAACTTAAATCGGGCTCTATAGATATAGATACAACGGAAAACTACATACTTTACTCCGATTTATGCCGACAACTCAAAAATGCATTGGAACAATTACCTCCCCAGGAAAGAGAAGTATTTGAAATGAGCCGGTTAGAAAATATTAAATATCAGGAAATAGCCAATCGCCTCAATATCTCTGTCAGAACAGTGGAAGTACGCATCAGCAAGGCTTTGAAACAGCTTCGCATTTTATTAAAAGATTTTTATTTGCTACTTTTTTTCTTTCTTTTCCACTAATGGATGTGGGATTTTCTTTCTGAAACGTCTATTATATATAAGGTAAAATGCATATGATAAATAAAGATTCAGACATAGAAATTATAATTTCCAAATATCTCTCGAAAGAGGCTATACCAGAAGAAATAAAGGTACTGGATGATTGGATATCGGCTGCTCCCGAAAACTATAGGAGCTTTCTATCACAAAAGAATGTGTGGGAAGTCAGTCACCCGGCTTTTAATCCGGAAGAGATAGATGTGGACAGCGCGCACAGAAAAGTTATGGAGCAGATTCTTCATCAAAATCAGCCGGCATCGGTTCGTCCTAAGTCATCCTTTCTGTACTACTGGCAACAAATTGCAGCTATACTGCTTCTCCCCTTGCTGATAGTATCCACTTATCTTTATTTAAAACCGACTTCTCAAGTTGCAGAAACTTATCAGGAATTATTCACTCCTTACGGTACCTGGTCGGTAGTGAATCTGCCCGACGGCTCTAAGGTTTGGCTAAATGCCGGAAGTTCTCTAAAATATCCGACTCAATTCAATGATAAGCAAAGAGTGGTTTCAATGCAAGGTGAAGCCTATTTTGAAGTAGAATCCGACAAGAAGCATCCTTTCATCGTAAAAACGAAAGAACTGACTGTAGAAGCTACTGGCACAGCATTCAATGTGAATGCATATACTTCGGACAATGTAACGGCAGTGACATTAGTAAAAGGAAAGGTAGCAGTAACTCTTGACAAGAAAAAAACAATTTCCCTTTCACCGGGAGAGAAAATAGACTATAATCTGGCAACTTCTTTGTATAACGTCAACAAAACCAATACTTACAAATGGTGCTCATGGAAAGATGGAGTACTCATTTTTAGAGACGATCCACTGGAATATGTATTCAAGCGTTTGGGACAAACTTATAATGTGGAGTTTATTTTGAAAGATGCCGAATTAGGAAAATATTCCTATAAGGCGACTTTTGAAGGTGAATCTTTGAATGAAATCTTACGCTTGCTCGAAATGAGTGCACCCATCCAGTGCAAAGAAGTCAGTAACCGTAGCAACAATAGCGAGAAGTTCGAAAAGCAGCGTATAGAAGTGAGCAAGACTATGCAATAATAAGCAAAGAGCGGTTCAACTAATTTAAAAAAGGCGTTTCCGTATGCTTTAATAAGGATATTATTCTCATCGTAGCGAGAATTAATTCTCATCGCAATGAGAAAAGTTTCTCACCGCAATGAGATTTTTTTCTCATCACGGTGAGAATGTTTGAGAATTACTTCATCTTATACACCAGTGTACCACCTTTTACAATATCTTCATGTGAAATTGTTTTCTTCGTATATGGTTCACCATTCAATGTAATACTATCTACATATTTATGTTCTTTCGATAGATTCTCTGCAATAATTGTGAAAGTCTTGCCATCAGCCAAATGCAAGGTCATTTTGGGTAATTGTGGAGCACCGAATACATATTCTGCACTCACCGGATCTACCGGATAGAATCCCATCGCACTAAGCATATACCAGGCAGACATCTGTCCGCAATCATCGTTTCCACAAAGTCCATCAGGTTTGTTCTTGTATTGAGTATCGAATATTTCACGAACCAGTTCTTGTGTACGTTCCGGACGACCTGCCAGTGCATATAAATAAGTTACATGATGACTTGGCTCATTGCCATGAGCATACTGCCCAATCAGTCCGGTTACATCTGACAGACTTTCGCCTTCCAACTTAACGGTAAACAATGAATCTAACTTATTCAGGAAAGGCTCTTCACCGCCAAATAACTGGATCAATCCCGGTACGTCATGTTGTACATGCCAGGTATATTGCCATGCATTTCCTTCTGTATAATCTCCACCGATACTTTCGGAATGTCCTAGTGCACTTGGATTAAATGGAGCTTTCCAAGTTCCATCAGCCTTGCGCGGACGCATGAACTTCGTTTGCGGATCGAACATATTCTTATAATAATCAGCACGTTTTGCAAAATATGCCGCATCTTCCTCTTTACCCATACGACGTGCCATATCGGCAGCAGCATAATCATCATATACCGATTCTAAAGTAGAAGATACAGATTCAGCTTTTATCAGGTCTGTCGGGAAATAACCATATTTTGTATAAACTTCCCAATCGGACTTCAACGGATGAGACACCGTCTGCGTCTTCTTTATTATATTGAAAGCACGTTCAGCATCGAAACCACGGAATCCTTTACGATAGGCTTCGGCAATAACTGATACGCCGTGATTACCAATCATACAGAAATTCTCTTTGCCCCACAATCCCCAAATGGGTAAGAAACCTTGCACTTCACCTTGTTCAATAAGAGAATTAACAAAGCCATCCACACGTTCGGGAATCATTAATGTATAAAATGGATGAGCAGCACGATAAGTATCCCACAAAGAGAATGTGGAATAGAAAGTACCCGTTCCGGCTTTCACTATAGAATCGGCAGCATTACGATACATACCGTCCACATCCGAAATCTGATTGGGTTGAATCAATGCATGATAGAAACAAGTGTAGAAATTTGTTTTTTCATCATCCGTACCGTCTATTTCAATACGGCTCAAATAGTTATTCCATTCATTATGGGCAGCAGTCTTCACTCCTTCAAAATCCCAGGCAGGAATTTCTGCTTCCAGATTCTTTTTAGCCCCATCTACACTGGTAGTAGAAAGCGCCACTTTCATCATCAGCTCGTCTCCCGGTTGCATATCGAAAGAGGCAATAATACGTTTGCCTTTTTCTGTCTCTCCCATTGGAAGATAAATCGAATCGACTACCGGACGGTTGAACTTCATCACAAAGAAATAATCCTGATTCACCCATACCGTATTATTGACATGTCCTGTCAGTGTCTGGGCATCTTCCCAGTTTACTTCGCAACTGTTGACCTGTGAATGATATTGCTCTTCTCTCCATGCAGGACCATGTTGCAGGTCGATCAATATAGAGGCAGAATCAGCTTTATGATAAGTATAGCGGTGAAGGGCAGCATGGATAGATGCTGTCAGTTCCGCTTTCACCTGCGGATCGGAAAGTTCCGTAGTGTAATATCCCGGAGTAGCCGCTTCTTTGTCTTTAGGGAAATGACTACGATAAGCATCCCACGCACGGACACGTGTACCCGTGACCGGCATCACCAGAATATCGCCTAAATCCATACAGCCTGTTCCATTCAAATGTGTCTGTGTAAATCCCCAAACCAGAGAATCCTCATAAACATATTCAGAACAGTAACGCCAACCGACTGCACCCGTCACAGGGCTGGTCTGTATCATACCGAAAGGATAACATGCGCCGGGAAATGTATGCCCGTTGTCTGCGCCACCGATAAAGGTATTAACGTATTGAGTATAATCTTTTGTATCCGTCTTTTCAGCCGGAGTACAAGAAGAATAAAAAAACAAGCCTGCTGCCAGAGTTGCAGCCATAAAAGGGGTTTTTCTTCTCATGGTAAATATAATAATGTTAAGTTAATGTCGCATTATATATGCTGATATTTATCTAATTTTTCACGATAGTAGCTTTCTACATCTTTCCAGTGGTAATAAGGAGCTACGTCTGTTTTCACCGGTAGTTTAGTTTCCTTTTCATTAAGTAATACTTTTACCAATACATCGTTACTTCCTTTTTTATGGAAAAAGACGAATTGCACGTTACTAGCCATCGGGAAAATATCATACGCTCTCCATTGTTCGGATAACTTTTCTACGTCAGGGTAAGATTCTCCATAATGATTCAGTTCCAATAAAGCGACTAACGGTAACAGACAAGACTCATGACCAAATCTTAAAGTGGCCTGGTTCTTACCTTCTTTCAAAGCAGCATCTGCCCTATCTAAAATATTACGCAACAAGTCGGCTTCCCGATAGGGCATCAAACCATCCGTTACAGGAGAACAAGCGTGTGTCAGATACCAATATAAGTTGTTACAACTCCATAGATCATAACACTCTTCATCTGTGAAAAGAGAATATAGCTGCATATCTGTATCATGACTCTGCATATTACAAGCCAAATCAAAAAGACGTCTCATCAGGCGCGCTTCATCAACATTTGCTTTTACATACGCTTCGTCTGTAAACAATGTTTTCATCAACCGTTGCGGACGTACATGGGTAGCTTCAAAATCTTTCTGAACCTTTTTCACTTTATCGGAACTAGCTATTTTACTCAAATCCTTAGCAGGAGGATTCATGTAATACATATCATGGTAACTTGCATCATTCTTGATACATAGATTGGGATTCATCGCCTGCAATTGGAGACATTCGGATGTCATGGATAATATACACCGGATGACAACTGTGGAACGGGCATCCACTTCTGTTCCATCAGCAAATATCTGTGGGAAATTAGTATACATACGCTTTGCAATTCCTCTGTGTTGGCGTGCTCCCACCGAAGTCAGTTCACCAAGACGACCTTCCGCCATATCAGCCATGCGCAAAACAATATCCAGTGTGTTTTTACCTGTTGTAGTAAGTTTGTTTAAAGAGTCGGCTTTTAATAAAGTTTGCTTGGGGAAACGATAATCATTCGGATCAATCAGATACCGTGAACCATGACGCATATATGTGCTGATATAAAAAGGTTCGTACCCCTTAGGAGCAGCTGTCTGCTTGGCAGTAGGCGTAGGATATGCATAATAATTATTAGCGGATAAATACCGGTTTGCACGGATCTCTTCACGAGCAGTTTGCGCTTGTACCGTCCATACAAACAAAAGCAATAAAAGAATAGATGTGAGTTTTTTCATGATAGTATTATTCAATGTATTAATAGTTGTGCCACAAAATTAGAGATTTCTTCTCATTTAAAAGGATTTGATACAGACAAATATACTTAAATCTTAAATGGAGGAAGTTCCTATTTATGTGGATTCGCTGTGATAAAACAAAAATTCGTACGACTTATTGAATAAATATCAACTCAATTATTTATCTTTGTTAGCTTAATAACAAGCTGGCGCAAAAAACAATAAGTATAATGAAAGATTTCTTGAAATTTACACTTGCCACGGTGACAGGTATCATTTTGTCAAGTATTGTATTATTTATAATCAGCATGGTAACGTTGTTTGGCATCATGTCTGCTTCGGACACGGAAACAATCGTAAAAAAGAATTCTGTAATGATGCTCGACTTAAATGGAACGTTGGTTGAACGTACGCAAGAAGATCCGCTGGGTATTTTATCACAGTTGTTGGGTGACGGATCTAACACGTACGGACTAGACGATATTCTTTCTTCTATCCAGAAGGCTAAAGAAAACGAAAATATTAAAGGGATTTATCTGCAGGCAAATTCATTAGGCACCTCCTATGCTTCTTTGCAGGAAATCCGCAACGCACTGCTCGACTTCAAAGAAAGTGGAAAATTCGTTATTGCTTATGCAGACTCCTATACGCAGGGACTTTATTATCTTTCCAGCGCAGCCGATAAGGTGTTGCTCAATCCCAAAGGAATGATTGAATGGCGGGGTATCGCCTCTGCTCCCCTGTTCTACAAAGATTTGCTGCAAAAAATAGGAGTTGAGATGCAGGTGTTCAAGGTAGGAACTTACAAATCTGCCGTAGAGCCGTTTATTGCTACGGAAATGAGTCCTGCCAACCGCGAACAGGTTACCACATTTATCACTTCTATCTGGGGGCAAGTTACGGAAGGGGTATCTACTTCACGTAATATTTCTGTAGACTCACTGAATGTTTATGCAGATCGCATGCTCATGTTCTATCCGGCAGAAGAGAGTGTAAAATGCGGATTGGCTGATACATTGATTTACCGCAATGATGTGCGCAATTATCTTAAGAAATTGGTAGAGATCAATGAAGATGATAATCTTCCTATATTAGGATTGGGCGACATGATGAACGTAAGGAAAAATGTGCCGAAAGATAAAAGCGGTAATATCGTAGCTGTTTATTATGCATCCGGTGAGATTACAGACTATCCGAGCTCTGCAACTTCCGAAGACGGGATTGTCGGTTCGAAAGTCATTCGTGACCTGCGCAAATTGAAAGATAATGATGATGTGAAAGCTGTTGTACTCCGTGTCAACTCTCCAGGTGGAAGCGCTTTCGCCTCGGAACAAATCTGGCATGCTGTAAAAGAGCTGAAAACAAAGAAACCGGTCATTGTCTCTATGGGTGATTATGCTGCGTCAGGAGGTTACTACATCTCTTGCGTTGCCGATACGATTGTTGCAGAGCCTACTACCCTGACCGGTTCTATCGGAATCTTCGGTATGATTCCTAATGTGAAAGGATTGACTGACAAAATCGGCTTAAGTTATGATGTCGTAAAAACGAATAAATACGCTGATTTCGGAAATATCATGCGTCCGTTTAACGAGGATGAGAAATCATTGCTTCAAATGATGATAACTGAAGGATATGATACCTTTGTAACTCGTTGTGCCGAAGGACGTCACATGACGAAGGAAGCTATCGAGAAGATTGCCGAAGGCCGTGTATGGACTGGGGAAACTGCTAAAGAACTGGGATTAGTAGACGAATTAGGTGGCATTGACAAGGCACTGGATATTGCTGTTGCAAAAGTCGGTATCGAAGGCTATACCGTTGTGTCTTATCCTGAGAAACAAGACTTCCTGTCTTCCCTGCTTGATACGAAACCGACGAATTATGTAGAATCACAATTACTGAAAAGTAAATTAGGCGAGTACTACCAGCAATTCGGCTTACTGAAAAATCTGCAAGAACAATCCATGATTCAGGCACGTATTCCGTTCGAACTGAATATAAAATAAACCGTAATACATGGACGAACACTTTATCAAGATACATAAGTGGCTCTACCCTGCCTCCTGGCTCTACGGAGCAGTGGTAATGATGAGAAATAAACTCTTTGACTGGGAAGTTCTTCAATCAAAGAGTTTTGACATACCTATCATCAGCGTGGGTAATCTCGCTGTAGGAGGGACAGGAAAAACTCCACACACTGAATATCTGATAAAGTTTCTTTGTAATCAATATAAGGTAGCTGTATTAAGCCGGGGATATAAACGGCACACGAAAGGTTATGTATTGGCAACTCCGGAAAGTACGGCAAGAAGCATTGGTGACGAACCTTACCAGATGCATCAAAAATTCCCGTCTGTCACAGTAGCTGTCGATGAAAAGCGTTGTCATGGCATAGAAAAGTTGCTTGCACTGCAAAAGCCTTCAATAGATGTTATCCTATTGGACGATGCTTTCCAACACCGATACGTCAAACCGGGATTGAGTATTCTTTTAACGGATTATCACCGATTATTCTGTGATGACACTTTGCTCCCCGCAGGACGGCTTCGTGAACCAATTAGCGGCAAGAATCGGGCGCAAATCGTTATTGTCACCAAATGCCCGCAAGACATCAAGCCCATTGATTATAACATTATCACGAAACGGCTGAACCTTTATCCATATCAACAGTTATTCTTCTCATCGTTCCGGTATGGTAACCTGCAACCAGTGTTCCCTACCATGTCTCCGGACACAAATGCAAATTCGACAAACCATGAGGTTGCTTTGTCCTCACTGACAAACACTGATATATTATTGATGACGGGAATTGCCTCACCTGCCCCTATTCTCGAAAGACTGGAAGGTTGTACCAAACAAATAGATTTACTATCGTTTGACGATCACCACAATTTCACTCATCGGGATATACAGCTTATCAAAGAACGGTTTCATAAACTGAAAGGAGAACATCGGTTGATTATTACCACCGAGAAAGATGCAACACGCCTGATTAACCATCCGGCTTTGGACAAGGAATTGAAACCATTTATCTACACCTTGCCTATTGAAATTGAAATATTACAAAATCAACAAGATAAATTTAACCAACATATTATTGACTATGTTAGAGAAAATACAAGAAACCGCAGCTTATCTGAAAGGTAAGATGCATACCAGTCCGGAAACTGCCATTATACTAGGCACCGGACTTGGCAGTTTGGCAAACGAAATCACCGAGAAGTATGAAATAAAGTATTCAGATATCCCCAACTTTCCGGTATCTACCGTCGAAGGTCATAGCGGTAAGCTGATTTTCGGCAAACTAGGAAATAAGGATATCATGGCTATGCAGGGACGCTTCCACTATTACGAGGGTTATTCTATGAAAGAAGTAACTTTCCCTGTACGTGTCATGCGTGAATTAGGTATCAAAACCTTGTTTGTATCCAATGCCAGTGGCGGTACAAATGCAGATTTCGAAATCGGTGACCTGATGATTATCACTGACCATATCAACTATTTCCCCGAACACCCGCTTCGCGGAAAAAATATCCCTTACGGACCTCGCTTCCCGGACATGAGCGAAGCATACAGCAAGGAACTGATTAGTAAGGCTGACGAGATTGCCAAAGAAAAAGGAATTAAAGTACAACACGGAGTGTATATTGGTACGCAAGGTCCTACTTTCGAAACTCCTGCCGAATATAAACTATTCCATATCCTTGGTGCTGATGCAGTTGGTATGTCTACCGTTCCGGAAGTTATCGTAGCCAACCATTGTGGTATCAAAGTTTTTGGTATTTCCGTCATTACCGACTTAGGAGTAGAAGGAAAAATCGTAGAAGTAACACACGAAGAAGTTCAGAAAGCCGCTGACGCTGCTCAACCGAAAATGACCACGATCATGCGCGAACTTATCAACCGTGCCTAAACAATCATCCCGATTTATGAGAACTGAAATAGCATCTCTCGGTGAGTTTGGTCTGATTGACCGCCTCACCGAGGGAATCAAACTGGAAAACGAATCCAGCAAATATGGAGTGGGCGACGATGCCGCCGTTCTCTCCTACCCTTCAGAAAAGCAAGTACTGGTAACAACCGACCTGCTTATGGAAGGTGTGCATTTTGACCTGACTTATGTTCCCTTGAAGCATTTGGGATATAAATCAGCAGTAGTTAATTTCTCCGATATTTATGCCATGAACGGTACTCCCCGGCAGATTACGGTATCTCTTGGTCTTTCCAAGCGTTTCAGCGTGGAAGATATGGACGAACTTTATTCCGGTATCCGTCTGGCTTGCCAGCAATATAATGTCGACATTGTGGGAGGCGATACCACTTCTTCCTTGACAGGCCTTGCTATCAGCATCACCTGTATTGGCGATGCCGACAAGGATAAAGTAGTTTACCGTAATGGCGCCAAAGACACTGACCTGATCTGCGTCAGCGGCGACTTGGGGGCAGCCTATATGGGTTTACAACTCTTGGAACGTGAAAAAGTCGTATTGCAAGGTGATAAAGATGTCCAACCGGATTTCTCCGGCAAAGAGTATTTATTAGAACGCCAATTGAAACCGGAAGCGCGCAAAGATATCATTGAGAAATTGGCAGCCGCCAATATTGTCCCTACTTCTATGATGGACATTTCCGACGGCCTGTCATCAGAACTGATGCATATCTGCAAACAAAGCAATGCTGGTTGCCGCGTTTACGAGGAGCATATCCCAATCGATTATCAGACAGCTGTTATGGCCGAAGAGTTTAACATGAATCTTACGACTTGTGCCTTGAATGGTGGAGAAGATTATGAACTACTCTTTACTGTTTCCATCGCCGATCATGAGAAAATTTCACAAATGGAAGGAGTTCGTCTCATCGGACATATTACCAAACCCGAACTTGGCTGTGCATTGATTACCCGTGATGGACAAGAATTCGAACTAAAAGCACAGGGATGGAATCCATTAAAAGAAGATAAGCAATAGATTTCATCACATACCTGAAATATTTTTTATCTTATACAACACTGATAATAAGCCGACTAACTTTTTATCAGTGTTTTTTATTTCCAGAAGACTTGCAGAATCCAAAAGTTTCACTACCTTTGCAACCGCAAAAGAGATATTACCGGACCGAACAAGCACGAGGTGCCATAGCTCAGTTGGTAGAGCAAAGGACTGAAAATCCTTGTGTCCCCGGTTCGATTCCTGGTGGCACCACTAACGATTCGGTAATAAAAAAATCCCTTGAACTTTTGAAGTTCAAGGGATTTTTTTATTCCTCGTATTGCAATTTGCAACCGCCTATACTTTAGAACTATGCAGTTTTTTATAAATCTCCACACGAGCATCTATTTCTGCTTGAGTCAAATGCGCAGGAAGTTCAATGGTAGTCCGCGGAGTTATTGCTACCAATACCATATCCCCCAAACCCTTTTTATACTCTTTAATAACATTTTCAGTAAACTGACTGGATGAAATAACATCACGCATTATATTACCTTTTTTCATATCTCTAATTATTTTGTTTTTTATTTTACACACAAGCAGAATATACACTTCCCTATACAGGTTTAGATTGAGCTAAATCTTCCGATGTAGATTTGTTTTCCAAAGAGATATTGATCGCATTCATGCCTTTCACTCCACGCTCAAGGTCAAATGTTACGATATTATTTTCTGCAATATTGCCAATGACATTGTTTACATGAAAAAAGTATTTCTCAACACCTGAAAGGTCTTTAATAAAGCCAAATCCTCTTGACTCATTAAAAAACTCAACCCGTCCTCTCAAGATCGTCGGCTCCTCTTCTTCCTTTTTAGGAGTTGCTATAATTATTTCATCCGGATTAATTTCTTCCTTCTTTATATCCTCTGTCGGAGGAGTCGAAGTTATCATTCCGTTCTCATCTACATAGGCAATCATATCCTCAAAGCTATTTGAGCTGCCCGATAATTTCTTGCTTTCTTTCTTTTTCAGTTTTTCTTCTCGTTTAGCGAGTCTTTTCTTTTCATTTTCACGTTTACCAACTGTCATGGATTTTGCCATAGAATTTATATTTAGTTTTATATTAATTTTAAAGAGATTGTTATTTGTTGATTTCAAATAGTATAACTGGCTTTATTCAGCTTCTTACCCGTCAGTTTCTGAATATCATTAACGAGTTTACGCTCTTCCTGCGAGCAGAATGTCAGTGCTGTCCCTGTATTCCCGGCTCTTCCGGTACGTCCGATACGATGCACATACGTTTCCGGCACATCAGGAAGATCATAGTTGATAACTAAAGGAAGTTCGTTAATATCGATACCTCTGGCTGCAATATCAGTAGCCACCATCACACGTGTTTTGCCCGACTTGAAATTGCCCAAAGCCAACTGCCGCGCTGCCTGACTTTTATTTCCATGAATCGCCTGGCTACCAATTCCCGCCTTGCCCAGTATCTTTACGATCTTATCAGCATTATGCTTCGTACGTGAAAATACCAACACCGACTGATCTTCTGATTTTTGCAAAATCGAAACCAGTAAAAGACTCTTTTCCTTTTTCTCTACGAAATAAACCATCTGTTCAATAGCATCCACAGTCGATGATTTCGGAGTTATGCTGATTCGTACAGGATTCTTCAACAAAGAATTCGTTAAAGAAATAATTGTATCAGGCATTGTAGCGGAGAAGAATAAAGTCTGTTTTTCTTTCGGAAGTTTTGGTAATATCCGCTTGATATCATGAATAAATCCCATATCAAGCATACGGTCTGCTTCATCAAGTACAAAATATTGTATCTTATCCAGATGGATATGTCCCTGATTCATCAAGTCAAGCAAACGTCCCGGTGTAGCAACCAGGATATCAATTCCTTTGTGTAACATGTCAACTTGAGGACGTTGATTTACTCCGCCAAAAATAACCCCATGCCGCACTTGGGTATATTTGGCATAATCATTAATGCATTCACTTATTTGCAAGGCAAGTTCACGGGTGGGCATCAAAATCAACGCTTTAATCCCCCGGCACTTGGCTGCCTCTTTATTCATTTGCAAATGTTGTATAATGGGAATAGCAAACGAAGCAGTTTTACCTGTTCCCGTTTGCGCACAGCCTAATATATCTCTTTTTGCTAATGCAGCCGGAATTGCCTCTCCCTGAATGGGAGTGGGCACTGCATATCCTTTTTCTTCAATAGCTTTTAAAATCGGTTCGGTTATATTTAATTCTTTAAATGTCATAATTGTTGTTTTTGCTGTATCAAAACAGCTATTAATTTATATTGTAAAGGGACTGACAAACTCCATCATGGGAATGAAAATCCCGTAGGTTAAGCCAGTTTATGGGTTGCCAAGAAAAACTCGCGCTCCAGTGTACTCATTACTTCTTTTACACTACTGATTTTTTCAGCGAGAAAAGCATTGCTACCGGCAAAAGCATAGCCTTTTTTCATATTTCCTTTGGCTGCATTATATAAAGCCTTAATAATGCAATAAGGGCTTTTTGTATAATCACATGTTTTGATACAATGGAATGAGCAACTCTTAGGCCTCTCCAGTCCACTATTCACATTGTGAATAAATTCCCCGTCAATAGCTCGTCCTGGCATTCCCACAGGACTTTCAATAATAAGAACATCTTCGGACTTGGAGTGAATATATACTTCCTTGAACGTCTCGGACGCGTCACATTCCTGGGTGGTAACAAATATACTTCCCATTTGTACCCCTGCAGCTCCCAGTTCCATAAAATGTGCAATATCTTCACCTGTCGAAATGCCGCCGGCGGCAATCACCGGAATCTGTTTCTGTTCTTTATAGCTGGATGCAATCATTACCACTTCCGGAATCAAAGCTTCCAAAGCATAATGCTGATCCTGTAATTGTTCTTTTTTGAATCCTAAATGTCCACCGGCTTTAGGCCCCTCCACCACGATTGCATCGGGCAGATAATTATAGTTCTTCTGCCATTTATCGCAGATGATTTTGGCTGCTCGTGAAGAAGATACAATAGGCACTAGCTTGGTTGTACTCTCCGGAGTCAGATATGAAGGCAGGTCGAGTGGAAGCCCGGCACCGGAAAATACCACATCAATCTTTTCCTCGATTGCGGTGCGCACCATATCCGCATAATTCGATAAAGCAACCATGACGTTTACGCCAATAATACCTTTTGTTTTCGCACGTGCTTTCCGGATTTCCTCTTTCAGCCCGTTAATACATTTTTCAGGATAAGTACCTTTCCCTTTGGGGTATAACAAACCTAAACCTGCGCATGATATAACGCCTACTCCTCCTTCGTTTGCTACTGCCGAAGCCAAACCCGAGAGCGAGATACCTACTCCCATTCCACCTTGTATTACAGGTGTTTTTATCTCAATATTTCCTATAAAGAATGATTTCATATGTTTTATTTTGCTTTAGAGCAATTGAACAAGATAAACAGTGTGAGCACACTTTATTCAAGCGCTCAAGATTGGCCCTGTCATTGACTATTTGCCTTGTTGGGTGTAATTTATTAAACCTTTACTCCTGACTTCTTCAAGAGTATTGTGTATTACAAAAAAGTCTAATAAATCTATTTTCAGAATGGAAAGTGCAGGAGTAGATATTCCTGATATTGCACAGAAAAAGAGCCAGAATTAGCAGAACTTAAATGTAATATGATTTTTTGTCTTCCCCTGTGTCAATCAGAAGATTCCTCCGTTGAATCATGAAACGGAAATAACTTATTAAATAAAAGCAGAAGATATTATCTTCTGCTTTTATTCGGATATTAATATCTTCTAGAGTTATTATAACCACCACGACCACCACCGTTAGACGGTCTTTCAGTACGAGGACGTGCCACGCTTACTGAAATAACTTTCTGGTCGTATTCAACTCCATTCAGTTCGTCAATTGCTTTTTGTCCTTCTGTATCATTCGGCATTTCTACGAAAGCAAATCCTCTGGATCTACCAGTTTCTCTGTCAAAAATTACTTTAGCTGAAGAAACTTCTCCAAACTCTGCAAATAAATTTGTTAAGTCAGCATCATTAGTGCCATAGCTTAAACCTGAAATGTAAATGTTCATTTAAAATTTTATTAAAATAAATACTAATTTGGAGTGAGGAGGATAATTAAAGACAAGGACTGCTTGCTAATAAAATATTATAAAGAAGAACTATACGATAATGATTCGTAACTCAAACTCTTGGTACAAAGGTAACACAATAAATCAGAATAATACATTTATACCCGTTCTTTTTCGGAAGAAAGACGATAATTATCATTTATTAGCACACAATTCATCCTAAATCGGCGAGATACACAATTTTGCCTATCATTCTTGATATTCTCTTGTAATATATCTACTTTTGCCATTACATAAATTATCAAGTCCCACTTTATGGATGTCAGAATAGAACCAAGTTGGAAACAACAATTACAAGAAGAATTTGACAAACCATACTTCGAAAAGTTGGTTACATTCGTCAAAGATGAATACAAACGGGCACACGTCCTCCCTCTCGGACATCAGATTTTTCATATATTCAATTCCTGTCCCTTCGAAAAGGTAAAAGTAGTTATCCTTGGACAAGACCCCTATCCCAATCCCGGACAATATTATGGAGTCTGTTTTTCTGTGCCTGATGGAGTAGCTATCCCAGGTTCACTAAGCAACATCTTCAAAGAAATACACCAAGATTTGGGAAAGCCAATTCCAACTTCTGGTAATTTGGATCGTTGGGTAGCTCAAGGTGTATTCCCGCTAAACTCTGTTCTTACTGTACGTGCGCACGAAACCGGTTCTCATCGAAATATGGGTTGGGAAATCTTCACAGACGCAGTTATCAGGAAACTAAGTGAAAAACGGGAGAATTTGATATTTATGCTTTGGGGAAGTTATGCGAAAGAGAAACGATCTTTGATAGATACCAACAAACATCTGGTACTAACCACTGTTCATCCCTCTCCCCGCTCTGCCGAATATGGTTTCTTCGGTTGTAAACACTTCAGTAAAGCCAATGCTTTCTTGCATAGCAAGGGAATAGAAGAAATTGATTGGTAAATAAACGATTTCTCAAAACAGATTATCAGTACCCAAAAACATTCGCTATGAATAAATCAAACAATATCACTCGGGAAGAAATGTGGGCAAAGCAATGCTTGTCTGCTACCGATATTGATTACGCTGTGTGGGAACGGGATAAATCCATACTTCACCAACTTTCAAAAATCTGTCACAACTGCACATTTGTTGTCGATGTTTACAAATGCAATTACACGTATGCATCCTCGAATTTCGTTGATTTACTGGGGTATGACAGTCACAAGATAGAAACTTTGGAAAAGCAGGGAGATTATTTAGAATCACGTATTCATCCGGACGACCGTGCGCAACTGGCAGCATTACAGGTCACGTTAAGCCAGTTCATTTACAGTCTGCCCCTCGAACAGCGAAACGACTATTCCAACATTTACAGTTTCCGTATACTCAACGCCAAGCAGCAATATATACGTGTCACTAGCCGACATCAAGTTTTGGAACAAGACCGTAACGGCAAAGCATGGCTCGTAATAGGCAATATGGATATTTCACCCGACCAAAAACATTCCGAAACAGTAGACTGCACTGTCCTAAATCTGAAGAACGGGGAATTCTTCTCTCCTTCCTCTTTGATAATGCCTTCTTCGCTCAACCTCACTAATCGGGAAATAGAGATATTACGGCTTATTCAAAAAGGGTTGTTAAGTAAAGAGATTGCAGACAAGCTATGTATCAGTATTCACACTGTCAATATTCACCGGCAGAACCTGTTACGCAAATTAGGTGTGCAAAATTCTATCGAAGCCATTCGTTTGGGACAGGAAACCGGACTACTAAGTTAATTAACCCATACGCACTCTTCCTGAAGCTACCAGTCTGTCTAAGGCACCCATTCCACCACACCCACCGCCGGATGCAATCTTCTCCATTCCTCAAATTCCGGATAACTACGTACACCATCCTGAATCACAGCTTGATAATACTCCACTCCCATAATTTTTTCCGTATCAGGCGTTTCGTATTTTAATTTCAGGATAGCCAGTCTCATTTCATCTGTCAATACCGCAGAAATGCGTTCGGCCACCCTTTCAAAGTAGCCATCATACCGAGAGCCTTCTTGGATATGAATCATATCCATTTGCCAAAGTTCTCCCTCCATATCCTGATACCATGCATGCCACTCTATACACGCTTCTGCTGTATGTAATAAATTCGTATATTCAATCTTCTTTACGGACGTATTTTCCGCCAATTCAGCCATCGCCCGAAAGCTGGCAGACAAATCCAAAGGAGAAGTATAAATATGAAAATCAATATCCCTATGTTTCATCAATAATCCTGTACGCAACGAACCTACCAGATTCACTTTGGCACCAATCCCCTCCCATATCCGAACAATACGGGTATCCTCTATAATCTCCCAAGCTTTCTGCTGGTTACGTTTTGCCAATTCAAGAATATCCATCTTTTTCCTTATTAAGTAAGTATGCAAAAATACGAAAAAGGATACATATATAGCTATAAATAACTATTTAATCCCTTGATGGGTTGAGCTAACTTTGTCCGCAAATTCAATTCTTCACCATACAACTAAAAAGAGATTATGATATTCAATCAAACAGAGAAACAGGAAAAAGAGTATTTACAGCAAGTCATAACCACTATCCATGATACGATTAACACCACCAGTACTTCCGTCAAAGAGCATATAGACACCCTGCAGGAGTACAAGGATTATCTATGGTCGAACAAAGATATCGATCCCCACGAAATCCGTTCCATGCGCGAAAGCATATTAAATCATTTTGCATTAGGTGAAAATGTAATTGACAAACGCAGGCGACTAAGCAAAATACTGGATATCCCCTATTTCGGACGAATCGACTTTCAGGAAAAGAAAGACAAAAGCCAAGTTAGTCCGATCTATATAGGAATACATACTTTCTATGACCTCAATCAAAAAAAGAATCTGATTTACGATTGGCGAGCTCCTATTTCAAGCATGTTCTACGATCATGAATTAGGCGAGGCGTTCTACTCCTCTCCGGCAGGCAAAATTAACGGGACGATCTCACTCAAACGCCAATATCGTATTCGCAAAGGAAAAATGGAGTACATGATTGAAAGTTCCGTAACTGTTCATGACGATATTCTGCAAAAAGAACTATGTTCCAATGCCGACAATAAAATGAAAAATATCGTCACGACAATTCAGAGGGAACAGAATCAGATCATCCGTAATGAAAACGCTTCTGTACTTATTATACAAGGTGTTGCCGGTTCAGGAAAAACCTCTATCGCCCTCCATCGTATTGCCTACCTGCTTTATACACAGAAAGGACAGATTTCTTCCAAAGACATATTAATCATCTCCCCCAATAAAGTATTTGCCGATTACATTTCTAATGTACTTCCGGAACTTGGCGAAGAGACCGTTCCCGAAACCAGCATGGGGCAAATTCTGTCGGACGTAATTGACAACAAATATAAACACCAGAATTTCTTCGAACAGGTGACGGAACTATTAGAAAACCCGACACCCGACTTTATCGAACGGATACAATACAAAGCCTCCTTCGAGTTTATATCACTACTTGACAAATTCATCCTTTACATGGAAAACAACTATTTCAAAGCAACAGACATAAAACTCACCAAATACATCACCATTCCTGCCGAATTTATTAACGAACAATTCAAACGATTCCACCGCTATCCCATACGTCAACGATTTGAGACTATGACAGATTACATTCTGGAAATGATGCAACTACAATATAATCTCACAGTTAGCACTCCAGAGAAAAACCAACTAAAGAAAGAGATAAAAAAGATGTTCGCGGGAAATAACGATCTCCAAATCTATAAAGACTTTTTTGAATGGATCGGAAGACCGGAGATGTTCAAGACACGCAAAAACCGCATACTGGAGTATGCGGACTTAGCCCCTTTGGCTTATCTGCATATCGCATTAAATGGGAACAACGTCCAATCTTATGTCAAACACCTTCTGATAGACGAAATGCAAGACTATTCTCCCATACAATACAAAGTGATTCAAAAACTTTATCCGTGTCGAAAAACAATTCTTGGAGACACTTCCCAATCCGTCAATCCTTATGGTTCTTCCACTGCCGATATGATTCAGAAAGCATTTGCAACAGGAGAAATAATGAAACTTTGCAAAAGCTATCGTTCTACTTTTGAGATCACCAGTTTTGCACAAAAAATTCAACCGAACAATGAATTAGAACCGATTATGAGACATGGGGAACACCCCAAGATTCTTCCATTCAAAAATACAGAAGAAGAGATCCAAGGTATTGCGGATTTAGTAAACTCCTTCAGGAACTCCCATTATACCTCATTAGGGATCATCTGCAAAACAGAATCCCAAGCAAAAAAACTTGTTCAAAAGCTCCAGATATATGCAAACGACATCTCACTTTTGTCCAATCAAAGTTCTGCTTATGTAAGAGGAATTATCATCACTTCCGCCCATATGGCGAAAGGACTGGAATTTGACGAAGTAATCATTCCGCAAACAGATGATAAGAACTATCATTCCAATATTGATAAAAGTATGCTTTATGTGGCAGCCACAAGGGCTATGCACAAGCTAACTTTGACTTATTCTGTTTCTTCACCCAGTTGTCGATTCCTGTAATAGAATATAACATCGAAAATTAAAAGAACTACCCGCAAAACAAGAGCCGCTTGAACAATCTCAAACGGCTCCGTAACTCCTTTAACAACATGGTTATCGAGCTAATACAACCACCGGTCTATATTCCTTTTTTCTGCACTGAACTCCACTCCAACTTTAACCAACTCACGCCCGTCTACCTGATAAGGTATCAGATAGCCTTTTTCATCAATCTGCTGCAAAGCCTGTTCGGCAGTACCATTCAGTTTAAATTCAAATACATAAATATACTTCGGAGTTTTCACCACTGCATCCGCCCGTCCGCGGGCACTACGAACCTCTGCTCCGGTAAATTGTCCCATCAATTTGAATACTAAGTAAAATACAACCTGATAATGTCGTTCGGTCTTTTCATTCAGTTCATAAGGGAAATCTGCGAAGAAAGCCTGCAAGCGAGTAAGAAAAGCATCAACATCACCACTCTCCAATTCACGTACAAATTTACCTAGATAAAAGCCCCGTTCATCATCTACCACTGATGTGTAATAAGGAACCAAAAAATCCATAAATCCATATCGTACTTCATCATTGGGAAATTTCAGCAGGTAGTTTCCAAAACGCTTGTCATACCCCTTTATAGTCAAATAGCCACTCTGATAAATCAACGGAATCGGATTATTAGCATCTACCCTATATTCCATAAACGAAGAAGCACTGGCTTCTACCCCATCAATCAACGTACGCAAATCATACTCACTCTTTTTAAGCAGTTCAACTAAAAAAGTAGGAGTACCGGTTTGGAACCAATAGTTACTAAACTTATACCCGTCAAAAACGTTAAGCACACTGAATGGATTGAATACTCCTTCCGCAAACTCGCAAAAATGATAACCGTCATATAAAGCCGTCATCTTGTTCAATGTTTCTTCATAAGTCAGTTCATTTGTTTCTGCCAATCGATTCAGTTCAGGAATAAAAGTATCCTCCAATTCTTGTCGTGTAATACCACAAATCGTGGCATACTGCGGCTTCATACTGATATCATTCAGTTGATTCAAATCACTGAACACACTGACTTGCGCAAACTTAGTCACACCGGTAAGGAAAACAAAACGAAGATAACGGTCTGAACTTTTCAGCACACCATAGAACGCCTTCAATGTCTTACGATAGTCATCAAGTAAAGTGCCATCATCCAACGCCTGTAACAAAGGCTTATCATATTCATCAACCAAGACTACAACTCCACGACCAGACTGTTCACAGGCACGACGAATTACACCTGCAAAACGTCCCGAAAGAGTTTCCTCATCCTCTCCTTTACCATATTTCAGTTCCCATTGCGTCAACTGCCTGCTAAGAATTTCGACTAAAGCCTGGGGAGAATCATATTTTTCCGCGTTTAAATCCAAATGAAATACCGGATATGTCTTCCATTCCTTTTCCATATCAGCTATGGCCAACCCTTCAAATAATTCTTTCTTACCTTCGAAATAAGCTTCAAAAGTAGAAAGAAGAAGACTCTTACCAAAACGACGAGGACGACTTAAAAAATAAGGAGTCTCCGTTGAAGCAATTCTCCATACAAGAGCAGTCTTATCCACATAAAGATAATCTCCTTCGCGAAGTTTCTCAAAAGTCTGTATTCCAATAGGAAGTTTACGTAATATCCCGTCCATGATTTTTTCTCTATTTTGATTATTCAAAGATACGCATTTCCATGGGAATACACATACAAACTCCACAAAAAAGTACACAGTTTCACAGACAGCACTACCATGACTCCATTTTTCATCAAAACTAACTTTGTACCAGACAAACAACATCTCACTTCCTCTTCACTTTGCAAATCCAACACACAATAACCAGAACCAGCAAAATAATTCCATACCAATACCAACCTCCGGTTGTCCTATTAGTAGTTTTCTCAACTCCCGTTTTATGAATCTCTGTCTTAGCACTCATATCCGATAAGCTCACAGACTGTAAATCTACTTCTTGAAGCAGTTGTTTCTCATTAACATTTTTCCTATCCACCACAGTCTTCACCACCATCCCAGCCTTCAATCTAAGCGTATCCACAGGAAATACAAACAACACCTGCTCGATATGCTCCTCCACCACCTCCGAATCCTTTTCTAAAGCAACCTTATTTTTAACAAGACTTTTCCCGGAGCTACTATTTAAACTTGAATCAACCCTAACTTCACTCTCCCTGTTTATCACCTCTTTCTTACTCCTACATCCCGACAGCAATACAGGCACAACCAAAGCCCCCAACAACACAAACAGTAACTCCCTCCCACTCCTCAAAAACTCCTTCACATCAAAACAGGGACAAGCCTTCACATATTCATAAGGTTCAATCACTCCGTCACCATTCAAATCCGGTGAAGTATCCCGATGTCCCAACACTTGGAGAATATTATATTCCCGCTGCAAATCCATAATAATCTGATAAAGCACCCGTTTTTGAACATTCGTCCGGGTATCTGCCGGACGCCCGTTCTCATCCAATCCGCCGATATAACATATCCCGACACTTCGCTCATTCCAACCCTTACAATGAGCACCGGCCAAAGTGACATCCCGCCCCTTTTCCAATTTCCCATCCAAACGGATCACATAGTGATACCCGATACCGTTGAACCCACGTTCCCGGTGCCAACGGTCAATATCTGTGGCAGTAAAATCCAGTCCGGCTTTCGTAGCCGAACAATGTACTATGATAGAATCTATATTTCTCATGATTATTCATTATTAGTTCAAACGCACCAGTTAATAATCCGAAGGTGGCATACGCTTCACACACCCTCTAATCTCACACTTCTTCACTTCCGACTCCTTCTGTATCAACTCCACTTCATGACATTTATGTATCCAGTCAATCTTCTCTTCCTGCTCCTTGCGAAGTTCAATATAAAGCCCGTCTATCTTCTCGTCACGTTGAGTCAGCCGTTCTTCCAGCCAGTCCACCTTTTTACGGCGATTTTCTTCTTCCATACTGTTCACGGATGCTTCCTCTTTCCGTGCATCCGTCTTGCGACAAGTGATATACCTCACTAACCATTTCACAGCTTCCAAACCACCCATAGCGGTAATAAAAGCAAGGATTGTAGTTATTTGCATATTTATATTTTTACGTAGTTATAAAGAAAGAATGAGGCCAAAGCCCCATTCCATACAAACCAAACAGTTCTCAACGATCTATGAATCAAGCTGCCGGATCCGGTGCTTCACCATTACCACCCGAACCACCATCCGGATCCGGAGTTTCACCCCCATCATCCGAACCGTCACCAACACTACCCAAATCATTAATATGATCCAAATCCTTGAACTTCAATCCATCCGAACGAGTAGTCGTCCCGGTAAACAGACGAATATCCGAGTTGGCACGAAAACAGATACGAAGCCCTGAAATATTAGCGATCGTAAAATCTTCCGCCTTCTCCGTCCCTTTGCTTTGGGCAGAAAGGTAAAAATATCCCAGACCGGCGATATTTACCGAACGACCACCCAGCAATGTCTTTCTCAATAACGTACGGAAATCCTTCAATACACTAATCGTTTCACCCTCGCTGACACCGGAAGCAGACGCAATCTCCTTTGCAAACTCATCCAACGTTGCACTCGTATCATACTGATAAGAAATCACCGGATACACTTTCTTTCCTGCTTCTTTATTTGTAGGGTCACACAGGCGAGACACCCTTCTAAATCTAATAGCCATACTACTTTCTTTTTTTAATAAATACTGTTTTAATTATCACTTCGCTAACGTTAACGATGCAAAGATGCAGCATCTTCCACGGAGATGAAACGACACCAAATAGCCTCATCAGAAAAGTACCAAAAAGCATTTCAGACATATACAACCGACATAGAGGAACCAAATAAACGACAAGATAACGACAAAAAGCAAGGAAAAAGCGACAAAACCGATAGCCTGGGGAGAATAATAAACAAACAAATATATTCAAACTAATAAATACCATACTAAAAAGCATGGAAAGTTTTAGGCGCTCAAGGCTGTCAATAGCCAGATACCGCATATTGAAAGAGAGCAAACTGCAATTATGCCAGTATATCGAAAGCAATGAAAACCAAGAATTACTGAAATTGTTGCGAGATGATTCGTGCAAGATTGTCTGATATATGTTAATATTTCATGGCAAATAAGCATTTCCCAGTACAAACGCACTACAATCACAAATAAATGTAGTAGATTTGTCCTAAAATAAAGAGTACAGGCATGAAAAGCAAGAGATATAATAACAGTTTTACCTCCTCTAGTATGGTAAAGGAAGAAGGTCGGACAGCCTATTACAAGCTGCTGGACAGTGTGCGTGACGGAGACGCGGTACGCATCAAACGGGGCGTATATGCCACAGCCGAGCAGTTGGCGGACACGATGATAGATGTGGAAGCCATCGTTCCAGGCGGAGTGCTATGCCTTTTCTCCGCATGGAATGTGCATGGGCTCACCACCTCATTGCCTCAGGCATACCATGTGGCGGTAAAAAGAGGTCGCAAAATCACGCTTCCAACATTTCCCAAGATAGAGCTCCATCATATCACAGACACGATGTTTGACATAGGTGTCGAGGAACTGGTTGTAAGCGGTTACCACATACATATATATAATAAAGAGCGATGCGTGTGCGATGCGGTGAAGTACCGCAACAAGATAGGCATGGATGTTTGTTCCGAAGTGGTGAATAACTACATTTCCCAGCCAGACAGAAATCTATCCCTGCTGATGGATTATGCCGACAAACTAAGAGTAAGACGAATCCTTGAACAGTATATTGCAATAAAACTATGAGTGAAATCAAAAATCCTGGAAAGTCCATCCGGGCAAAGCTGCTCAATGTAGCCAAGCAGAAGGATGTGTTCTACCAGACCATTCTGACCAGATATTTTCAGGAACGCCTATTGTACCGTATCTCACAAACTCATTACCGTGAGAACTTCTACCTGAAAGGTGGAGCACTAATGTATGCATACGAACGCTTTGCTGCACGTCCGACATTGGATATTGATTTTCTTGGCACGCATATCAGCAATGATGGCGAACGCATCGCCGAGGCGTTCCGTGAAATATGCGCTGTAGAGTGTGAGGAAGACGGAGTAAGGTTTGCTGCCGACAAGATTGCAGCACAGAACATCACCGAGTTCAAAGACTACCACGGTATCCGTCTAAGTATTCCGGCGACAATGGACACCATTGCCCAAGTGATGACAATGGACATTGGTTTTGGAGATGTGGTAACACCACATCCTGTATCATTAGATTACCCATTGTTATTAGAGGAACTGCCAGAAGCAAACATTCTTGCCTATTCCACTGAAACCGTGATTGCGGAGAAGATGCACGCCATCATAGACTTAGCTGACCAAAGCAGCCGGATGAAAGACTATTATGACATCTACCACCTGCTCACATCATTCAAATATGACAATACCATATTGCAGGAGGCTATCAACCGCACTTTCGAGAATCGTCATACTCTTTATAATGCAGATATGATGTTCTTCAGGAAAGACTTTCCCAACCATCCGCAGATGCAGTTACGATGGTCAGCATTTCTAAAAAAGGCAACTATCAAAAATAGCCTTTCATTCTCCGAGGTGGCACATTGGCTGCAAGAGGCTTTAATGCCATATTGGGAAGCATATGGACGTATGTAATACTTCCGACCATTAATACATTATACAAAAAGAGTGCACCTTCTCCCCCACCGGGAAAAAGGTGCACCACACAAACAAAACAAACAATAGTCTACCTTCACAGGCAGAGGAGAACCCATTATTCCATTTTTCCCATGCTACTATTACTAAAAGAAAAATGTTTAGGGCATGGATTCTCCAGGGGAAATGAGGCGCTTCACAGCGACATTAAGGATATAGGCCATTAAACTCATTTATTATACTATATGGGCAAAACCTACATCTTTTTCTATTCTCACAAAACCATGAAATGAAACAATTAATTTCCTTTTATTGTTTTCCAGACTGGCACTGCTACCACCGCACCGACAATCGGAGCCACAATAAACAACCAAAGCTGGCTGATAGCCTCCACTCCGGCAAACAATGCCGGACCAATGCTACGGGCAGGATTAACCGATGTCCCCGTAACGGGAATACATACAATATGCACCAGTACCAGAGTCAATCCGATAGCCAACCCGGCAAAATGAGGACTACTATTATCCCGGTCGGTAGTGCCCAATACAGTCAGCACGAAGATGAACGTAAACACCGCCTCGGCCACAAATGCAGCCAGCAGATACGGTTCTTCAAAACCGTTGGCTCCCGTACCTTCTATCCCCATTGTGCCGGTAATCAACCACAGCAATGCAGAGCCAAGTATTCCGCCCGTCACTTGCGCTACGATATACACACCGGCTTCCATTACCGACAGTCCGCCATTCAGCCAAACGCCGATGGTGATGGCCGGATTGATATGACAGCCCGAAACAGGACCGATTGTGTACGCCATTGCCACCACCGACAAACCGAACGCGAAAGCAATCGTCAACACCGCGGCTACCGATGTCGCGCCGCCATTCAATACAGCAGCGCCGCATCCCATTAAGACAAGCACCATAGTGCCCACCATTTCAGCTATAAATTTCGTTTTCATAATCTACTTTTTCTACTCGTATAAGATATACTATTCTCTCTAATCATCCTCCCATTCCGAAGGCGGCAACGACTTCTTCCCATACCATTTCATCCAAGCACGAGATTTCCGCTTTCTCAAATAAAGCGCATCGCTACAATGCTCCAACGCTTCCCAGTCAAATGAAGAATGGTGTCCGAACCACCTCTCCAGCCAGTAAAGCAGATGATAACTCATGAACGCAACCAACATCCACCACCACGAAAGCCAGACGGACAACACCAGGGCGGGAAACAGCGCCAGAAAGAAACACTCCGTATACTGCCGCGCATGAATCCGAAGCTCCATATCCTCCCACACTTCCAGATACTTGAACCGGGTGAAACAACAACCGAAAATCATAAAATAATGCCTTTTCTTCCTGTTCAGGAAAGTTTTCGCCAACAGACTATTATATATTATCATATCCTCCTCTTCATTCAAAAAAGCAACATTGCAAAAGACCATCCAACTACCGGCCAACAAGCCCACCTTGTAACGACAAAGCGCTTTCAGTCCCGACATAGAAGAAAACGAGACAGCCCCGCAATGTTGCCTGAAATACCTTGAAATGAAATAAAACTATTATTCGACGATTACGACGCGGTTCAATTCAGGTTCACTAAAACGGTTGTTCGTATCGCCCTCCGCTTTCTTCACGAGACGTTCAGGGGAAATTTTATACTTTTCGACTAATAAATTGTACACATATTCCATACGTTGTTCACTCAAACGTTGGTTCAGTTCCTTGCTGCCCGTAGCGCTGTCCGCCGAACCAATCAGCGTGAAAGTCTTGTTCTTATCCGCCTTGATAGCGTTGTTCACATAAAACTCAAGATTGGTAAGTTCCTTCTTATCCAGGGTAGCTTTGCCGATATTGAAGAACAGGGCTACCGGCGAAGCAGTCACTTTCGATTCATTCACCACTTCCGGTTTCCGATTTCTGGCAGCTTCCAGTTCGGCGGCAAGACGCTGTGCTTCGGTGCTCAAATCATGATTTTTGGCACGAAGCGCGTTGATACGTTCATTATAAGATGAATAATCTGCCGGAGCCACTTTCTCGACACGATTGAAACGGGTCTTGCCCAACTTCACGCTTAGCCCCAGTGTCACAGAACTCATTCCTTCACCTTTGCTGCCACTTACAGTTCCGTCAAAAGACTCTTTCACAAGCATCTGTCGTCCTTCCAGAGTCAGGTCCAGACGCTTGCCCAGGCGGAACGTATTCAAAATACCAATGTTGGCGGCAATTTCATTATCATGCGTACTGTTTCCCCACGAACGTGCCCAGCCGAAACCGACAAACGGAATCACATTCCACACACGTTTCTCATTGAATCCGAGGAAACCGTTCGACCAGTTCCACATAAAGTCCGCATGGAGATTGGAAACATTAAACTCTTCCTTATAATAACCGCGATGCGCCCCTTTGGCATACATCCCGCTTGCATCCGTCAGCCCCTTGGCTTTCAGACCCGAATATTGTAGGCGGACTCCGTAAGAAGGAGTTATCCACTTGCCCAACGCAACATCCAGTGCAGGAGCAATACGGTTGCCCACCGATGTCTTGTTATCAAATTCGCCTTCATAGATATTGATTCCACCGCCTACACCGATATACCAGTTACTCCAGAAACTATTCGTTTCATACGGGCCACGGAGAATACTTCCATCCGTGTCACGATTTTCCTTTTGCTGTGCCATGGCACAGACTGATGATAATACCAATGCAACTGTAATAATTTTCTTTTTCATGTTTCAATTTTTATGTTCAACATTTAGTTTAACCTGTTTCTTTACTCTAATTTCATTTTACTTCCGGGACGGAATTTCACTTGTCGCTTTGACGGAATTACCATGGAGCCGCCTGTGGCAGGATTATGCCCGTTACGTGCTTTCCGCTCTTGGATGACAAAACTGCCAAAACCGACTAAAGTGACACTCTCCCCTTTATGCATTGTTTCCGCAATGGTTTCCATGATTGCATCTACAGCATTCGTAGCTTCGTTAAAGCTCAACTGACCTTTAAGGGCTACTTCTTTGATTAGTTCTGATTTGTTCATAGGTTTGTATTTAAAAATGAATTATATATGTTTATTCGTCACGGACGCAGCGGACTTGTGCAGCGGAAGCACGCAGTTCCGATAAACCATCCACTCCTCCGAAGGAACAATAAAAAATATCATGCGTTGCGATAGTAAAGGACATTACAGTATTCATGCCATCGCCAAAAATCGAAGTCATTGTTCCACTAAGATGAGCTGTATAACCAGGCTGAACCTCGTAAACATCCGCCAAACGAATACCCGCAGAAATAAAATAGACCTTTCGCGCACTATTTTCTCCTCCACAATAAAAATAGGCTCCATATTCAGTAAATGACGGAGTATAAAAACTCTTTGCCTTCATCTCTCCTACATGTCCAATAATATTTGGTGTAAAATCATCATCCGTCAGACTATACATTATTATAGGCTCTTTTAGAAATGCTCCATATACATCTGGCGGCGATATCTTATAACCTGCAGGACATGGGTCATAAATAGTCTTCATTGTCTCTATATCAACCATTTTATATCTCGAATAAGGATTATTTCCCCATAGATATTGATTACCAAACATCTCCTTATAATATAGCCAATCGCTGCTAGCTCTAATAAACACATTAGGGTGTTTTATTGCATATTCAATTGTCCCTGTACTTTCATTTGACATTTCCTCTTTCAATTCCTGCTTCGTTCCACGGACGTTATACATTGGAGCATTTTTGGGTTCGAGATTGTCTAGAGATGTATATGTATAAAATGAAGCCATACCAATAAAAGGGTCTTTACGTCCCCACTGATATCCTAAGCCACAAGTCGTCAGTTTATCGGGAATATTAGTTGTCGCTCCCAAATCCCTGTCCATAATTTTATAATTCTTCCCGCTATACTTTTCTCCATTGGTCGGTAACCCCAATTCAATAATATCAGGTTTCTCCGTACACCAGATATGCCAACTCCAAAGCACATTTGCATCTTCCGCATTCGGGTCTGATTTGTCATAAACTGCAATAATCCCATTTCCTGCACCGTTACTCAAAAATTCAACCCGATTAGTAGTGGTATTAAATGACACTTGCGAAATAAGATTTTCTTGGTCCTGCCAAATAAGTTTTGCAGATTTAGGAGTTATACCTACATTTTTAGAAACAGATATATCTTCCCCCATTCCATTTTTAAAATGATATCTTTCTATCTCCTCTGTAAAGACGCCACTCCTCCCGTCTGGATTTCCTCTCGTTTCCGCCACTATACCATCCACCCCATTTCCTATCACCGTAGCGTCAAACGAATAAACGCCATAAGTCACCGGAGTGATAAAGCAGTTTGCCGGACCGTCTTCATCTACAGGAAACGCTTCTGTTTCAGGTATGATACTGAAAGGGATATACTTCACTATGTTGCCTATTGTTATTTCCAGGAATCCTTCCCTCGGCATAAGAGTAGCTCCGTAGACCACAGTAGCATATATCCAATATTTATTATCCAACGGTAATTCACATTCGTTTCCGGTACTATTTATCGCACCAGGTACAGAAGGTATACCGTCCATGACAATTCCATTATCTATTGGAATCAGATGTTCATTATCCGTGCTATAAAATGTTTGAATGAAAAAACGGGACACTAGCTCTTTATCCTTTCCCAATAAACGTACTTTACGGGTTGTCACATTATCCAAATTGACATTTCCTGCATCATCTGCCTGCAACTCTATCTTCAACATTATCACCGGGTCCATTATTGTACCATGCAATAACTTTATTTCTTTCCTATCCATATTAACCAGGTATTGCCCGTTTGAGTTGAACTTTTGCGCCCATTTTTCAGAAACAGTTATTGTATATTCAATATTACTTCCCGGATTTTGTATTGCTTCCTGTGCGGAAGTATATCCTTTACTTTTCAACTTCGTAATATTGAAACGATAAGCGTGGTTTCGCACTATATCCAGATACTTTCCTGTCTCTTTATCCCAAAAGTCCAGACGATAATACTCCTTATTCGAGCCATCCGGATTCTGAACAGTAAGAAGCAACATGGAACGGTCTTGGGAAAACTTTTTTTCATCCACCACATTTCCTAAAGCATAAACAGAATGTTTGTACTCTAAAGGGTAATAGGTAGTCACCAATCCAATCGACTCGTCGACAGGTGTTGTTGCAGAAAGTAAATCATACTTTCCGGAAGTAGCGGCGCCATTGATAGCTCCTTGATAAATGCCACGATATTCGCTGTCTAATACAAAATCCGAATAATTCAAATTTTTCCATTCCCAATAGACCTGTTTACCGGTAAACAAATCCGCTGCTGCATCAACCGTTATTTTTGCAAGACAGCGAGTTAATAGACACACGTTAGAGGTAGCATTTTCATTCCATTCCATCCAACCGTACATAGGAATTGACTGTCCTTCATCTTTCAAATTAGAGATACCTTTAATCAAGCCTTGACTCGCATAATTTCTTAACTGTTCCTCACTAACCGTTTCATCTACAAGGAAATTACCTGTTCCCGATACAGAAGAACGATTGGTCAGGTTACAAACTACATAGATTCGTTCTTTGTCAGCGGGAATGTATTCTTTCAATGTCACGGTCGGCAACGCTGTTCCATTTCCAAACAAAAAAGATGAATCAGTCGTACCCTCCTGATAATATACAGGAGATGAGGTGTGAGAATCATTGTATACGAACACTTGTATACCGCTAATCTTACATTCCGACTCATTTGCCACACTACGTACCTGAACCAGTTCCGCATCAGGGATAGATAATCTGATAATAATCTTTTGAGATGGATTAATTATACCCATTTCATTATCATCGCTACAACCAACTAACAAAGGAATATTAATTGTACAGAGAATTAATAGACATTCTCTGAATAAGTAATATAAGCGTTGCTGTATTTTTGTTTTCATTTCATTTATACTTTTTTGATTTCTAATGAATTATTCCTTTACACAACGTATAGAGCCGGGGCGTGCAAAAGCATTATACCTTAAAGTATACGAGCCCGGATAATACGTGTGCATAACTCCAAACTCTCCCCATTCAAACGTTGAATTAGGTTTTCCAAAATCTGATGAAGTCCAATAGGCTATAGATGTACCATATGCGTAGTACGCAGAGTGGACAGCTGGCATATTAATCAATTTCGTATTATCACCTTCTTCACCAGCATAGTAAATTCCACCATGTTCATATTGACTATAGCTCTTCATTTTTAATATTAAAGCATCAACCGGTGGTACTTTATAACCTATAGGGCAAGGGTCATAAATTGTTTTAACTGTTAGACTTGGAAAATACTCTACTTGTCCTTCTGGATTTCCCCATAAATACTTCATTTCTGAAGTTTCACACCATTTACCTCCGGATAGATTCATTCTGTGGATAAATACATCTGGTTTACCTATAGCTTGAGCAATAGTTAATGGTTCTTCATAAGAAAATAGATGTGGCAGACTATCACTTCTTACATTACGTAAAAAAACTGCTACTTCCTCATCATAATCCAATGAAGTAGTAAACGGGTCCTTACGTCCAAATTGATACTGTAATCCTTGAGTCGTTACCAAGCCTAATGTGGAAGTAGTTGCTCCTACATTACGGTCCATTATTGTATATTCATGACCTGTCCTTGGTGCAGTATATTCTATTATTTGTGGCACAGGCGTACACCAAAGGTGCCAACTCCACAACACTTTCGCATCCTCCGCATTAGGATTAGCCTTATCATAGACAGCTATCAATGCATTTCCCCGGCTTCGTCCCATTTTCACCTGAACCCTGCCATTGACTAAAGCAACCTGTTCCACTAGTTCATCCGTATCCTGCCAAAGCAATTTGGCCGATAAAGGATGTATGTTGGCACCACCGGCTTTTGTCAGTATATTGCCACTTGCGTCTTCAAACTTCCCTTCGTCAATAATACCGTCCGCTCCGTTTCCCATTATGGTAGCTGTGAAAGAATAAGAAGCCGCACCTCTATCTGCTATATAACTGTTGGAAGTCCCTTCCGTGTCCAATGGAATAAAAGTATCCAATGAACCGATAGGAATATATACCACATGTACATTATCGGAAGAGATTTCGATAAAACCACCTTCAAAGTTGGCGGGAACACTGCCGGTGGTACAATAGAAATTCATTACTTGCGCGGCAGTAAGGTCATAAATGCCACTGTTATCCGCCAGTTTATCCGTTTCCGCTATTCCATTGCAATATAGCTGTAAATCTGTTGTTGATATTAAATCCGTCTTATTAGGTTGCAAAGCCCTGATTCGTAAGCGTCCCGGAGTATGACAGTCCACTTTCACCAGTTTCACCGGGTCGGCAATATCTTTAATAAGCGTTATTCCCTTACTTGCACTCCTGTCTATATCAAAGTAAGTGCCTACAATATCCCCTGTGACTCCTACATCCTCCCAATCGAGCATATCCGTGAATACTTTCACTTCATTGATACTTAGCACTTGTACGTCCACCGAATAAATATGGTTACGTTTTATCCGATAAGAATTTTCCGCTTTTACAGGTATCGTGCGCTCTATCACCCGACTGGTAGCTCCGTCCGTCACCGGAATAACTACTTTCAATGACGTCACGTTGGTATCTATGTCGTAATCGGACTCCTGTTCCAGATAATTTTCATAGACGTAATGAGAATAAAAAGTGACTGCCTCACCGTCAAGTTCACCTTGCTCTTGTAATGCTATATCTGTCAGACTTACTTCCGGATAATCCAAATAATGTAATAGATACTCCTCCAGTCCATTTTCTTTATTATTGGTAATAGCTTCATTGGCATGAGAAGGAAACGGAGCATATTTACGAATCCTATCCGCGACGTGAAGCACCTGTACTTTCACATCTCCTATAGTCAATTCCTGCGGAACAGTAGAAGAAGTTTTACGAATGGTTGTCCGCAGTTTGGCCACCCCCCGCAACAAATGTGCGGAAGCTCTGAAGTTCCTGTATCCGCGCTCCACAATCACTCCCGTGCCCGACATGTAGAAAGGGGGAACGGGTTGTCCGATTATTCCGTGAGGCTCATCCGCATTGGCACGTACACGCAAGGTGTAACCATCCTTCAATGTCCCTATATCAAACAGTGTAGAAACCACGTAGACACTATCACCATCATGAGTCAACTTCAATGTTCCGTCCCCTGTGGAACGGGGTCGGTACTCTATCGGATTCCCGCCGCCGTCCATAACATCCATGTAAAGCTGCTCAATCCTGTTCTCACCGGCCGTTCCATTCTCAATGCTTCGGGCAACCGGCTGTTTATCCCCGGGTATCACCAAACGGAGTTCCATCAGTTCCTTGCCGTCGGGTATCATGTTGTCCACATTGCCAAGGGCATAATTCTCTATATCTTCTACACATGAAGATAATAAGTATGCTATAAAGAAAAATGCAAATAATTTATTTATCATAGTAACCTCCATTTTATTCTTTCACACATCGTACAGAACCGCCATAAGCATCCCACGCAACACTTATAGAAAAGGAATAACCTGTAGAATCTATTAATGTATAACGCATTATACTAGGCTGTCTATATAAAGACGGAATATTCCCCGCCCAATATAATGCATTATCCAAGAAAGAATTATTTGGCATATTCCCTGTTAATAGTTCACGATAACCTGCTGCAGGATAATAAATACCCTTGAGAGAAAATCCTTTATAACGCACCAAAGGCGTAACATTTTTTTTAGCCTGTTCCCATGGAGATTCATACTCCCCATCTTTACCAACAGGCACCCTCCAACCATCCGGGCAGGGGTCAAAAATCGTTTTCTTTCCTACTTTGCTATTCCATAAGCTCAAATCATTTCTTCTATATGTTCCCTTTGCATTCGTATACCAGCTTTCTTCACTCGTATAAAAACTCATAGAGTTATGTACTGAATTAGGTATATTATTAAAGACTTCCACTGGAACTTTTGAGAAAGTTATAATTTCACCAGCAAGATTGTACAAGTCTTCATCAGATTCCGTTTTCTCCCAACCCTTTGTAGGCGGAAACAAGTCTTTCCGTCCCCACTGGTACAAAAAGCCTTTGGACTTAATCCCCCCCTCTTCATTATATTTATTGTATGTCGCTCCTAAATTCCTATCCATCCAGACAAACCCATTAAGTTCCTGTTGTCCCTCTTTCAGGTTCGGGTTATAGTCCGTACACCAAATATGCCAACTCCAATAAATTTCTCCATTCACTTTCATTGCAACTACTGCATTTCCCGCCTTATTCCCTGTCTCTACAACGATATAAGCCTTGTCACGCTTTTCCGCGTTCATCACTTTCACACTACGCTCCGTCATTACTCCTATTCCGTCCTGCCAAAGCACTTCGGCCGTAACTTCACCTTCGGGAATAGGCGTACGTTCAAATTCATCCATTTGTGCCCATGCCTTGTACACCCCGTCTGTAGGTATATGTACTCTTCCGCCGGGCGGTACAACATAACAGTTCGTTATTTGTATATCCTTCACTTCTTCCACCTGGGGTTCTAACGCTATCCACGGACACACCGTCAAGTCTATATCCAAAGAGACTGTTTTTTGCATGAACCGGCACAGTAATTGATAGACATGATTACGCTCCAGCTTTTCCAAAGGCGCTCCACCTGAATTATTCGCGTCTCCACCTAACTCTATCATATCGTATTCGTCGATACCTATTTGCAATTTACTGTCTTTGCATTCCATTTCCGGAATATAAAAAGAGTAAGCCAATACGCCTTTGTCTTTCGGGGAAGTTTCTTCAGGAATTTCTCCGACTGTCTTTCTCAACAGCATATTGATTACGGAAGATGCATAATTACCAGTCTTCTCGGGAGAAATGAACCCGGTTTTGGAAACTCCCGTCACAACCAACATCGCAGGTATCTGAACTTCCTCCCAGTTTCCCGCTTCTTTACGCATATAGACATCCACACGTGCCACCGCACGGTCTACACGCATGTTGACTGTCTGTGTCGTCCCTTCCGCCGCATCCACTCCTGCCAGTTCTCCATACATGGGCAGGCAGTAATCTTTAGTATATTCCACTACATTTACATTGGTCTTAGTTGTCAAGTAATCCGCCATTTGATACTGCACGTCCACCAGGTCGTCGGGATGGTCTACGGACTCCAATATAGCACGGGTATTCGTATCAACAGGTTCGTTTACAATGGCATATAATGTTTTCCCGGTAGCGGCTTTCACCGTAAAAACCGGAGTAGTATAAGTACCGTCGGTAGCGGTTAGCCCTTGCCAGTAATACATCTTATCCAGTGACGTGCCGTCAAAGACATAGATGCGAAGGCGGCTGATGCGGGTTTCGTTCGCGTTCAGCACTTCCGGGTCATTCGCGGCACGCGTACTGATATTCATGCTCATCCGTACTTCCCCGGGATTTACCGGTTCAATTGCCTGTTCGCTTTCCGTACAGGAAAACAAGACCAACAGCAACCATGCCCACCATATATAACCTTTATATCTCATATTCATCAATCTTTGTTTATTTATCAGAGGTCTTCACCTTTCAACCAGATAGTCCAGCCGTTAATCACAATCTTCGTGGAAAGGAAATTCAATAATTCCGGGTTATAGAAAAAGACTATCGCATACTCGCTCTGACGGTCGAGGTATTCCTGCGCCGGGATATTGTGCCCTTCCATTTTAGTAAGTAGCAGGTAAGGTATCAGGTCAATCCTCATCAGTTCCTTGCCGTCCGACTTGCGCGTAAGCGTCAGATACACCTTTTTATGTTCGAGCAGGCGCATGGTGTTCATTTCCACCACAATGCCCACATCCTCCACTTTTTCCAGATAATACGGCCGGTAACTAATCATGTCGTCATCCAGCAGGTCATTGTTCCAGTCGTAATATCCGTTGTCCGCACGGATTTCGAACAGGCAGTCATTGATATCCAGTTCTTCCCCCGGTCCGGACTTTTGCAGGATGAAGCGGAACTTATTGGTATCCTTTATCAGGGAGACCGTTTCCGTCTGTTCCTGTCTGCCGGTAAAGCTGACGGCCTGTACCCCGCCATACCAAAGCGGGTTCAGGGCTTTATTGTGCACCAGTGACTCTTCCCGTTTCATTCTTACCGTCAATTCTTCCAGTGTCGTTTTTCCGGCAACCGGTTCCGGCATTTCAAAGTCATCGCTCATTCCCGCCCAGGCGGCTATCCGGTATTCACCGGCCGGAAGCGGCAACGGCATACGGTAGCTGCCGCCCAGAGTTTCCCCCTGCTCGCTCTTCTTTATGACAAACGTGCCATCCTTGTCGAATACAAACACGTCGACACGATTCACTTGCGATGCAAAAGCGTCGGAAAACTCCATGTTATAGTCATACCGGAAACGGACATACAGCCGGCATTCCGGCAGGGTCTCATCAATGGATGTGCAGGAAAAGAGTACAAGCAATAACAACAGGCAACTTCCATAACCCATCCGCCGGACGGCACCCTCTGTTTTCATTATCTTTCTCATAATCTATGGTTCTATTTATTTTTTCTAATTTCTATATATAGTGTGGAAAAGCGGCTTCGCGCGCTTTTCTCGGAATAATCTGCTTTGGTGGACAAGCCGCAAAACTTGTCTGTATGGCAAGACCTGGTTTTTTATCTGTTTCTTTTAAAATCAAGGTCTTGATTCACGGAAATAAGCCTCCGCCGGCTGGATAAAAACGAAAAGAAAGAAAAAAGAAGGCGCCACAAGACAAGCCTGCGCCGTATCATAACGCCTTCTTATAATTTTAATTGTTATTTTAGCCCGATATATCAGTCATTACAAATCCACTCCCTGGCTCCAGGTAGTCCATGGATTTACCGTAATTTCTACAGAGAGATATGCTTCCTTGTCATCATCGTCCTCACCCGGGTCTTTCTTGTCAGTAGAATTTGTGGTGTCAGGAATCCAAGGGGTACCCGGTTGCTTCACGCTGTTGATAGTCAGTGTGTACCAGTTGTTGCGTACGACACCGTATTTGCCAAGCGCCATCGTTGCGGTGATAGCGTCGTCATGACGGATGAGGATGTTATAGTAGCATACGCCTTTCTGGAAGTATTCCACACCTACGGTTTCACCGGCTGCCGCATCGGGTTTGGAGTATTCGCCACCGCTCTTAAGGTCGTCCAGTTCAGTGATAGTAATAGAGGCGAAATCACCACCGACAGGCTTGCCTTGTGCAGCAGCGGCTTTGGCTATACGTGCATAGAACTGGTCACAAAGAGTGATTACCTGTGTTTGTGCCGCATCGGCTGCAGTACCAGCTGCCTTTGCATCGTTATATACTGCCTGCAAATCAGCCAATGTCTTGTAAGTGGTACCCAAAAGGCGGAACCAGCTTTCGCCCACAGTAAATGAGCCAGGAGTGTAAACCGCACTTGCTACGGCAGACGTAGTCTGTGCCTGGGTTTGCGCGTCGGCAGCCATTGTGTTCTCAAGACAGTATTTGCTGTCTGCCATGGCCGAGAAGTCGGCAGGCAAAGTACCGTCGTCAGCTACTTTCAGGTAGTTGAACTGCGACACATCGAATCCTGCAAGTTCGTAGTTCGGGTCTATTCTGTAATCCGCACCTGTAGAACCTCCGGCAGGCATTACGATTTCAGAATACGGGAACATGCTCTTGTTGGTGATATTCAATGCCCAGTCACCGAATGTACAGGTCACTCCGGCAGGAACCTTGACGCCGTCCGGATTTGTTCCTAAAGAAACTTTAGCAACGACACGGTCTACATAAATCATTGAACGGTCAGCTTCGGCTGCGGCTATCGCAGCATCAACGTCAGTGATAGTCGTTCCGTCAACCACCTTCACATTGGCTGTCACCAATGCCCCGTTGGCCGGGTTTGCATTGTCGCCGGCATTAATCATCATAAAGTTGTTCTTTGACGTTCCAATCACTTCGTCAAGTGTCTGCTCCACAGCACCGTTGATGGCAGACCAGGAAGCGGAAGCCACACAGGCCGTTTTGAACTTGTCGCTCGGATTGACTACTGCCAGCACTTTGGCGGTAGCGGAAGGTACTTTGAATGCCTTTCCGTCATATCCTGACTTATTAGCACCGCCTACATTCAGGATATAGTCGGTTGTAGCCAATGTCTTTGTTTCCAGACAAACGTCCGACGCGTCAAACAACGCGAGAAGCACTTCCTTTACGTTCTGTTCGTCCGCTGTCCCATCGTTTTCTCCCGGAGCACGTGTTACCGCACTTTTAGTCATTGCCACAGCCCCCGTACTTTTAGGCATTGCCACAGACACGGACATATAAGCCTCCCTGCCGTCTACCGGCAACTGGTTTTGTCCGCCGGTTGCCATCTCTTCATCATTACTACATGCTGCCATCGCCAGTCCGACAAACAGCGTTAAAAAAGATTTGTCCAATTTCATTGTTTTAAAATTTAATGAATACTAAAATGTTAATTACTAAGTTTATGTTTCAGATTGTATTATCCAGATTGTATTATTCAGCCTTTATCTCTTCCAGACGTTTCAGGTACACCCGCATAGCGTCGTAATCTCCCGTTTCCCAAGCCACGATGGCGGCGTTGTTGTTAGCTATCCGGTCACCCGGAAAGCGGGCGGCAATCATCCGGATAATCCTGTTGTATTCGTCAGAGCCCTCACCGTAGCTGGCTGCTACCTGGTACATTTCGTTATGGTTCATTTTGTCGGGGCGCGTCTTGATTATTTCCCGTCCCTGCTCCACGGAGAACGGAACCACCGTATAGCTGACTGTATATTCCACCAGGCGCAGCTTCGGATATACCTCCTGCAGCAGGGCGTTATAGATTTTTCCGCCGTCGATAGCCTTTATCTTCGCGTCGCGCGCGTCCGGTTCGGGAGTCTGCCCGATAATGTCGAGCACTTTCTGCATATAGGAAGGACGGTATTCGCGCAGCCATGCAGCCAGCCCTTCCCAGTTCTCCGGCACCGAACGGCAGTCTATCATGCTGTCGTCCAGCTGATAGGCATGTTTCAGGTTTTGTTCCAACGCTTTCGCGCGTTGTTCGGAAAGGCGCGCGTTGGCGGCATAACTGCCTTCCGGTGACGAGTAGCCCACTATCTCAATCCGGGCAATGCGATAATTATTGTCTTCACGGATGGAATCAATGGACGAATAGATTTTAGCCAGCTCGACAGGGTTGTTCATATAATCGGCAAGCAATGCCGACTGGTTCACCTTAAAATTAAGATATGCGCTGCGGGTGAAGGAACGGCGTTTCTCCTCTGCCTGTGCCACCATTATTTGCAGATTCGGGCGTTCCACCTCTTCTTTGAATAGAGGAAGTTCGGCAACGGGCGCATTACCCAGCGCTTCCCCGCAACCTGCGCATCCCTGCAGTTCACGGAATATCTCGACACGTGCCCCGGACATCCACTCCTGTGCCGGGACTGTTTCGTTATATTCCAGCAGCATATCCCGTTTCCTGTTAAAACGAATCATTTCCTGTCCCTCTCCCGCAACCGGTGCTTTGCCATACTCCTTGCCGTACAGACGTTCTTTCCGCTTGTTCATGCGATAACGGTTTCTGCCTGCAATGCAGACTGAAGGCAGGGCGAGCGTATCGCTTTCCGACCGGCTGATTATCAAGGGAGTGATTACCATCTGCCGGCGCGAGGGAAGACGCAGCGTGCTGCAATCCATACTGAATGACACTTCCACTTTGTCGTCGCTTATTTTCCGGGCAACGGTCTGTCCGATATTTATCTCCTGGGCATGGGCGGAAAATGCGCCCAGCACTCCCAAGGCCACGTATATACAGATTCTTTTCATCATTTGCCTATTTTATAATGTATATGATACTCACGGCAGCCTTTGTCGGGCCGAAGTAGTTTTTCTTCTCACTTTTCTGAACGGTGCCGCATGTGGCACAGGGATATTTGGAGTGGTCCAGCTGCGCATAACCGACTCCAAGCACAGCCTCCAGACTCCAGCGGTTGCCGAGCAGCCACTGGTAGCCGTAGGATATTCCGCCGCCCCACAAATGTCCCTGATAGCGGTGGTGCTCCATGTTATCACTCAAGAATGACATTCCGCCCACATTGTATTTGGCGTAATGTCCGTGCAGACCCAGAAAATGGCCGTTGAATTTCTCACATAGCCAGTAGCGAAGTTCCGGCTGCACGCCCCAGTGGCGCAGGCGCGTTTCATCATCAAACTTCCAGGGGTTATAATTTCCGGATAAGTCGAGAGACCATTTCTTGCCCAGGCCTATTTCCAGCCCCAGGTTCATTGTAGTAGTAGCGTCATAAAGCAAATTGGTCTTTACCGCAACCTTTTGGGCATAAGAGTTGGCCGTATTGCAAAGGAGTACTCCCAAGACACCGATTAAACATAGATATTTCTTCATGTCATCTTATTATTTATTGTTGCTTTTCTTGCATCTCTATTCCGTAATAGAGATTTCAAAAAGAATACAGACAATAAAAACCTAATTATCAATGATTTGCATTACATAAAACAACCATACAACGTTTCAGTATCATGAAATAATGAATCATGGCAGACAAAACGGAAAATAATATTCTGATATATAATTCATTAAAAACATGGATACTGAAACAATTGTGAAACAAACGGATAACTAACAGGCCAAACAATAAAAACAGTTATTGCCATGGAATCAAAACTTATGAAAAGCGAACTGCTGTACATCGAAGAACACCTGTCATGCCAAAACTACATGACAACGATTGAAACCGGATTCAAGTATCTGGAGTTCGACAAAAACACTGAATTTGAAGAAGACAATACAAGCAAGAATTATCTTCTGTTCTTCCTGAAGGGCGGTTTCACCATTACTTGCAACCAGTTCCACAACAGGCCGTTCCATGCCGGAGAGATGGTACTCATCCCCCGTTCTTCCCGGCTGAAGGGAACCGGAGAAACCGGTTCAAGCCTGCTCTCCATGTTTTTCGACATGCCCGAAAACAGTTGTGACAAGCTCATATTGCAGTCTTTATCAGGTATATGCGACCACATTGAATATGACTTCGCACCCACTGGGATACACTACCCGCTGACACCGTTCCTCGAAGTGCTGACCCACTGCATCAGGAACGGGATGAACTGTGCCCACCTGCACACCCTGATGCAGCGGGAGTTCTTCTTTCTCCTGCGCGGATTTTATGAAAAGCGGGAGATTGCAGCCCTGCTTCACCCCATCATCGGGAAAGAAATGGACTTCAAGGATTTTGTCATGCGCAACCATACCAGAGTGGATAATATAGAACAGCTCATCTCACTGTCGAACCTGGGAAGAAGCCGCTTCTTTTCCAAATTCAACGAGGTGTTCGGGATGACTGCCAAACAATGGATGCTGAAACAAAAGAACCGGAGGATACTCGAAAAAATGACCGAACCGAGAGTATGTATAAAAGACGCCGTTGAAGAATTGGGATTTGACTCGCAGAGCAACTTCAACCGTCACTGCAAACTGTATTTCGGATGCACCGCCAAACAGTTGGTGGAACGCTGCCAGAGCGGAAACTACCCGGTTTATGAGGATAACCACACTACGTGTACAAAATGAATAAAAATATGTACTTTATGATAATTCCTATTATAAATAAATAAGCTTACTTTGCAGCGTGAAACAGTTCAAAACAACAAGGAGATTTTAATATAATCTCTATTACGGAATAGATTACAATGCTGCAAAGATAAACAAAAATACAATATCTGCTAATTTTCAACGGATTATATTACAAATTATCATCTCACCTGGACAAGTTTGTGACTATGCTGTTCACCTGGTTGAGCATGGACACATCGAAATCTTTCAAATAGACACGTGTCATTTCTTCCGAAGTGTGCCCCAGTCCGGCACTAATCACAGAAATCGGGGCTCCATAGTCACGGGCGAGGGTAGCCCAGGTATGGCGGGCGGTATACGTCGTCAACGGAACTTTTATATCAGCCGCAACAGCGATTTTCTTCAGATGGCGGTTGATACGCCCTAACGCCAGGCGGTATTGTTTGTATCCCGAAGCGTATTCACCGCTGATTATCGGAAAGAGGTACTCATTCTCCGTCTTGTATTTATCCATCAATCCCTGCATCTGCGAAGTCACCGCGATGCGAATCAGCTGTTTCGACTTATGACGGGAATAGGCCAGCACACCATTGCAAATATCGCTCTTCCTCAAAAGGACAATATCGACAAAAGCCATTCCCTGCGCATAAAAGCTGAACAGGTACAAATCGCGGGCAAACTCCAGTTCAGGTTCATTCTCCAAATTCAAGTCCGCCAGATTCTGCATATCCATCCGTGACAAAGCACGTTTCACCGTTTTCGCCGGGCGGGTCTGTGCCTTCGCAAACGGATATTCGCCACGAGGATGATAACCGTCCGCTACCGCCTGGTTGTACAGGGAACGCAAGTTACGCAGGTAATAACTTACCGTATTTCCGGAAGAGCCGTTACTATACAGGAAATCCTCGTATCTCCTGACGAACGCCGAATCGACCTCCGACATCCGCACATCAGGGCGACCTATAAATCTTGCCAACGACGAGCGGGTGCTCTTGTAGGCCGCAGCCATTCCCACTTTCTTCAGTTCCTGCTTACGCTCAATCTGCGCATTGATATATCGCAATAAATAAAACTGTGGTTTTCCTGTACCAAAAGCATTTTGAGTCAGAATATCCTCCACTGTAAATTCTTCCCCTGCCCGCTCAAGCTGCCTGATCCGTGTATCAATCCGATTCCGCATCTTTCGTAACTCGCGGTTCATTTTCACGACCTCCGTAGCCGTAAAAGTAGAACCTAGGCCATTCATAATCTTCCCTTCCGACTCGTCAAACACCTCTTCTTTCATCCGGTAGCCTGTATACAGTAATTTTTTTCTCCGATTGTGTATCACCTGAAATACTAAAGGGTAACTGCCATTATTCAATATCCTGCTCTTGTTCAGCATAAGTTTCACTGATGTTATCATATCTTGCTTTTTTTGTTTGAGACGTAAAAGTACGAAGTTCACCTTACTTATCAGAACTATTTTTCCGCCTGTTACGCAAGAAACAAGAAATGGAATAAAAAGTTTTTCCACTTTAAGAATAGTTATCTGATAAATATAGTTAAAACACACGTCCTAGCAATTAGTATATTTTTATTACATATTTCCAATATACATACGCATAAATTAGATATGTATACCATTTATGATATTTCATTACATAATATAAAGATTACCGCTATTCTTCCTTTTGAAAAATCAGAATATTAGGCATAGCTTTGCACTATGGATTTTAGGGAGCTGTCCGTTCCTTTAAAAGGAAGAGGTCATTCCTCGGTGTGCAACGGGTCGTTCCTTTTAAAGGAACGGCCCGTTGGTTTTAAAGGAAAAACCGGCATTTGTAACCATTTGAATTTCAACTTCTTACCGAATCAGAATTCCGTCCCCGTAACCCATGGGATTTTTTCCAACAAACACGGCGGAATCTGCTGCACGAAGCGGCAATCAGTATACAACAAATTTCAACAATTCAAAATTCAAATCCCATGGTTACAGTCACGTTTGCCATTAAGCCATATCTGGCGAGGTATATGTATGTCCGGTACGGACAAAGTTTAGAGCTTCAATCGCACAGCAATCCACCTTCAAGGCTCCCCATTCCAATCCACCTCTCCCACCTCACTCCCATTTATCACTTCTTGCATCAATTATCCGTTCCTCATCCGCAAGGCGTCTCTTGGAAAGAGACAGGAAATATCACTTTTGTTCTTCCTAGCCCAAGGCAGGGCAAGAACCCGGAAATCTACAATTACTTCGGGCAAGACAGTATTTTTATTATCGAAAAGGAAATTGAGGTGGAAATGAAAGCAGAGCTTTATTCATTCCTGTTGGAGAATAAGTTCAAAAATGGGGTGATGTATATAAAGTCAATGCATGAGTTTGTGGTAAAGTATGATATGGCAGAGTCGGTGGAAGAGGAAAGTTTGATGAGAGGGTTTCAGAGGTGGAGAAAGAAAATGAAAAAAGAATAATCAATTCTATTAATAAACAATACTTTTTTCATAGTTATTAAAAATAATAAGAGAATTAATTGTATTTTTGCTCAATCTAAATTAAGTGTAAGATTATGTCTCAAATACCTTTTACTGTTTCTGCAAGAACTGCTAAGCTCATTGGACAAGAAAACTTCTCCAATGCAGAAGGAGCCATTATTGAGTTAGTAAAAAACACATATGATGCAGACTCCCAGTATTGTTTCATACTTTTTGAGAATATAGGCACCCTAAATGCTACAATTTACATTATTGATTTCGGATGTGGTATGAATGATACAACAATACAAAATTGTTGGATGACAATAGGAACTGATGATAAATTATTTAATATAAAATCAGATAATGGCAGAATAAAAACTGGAGCTAAAGGTATTGGACGATTTGCATTAAATAGATTAGGGAATTACACTACCATGTATACTGTTCCTGAAAAAAGTGATATAGGATATAAATGGACTGTAGATTGGAGTTACTTTGATAAACCAGGTATTACAGTATCAGATATTTACGCATCGATAAACAATATTGATCCGAAAGATGTAAAAAGCAAAATTTATCACTTAATTGAAGAAAAAAAAATCATAAAAGAAATTCCACCATTCCAAAATGGGACTGTTTTAGAAATAACACAGTTAAATGATGTTTGGGATATAGAAGCAATTAAAAGCTTATCTGCAAACCTAGAAATTTTAGTTCCTCCTTTTAATACAGAAGAGTTTTCAATATTTTTATATTCTCCTTTTACGGATTTAAAAGGTAAAATAAATAAAAGCGAAAGCGATGATTATGATTATAAAATCTCTTCATCTTATAAAGCTGACAAAGACCAAACTCTAATTATCAATATAACTCGAAATGAATTAGTTACTTCTGCTCTTGAACAAGAATATAAAGAATTATTCAAGTATGAAACAATGCAGAAATACCCTTATACACTCGAAGATTTTAAACATAAAACTATTACTATAGAAACCCAATTAAACAAATTAAAGGGATTTAGCAATATAGATCATAGTTTATTGGATAAAATAGGCAAATTTCATTTTGACTTTTATTTTATAAAAAATACAATTTCGGATAATATAGGAGAAGATAATTTACAAAAATACCCATATAAAACCTTTCAAAGTTCAGTAAGAAAAAACTGGTTAAAGAAAAATGGGGGCATTAAGATATTTAGAGATAACTTTCGTGTTCGCCCATATGGAGAAAATGGACAAGATTGGCTCAAATTAGGTGAAAGGCAAGCACAAAGCCCTGGTGGTGCCGGACAAAAACTAGGTGGATATAGAATACGTCCTAACCAAATCGCAGGAGCCGTACAAATTTCACGAATTGATAATCCATATTTTCAAGACAAGTCAAGTCGTGAAGGATTACAAGAAAACGATGTTTTTAGTCTGTTTTCTAATATCATTATAGAAATAATCTCTTTCTTTGAGAAAGATAGGAATACAATAATGTATTATCTATCACAATTATACGAACTAAAAAATCCGAAAGGAGTAGCCCGAAAAAAAGCTGATGCTCTTATAAAAAATGATTCCGAAAGTTCCGACTCTCCTCAAGAAGATATTGATTCTTTAAAAGAAGGATATAAAGTAGCAACAGAAGAGCTAGAAGAAAAAGACAATGAACTAAGAATGCTTAGAAACTTAGCTAGTACAGGATTGATAATTTCTTCTTTTGCGCATGAACTTAAAAGTTTGGCAGGCATTCTATCTTCAAGAACAAACGATTTGTCTACCGTATTACATCAGTATTTAACAGAAGAACAAATGAAGGGAATTATTAAATTTGAAAACCCTTTTTATTTACTAGAAATAATTCAGAAAGAAGATAGAAACATCAAACATTGGTTAGATTTTGCATTAAACTCATTAAGAAAAGACAAAAGAAAAAGAAAAAAAATTATTTTAGATTTTTCTCGGTTTGACTTAACCGATTGAGAAATAAACTTTTAGCGA
>OGHO01000328.1_pt1 | contig 68581 bp, 46 predicted proteins | sample 1571421 | NCBI WGS metagenome assembly OGHO01 (sample SAMEA2581937, study PRJEB24529) | metagenome | biome: Human gut stool | place: China | collected 2011
CTTTACACCCCATTGTCCGGTAAGAGATAGTATATCATCCTGAATGTCTTTATTTGCAATATTCTTGATTATTGAGGACAGATCATTAATTATAGATTTCCCTTTTTCTGTTTGACTTAAATTTATTTTTTCATTCGGGTCTTTCTTTAAGTGAAAAAGTTCGTTTTTGGAAGGAATATATTTCCAATCATTTTTTCGGATAGCAATGTCGCCTCCATTGTTTTGCGTGATGATATAATCGCGATAAACGGGGGCTGAAGGAGAACGGAATAATTCGGAGGCATCTTTACTGTCATTCAAACTATTCCGATAAGGCTTAGCTTGTGTGATACTGGCCACGGTCGCCAACATATCTATGTATGAGAAGCGTTGAGTTTGCACGAACGGCTTTTTCACTAATGAAGGGTATGAGACAATGAACGGTACTTTTGTTCCTCCTTCGTAAAGAGAATACTTTGCTCCGCGTAAATCGGCGCATGGGCGGTGAGAACCTATGTTTTCTTCTGCTCCATCATGATACCCTTCTTTAATCATTGGAGCATTATCACTGCTAATTATTAATAGAGTATTTTCAAAGATACCTTCCTTTTTTAATGTCTCAATTATGCGTCCTACATATTCGTCGAATTCTTCTATCATATCTCCATAAATACCTGCTTTACTTTGACCTGCAAATTTAGGATTTGGTACACGGGGTTCATGTGCGTTGTGGGTAGCATAATAAAGGAAAAATGGTTTCTGTTTGTTTTCTCGGATAAAAGAAACAGCTTGGTTGGACAAGACTTCTCCCATTTCCTGGTCATTCCATCTGGCTTTGTGTCCTCCGCTCATCCAACCGATACGGCTAATACCATTAATAATGGTACCATCATGTCCCTGATAATATTTTAAAGTTAATAAATCAGGATTTTCTTTTCCGGTAGGCTCGTTACCTATTTTTTTTCGATAGGAAACTTTTATCGGGTCATTAGGATCACCGTTTACAACTTGGTCATTTTCTAGAAAGATAGTAGGAACTCGATCGTTTGTTGCAGGAAAAATATATGAATAGTCAAAACCTACACTCCGCATTCCGGCAGTTATTTTTTTATTGAAATCAACAGTCTCATTTCTATTGCCTAATCCCAAATGCCATTTTCCTACAATTCCCGTTGTATAACCACTACTTTTTAGTTGTAATGGCAAATTGTTACTTTGAGGATCAATTGTTAGTGGAGCATCGGCCGGTAAAATACCTACTCGTTTACGAAATGCATACTCACCCGTCAGTAGAGCATAGCGAGAAGGTGAAGAAGTGGAAGCAGGAGCATAAGCGTTGGTAAAACGAATACCATTTGCCGCGAGTTCGTCGATATGGGGGGTAGCAATTGTTTTTGCTCCATAACAACTGAAATCGGCATAGCCGATATCATCTGCCAATATAAAGATTATATTGGGTAATTTGCTTGAAGGCTGTGCTTGTGTTGTACAAAATGAGATACAAGCTAAAGATGATAATAAAAACTTATTTTTCATACATATATTTATTAATATTCAAACAATAAATCGGAGAATTAAAAAAAAGAGAAGTGGATATTTTTTAGTCTAAATATCACAATGACAAGCTGATGTTGTGAAAGAAGCTCCCAAAATTCCTAGTAAAACTACGTCTATCGTCACCCCCTGCATACTCAATACACAAACAAATCTTTTATTATAACTTTTCATACTATTAGAAGATTAGTGATTTTAATATTACAAAGATAGACCATATAAAAAGTACAAAAAATAGAATTTTATTCTATAAAGATAGACAATCTTATTTTTTACCCTATATTTCCTCTATAAATAGCACGTATACTCCTACTGTCCTTTGTTTTAAAGTCACTATATTAATTTCCCCTTCGAGATTAGTTTTCCAAGTATCACTTTCCCAATAATGTTTTTCTCCTTCTGGTTCTTCTTCAAAACAAAAATATACCTACCATTGCTAATGTCTTTTTCGTTTTCATGATATAACTAATTATTATCTAAAGTTTAAAACCGTCTGATATATATATTTTATACTTTCTGATTTGCCCCGGAGCACCTTTCTCTGCACGGGGTAAATAACGGAAACCCGTAATTTTCAATTTCTCACCCAAATCTATAACAATTTGGTGGGGATAAGAAATTTTATCAACAGTTTTCCAATAGGTAGACTCTTGTAAATCAAAAACTTTATCCGCTGTATAATTACCTTTTTCCGTTTCTTCGCTATCAGCATATATCACTTTCCATGATTCACGGCTGACAGGTTTGCCATCTGACCCTAAAATATCAAGTTCTGCTATTGCAGCAGAAGAAGTTCCATCGAAGGAGGAAAGGGCTTCCAAGCAGAAATAGCGGCCAGTCGCAGGCGATTCGATTCTAATCTCTTGCCAACCATTACCAGGGACAAATTCTCCGGTTAGTACAGGTGTCTCAATACTTAAATCCAAAGTTTGCCCTTCTCTGCGGTGGATATCAATTTGTTCCTTACGAAGTACATCCAGAATTGGCTTTTTTAATCCACGGACAACCCTTTGTAGAGGACCTTTTAAATCCAAAACAATAATCTCATTTTTACCTTTCTTCAGCCAACATCCCGGCATATATAAAGTTTGCTGAGGCCCAATCTCCCAAAAACGCCCCATAGCATGTCCGTTTACCCATACCATACCTTTACCCCAAGTAGACATATCCAAGAAAGTATCTCCTATTTCATCCAGTTGGAAAGTAGCTTTGTAGCAAGCAGGTCCTTCTTGCTTTTCTATCCGATTATATTTCAGTTTTCGAATAAAAGAATAGTCAACGGGGAAGTTATATACAACCCAGTTTTTCAGCTCTACCTGTTCATCCTGTCGGATAAGTTCCACCTTTTCCGTAATCCCTTTACGATCATGAATGGATGTACCAAAATTTACACGCCCCATCGCCTCCACTAGAATATCCAATTGTGTACCTGCCTCCAACCTCGGCAAAGTTATCTTGTTTTCCCCACGCCGGCGATCCAAACGCCCCAACAATTTTCCATTGGCAAAGACCTGTGCCCAATCATGAACTTCTGTTATTTTTAGAAATCCTCTATCAATGGCATTTTGCAAAGTTGTCCTATAAAGGATACTCCCCCAACCCTGATCAAACTGTTCCATTGATCGGATGTCAACAGTCCTTTGTGAACTTGGAAGATTAGCAAACAAAGGAGCAACCTGTGTGAAATGTATTTGCGGAATATCTATTACCGGAAAATTCCGAGGAATATCCGGTAGTTTCTCACCTGTATCTAAATAATTGGCAAGTAAATCTCTTAACTGATAATACTTGTCTGTAGCCCATCCCGCTTCGCTAATAGGAGCATCGTAATCATAAGAGCTGCACATAGCAGAATAAGCCGGATTATTGGCACCACCCCAATGTCCGAATGTCGTCCCGCCATGTGTCATATAAAGACTGAAAGAAATTTGCCGGTCAAGCATATCTTTAATGCCTTGCACCATCGTTTTTGCAGAACGTGTCTCATGTTTACGTCCCCAATGATCGAACCAACCACTCCAAAACTCACTACACATCAAAGGAGTATCAGGACGAACTTCTTTTAGTTTCTTAAATTGATTGTCAATGTTTGCACCAGTACCAAAATTAAGCGTCCAAAGTAAGTCTTCCAGCCCATTCTTCATAAATGTCGAACTCCAGTCACACTGGAATAATTCTACATCTGTAAATCCGGACTCTTTTACCAAATCACGGATAGCAGATACATAAGGCTTATCCGTACCATAAGCGCCAAACTCATTTTCAACCTGTACCATAATAATGTTTCCACCACGACTAACCTGAAGATCTGCCAACTGTTTGCCGACTTGGTTCATAAATTTACCAACACGCTCCATGTAGTAAGTATCAAGCGTACGAAGTTTGATATCTTTCTTTTTCAAAAGCCACCAAGGCAAACCTCCCATTTCCCATTCTGCACAAACGTAAGGACCGGGACGAACAATGATATACATTCCATGTTTTTGGGCCAGACGGCAAAACTTTGCTATATTTTTATTTCCCGAGAAATCAAATTGATCCGGCTCTTGCTCATGTAGATTCCAGAAGATGTATAAACAAATGGTATTCATTCCCAAAGCCTTGCACATTTGTATACGGTGTTCCCAATACGGCTCTGGTATACGCGGATAATGCATCTCTGCAGCTTTAATAACTATCGGCTTTCCATTTAATAAAAATGAATTTTTGCCTATTGAAAAGATATCTGATTGTTTCTGCGCCTTTACATTCGTTATAGAAACAGATAACAACAACCACACACCTAAAAAATAACAGCCCCTCTTTATCATCTTTATTCTAAATAATTAGTTTATAAAAAATGGCAGATATTATGGTTTTCTTTACAAATATCTGCCATTATGTTCTTATTTATTTTACAAAAGGCATTTCCTAATTAGCTGTTTGATTCTCCTTTTTCTTCGGACATTCTTGTTTGGCACTATCCCGGTACTTCATATAATCTTTAGTATGAAGCCGTGGGCATCAAACCAAAAAAACGCTATAGGACCATACATCGTATTAGTAATGTAGTAAGGATGATGCCAATCCAGCCCAACAGAATAAATCTTTTTCACATATATTTTTTATTTATACTCCAACCATGCAGTAGCGTTAGTATCAGAATCTGTCGAGAAGCGTATCCATCTTGCCTGAAATGGAGCTTCCAATTCATAGGCCAACTTCTCCCCAGGTTTCACAGTCAAAGTAGTATAATTCACCCATTTTCCATTACCTGTTGGGTCTATTTCTATGGTAAAGGTTACATCTTTTTGAGAATTATGTGATAAGGTCAATTTTTTTTGATCATAAAAGCCAATCAGATATGGGTCGGACACCTCTCCTGCTTTTACTAAAGTGTTTTTCCACGGACCGCCTTTACCCACCGGTTTACCCATATTCCACAAGTCATCAATAGCACCTGCCCATACGGCAGCTTTACCATCTTCCGACACGATGATATGTTCATTATCTTTATCCTTTTTAGGGTCAATACCGGTCATCACTAACATTCCCCGGTAAGAGGCATAATCATTAATCCGGAAATTATGAGAAGCAATCGGACGAATCTTGGCATAACCATCCGCATTTTCAGCAGGTAGTTCATAGAAAGTACCATGACAATTAAATAAGTCACGTTCTGTAGCCACTTCGCGACAAATACGTACCACATCCTGTCCAATCAACTTAGTGTAATTTTCGTCTCCCAACGGTAAACGCCAACGTCTTTGTCTGTCGTCAACGATCAGAACCGATGATTCGTCAATAGTAACTACCTGATGAGGTATCGCAAATTTCTCACGAATAAAATCGGCAGTCTGAGTATCATCCTTACGCACCAATGCCAAACTATCGCTCATCTCATAATACCCGTTTTCTATTACCTTACCGTCTTCAATATTGGAAGCTAATACACCTAAAGCTCTTCTATTCTTGCCAAGGCCGTATAACAATCCTCCAAGAGTATTTTCTTCCGATACTTTTGACAATCCGTTGAATATGGAAGAAGAAGCGGAAGAACGAGTATCAACTGTAGTATATACGAAACTTACGGATACATTACTTTCCTTGTCTATTTTCACACGAATCCATTCGCCCTGCTCTTTGGCAGCAAAAGGCAGATAAGCCGATTGCCCTGCTTTTACTTGTACAGCAGTCAGTTCCTTCCAAACATTATTTCCCTTTTGATCTATCTCAAATGTGAAAGTAATATCTTGCTTTCCATCATTTTGCAACCAGCAACAACGTTGCTCCCAACCGGCAAACATATAAGGATCCGAATAAATATTTGCTTTCACCTCTTCTTTTTCCCAAACGGCTCCGTCGACAGTGGCGGGTCCCAATTCGTCGGGTTTGGTCAGCGATGTAAACCACAGATTGGAGTTAGATTGTCCCGGACCTTCGATCCCTCCTTTGGCTTTCCGTTTATTCAAGAATTCTTTCTGAGCCGAGTCGTCACAACCGAACACCAGTTCATCATTCCAACGGGTGAAGTCACCAATCACTTTCAAGTAAGCGGAACGCGGACGAATGCCAGCTGAATGGTCGGCGGTAAACGTGCCAGGGAACTTCCAAAACAACCCGTGCATGGTCATCAGATAATCGGCTTTTTCTTCCGTGCCCACATTACGAATGCGCGGCCATTCAGTATTCCAGCCGTGTGCACCGTCATAAGAATGGCTTGCTTTCGGCAGACGGTAAAAGGACCAACCCTTTTGCGCATCTCTCACGCCAAGCAACACAGATTTGTGATCCCAACCGGTAGCCCAAATGGGATCCGTTTCAGGATTTGTATTACCGTATATACCACCGGGACCGGTCAGTTCCACGAACTGGTTACGGCGGACCACTTTCCAATCCTTACCGTCCCATTCGGACAAAGCACCGGATAACGCATCAAAATACTTCATAGCGGCGGCACTGTTCTCTCCGTTGTTGGAGAACACCATCACTCCTTGTCCTGAATACAATCCTTTACCATGCGCTCCCGGCAGTAATTCTACGGGTTTTGGGGCATTTTTAGGGTCTTTGCGATACAAACGCCATGCTTCGTTGCTGTCTTTATACAATTCTTTTGCTTCCAACGTGTTGACATCCACTTCATAGAAACCCTCTTCCATAGTGCCGATATAAATTTTATTGGCGGGGTCGGTCAAGTGACGGGCGGAACCGGTATAGCGTCCCGGAGCTTTTTGCCAGGGAAGCACCCGCACCTTTCCGCTCTCACTGATGAAGTAAGGACCAATGTTCAGTTGGTTCGATTCTTTGTGAATCAGACGGTTGGCAGGTGTTCCGCCGATACTTTCCGAACGGACAGTCATCTTCTTGTCCGGCGTAATCTGATACAGTTTGTCCGATGAACCGAACGGCAAATGCGGTCCGTATGTAATGGCCCATAGACTTCCTGCCCATGGCACTACAGCACCTGTTCCACACTCGCCTTCATTATTGTAAAAAGCCAACTTGGGATAAATACCTGATATATTATCTTTGGAAATAGATTGTGGGACAGTGCATCCCACTAATCCCAACATCAGCAGCCCTATATAAAAATATTTCATTTTTCTGTTATTTAATAATTGAAGAGGTTAAAAAGAAGGCACAATAATAAAAAATCATTATTGTACTTCTACAATAGTATAAATTCAATCTAATTATTCAGCTTCCGGGTCATAATAAAAGCGCTCTACTTCATAGATTGCAAATTCTGACAGAGAGAAATTCACCTTTCCCGTATGTGTTTTCAACACCTCGAAACGGAAGTAGTTAAACTCAAAAGGACATTCGTACTCTTTGGAGGTGTAGGATGCTCCTGCACTAGTGGGCAAATTATCATCTGCTTGTTTCAAAGTCTTGACCAATGTCCAGTCATCTTTTTCATTCACTTTGCAATAACATTTCACCTCTGCTGGAAAACTTGCTGCTTTATTATTTCTGTTGATATAAGAAAACTTCAAATACTTCTGCGCTTTCGGATAGGTGATATCAATGTAGAAGATAGTTCCTAAAGGCTTAGTATAATCTGTATTGATAAATGTTTCCGGATTTTTGTCTAGCAAGTTGGCCGGAGTCCCCCCCCCGGTAGGATGGAGCCCTTCTATATAAATATCCTCCGGCTGCATCGTCAGCTCTTTACTTGTGTATGTATCAATAATCTTTCCAGCTTCTGACACACCTGAAATCTCCTGAATAGTACCCGGAGAGAAAGTAGTACTAAAAGGCTGCAAAGTAAATTTATACTCGCCATATTTCTTACGTGTATCTTCCACCGTATATGAGTTGGTAAAAGCACTCACCGTTTTTTTGACCTCCTTTTTCTTTGCCGGATCATAATAGCGTATCTCGACGTATCTATTGGTATTCTCTCCTTCCGGACATTCATAGTCCCAAGCCAATTCTATGTTGCCCGGATTGCTTTGCAGGCTAAGATTTATAATATCGGTAGCAGGCACTCCATTTTCATCATCTGAACTACAAGCGACCATTACCGCACTCAGGCATAGCACAGACAATATATCTTTTATTCTTTTCATAATTCTCAAAGTTTATAATCATTCTGCATCTGCATATCCCGGATTCTGAACCAAATTCGGGTTTTTGTTAATCTCACTGACAGGAAGCGGCATCAAGTATTGTGCTGGAATAAAATAACGGGCAACTTCAACCTCTTTCGGTTGGCCGAAAAGCCGTAAATCAGTTTGTTCTACTGAAAGTCCTAACGGACGTTTTCCCAACACTTCCGCTTCTCCCCAACGGCGTATATCATAAAAATTATGATTTTCAAGATAAAGTTCTATACGACGTTCACGGCGTACGATTTCTCTCAACTTATCCTGATCAAGAGTGGCTATGCCCTCCCACGATTTTTCTACTGCAGGTATACCTGCACGGTCACGAACCAAGTTTAAATATTTCTTTGCATCATCCAACCTGTTGCATTCCACACAAGCTTCCGCATAGTTTAAATAAAGCTCTGCCAAACGTACTATAGGCCATGGATATTGTCCAAGTTGAAAACCGGAGGCGGAACTTACAGTTGTTACCGGATTTGCTCCCTTTTTGTTCAAATATCCGGTTTTGGTTCCTTGTGTATTTGCAGAAGTCAATCCTTGGTTAGACAATTTCGTGAATTGTACCAAATGCTTAGCACCTTTTTCACCTCGCAAATATCGGGTTGCAAACGCATTAGTTGACGTCAGCTCCTTGTCTTCACCGAATACTTCAAAATAACCGTTATGGAATGCAATCCAAGCATAGAAACGAGGTTCACGTTTCATATTCAATTGTAATGTTTCTCCTTCGCCGTTAGGGTTACCTTCCGGTACGTTAACAACACTATATCGTTCAAGGTATGGATATTTGGGATCCTGATCAATAGGAAGACCGTTTTCCGTATAAAAAGACTCAATCTGTTTTAAAGTAGGAGCTAGTCCTCCCCAACAATATTTTCCCCATCTGGGGACACTTTTCGATTGCACTCCATTACCCGACTCCTCATTCTTGCACATTGCCCAAATTACTTCAGGAGTATTATGCTTATCAATAAAGGTAAATCGCAAGGATCTTTGTGTCAAGTCTTTAGGCTCTGGAGCATTGGTCATGGAATTTTCTGTAGCACGATATAAATCATAATTATTTGCTACTGCCAGATCGATAGCTTCTTTGCAGGCATCAGCCGCATCAATCCATTTCTGAGGATTTTCAGTGGTACTGATTAATTGCGTACCATCTGAATTAGTAAATTTACTGTATAAAGCCACAAACTTATTACCACCATTAAACTGAGGAGAAGCAGCATAAAGCAGCAAACGCCCGCGAATAGCCAAAGCTGCCGTACTAGTGGCACGTCCAAATTCCTCTCCATTACGCACACCCGGCAGACGACCAGCGACATTCTTCAATTGGTCGGCAATCCATGATACACATTCATCATACGGAGTACGTGGCAAAAAGTCTTCAGGATTTCCCAAAGAATTAATATCAAACAGTTTTTGTATCATAATAGCCGGTCCATAAGTTCGAACCAATATATAGTGATAATATGCAATCAGAAAATCAGCTTCTGCTTGATACTCATCTTTTAGTTCCTGCGACAATCCGGGAACAGAGCCAACATTCTCTTTCATCAAGTAACATTGGCGAATACCTTTATAAAGGTCATGCCAATAACTGATGATAGGATTACTTGGAGTATAGTTCCCACGTACAAACTGTCCAAAAACTTCATGCTCCCAAGGTGTAACAAATTCATCACCAGTCAAAAGATCCAAAGAGTTATTTCCAGCTCTAGGATCCGGTATGTAAGCATAACACGAATACAAATAACGCAGTGCAGCTTTAGGATTTTTAAAAGCATCCGCCTCTGTCGCCTTTTCATCCGGTACAATATCCAAATAATTACATGATACGCACACCGTAAGACATAATAGCACTATAATTTTATCAATAAGTTTCATTATATTCTGCTTTAAATATTATTTAATAGTCATTTGAAAACCAAGATTAAATACACGCTGAGTAGGGTATTTCAATCCATTACCTCCTCCTTGTTCCGGATCCCACAAATCAAACTTAGAGATTGTCAACAAATTGGAACCGCGAAGATAAAACCGCATATTCTTATAAGTATATCCGATTTCCGCATTTTTCAATTTCAAGAAAGCGCCATCACGCATCCAAAAAGTAGACTGAGCCGAATTATTTGCTATCGGGTCGATAGTCAGACGTGGATAAGCAGCAAAAATATTTTGATTATCCGGACTCCAGTGGTCATTTGCAATAAAAGTTTGTACATTCTTATTTTCAGTTATTTTTCCAAAAGGTTGTAAATTTCTCATAAATAAGGAAGTTTTTGCTACTCCCTGAAAGAAGAAAGAGAAATCAAAGCCTTTCCATTGCAAAGAAGGCCCAAACCCATATACAATTTCAGGTGTGGTAGGATTACCGATCGGTAAACGATCATTCTGGTCAATAACCGCATCATATTTACCATACTTGTTAGGTTGGTTAATATATTTAATATCCCCAGCTTCAACAGTACCACCAAGCATTTGAGACGGATTATTGACAACTTCTTTATTATCTGCAAAGAGATGATCCGCAATGTATCCCCATTGCTGAGAAGTGCTGTAACCTATCCTTGAAAGTGCAGGATAATCACCGATGGCTTCCTCATACTTCAGAATCTCATTGTGAGCATATGTAAATGTACCTTTAAATGTCATGCTAAAGTCCTTATTAAACTTATGTCCAAAATCAATGGATGCATCTACTCCCTGATTACGTACTTTAGCACTGTTTACATAAGCGGCTGTACCATATACTCCTGTATATGATGGAATCGTTGCTTTAGTTTGAAATATATTTGAACGGTCCTCACGGAATACATCAAACGTAAGATTGAATCTATTCAAAAGCATTAAATCAATACCGAAATTGTATTTTTTTCCAACCTCCCATGTCAACTCATTATTTGTGAAACGTCTATATGAAGGGCCTGATAATGTTGTATTCATATCAATCCCTGTCGTAAACGAAGGACTACCAGTCAAATCCACATTAGACAGATAAGCAAATCGTTGCCCACCGACTTCTCCGTTACCAACCAAACCGTAAGAAGCCCTTATCTTCATCCGTGTAACCACATCTTTCAAGGGAGTGAAGAAAGTCTCTTCACTGATATTATATCCTAATGCAATAGACGGGAAAAGCCCCCAACGATTTCCTTTTGAGAAATTTTCAGAACCATTATAACCTAGATTCACTTCCATCAAATATTTATTATCATAGGCATAAGAAGCTCTGGCAGCAATACCTTGACGGCGGGTAGGCAATGTCTTTAACAAATCAGTGCCCGGATTATTGTTCACATATTCATCTTGATTGTAAATCAACAGACCGCCTACATCATGCTTGCCGAAAGTGCGATTGTATTCCAACATAGCTTGTAAATAAATACGTCTGTCACCAGTATTACTGCTTGAAGTCTTCAATTCTGTGCTTTCTTCAGGCTTCTCACGAGTCAAATCAAAATCATAAGTACCGTCTTCATTGCATACCCAGTTATTCATGGAGAAAACATTCCAACCGGCAGAACGGGTTTGTACCGAATTACTAAAATTCTTCAAAGAAGCCATAGCTTTGAATTTTAATCCAGGAACAAACATACTTAGATCCTGATCGAAATTTAACGATGCGATAACTGTACTTTGAAAAACATCAGAATAGCCGTTAACCATAGAAGCTAATGGGTTGACAGTACTTTTTTGTGCCGCTCCCCATTTGATATAAGTTGTCTCCCCGTCCTCAGGAAACATGATAGGAGCATCCACCGGATTCGTATTCATTACACTGTTAAACAGCTCACTCGTACTCTGTGCCGGTCCTCGTTTATCCACTAACATAACATTTAATTTTAATGATAAACGAGAATATTTACCCAGTCTGGCATTGATATTATTTTGGAATGAATAGCGCATTCTGCTTATATTGTTGTCAAACGAAAAAAAGTCTTTGGAACGACTTTTCAGCATACCGCTTTCATGACTTACAGAAACACTGGAGAAATAATCCACTTTTTTGCCGCCACCACGAATATTAAAATTGAACATTTCACTGAAAGAGCGGTCCTTGAACATTTCGTTATACCAGTCTACATTAGGAAATACATAGGGATTCAAACCATCCCGAACTCCATTAATACGTTCCTGAGTATAAGGCTCTTTACCTGAAGGCTGATTATAGACCGCTTCATTATAAAGTTGCATAAAAGTAACACCATCTACAAATTTTGGTATACTGGTTGGCTCTGACATGCTTCCCTCAACACGAAAATTGATAATAGGTTTATCTAACGCAGCACCTGATTTGGTAGTGACAATCATCACTCCATTAGCCCCTCGCATACCATACATTGCTGTAGCAGTAGCATCTTTCAATATAGAGAACCCGTCGATAACTTCAGGGTCCAAAGCATTCAAGTCGGTAGCCGACGCCTCAATACCATCAATAATAATAAGTGGAGAAGTACTAGCACTACCTAAGGTAGATACTCCCCGAATCCAAAAATTAGCTCCATCAGCTCCCGGTTCGCCGGAACGTTGTACGGCAATCACCCCCGACAATCTTCCCGCAAAAGAGGTAGACAAATTAGCAGCAGGTACTTTCAAATCCGCTGGGCGTACGGTCTGCACAGAACCTACCATACTCGCTTTTTTCTGTCCAGTTCCATAAGCCGTAATCACCACTTCTTCCAACGACTTGGCATCCTCTTTCAATACAATAATGATATTCTGACGTTTCCCTACTGTCACTTCTTGCGTGACATAACCAATATAAGAGACTACCAATACCGACGATTCCGAAGGAACAGTCAGATTATATAAACCATCCATATTAGTAGCTGTACCGATTTCTGTATTCTTTACTTTAATCGTTGCTCCAATGATTACTTCTCCTTTCTCATCTTTAACAAACCCTTGGATCAGTCTTTTTTGTCCAGATTGTTGCGGAATTACTTTTCGTTCATCTGTTCTCTTTTTCAAAACAATCTGCCGATCATTTATTTCATATACGACAGATGTTCCTTTCAACACTTGCTCAAGTATCTGTTCTATACTCTGTTTTTCTACTTTCACAGAGACTTTCTTAGATGTATCGAGCAGATCTGTACGATACATAAATATAAACTCACTATGTTTTTCAATGTATTGAAAAATAGTTTTAATAGAGGTTTGTTTAAATTCAAAAGAGAATTTTTGATTTTGTGCATATACGGAATTGCTCGAATAACTCCACACTGAAGTCAATAGAAATCCCAGTACAAACATAATTTTCGTTAATCGATTCATTATGATTGCGTTTTTCAACTTTTTTTCCATAATTTTGTAAGATTGATATAATACCAGTAACTCGGTGTTTTTCACTTTATCCGGGTAATATGTGCAGTATTACTCGGATTTTCTAATTAGACAAATCTTTTCATGTTATCATACGTATTCATTTTTAAGATTAAACATTCGGTTTCAAATTCTATTGTACAATTTTCTCTAGAGGCTTTAACATATAGGTATCCCCTCGTTTCAAGAAAGAGAACCCTCCTGTAGCAGATATTCTTTTCAATGCTGCTTCTACGCCGCACTCCAAGTCTATTTTACCTGTTATTTTTATAGTTGAAATATCATCTGTACAATTAATATCAACTCCGTAATATCGACCCAGTTTGGCTAAAATCACATTCAGCGGATCATTATTCAGAGACAATATCCCTTCAGTCCAAAGTACATATTCTTCCGCATTTACAGAAGACTCTTCGATCAGACCATCAGACAATATTGTAGCTTTATTATCAGGTGAAAGAACCAGTTCCTTACCCGATTTGCTCTTCACATTTACTTTACCACGTACTAAGACAACTTCTGCATTTTCAAATGTGCCGCTATAAGCCTTTATATCAAAAGCAGTCCCTAATACTTGTACTTCAAATTGTGCCGTTTTCACAATAAAAGGAGCTGATTCATCTCGTTTCACATCAATAAAAATTTCTCCATCTACAAAGATTTCACGTCTGTTTTTCTCAAAACGTTTAGGATAAATCACTTTCGTACCCGCATTAATATGCAAACTAGAGCCATCAGCAAGAATCAAACGGGTATATTTACCTTTAGGAACAATAATCTGGTCGTATAAATCTTTTGTAGTATTCTTAGATACCTTTTCTTCATCTACACTCACAATTCCCTCTTGTGAATAAGCTACTGTAGCTCCTTTCTTTACATGATGAACTTCTTTCTCAGAGACAATTAAACGAATATCCTCTCCTTCTATAGATTCATTAGACATTTGTGCTGCTATTACGGATATATCCGATTTATTATTAAAAGAATACCATTCAATTCCCAACCATATACACCCTATAAAAGCAGCTGCAGAAGTAATTGCCACAAGTATATATCGTTCTTTCCTTCTTTGTTTTTTCTTTTCAACTCCTTCTTTTATTTTACTCCATACTTCAACTATTTCCTTTTGAGAAGGAACTTCGTTTTGCATCTTGAAATAATCTATAAGATTGCGTACAGTATTCCTGATATCTATTTTACTATATTTCATTTTTATCCTCTTTTATAATTAGAATGGAATTAAAAGAAAAACCTACTCACTTTTACAGCATTTTTTTTGCAGAAAAAAACAATAGAGTCAGAAAAAGGATATATCTATATAATAATCAACAAATTACAAAGAAAATATTTTTTCCCTTTCAAAGAGATAATATTATTTTAAGAAAAAACAATTGCCATACACCCAAAAAGTATTCATCTTGAGTTACTAGAGTGCGCAGTTTAGTTAAAGCCCGGCTAGACAAATTCATAGACGATTGTATGTTCATATCCATAACATCCGCTATTTCCTTATATGAGAGTTCCTGCACGTAACGTAAATAAAGAACTGTTTTTTGATTCGGAGATAACTGTGAGATTGCCTCCAAAAGACGACGGGCCAGTTGCAGATCATGATCATTCTTAGGAAATAACTGTTCAAATAGATCTTCATTGAGCGGAATATGAAAAACTGAGTCATCTAATGAATCCGCTTCTTTATTAGTTGCTAATTTATAGGTGAGATTATTTCTTAAAGCTTTTAATAGATAAGAACGGACTGTTATGTTTGTCACATTAATGTGAGTATTCTGATATAAGCTTATAAAAAGATCCTGGATACAATCTTTGACCAATTCTTTATCTGTACTGCATCTCAAACCATAATTCAACAGAAGAGAATAATATCTTTGATAAAGTATTTCCAATGCTTTTTGATCGCCTTTTATCAAAAGGCCCCACAAAGCAATATCATCCATTTCACTAGAGGCAGTCATGCTTTTCATTTTCTATAGACATAGCGCAAATATACTTTAAATATTCAAAGATTAAAAAAAATCCTATTTTTTTATGAGAAAAATTACTCGTTGAAATACTCAAAAACCTTCCAATAAGTGGGATAGAAGTGCATCGTGTCCGATAACAGTGAAAATCAGTGAAAGAATTTAAAAGAGAAACAAATGCAATAGAATTATTTGGAAGAAATACAATGAAGGCCTACATTTGTCATGTGATTTTTTTCATAGTATTAGATTTAAGGTTAACAAAGGTTGGAGCAAAGCGTTGCTCCTTTTTTTATGTTTATGATAAACTAAGCTAATAATTGATACATTCCTCCCACCAATACACGAATTACACCTTTCATTTCAAGTTCGAAAAGAATTGCATTCATTTTCTGTACAGGAATATCTGCTTCAACAACTAATGTATTAATCTGTAAATCTCCTTGTTTCTCCAGAATATCAACCACCTTTTGCTCGTCCTCGGATAAGTCAAGGAAAAGACTGCGTTGCACATTTTCCACTTTCGCCGGATGAGCAGCAATATCCCAACCCATTGCCGATACAAAATCTTCTGCCGAAAGAAGTAAAGAAGCCTTATTATCCCGAATCAGTTGGTTACAACCTTTGGAATATTCATCATTCAGACGTCCCGGGAAAGCAAAGCAGTCCCGGTGATAGCCTTCGGCTAGTTCGGCAGTAATTAACGAACCACCCTTCTCGGCAGACTCAATAACAATTGTAGCGTCACACATACCGGCAACGATACGGTTGCGGCTGACAAAGTTATGGCGGTCGGGATTCGTTCCGGTCAGGAATTCAGTTAACAGCCCACCATTATCAAGCATATCAATAGCTGTCTTTCGATGCACATAGGGATAGATGCGATCCAAGCCATGAGCAAGAACTCCTACCGTAGAAAGCTGATTGGCTAATGCTGCACGATGAGCGTTTATATCGATTCCATAAGCCAAGCCACTGACTACCAAGACATCAGGGCACAATACTTTCAGATCGTGCAAAAAAGAAGCACAGATACGGGTTCCATAATCAGTGGCATGACGAGTACCTACCATATTAACGACACGGAGGGCATTCAAATCTGTATTTCCTTTGAAGAAAAGAACAACGGGAGCATCCTCACACTCTCTCAATCGGGAAGGATACTCCTCGTCGGTTATGGTCAGGCAACGAATATTATTCTTCTGAACAAAATCAAATTCCTGCTTCGCACGGTCAATGGCTTGCGGGCAATCCAACGCATTCACTACACGCCGACTTATTCCCGAAACACATTCAAGAAGTGCCTCGCGGTTATGGAATATGAACCCGGCACTTCCCGCCTCGTCCATCAAATGTTTCGCTCCAATATGCCCGATACCGGGCACCATTGTCAAAGCAATACTATAAATTTGTTCTTCTTCGGAGCTATTCATTTCAGGTAAGGTGCAAAGACGTTATCAAACAATTCGCTGTCACTTAAACGTCCATTTACTACACATACCGTTTCAACAGTGGATTTCACTACTACTTTATTATCACTTTTCCGGAAAATATCCTGATAGAACACATACTTAATGCCTTCTTTCTTCATATATAGCTTGGATACAAATTCATCTCCACTCTTCAACGGAGTTTTGAAAGCCATATTGATACGTGCTACTACGGGATCGACTCCCTGCTCATGAAGTGCTGCAAAGCTAACGCCGACCGAGGTCAGAAATTCATGCCGGGTATGTTCCAGATAATGCTGATAGTTGGCATTATTGACAATACCTTGAAGGTCGCATTCATAATCACGCACCTTCATTTCCAATTCATAGATATAGTTCATTTATCGTGAATTAAAGATTAGAGAATAATGACCGGAGCTAGCCTCTTTTCTGTTCGATATCCAGCCCTTTAAACTTTTTCAGTTCTTCGGTAGATACCAGTTTATACAGTTTGTCACTCGGACGTATCTTATCCGACTTCATAGAGAAATGCTGCCCTTTCTTTACGGTCTGCACTGGTTCCAGATCAACACGCGCCTCATCCAATGTCATAAAAACAGCGCCGGTAGTCGGTCCTGTAATCAACAGTTTGTCGCCTACGCTAACCTCGGCAGCTTCAACCAAAAACTCGGAGACTCCGATGTTAGAGAAGTATTTGATCCCTTTTCCCACGTAAATCTTACGTTCCGTTGCCGCCGATCCATAATTGCGGGTCCATTCTCCCAAACGCTGTCCGAGATAGTAGCCGTCCCAGAAACCACGGTTGAAAACGGTCTTCAGGCGTTCATCCCATGCTGCAATCTTTTCATCAGTAAAGGTATCTTCCAGATAGGCTTTGATAGCTTCTTTGTAGCATTCCACCACTGTGCGCACATACTCAGGTCCACGGGCACGACCTTCAATCTTGAACACACGCACACCTGCATCCAACATCTTATTCATAAAATGAATAGTTTTCAGGTCTTTCGGCGACATGATATATTCGTTATCAATATCCAATTCCACATCCGTTTCCTTATCACGAACGGTATAAGAACGACGACACACCTGCATACAAGCACCCCGGTTGGCAGAATGGTTCATCTCATGCAAAGAAAGATAGCATTTACCCGAAACAGCCATACAGAGCGCACCATGACAGAACATTTCAATACGAAGCTGTTCGCCACTCGGACCGCAGATATGTTCTTCCTGTATCTGCCGGTAAATCTCCGCTACCTGTTCCAGATTCAATTCACGGGCCAGTACCACTACATCAGCAAACCGGGCATAGAATTTCAACGCTTCTGCATTGGAGATATTCAGCTGGGTGGAAAGATGCACCTCCTGCCCTATCCGGCGGGCATAGTCCATCACTGCAACATCAGCCGCAATCACAGCCGAAATTCCCGCTTCCTTAGCCGCATCGACAATCGTATGCATTAAAGGAATATCTTTATCATAGATAATGGTGTTCACCGTCAGGTAGCTTTTCATCCCGTGCTCATCGCACGTGCGGGCTATTTCCCGCAAGTCATCAATCGTGAACGTATTGGCCGAACGGGCACGCATATTCAAGTTTTCTATACCGAAATAGATAGAATCGGCACCTGCCTGAATGGCCGCAGCTAGAGATTCGCGCGAACCGACAGGAGCCATAATTTCAAAATCTTTCAAACTAAGACTCATAGAATATATACTTATTTGTATCAGTTAAGCAAATGAATGCGTACAAAGGTAGGCTTTTTTCCGTATTTTTGCAGCGAAAAGAAGAAGTTACTTCAATCATAAACAGCAAATAACAAAATCGTATATGAAGATTAACCATATAGACTTGGGAAAACATCCTATCCTGCTTGCTCCCATGGAAGACGTGACCGACCCAGCTTTCCGCCTGATGTGCAAAAAGTTCGGAGCGGACATGGTATATACCGAATTTGTATCGAGTGACGCACTGATACGTGCTGTCAGCAAGACAGCGCAGAAGTTAAACATCAGTGATGAAGAACGTCCCGTCGCTATTCAGATATACGGCAAAGATACGGAAACCATGGTGGAAGCCGCAAAGATTGTGGAACAGGCACAGCCTGATATTTTGGATATTAACTTCGGATGCCCGGTGAAAAGAGTGGCCGGAAAGGGTGCCGGAGCAGGAATGTTGCAGAATATCCCTCAAATGCTGGAAATTACCCGTGCTGTAGTGGATGCGGTAAAAATCCCCGTAACGGTGAAAACCCGTCTGGGGTGGGACGCCAACAACAAAATTATCGTAGAGCTGGCAGAACAGTTACAGGATTGCGGTATTGCCGCATTAACCATACACGGTCGTACCCGTGCACAAATGTACACCGGAGAAGCGGACTGGACGCTGATAGGAGAAGTAAAAAATAATCCGCGGATGCATATCCCGATCATCGGCAACGGGGATGTGACAACGCCTCAACGCTGCAAGGAGTGTTTCGACCGTTATGGAGTGGACGCTGTTATGATAGGCCGTGCCAGCTTCGGCCGTCCATGGATATTTAAAGAGATGAAGCATTATCTGGAGACAGGCGAGGAACTGCCGCCACTAAGTTTTGAATGGTGCATGGAAGTCCTCCGCCAGGAAGTGATTGACAGTGTAAACTTACTCGACGAACGCAGAGGTATCTTGCACGTGCGCCGTCACTTGGCTGCAAGCCCGTTATTCAAAGGAATCCCTAATTTCCGTGACACCCGCATCGCTATGTTACGTGCCGAGACCAAAGAGGAGCTGTTTCAGATATTTAATGAAATACTCACCAACAGAGAAAGTAGCCCGAAAAATTAAATACGATATTTATAGCATTGCATCCTTGAAGATAGTATTATGGAGCAATGCTATTTTATTTGAACATCGGTTGCGCAAACCACTTTTTAAACATCCAAGTTACCACCACATACAACAAGAATGCGGAGAAAAAGCCTACAATAGCATCAATGACATAATGAGCCTGAATATATACAGTAGCTCCACAAAGCAGCATATAGAAAGGTATCAGGCAAGCAAACAGCTTCTTACTGCCCCGCCATGCCATAATCATCAGAATGGTAGAAATGCCGACATGCGAACTTGGAAATGCGGCCGTAGGCCGTTCGCCCACTTGTTGGGAGCCTTCCACTAAACTATAAAAGAACCCATGCTGATAGCCCGGACCGGGAAGCAATTCCTGATGATGATTGAAATAATCACCGATAGCCGGGAAAATTCCTTTAGAAACATTATCAAATCCAATGGCAGGAAAATAGAATTGAGGTCCTGCAACAGGTACGAATATATATATCAGATAATAGATAAAGAAGGAAGTGACAAGCACAAAAGACATCTTTTCAAACCACTCGAACCTATAAATGAAATAGAATAACGCCACAATCAACATCATCGGATAATAGAAGAAATATCCCATATTGAACGCCTCACTGACCAGAAGATGCGGGAACGTATGACAGAACCAGATAGCAGGTTGCCCATTAAAAATAAACTGTTCGGTGATAGCGAAGACATGATCCAGATTCGGAAAGAACCGGTTGAACTCGAAAGTATCCGGATACCAGTAAGAAAGCAAGCTCATCTGAATGACGATGCGTACAAACGCCGAAAACTTACAGGGAGCAAGCCGGTAGAGATACATCAACAGAAAAGTCATTGCAGCAATCATAGCCCTATCCAGCAACATGTGCCATGGATGATCCATTCGCTGAAACAGGAATAGAATCAAAATGGAGGTCAACAGATTATAAATCAATGTAATCTTCTCCACAGCAAACAACCCTTTCCGGGTTTCTACTCGCTTAAATAAGTCTAAAGCCATCCTTCGTTTTTATACCAGGCAATGGTTTCATGGACTCCCTTTTCCAAATCATATTCGGGCGCATATCCCAGTTCATTAATTGTCGGGATGATGTCACATTGCCAATTGCGTTGTTTCATTATCTTATATTTATCCGAATTTAGTGTACTGCTCTTTCCGGAACGTGTAGCAATAAATTCAGCGAGCAAAGATATAACTTTTAGCACAATTAACGGACATTTCAGATGAAGAACAAACGGATTACCCAATTCTTTTTGTATCAGGTCCGAAAACGCACGACTCTTATACACATTCCCGTCTGTCAGGAAATACGTTCTACGGGTAACATTTTTCTCTATTCCCAGGAAAATAGCTTGCACAATGTCTTTCACATAAACAAAAGTAAGGTCTTGACGCCGGAAACCCACCGAGAAATCAACATGCTTCTGAATAGATTTCGCCATAAGGAAATAATCTGTTTCACGAGGTCCGTAAACTCCCGTAGGACGATAAATGACATAAGGAAAACCGGGAATACTCTGAATATACAGTTCCGCTTTCAGTTTACTGAACCCATAAGCCGTATTGGGCGCCGGAGTATCATCCGCCTCAATCGGAGTATAATCCTTCTCACGTACAGGACCGAATACACTCAACGTGCTGATATATATAAACTGCTTCGGAACCATATTCAACGCTTTCAGCGTGTCTATAAAATATTTAGTCTGGAGATAATTGACATAATCAAAAGTTTTTTTGTCAGAGCATTTGGTGACACCGGCACAATGAATGATATAATCAAACTTGTTATAAGTACCTTTATGCCCGGAGAGTTGGGCACGAAGTTCATTAGGATGCGCAAAATCCAGTTCCAGAAAATGAATCTTCCGGTTTTTTAAATATTTCTTACTGCTCGTAGAACGAATCCCTGCCCACACACCAAACCTTCGTTTCAACGCTTCCTCTACGATGAAACTTCCTATAAAACCGCTTGCGCCCGTAATTAAAACACTCTCCATTATTACTCTCTAGGTTCTGCGTGAATATTAATAAAAGTACCTCACTAAACATTTTCTTGATAATGCCACAAAGATACAATAAATATAAAACAAAAGCCATTTTGCTTTTCTCAATTATTATTTGTCGCACTCAACCCGTTGAAAAACCCCGATACCCTTTAAATACCACTTAAATACAACGATAAAATTATGAGTTATCCCCAACTTTGTAATATACCTTATCAGAACCAACCTGACCTATTACGGAAAATCAAATACAAGACTGCAAAGTTATTTTTCTTTCCTCAAAGTTTCGATAAGGAAAATATTCCTATATCTTTGTAACTAGATATTTTTAAAAGACTACATTATGGCGAAAAAGAAAGAAAAGAAAGAGAAGAAAGCCGGCAAGAGAATGAGTAAAAAACAGTTAGCCGCGCTATTGATAGACTTTTTCCATGCCAAACAAAGCGAGACGCTGAGCATGAAATATATTTTCTCAGAGTTACATCTCACCACTCACCCGCAGAAAATGCTATGCGTCGATATTCTTCACGAAATGCTGGATGATGACTATATCAGCGAAATAGAAAAGGGAAAGTTCCGTCTCAACAATCATGGAACAGAGATGACCGGCACCTTCCAACGGAAAAGTAACGGAAAGAATTCCTTCATCCCCGAAGGAGGGGGCGATCCTATCTTTGTGGCCGAACGCAACTCGGCCCATGCGATGAACAACGACAAAGTAAAGATCACCTTCTACGCCAAACGTAAAAACAAGGATGCCGAAGGGGAAGTAATAGAAATACTGGAACGTGCCAACGATACATTTGTCGGTACACTGGAAGTAGCCAAGTCGTATGCTTTTCTGGTGACGGAAAACCGCACACTTGCCAATGACATCTTTATCCCGAAAGAAAAGCTGAAAGGTGGTAAAACCGGAGACAAAGCAATTGTGAAAGTGACCGAATGGCCGGACAAGGCAAAAAATCCTATCGGACAAGTCATTGATATACTTGGCAAAGCCGGTGAAAACACTACGGAGATGCACGCCATTCTTGCCGAATTCGGTTTGCCTTATGTCTATCCGAAGTCGGTAGAGACGGCGGCAGACAAGATTCCCGCCGAAATTTCAGCCGAAGAGATTGCCAAACGTGAGGACTTCCGCAAAGTTACCACTTTCACTATTGACCCGAAAGATGCCAAAGACTTCGACGATGCACTTTCTATCCGCAAATTGAAAGAAGGATTGTGGGAAGTAGGTGTACACATCGCCGATGTGACGCATTACGTGAAAGAAGGAGGAATCATTGACAAAGAGGCAGAAAAACGCGCCACTTCCGTCTATCTGGTGGACCGCACCATTCCGATGCTTCCCGAACGATTGTGTAACTTCATCTGTTCCCTCCGCCCGAATGAAGAAAAGCTGGCTTTCTCCGTAATCTTCAATATTACCGAAAAAGGTGAAGTCAAGGATTCACGCATCGTTCATACGGTTATCAACTCCGACCGCCGCTTTACTTACGAAGAGGCACAGCAAATTATCGAGACAAAAGAAGGAGACTTCAAGGAAGAAGTACTCACACTGGATACTATCGCCAAAGCACTTCGCGAAAAACGTTTCTCAGCAGGAGCTATCAACTTCGACCGTTACGAAGTGAAGTTCGAGATCGATGAGAAAGGGAAACCTATCAGCGTTTACTTCAAGGAGTCAAAAGACGCCAATAAACTGGTAGAAGAATTTATGTTGCTTGCCAACAGAACCGTAGCCGAAAAGGTAGGACGTGTGCCGAAGAATAAGAAAGCCAAAGTGCTCCCTTACCGTATCCACGACCTGCCCGACCCGGAAAAGCTGGAAAACTTGTCGCAGTTCATCGCCCGTTTCGGCTATAAAGTACGTACAAGCGGTACAAAAACAGATATTTCAAAGTCTATTAACCACCTTCTGGACGATATTCATGGTAAGAAAGAAGAGAATCTGATTGAAACAGTTTCTATCCGTGCCATGCAGAAAGCGCGTTACTCTACGCATAACATCGGCCACTACGGACTGGCATTCGAATATTACACTCACTTCACCTCACCGATCCGCCGTTTCCCGGATATGATGGTACATCGTCTGTTGACGAAGTACATAAACGGAGGACGCAGCGTATCAGAAGCCAAATACGAAGACCTCTGCGACCACAGTTCGAACATGGAGCAAATAGCTGCCAACGCTGAACGCGCTTCTATCAAATATAAACAGGTAGAATTTATGAGCGAACGCTTGGGGCAGATTTACGATGGCGTAATCTCCGGTGTAACCGAATGGGGACTCTACGTAGAACTGAACGAAAATAAATGTGAAGGTTTGGTGCCCATCCGCGATCTGGATGATGATTATTACGAATTTGACGAGAAGAACTATTGCCTTCGCGGACGTCGTAAAAACAAGATATATAGTCTAGGAGATGCTATTACCGTTCGCGTAGCACGTGCCAACCTTGAGAAGAAACAATTGGATTTTGAATTAATAGAAAAATAAGTTCACCACAAAGGGGAAGCTAACAACCATTATGAAAACCTTTATCATCGAAGACAAACAAAGAATCGAGTCTATTATTCTTCATTGTGACGTTTGTTTTGTAGGTATAGTCGATATGGAAGGTAATCCATACGTAGTTCCGATGAACTTCGGTTATGAAGACGGCATTATCTATCTCCACTCCGGGCCCGAAGGCAGTAAAGTGGAAATGTTGGAACACAATAATAATGTCTGTATCACTTTTAGTCTCGGACACAAGCTTGTCTATCAGCACGAAAAAGTGGCTTGCAGTTACAGTATGCGTTCTGAAAGTGCGATGTGTCGCGGAAAAGTAGAGTTCGTTGAAGACATGGAAGAAAAACGTGGCGCATTGGACATTATCATGTGTCATTATACGAATAATGAATTTAATTACTCCGATCCGGCTGTCCGTAATGTTAAAGTATGGAAAGTACCGGTAGACCGGATGACGGGAAAAGTATTCGGCCTGCGAGCTGATGAAAAGCCATAGATATGAAAAAATTAGTATGTGGACTTACCTTGTGTCTGTCTGTCGGCAACATCTTTGCCGGCAGTACAAAAGACATATACAAGAAGAATTGGATTGACTTTAATAAGAACGGAGTCAAGGACGTATACGAAGACCCTGCCGCTCCTATTGAAGCCCGTGTTGCGGATTTGCTGTCGCAAATGACGCTGGAAGAGAAAACCTGCCAAATGGCTACTTTATACGGTTCGGGGCGGGTATTGAAAGATGCATGGCCCACTGCCGAATGGTCAAAGGAAATCTGGAAAGACGGTATCGGGAATATTGACGAACAGGCGAACGGATTGGGTAAATTCGGTTCCGAGCTTTCTTATCCGTATGCCAACAGTGTAAAGAACCGCCACGAAATACAACGCTGGTTTGTAGAACAGACACGGTTGGGCATTCCCGTTGACTTTACCAATGAAGGAATACGCGGATTGTGCCACAATCGGGCTACCATGTTTCCTGCCCAATGCGGACAAGGTGCCACGTGGAACAAGAAACTGATCCGAGAAATTGCGAAAGTCACTGCTGATGAGGCAAAAGCGCTCGGATATACCAATATTTACGCCCCGATTCTGGACATTGCCCAAGACCCGCGCTGGGGACGGGTAGTAGAGAGTTATGGCGAAGATCCTTATCTGGCAGGCGAACTGGGAAAACAAATGATTCTCGGTCTGCAAGCCGAAGGACTGGCAGCCACTCCGAAACATTTTGCCGTCTATAGTATCCCGGTTGGAGGACGTGATGGAGGTACACGTACCGACCCGCACGTGGCTCCGCGTGAGATGAAGACTCTTTATTTGGAACCCTTCCGCAAAGGAATTCAGGAAGCAGGAGCCTTAGGGGTAATGAGCTCTTATAATGATTATGACGGAGAACCCGTCTCCGGGAGTTATCATTTCCTTACTGAAATTCTGCGTCAACAATGGGGGTTCAAGGGATATGTAGTATCGGACAGTGAAGCAGTGGAATTCCTGCATACAAAACACCGCATTACCCCGACTGAAGAAGAAATGGCGGCACAAGTAGTAAATGCAGGACTGAATATCCGCACCAACTTCACCCCGCCACAAGATTTTATCCTCCCTTTACGCCGTGCAATCAGCGAAGGAAAAATCTCTTTGCATACCCTCGACCAACGTGTAGGTGAAATCTTACGTGTCAAATTTATGTTGGGGCTTTTTGATAATCCGTACCCAGGTGATGATCGTCATCCAGAAACGGTAGTACACAATACCGCTCATCAGGAGGTATCTATGAAAGCGGCTTTAGAGTCTATTGTTCTTCTGAAAAACGAGAATCAGATGCTTCCGTTGTCCAAGAGCCTCAACAAAATAGCAGTTATCGGTCCGAATGCAGAAGAAGTGAAGGAACTTACGTGCAGATACGGCCCTGCCCATGCTCCTATCAAGACTGTATATCAGGGAATCAAAGAATATCTGCCTAATGCAGAAGTCAGCTATGCAAAGGGATGTAACATCATTGACAAGTATTTCCCAGAAAGTGAATTATACAATGTTCCTTTGGATACACAGGAACAAGCTATGATTAATGAAGCAGTAGAACTGGCAAAAGTTTCGGACATCGCTATTCTTGTATTAGGCGGAAATGAGAAGACGGTTCGGGAGGAATTTTCCCGTACCAGCCTCGATCTCTGCGGGCGTCAGCAGCAATTGCTGGAAGCTGTATATGCAACAGGAAAGCCAGTAGTTTTGGTAATGGTAGACGGAAGGGCAGCAACAATCAACTGGGCCAACAAATACGTTCCCGCTATTGTGCATGCCTGGTTCCCCGGTGAATTTATGGGGAATGCTATTGCTAAAGTCCTTTTCGGAGATTACAATCCGGGCGGTCGCCTGGCTGTAACTTTCCCGAAGTCAGTAGGACAGGTTCCATTTGCATTTCCATTCAAACCCGGCTCCGATTCAAAGGGGAGAGTCCGTGTAGACGGAGTTCTTTATCCTTTCGGATATGGGTTAAGTTACACTACTTTTGAATATTCAGCCTTGAAGATCTCCAAACCGGTTATAGGTCCACAAGAAAACATGACCCTTTCGTGTATCGTAAAGAATACCGGGAAAAGAGCTGGAGATGAAGTAGTTCAGCTTTATATTCGGGATGATTTCAGCAGTGTGACTACCTACGACAAGGTGTTACGTGGCTTCGAACGTATTCATTTGCAACCGGGAGAAGAACAGACAATCAGCTTTACCCTTACTCCTCAAGACTTGGGGTTATGGGACAAGAACAATCAGTTTACGGTAGAACCGGGTAGTTTTTCAATAATGATAGGAGCTTCATCACAAGATATACGGTTGAAAGGAAGTTTTGAAGTGCAATAAACCCCAATCAATAATATAAATCCATAAGAACCGGTAATAATTTTGTTTTCCTCACTAAAAAGTGAAACAGAAATTATTACCGGTTCTTCAGATTTCTATTTTCATCTATCAGTTCAACAGATTGATTCTATTAAAGTTTACTGACTTCACTATCTATATAGTCTGCTCTATTCCTTAACCACGTCTTCAACTCTTTCACTTTTGTATCGAATGAACGAGTATTTTCCCATAATTCACTATTCCTTTCCACAGAGGGTTTAAGCATTACAGCATAATCATCTACATATTGTAACAATGCATCTAGCTTATTATTCTTGAAATCTTGCCAAGTTCTCTTATATATCGCTTTCACACGGCTATCTTGTAGAAAGCGTTGGAAAAATGCCGTACCGACTCCATTCATGCTACTTGAAAATAACGGTGTGTTGTAACGTCCAAAATGATTACTCGTACCTTCATAATCATACGCCCAATCAAAATCCCAGATAGGTCCCATTACATACTTGCCATTTCCTTCTTTATGGAGAAAAACACTTTTAGGATGATTTATCTCCATGTTGTGTACCAAGTTAAAGGTTATCAGAAATTTGGCAACCGATTCAATATCAATCATGTCTACATAGCTATTTCCTTCTAACGGTTCTTTTGCAAATTGTGTCGTGAATGCATTAAAGTCCTTCTTCCAATATTCAAATTGCTCTGTGGTCAAATCAGGGTCTTTCACCATTACAGGAAGGTTAAATGCAGTCGATTTAAACTTAGGCTCATCATCCCAATAAGAATCAAGTTCCCACATGACACTGTTGTTTTCATCCAAATCTACACGGTTTTCTTTAACCTCTATCTGTTCGGTCAACAAGTAAGAACCTTTATAAATTCCGTTTAAAACCACATCTACAGGAATTGCATGATTGGTAAAAGGAAGTTCCAGCAGCCGACCTATCTTGAATGCAACCGAGTTAAGCATTAATGTAGGATCAAGATGATTTGCCAACAACACATAATTCTTGGCTTTCCCCAAACCACAGATCTCTGCTTTCTTATTAAGTTTCAGTCGATAAGGCTTTTTAGGATATCCCCACGTTGAATTGCCACGTCCCTTCACCTCGGTTTTCCCTGTATAATCCTCATAGCCCCCTCTACCGTTAACAGCCAAAGTACCCTCCAGATAATAATCCTTACTTGGTATTTCCGCTATAGACGGATCTGTCGTCGTAATAGTCAATTCAGGAATAGCAGATAATAAGAATTCAGCCTTTACTGTATATTGAAAAGTCTCCCCATTTCTCATTATAAACTGATAAACTACGGGAGATGAAAAATCATTCTTTGTCATTCCACTTTTCTGTTCTACCTCGCCCACCAGTACTTTTACAGCATTCGTGGTAAATGTAGGGATAAGCTCGGATTGTGAGAATGTAACAAGGGGTATTATACTTTCTTCTCCAATAGAAGAGGAAACATCAGCAGTCAAGAATGCATTATTCTTTTTCAAAAAGCGGAAAGCAGAAAGCACTCCGGTATCTTTCAATGCAATTTCCACTGTATATTGCTGTTTACTGCCATCTTCTGCTTCCACAGTAAAAACCAATGGCTGCGAATAATCATTTGAGGTAACTCCGGATTCCTGCTCAACTCCATCTATCGTGATGGATTTTCCATTATATTCGAATACGGCAATTAATGATTTCAAATCATCATACTTATCCAATGGCAATGTAATCACACTCCCCTGAATAGAGGCTTCCACATCATTTGCGACCTTACCTTGATTATCACTTTTCAAAATAGAAAAGTTCAGCAATTCCTTCGTTGAAGAGATTGAGGGTTCTTCGTCTTTACAGGCGGAAAATAGTAAGAGAATAGTTACTAAAATCCCTAAAGTATTGTTTAACATAGTATTAAATAAAAATGGTTACTTGGCAAATATACGATTTTGCCAAATAACCACCCGATTATTCTCTCTCTTTTTTCTAAAATTCAGTGTATCATAAAGGATATTCCTCAAAAGCATACAAAATAGTAGACAAATAACGTTCGCCTGTATCGGGCAGCAACGCCACAATCATCTTCCCTTCATTTTCCGGGCGTTTTGCCAGTTCTGTCGCCGCATAAACAGCAGCACCCGAAGATATGCCGACCAGCAATCCTTCCAGCTTCGCCAGTTCACGGCTTGTACGAATGGCATCATCATTCTGCACCCGAATAATTTCATCTACGACGGAAGCCTTGTAAGTCTTCGGAATGAAACCCGCACCGATTCCCTGAATCTTATGAGGCCCAGGCTTTCCTCCGGAAAGAACCGGCGAATCAGACGGTTCTACCGCTACCACCCTCACACTGGGGTCGCGCATCTTCAATGCTTCACCTACTCCGCTAACTGTCCCGCCAGTACCCACGCCGGCCACAAAGATATCGACTTTCCCCTCGGTATCTCTCCATATTTCCAGGCCGGTAGTACGTAAATGCATGGCGGGGTTAGCAGGATTTTCAAATTGTTGTAAGATAACAGAGTCCGGAGTTGCCGCTTTCAGTTCTTCCGCTTTGGCAATTGCTCCTTTCATACCATCCGCACCGGGAGTCAGGACCAATTCTGCTCCCAAAGCTTTCAAAAGATTGCGGCGTTCAACACTCATCGTGTCGGGCATTGTCAATATCAACTTATAACCTTTGGCAGCAGCCACAAAAGCCAGTCCTACTCCGGTGTTGCCACTAGTCGGTTCTATAATAGTAGCTCCCGCTTGCAAAACACCTTTTACCTCAGCGTCTTCAATCATCGCCAAAGCAATACGGTCTTTAACGCTTCCGGCAGGGTTAAAATATTCAAGCTTCACTACCAGGCGAGCTTTCAAATTCTTACTCTTATTATAATTACTAAGTTCCAACAACGGAGTGTTACCAACCAGGTCCGTCAATTTTCTTGCTATCTTCTCCATATATATCCGTTTTAAATTCATACGTTTTAATATATGACAAAGATAGCGCGGATTCTGTTCAGGCGAAATACCACAGATGTGGTAATTTCATACCACATCTGTCTTACAGAAAATCTGCCCGCATCGGAGTAAATGTGTCAATCAGCACGCCTGCTTCGAGACAAACACAGCCATGAGGTTTATTAGGAGCCACATAATAGCCATCTCCTGCCGATAGTATTTCTTTCTGTTCGCCAATCGTTAATTCGAACTTTCCACTTACCACATAGGTAGCCTGACTGTGATGATGTTCGTGCATTGTACCGACAGCTCCTTTTTCAAACTGCACTTTTACCATCATCAACTGTTCGTCATAACCCATTATCTGACGACGGATTCCCGGACCCGGGTTCTCCCACTTCAGTTCCTTTTCAAACTGAAAGACTTCACTACACATCTTCATATTTATCAAATATTAATCTATTAAATAAAAACAAAGATAGCCTTTTAGTCCATTGACAGCAAAATAAAGGCAGCCTTCATTAACAAATCTCATAAATTATCCTGAATATTACTCGACTTAAAACAAGATTGAGTAATGTCTTATTTTTTATGTCAGAATAATCGTTATCTTTGTACGAATCATCTGATATGCATCAATTACATTCACTATTAATCTCTCTCTTATGAACACATTGAAAACTGTCTACATAGCTACTATTATCACCGGATTATTCACCGGACTGTTCTTATCTTCTTCCGCATCCGCGCAAGATATCTCAGGAACTTGGCACGGAAAACTGACTGTTCCCACCGGGTTGCTGACTATCGTATTCCATATCAACCAAGCGGCTCAAGGAACTTATGTAACAACGCTCGACAGTCCCGACCAGGGAGCCAACGGCATAAAGACACAAGCTACCTCTTTCAGTGATTCCATATTAACTATTCAGATACCTGTTATTCATGCTTCCTACAAAGGAAAATTGAAAAGTGATAAAACGATAACCGGAACATTCACACAAGGAATGCCTATCCCATTGAACCTGGAAAAGGGAGAAGCAAACCGTCCCAAACGTCCGCAGGAACCTCAACCACCTTTCCCTTATAAAAGTGAAGAAGTTACAGTAAGAAACGAACAGGACGGAATTAACCTTGCGGGGACATTAACTCTTCCCGAAAAGGGAAATAAATTTCCGGCAGTAGTGTTGGTGACAGGAAGCGGTGCGCAGAACCGGGATGAGGAGATCATGGGACACAAGCCTTTCCTAGTCATCGCCGACTATCTGACGAGGAACGGAATCGCCGTATTACGCTGTGATGATCGTGGCACAGCCGCCTCACAAGGCAACCATGCAACAGCCACCAACGAGGATTTCGCAACAGACACGGAAGCTGCCATCAATTACCTGCGCGGCAGAAAAGAAATAAACACAAAGAAGATTGGCATTATCGGACATAGCGCAGGCGGAATCATAGCATTCATCGTAGCTGCCAAAGACCCTGCGATTGCGTTTATTGTTTCATTGGCAGGAGCCGGCGTAAGAGGTGACAGCCTGATGCTGAAACAAGTAGAGATGATTTCTAAATCCCAGGGAATGCCGGATGCGTTCTGGCAAGGAACGAAACCGTCGATACGAAACAGGTATGCCATACTGCAACAAGCAGACAAAACCACAGATGAACTTCAAAAAGAGTTATATGCAACTGTTACCAAAACCATGTCGTCCGAACAACTGAAAGACTTGAATACCGTACAGCAGATTTCCTCCCAGATAAGTTCCATGACCTCCCCCTGGTATCTTCATTTTATGAGATATGACCCGGCTAAAGCCATGAAAAAAATAAAATGTCCGGTACTTGCCTTAAACGGAGAAAAGGACATTCAAGTGGAGGCGGCTATGAACCTTACGGCTATCCAACAAAGAATCAGCGAGAACGGGAATAAGAATGTAACGGTAAAAGCCTACCCGAACTTAAATCATCTGTTTCAAACCTGTGAAAAAGGAACATTGGCGGAGTATGGGCAGCTAGAAGAAACCATTAGCCCGGAAGTTCTAAAAGATATAACAGACTGGATTCTTAAACATTCAGGAAAGAGCAATTGAAAAGGCAATCTCTATTAATAAAAAAAACCGCAATAATATTATTATAAACACAATTATTAAAATCCATAGTCTTACATACGCAGCATTGTATAAATTGACTTAAATCAAAATATTTCACACCGAACTCACTCTGCCCGATTTTGTTTTACCTTTGCACCCGCAAAAAAGAAAAAGGTAAAAAGTTACAGGTATCAGGTTAAGTTTGGTATGAAAAAGAGTCTTATCGCATTGGCGTTCGGCACCCTGGGATTAGGTATTGCCGAATTTGTAATGATGGGTATTTTGCCCGATGTGGCAAAAGATTTAGGGATCAGTATCCCTATGGCGGGACATTTCATTTCCGCTTATGCATTAGGCGTCTGTGTGGGTGCCCCCGTGTTGACATTAGCCCGCAAATATCCGTTGAAACATATTCTGCTGGTATTAGTTACCCTGATTATGATAGGTAATATCTGTGCTGCAACAGCTCCCAATTATTGGATATTGCTTGCTGCGCGCTTCATCTCCGGACTACCGCACGGAGCATATTTCGGCGTCGGCTCCATTGTTGCCGAAAGACTGGCTGATAAAGGGAAAGGTTCGGAAGCCGTTTCGATTATGATTGCCGGAATGACCATTGCCAACCTATTCGGTGTCCCATTGGGAACTTCTCTCAGCACCATGCTTTCCTGGCGTGCCACTTTCCTGTTGGTCGGCATCTGGGGAATCGTTATCCTGTATTACATCTGGCGCTGGGTACCTCACGTAGAAGGCTTGAAGGATACCGGCTTTAAAGGACAATTCCATTTCTTGAAGACTCCGGCTCCCTGGCTCATTCTCGGTGCTACGGCGTTAGGCAACGGTGGCGTATTCTGTTGGTACAGCTATATCAACCCTATGCTGACGAATATTTCCGGTTTCTCCACCGAAAGTATTACTCCGCTGATGATTCTTGCCGGATTCGGTATGGTCATGGGAAATCTTATCAGCGGGCGCCTCTCCGACCGCTATACACCCGGAAAAGTGGGAACTGCCGCACAAGCATTAATATGCCTTATGCTACTTCTCATTTTCTTCCTTTCTCCCTACAAATGGACGGCTGCTATACTGATGTGCCTTTGCACGGCAGGGTTGTTTGCCGTATCCAGCCCCGAACAAATACTGATTATCCGTGTGGCAAAAGGCGGCGAGATGTTGGGGGCTGCCTGCGTACAGGTCGCATTCAATCTGGGAAATGCCATTGGCGCTTATGCAGGGGGATTGACTGTTAGTGAAGGCTATCGTTACCCCGCCCTCACAGGTGTTCCTTTCGCACTGACCGGATTCATCCTGTTTCTGATTTTTTATAAGAAATATCAGGCCAGATACTAAAGGAGGTAACTAATTCAAAGTTAGCACATATTTACTCCTCATAGTTAATAAAGTCATGCATAACGAGTACTAATTAATAGTATCCGAACAACTAAATCTTAGAGAGATTAAGATTAATTTATTTCGCTCGCGTCTTGTATCAACTCATACCATACATATTAGAATTTATCACAATTGCATTTTCTTCCCCTTTTACTTGAAAATCAATAATTTATTTTTATCTTTGTGAGAAGTGTGAGTCTTTCGTTTCTAATCACCTTCAAAAACGACGAATATGAAACAACAGTATCTGTTCGACTGCTTCTCGCAGCAAGCGTTGCAAACCCTGCATCGCTACCGTGCTGTTATGTTTAGTCCTACCCTCCGTACTATGTAAATTGCAATTTGAGATTCTTTTTTCACATTTTCTCCATTTACATAATTCAGATTCTTATGGACAAACAATATCAACCGACCCTTACCGAAGTACAGGATTGGGTACTTAAACTGTATAATACTTGTGAACAAACGATTACGAAAGCCGAACGCCTGGAACAGCATAAATATGCCGTCATGGTGCAGCGCCCGCAAGACAAGAAATTCCTCGTGAAGATGCTCGACGAATCCTCGCAAATCCGCGACCGGAAGATACTCGCCAAACGTATCAAGACTCTCCTTGACCAGTACGGTGTCCCCGAATTTCTGAACAAACGGGATGCTTTCTTATTCAAAATGTATCAGGCATTCGGACATCATTTCGACTTTATCGCTATCCCGATTATCAAAAAACGCCTGCGCATGGATACCTCGCAAGTTATTATCAATGAGGAACGCCCGCAACTCACGAAGCATCTGGCTACCCGCTTCAAAGAGAAAATCGGGCAGAACGTGAATCTTTTAGGCGAGGTGGTGCTTGGCAACGAAGAAGCCGATCACCGCTATCATCACTATCTGGAAGCTCTTGAATCACCCGACATTAATTACATCTCAGTGAAAATATCGGGAATCTACGCGCAGACACACGCTCTGAACTACGAAGAAAGTTTCCCGGAACTCGTTTCACGAATGTCCGCGCTTTATCAGAAAGCCATTGATTTTCCTTATACGGACGAAGACGGAATAAAACGCTCCAAGTTCATCAACCTGGATATGGAGGAATATAAAGACGCCCACTTCACATTGCGCCTCTTCAAAGCAGTACTCAACCTGCCGCAATTCAAGAACTATTCGGCAGGAATCGTCGTACAGGCTTATCTGCCGGATGCATACGACTTCCAAACCGAGTTGCTGGAATTTGCCAAAGCCCGCGTAGACGGAGGCGGAGCTCCTATCAAAATGCGTCTGGTGAAAGGCTGTAATCTGGAAATGGAAACGGTTATCTCCTCCCTGAAAGGCTGGCCGAACCCGATTCGTCCTTCCAAAACAGAAGTTGACGCCAATTATCTGTGCCTGTTGGAACGTGGACTGATGCCCGAAAATGCCCGGGTTTTACATCTCGGGGTTGCTTCTCATAATCTGTTCTCGATCGCTTATGCTTATCTGCTGGCTCAGAAGTACGGGACAACCGGATATATGACCTTCGAAATGCTCGAAGGAATGGCGAATCATCTTTGGAGAGCGCAGTCAATGCTCGGCAACCGGGTGATTCTATATACTCCGGTAGTGAAAAACGAACATTTCCTGAACGCCGTCTCTTATCTTGTCCGTCGCATGGACGAAAATACGGCACCCGACAATTTCCTGACTCACTCCTTCAATCTGAAACCGGATACAAAAGAGTGGGACTTCCTCGCAAAGCAGTTTGAAGAAGCATATGCTATGAAAGATCACCTCACGCATGTGTCTCCACGCGTTCAGAACCGTAATCTTCCGTACACTCCCGTCGCCCCATCGGACACAATGCAGAATGAACCGGATACGGACTTCGACTTGTCACAAAATCAGGAATGGGTGCGCCGTATCTTTGCCAAATGGAAGAAAAGCGGAACGGAAGAACCGGAAATCATTCCTTTACAGATAGGTGCGGAAACAGTAGTATGCAAAAACCGCTACAAATACCTCGACCGTTGCCAGAATGACGAGGTCTGTATCTGTGAAATGTCACAGGCGGACAGTGCTCAAGTGGAAAAGATTATCGAAATTGCCGAGACAGATCCTGCCGGGTGGAGAAAAACCACACTGGAAGAACGCCACCGGATTATGTACGAAGCAGCCAACCGGCTCGCTGATATGAGGGGTGACCTGATAGGTTGTATGTGTGCCGTAACCGGTAAAACTGTCATTGAAGGTGATGTAGAAGTATCGGAAGCGGTAGATTATGCCCGTTTCTACACGACAGCGATGAAGAAATTCGCCGCATTAGATGATATAGAGATAAAACCGAAAGGTACCATATTGGTCATTTCACCGTGGAACTTCCCGTGTGCCATTCCCGTAGGCGGTATAGTAGCCGGACTGGCGGGAGGAAACACCGTTATCCTGAAACCTGCCACCGTAGCGGCTCCGGTTGCCTGGATGTTCGCCAAAGCTTTTTGGGATGCAGGTGTACCGAAAGAGGCCTTACAAGTCATCATCACCAACCGGGAAGCGCTGAAAGTGCTGACTACCGCCCCTGCAATCAAGCATATCATTCTGACAGGAGGAACAGACACCGCCCAGAATATCGCAAGAGCCAATCCGGTAACTCCGCTATCAGCCGAAACGGGAGGCAAAAACGTCATTATCCTCACTGCATCGGGCGACCGTGACCATGCTATCATGAACATCGTCGCTTCCGCCTTCGGTAATGCCGGCCAGAAATGTTCCGCCTGTTCTCTGTTATTGGTCGAACGTTCGGTCTATGAAGACAAGAACTTCCAAAGCAAACTGAAAGATGCGGCAACGAGCCTGAAAGTAGGCAGTGTCTGGAATCCCGGAAATATTGTCGGTCCGATGATTACCAATAAGAACGACAAGTTGCTACAAGCCTTCAACCTCGAACCGGGAGAATCGTGGCTGGTTCCTCCCCGTTTCATCGATGAGAAAGAATATATGCTGGCTCCGACCGTGAAATGGGGAGTGAAACCGGAAAACTTCTCTTTCCGAACCGAGTTATTCGGCCCTCTGCTGAGTGTTGCCTGCATCGAGAACCTTGAAGAAGGAATTAAGTTAGTCAATAGCCTGGATTACGGGTTAACTTCGGGATTACAGAGTCTTGATGAAGAGGAACAAAAGCTGTGGAAAAACTCCGTAATAGCAGGCAACCTGTATATCAACCGGGGAATCACCGGAGCAATCGTCAACCGCCAGCCATTCGGTGGAATGAAACTGTCTGCTTTCGGAGGCGGTATCAAAGCGGGAGGTCCCAATTATTGTACCTGTTTTGTAGAAATCACAGACAAGCCGGACAGCCAGACTGATTACATAGACAGTTATTTCGACGCTTGTGAGGAAGAATTTATGGACCCGAGGGATGTTAATAAGCTATACGGAGAACAGAATGTCTTCCGTTACTTACCTTTGAAAAGCATGATTCTACGTCTTTTTCCGGAAGACACAGATAGAGAGGTCAATATGATCTCATACGCCTCGGAACTATGTAGAACACCTCTCACTATCAGCTTCGACCCCTCGGATGACCGTACTGCCGCACTTACCCAATATGGCTGGCCGCTTCGAAAGGAATCGCTGGAGGACTTCCTGAAAGTGATGCCGGACTATGAAAGAGTACGTACTTGTTCTCCGAATATCCCCAAATGTATGTATGAACGTGCCGCGGAAACCAATATGTATATTGTGGCAGCGCCTCCTATGAAACAGGGACGCATCGAACTTATTCGCTACTTCAAGGAACAAAGCATTTCTTTCGAATATCACCGGTATGGTAGTATTTCCGAAGTGCCGCCTTACGAATAATTAATACTAAAATCCCCTTATTCTGTGACTTTACTTTCCATACTAAAAGTAAGCCGGAATAAGGGGAAAAGACAGAAAGTATACCAAGTTTCCTTTATTAGCTCAAAAAATGATTATCTTTGCAGACTAAAAATGAACAACTTGGTAACAAACACTCTTTTTTATCCGGGTATTGCCTCCAAATCATTGTTCATATATATGTATCCTATTGATAATAATAGAAATAATAGATTAATATGGCATTGCAATGTGGTATTGTTGGACTACCGAACGTGGGTAAGTCGACACTTTTCAACTGTTTGTCGAATGCGAAAGCACAGGCGGCAAATTTCCCTTTCTGTACTATTGAACCCAATGTAGGTGTAATTACCGTTCCCGATGAACGTCTGAATGCGCTGGCAGAATTGGTACATCCCCAACGGATTGTTCCTACAACCGTAGAAATCGTAGATATCGCCGGACTGGTAAAAGGTGCAAGTAAAGGTGAAGGATTGGGAAACAAGTTCCTTGCCAATATCCGTGAGACAGACGCTATTATCCATGTACTCCGTTGCTTCGACGACGATAACGTGACACACGTAGACGGAAGTGTAAATCCTGTCCGCGACAAAGAAATCATCGACTATGAACTTCAGTTGAAAGACTTGGAAACGATCGAGAGTCGTATCCAAAAGGTACAGAAACAAGCACAAACGGGTGGCGACAAAGCTGCCAAACAGGCTTACGATGTACTGGTTCAATATAAAGAAGCGTTGGAACAAGGCAAATCGGCACGTACCGTGACTTTTGAAACAAAAGATGAACAGAAGATTGCACATGAACTGTTCCTGTTGACCAGCAAACCGGTAATGTATGTCTGCAACGTAGACGAAGCAAGTGCAGTAAACGGCAACAAATACGTAGATATGGTACGTGAAGCCGTAAAAGACGAGAATGCTGAAATACTGGTTGTTGCAGCCAAGACAGAAGCGGACATCGCCGAGCTGGAAACATACGAAGACCGTCAGATGTTCCTCGCCGAAGTAGGCTTGGAGGAATCGGGCGTAGCACGTCTTATCAAATCAGCCTATAAATTGCTGAATCTCGAAACTTACTTCACTGCCGGCGTACAGGAAGTGCGTGCCTGGACTTACGAGAAAGGTTGGAAAGCTCCGCAATGTGCCGGTGTGATCCATACCGATTTTGAAAAAGGATTCATCCGTGCGGAAGTGATAAAATACGATGATTATATCCGGTACGGTTCGGAAGCAGCAGTGAAAGAAGCCGGAAAACTGGGCGTAGAAGGCAAAGAATACGTCGTGCAGGACGGTGACATCATGCACTTCCGTTTCAACGTATAATCGCGATAACCTTGCATTTGTAATCAGCAAATTGTAATTATTATGAAGTATCTCATTGCAGGAACCGGAGGCGTTGGAGGCAGTATAGCAGGATTTCTGTCGCTTGCCGGAAAAGACGTTACTTGTATTGCCCGCGGAGCTCATTTGCAGGCAATACAGACAAACGGCTTGAAATTGAAATCGGACTTGAAGGGAGAGCACACGCTTGCTATCCCGGCAACAACAGCAGAAGAATTCAATGGAAAGGCAGACGTAATCTTTGTCTGCGTCAAGGGATATTCTGTCGACTCGATTACTGAACTGATAAAGAGGGCGGCACATGACAAGACAATCGTCATTCCTATTCTGAATGTTTACGGAACAGGACCGCGTATCCAACGTCTCGTTCCGGGAGTGACGGTACTCGACGGTTGCATCTATATTGTCGGATTCGTATCCGGTACAGGAGAGATCACTCAAATGGGAAAAATTTTCCGCCTGGTGTACGGAGCCCACAAAGGGACACAAGTTGCCCCGGGAATACTGGAAGCCGTTCAGAAAGATCTTCAGGAGAGCGGAATCAAAGCGGAAATCTCTCCGGATATCAATCGGGATACCTTCATTAAATGGTCGTTCATCTCGGCAATGGCTGTCACCGGAGCTTACTATGACGTCCCCATGGGCGAGGTACAGAAACCGGGAAAGGTGCGCGATACCTTCATCGGACTTTCTACGGAGAGTGCCGAACTGGGACGTAAACTGGGTGTAGAATTTCCCGAAGACCCGATAAGCTATAATCTGAAAGTCATCGACAAACTCGACCCGGAAAGTACCGCTTCCATGCAGAAAGACCTGGCACGGGGACATGATTCGGAGATACAAGGATTGTTATTCGACATGATTACCGCTGCGGAAGAACAAGGGATTGATATTCCTACTTACCGGATGGTAGCCGAAAAATTCACTAAATACTAATTCACCAAACCGTAAACCGTTATCCAATATGAATACCTTATTATTATCTATCAACTGGAATCCGAATCCCGAACTATTTAACCTGTTCGGCCTTTCTATCCGTTACTACGGGCTATTGTGGGCAGTAGGAATTTTTCTGGCTTACGTCATTGTTCACTACCAGTATCGCGATAAAAAAATAGATGAGAAGAAATTTGACCCCCTCTTCTTCTATTGTTTTTTCGGTATTCTGATTGGAGCACGTCTGGGGCATTGCCTGTTTTACGACCCGGGACAGTATCTGACAAGCGGTAAAGGGTTTGTAGAGATGCTGTTACCTATTAAATTCCTGCCTGCCGGTGGTTGGAAATTCACAGGATATGAAGGACTTGCCAGCCACGGGGGGACACTTGGACTGATTATTGCTCTGTGGCTCTATTGCCGCAAAACAAAACTTCATTATATGGACGTGCTGGATATGATTGCCGTAGCTACTCCAATTACCGCCTGCTGTATCCGTCTTGCCAACCTGATGAACTCCGAAATCATCGGCAAGCCGTCTGATGTGCCCTGGGCATTCATTTTCGAACGGGTAGATATGCAACCCCGTCATCCGGGACAGCTCTACGAAGCGATCGCTTATCTTATCTTGTTCTTCATCATGATTTACCTGTATAAGAATTACAGCAAGAAACTGCATCGCGGCTTCTTCTTCGGGCTCTGCCTGACCTACATATTTGTCTTCCGTTTCTTCATCGAATTTTTGAAGGAGAACCAAGAGGATTTCGAGAACAACATGATGTTCAACATGGGACAATGGCTAAGTATTCCATTCGTTATAGTCGGCATCTACTTCATGTTTTTCTACGACCGGAAGAAAAAAGTAGCCTGAACCTGATATATAAAAATCGACTGCATACTAGAAAGGCGTTTCCTCCAATCACTTAAAGGAAACGCCTTTTATACTTACAAATCGTTTTCCAGATCTCAGAAAACGTTCTATATACTATTTGTGAACACGTTAATAATCCGCTATTTTCCCCTGACTATCTTCTTTATATCATTCAACTTGTTCAGCGCTTCAATAGGAGTGAGATTATTTACATCCAAATTTAATATTTCATCGCGAATCTGACAGAGTATCGGATCGTCCAACTGGAAGAAACTTAACTGCATACCACCACGGTTCTCGCTTACTTCCGCCAACGGCTTGCCTGCTATTCCCTGCTGGCGATTATCAGATTCAAGCTGCTTCAGAATCTCATTCGCACGCTTCACAATGCTTTTCGGCATACCCGCCATTTTTGCTACATGGATACCGAAAGAGTGCTCACTACCACCACGTTCCAGTTTACGAAGGAAGATTACCTTATTATCCACCTCTTTCACCGATACGTTATAGTTCTTGATACGCTTGAAAGATTTTTCCATTTCATTCAATTCGTGGTAATGCGTGGCGAATAAAGTACGTGCTTTGGCTTTCGGATGTTCGTGGATATATTCCACAATCGCCCAGGCAATAGAGATGCCATCATACGTAGAGGTACCACGCCCCAACTCGTCAAATAGTACCAGGCTTCGGGAAGAAACATTGTTCAGAATATCCGCCGCTTCGTTCATCTCCACCATAAAAGTAGATTCACCTACGGAGATGTTATCACTTGCTCCCACACGAGTGAATATTTTATCCACCAGCCCGATATGGGCGCTCTCCGCAGGGACAAACGAACCGATTTGAGCCAACAGCGTAATCAATGCCGTCTGACGCAAAAGCGCTGACTTACCCGCCATATTGGGACCGGTTATTATGATGATCTGCTGCGTACTGCTGTCCAACATCACATTATTGGCAATATATTTCTCTCCTATCGGAAGCTGTTTCTCAATTACCGGGTGGCGGCCCTGACGAATATCCAATACGTCGTTATCCTCAATAACCGGACGGATGTAGTTATTCTCACGCGCCACATTAGCGAAAGACAACAGACAGTCCAACCGGGCAATCTGATTGGCGTTAACCTGTATCTGGGGGATAAACTCCGTCAATGCCTGTACCAAATTCGTATATAACTGCGTTTCCAGCACAAGAATCTTATCTTCGGCACCAAGAATTTTTTCTTCGTACTCTTTCAGTTCCTGTGTGATATAACGTTCCGCATTTACCAACGTCTGCTTGCGAATCCACTCTTTAGGAACCTTGTCCTTATGAACATTACGAACCTCGATATAATAGCCGAATACATTATTATAAGCCACTTTCAAACTCGGAATACCCGTTTCTTCGCTTTCCCGCTGCTGTATCTGAAGCAGATAGTCTTTTCCCGAATACGAAATCCGGCGCAATTCGTCCAAATCCGCATTCACACCGTCTTTAATCACTCCGCCCTTATTTATCAACAAAGGAGGATCATTATTAATTTCCCGGGCAATCCGGTCACGAATAGAAACACAAAGATTCAACCGCTCGCCAATACGGTTCAGACTTGCATTATCCGCTTCAAGACAAGCCTGTTTGATCGGTTCGATAGCCTGCAAAGCCACTTTCAGCTGAACCACTTCACGCGGTGACACACGTCCCACAGCCACTTTGGAGATGATACGCTCTAAATCACCGACAAGATGCAACTGTTCTTCGATCAACTCCTTAAAGTCCGGTTGACGGAAGAAATACTCCACCACATTCAGACGCTCATTGATCGGTTTCTCGTCCTTCAATGGAAAAACTATCCAACGTTTCAACAGACGTGCTCCCATTGGGCTGATCGTCCTGTCAATCACATTGAGCAGACTGCTTCCTCCATCGTTCATGCTGCCAATCAATTCGAGGCTGCGCACCGTGAATTTATCCAGCCGGACATATTTATCCTCCTCAATACGAGCCAATGAAGTAATATGCCCGATTTGAGTATGCTGTGTCATTGTCAGGTATTGAAGAATAGCCCCCGAAGCAATAATACCGTTTTTCAAATGCTCTACTCCGAATCCTTTCAGATTCTTTGTTTCAAAATGCTTCAGAAGTTTTTCGCGGGCAGTAGTTTCCGTAAACACCCAGTCGTCCAGTTCGAAAGTGAAGAATTTACTACCGAAATTGCCTTCAAACATAAGGCGCTTGCCACGCTCAAAAAGAATTTCTTTCGGGCCGAAGTTATTCAGCAGTTTGTCTATATAGTCGAAAGGTCCTTCGGCAGTCAGAAATTCACCGGTAGATATGTCGAGGAAAGCAACCCCGCAGGAAGCCTTTCCGAAATGTACGGCGGCCAGGAAGTTGTTTTCCTTATAGTTTAATATATTATCATTGATAGAGACACCGGGAGTCACCAATTCGGTAATGCCGCGCTTCACCAGTTTCTTGGTCATTTTCGGGTCTTCCAACTGGTCGCAGATAGCCACCCGTTTTCCGGCACGAACCAATTTCGGAAGATAAGTATCGAGCGCATGATGAGGAAATCCCGCCATTTCAATCGTCTTTCCTTTTCCGTTAGCACGTTTTGTCAGTGTGATTCCTAATATTTCGGCTGCAACAATGGCGTCCGTAGAGTATGTTTCATAAAAGTCACCGCAACGAAACAGCATTACCGCATCCGGATGTTTCGCCTTCAAATCCAGAAACTGTTTCATCATGGGGGTGAGCACGATTTCTTCTTCGTTCACGGTTCTCTCCTTTTCTTTTTTTATTGAGTATATACTGTGATTATCGGAACAAAGATAACGGTTTTTCGGCAGAGAATCAACGGAATCCACCGATTCAATTATCAAAATTAGTGTTGCATACCTTTAAAAAAGAACGGAGTTTTTCTTAACAAACAGGAGAAAACTATTAAAACGTGTTATAAAACATAGTATTTTACTTGGATAATTTGCTAATTTCCCAAGAGTCCGTATCTTTGCAATGTGTTTTTCATAGTATTAGATTTAAGGTTAACAAAGGTTGGAGCAAGGCGTTGCTCCTTTTTTTATGTCCATAAGCCGGGTTTTACCACCCGGCATGTTCATTTTTGTTTTCGTGCGCATCCGCATCACGTTTCTTTTCACTCTGATAATCCCATTCGATCTCGTCAACGTATTCTTTTCCATTATATACCGCAACAGCCTTGATTTTGTTTTTTCCTTTTTCAAGTGTCACCTGGTCGAAGATATAATGTACATCCGTATATCCCTTACGAATGCCTGTCAGTTCTTTGCCGTTCAAGTAAACTTTGGGAGTTCCGATATTTGAATAAACAGTGACGGAAGTCTGCTTCCGTTCGCGGTCCGTGTTACGTCGTTGCGTCAGATAGAGTACGGGAGACTTGCTCCAGTTCGCTTTATACCAGTAGTAAGAGTCCTTCTTTATTTTCCGGTCAAAGGTCATCAGCCCTTTCAGGTTCCGGGCAGGCACACCGCCACGGCTCCACATAGGCACGGCAAAGTCGAACATGTTCCATAGATAAGAAGCAATAATATAGGGATGCTCAGCTATCACACTCCACTGATATTCATGCGTCTTGGTCTGGAAAGTTTCCGGATAATAAGGCTTTCCCCAGTTCAACGCATCGCCCAGATACTCCGTCTGATGGTCAAGGTTGGCGTCGGCTCCATATTCGGTCAACATCAATTTCTGCCAGGGATAGTCTTTTTCGAGTCCTTCCACCCACGGTTTGATGTCCTGCACTTTCTTTTCGTACCAGCCGAAATAACGGTTCATGCCTTGTATATCTGTATTCTGATTCACCGGATGATTGGCGTGACCGTAACCGTTCACGGCAACCGTGTAGCGGTCAGGATCTTCCGTCTTCGCCAGATCGTGAAGAGATTGAGTCAATGACGCTGTGTATTCGTGAGGCTGATAAACCTCATTGTGCAACCCCCACACATAAATGGAGGGATGATTGAAACTCTGACGAATCAGTTCGCGGAGTTGTGTCTGCGCATTCTCCGATTCGTAGCCTGTCACCCGGTTGACAAAGGGGATTTCCGCCCAGATAATCAAGCCCAATGTATCACAACGCGAATAAAGATATTCCGACTGCTGATAATGAGCAAAACGCACGGTCGTGGCACCGACATCCATAATTTGAGCCAGGTCAAAATCATGTTCACGGTTGGTCAGCGCACTCCCCAGGCCCCACCAGTCCTGATGACGGGTAACACCATACATCGGATATTTCTCTCCATTAAGATAGAAACCTTTTCCGGCAACAATTTCGTAATGACGAACACCCAAAGGCTGCGTGACCTCGTCAATCACCTCACCATTTGCCAACAGACGGGAGACTACTTTGTAAAGATAAGGGTCCTCCCTACCTTGCCAGAGATGAGGATTCTTTAGTTTGAATGTTGATACATAGCTTTGCGTTCCTTGCGGAGTCAACTCAAGCGGCAGACATTGGGAAACCACCTTTTTCCCTTCCTGCGTATAAATACTGTTCTCCAGAACAAGCTGCGCAGGAGCCAGACTACCATTATCCAGCTTTACTTTAACAGTTATATCCGCCGAACGTCTTGATACATTCTTCTGAGTGATGTACACACCGGGAGAGGCGCAATCGGTCACTGTGATATTATTCTGCTCCGTAGTAATCAACCATACGGGACGGTAAATACCGCCATACACCCCAAACAAACTGTGATTGACAGGAATCACATCAGGACGGGCCGTATTGTCAGCCTTCACGATAATCTCGTTCTCAGCCCCCAGTTTCAAGGCAGTGCCTATCTCGAAAGCGAAGGCACTATACCCGCCTTTATGCGTTCCCACCAACTTTCCGTTGACATAGACTTCTGTGCAAGCCCCTACTCCTTCAAAACGCAAGAATACACGTTTACCCGCCAACTCATTTCCGAAAAACTGTTTCTTTCTGTAATAACCTACACCTTCGTAGAATGCATCAGCTTTCACTTGCATATCTTTCGCATTCCAGGTATGGGGAATTGTCACTTCCTCCCACTTGCCGTCCCATTGTGCGGAAGCACGCATAGGGTCCGTAGAAAACGGCCCTTTCTTAAATTGCCAGCCGGTATTGAAAGAAATGACATCACGTGCGGACGTATCATTCATAACTGCTCCCAGTAACAGGAGCAGAAATACAATCATATTTTTTACCATTAGATTATGAGTTCTTGTTTATCTGGCCATTTTATAAATCTCACATCCGCCCATTAAAAAAGCACCCACGCCATATACTTCAGTCATATTCCGCGTCACCTTCTTCGGATCGGCCCCGATAGGCTGTACATAACCTAATTTACCGTCTGCATCGACAGCAGAAACCTGTGCATTCCAGCCTTTTACCAGTATAGGAAGGAAAGTATCCTTGTCCAGCAGTCCCTCGTTGATTCCGTAAGCCAAAGCATAGACAATAAACGTGGTACAGCTTGTTTCGGGTGACGGGTAAGAAGCCGGATCGAGCAGACTTGCATGCCAGAATCCGTCCGCATTCTGCAATTTAGCGACACGGGTACAGAGCTTCACGAACAGTTCTTCGTAAAACTTCCGGTTCTTGTCCTTTGCAGGCAGTTCTTTCAATATCTCCGCCAGCCCGCCGAGCACCCAGCCGTTGCCGCGTCCCCAGAAAACCTTCCGGCCGTTGGCCTCGCGTTGGTCAAAATACCGCCAGTCGCGATAGAAAAGATTCTCTTCCTTGTCGAAAAGGTGGTCATACGTAGCTTTGTATTCGCGGTTCATGAATTTGATATACTTTTTATCACCCGTCAGGACGTATAATTTAGTGTAGACCGGAGGAGCCATAAAGAGGGCGTCACACCAAGTCCAGCGTTCCAGTGTCTCAGGTTTGCGATAATCCAGTTTGAAATCGTCCGTCGGCGGGTTCTTCATCACCCAATCCGTGCGGGCAATGGTAGGATTGAGCATATATTTGTTCTTATATTTCCGGTAAAGGTCGATAAAGAGTTGTGAAACAGCGATGTCGTCGGCATGATACATCCGCTTGTCCGGCTGCCAGCCGTTACGGCTTCCGATACGGGTGAGCCATTTAAAATAATCCTTGTTACCGTCTTCACGTTCCGCCAATTCCGCCCAGTCGAGCATACCGACATATAGTACGGCGTTTGTCCAGCTCAGGTCACCATGTTCGGCGCCCTTGTTGGGGTTGGCTATTTGCCAGTCGGCAACTTTCTTCATCGTTTCTTTTATTTCCGCTTTACGGAAAGGAATGTTTTGTGCTTGCACGGTGAGGGTAGACAGCAGCACTGCTACGACCCCGATTTTTGTTCTTAGATTCATTCGTTTATCGTTTAAAAAATTATGAAAGTTCGGTAGTTTTTTGGTTCCAATACCCGACAAAGTACAAATATACGCCAAATATCGGATATAATTGAGGGATTTATTGGAAATATATATCCACCATGGTGGATATATAGATTCAACATATTGGGCATATATGCCCAGCGTGGTGGATATATATGCCCAATAAACAGGAAGTTAATGGTACGTTATACCATTAAGAAAACGTTACTTGCTGAAGTCAATGTCCAACGGCTCGATATTGTTTTCCGAACCGGCATATCCCGGTGTCTGATTGATATGTCCCTGCACATTTGTCGAAATAGCATTCAATGCAATCGGCCACAATACATTGTGGGGAGCAATGGTATATTCATTTCCAATCGGCGTTTTCACCCCTTTGTTATAGAAATCCGTTACATCCATAATGTGGTCGTAGAAGAAGTTTTTCTCGGAGAAATTATCCATACGGTAGGTACGTCCCTTATCGTCCGCCTTGCCGGTTTTAGCATAGATAAATGCGATACGGGTCAACTCCGTCTTACGCGGTTCTTCGTAATACAGTTCGCGGGCACGTTCGTCCAGAATCGTACGGATAGTCATCTGGTCAGCATCAAGTTCATCGGCTCCCGCTCTGCGGCGTACCTTGTTCACGTCATCGGCAGCTTTCTGGAGGCTGGTTGCATCACCCTTCCAAATGTATGCCTCAGCACGTAACAGATACGTTTCGGCAATACGGAAAATATACCAGTCGGCCCAACCACCGCGCCACCATTTATCTTTCTGGTCGGCAACGTTGGTCTTATAATGCGGCCACCCCACCCAGTCACGAATGGTATCGTTTACCAGGATGTTTCCTTTATCGTCTTTAAAGCGAACCGGTTGTCCGTACCATTCCGTACCTTTGAGTTCAGGATTATTGTAGGTCAGGTCGGTCATTTCTATCCAGTTGCCCGGAGCATGACGAAGATCTGTGTCATCCAGTGTCCAGATCATGTGCGTATGATACCAGGTAGAACGTGCTGTACATACTCCACGACCATATTGCTCAAGATAGGGATTTTTCTTTGCATCGTTATCGGTAAATCCGTTTTTGCCGTCGGGAGTTTTAATCTCGCCGTCTTTTGCAAACCAGGGAAGCACCTGCCGTTTGATTTCCAGTCCGGCTGCCGAACGAATATCCTCACCGGCATCATAACGGTCGAGCACCATGTAAAGTACTTCTTTGTTTTCAGGCAAGGATTTATTCTCAGACTGATGCAAGTCCCAAATCACATTCTTGGTAGCGTCATTCTTGTCAACACCGAAACGCTCTGTCATTAGATAGTGCACTCCGTCATTAATGACGTTATTGGCTGATTCGATTGCATCGTCAAATTCGCCCAATGCAAGATTGATCTTTGTCAGTAAGTGATAAGCCGCAGCCTGAGTCACCATACCGATATAAACGTTGTTTTTCAGATAAGGAGCCGTACGGTCCAAATCGTTTTTCAGATACCGCAAGATTGCTTCACGCTTCGTTGAATAAAAATCATAACGTGGCCCGGTGATTTCTTCTGTGATGAACGGTATATCCCCATACTGATTCACCAGACGGTAATAACGATAAGCACGATGGAAACATGCCAATCCTTCAATTTCCTTACGTTGGTCTTCATTGTCAAACTCTGCCGTTTCCGAACGGGTCAGCAATGTATTGGCGTCTTTAATACCTTTATACAGATAGGTCCAATAGTTATTAATCTGACTTGCATTTCCTGTCAGAGAAGCACTGGGAGTAATCTGTCGAACAAGATCCTGTGGAGAGTTTGCCGCGTCAGTACGTCCGTTGACACTTATATCCGAAAAGAAATATTCGGAAAGGATACAAGGGTCGGCAGAACCCGATGTGGGATAAAAATCAAAGTAACGGACGTCACGGTTCAACATATCCGTTCCGGTCTTCAGGCCGTTGTAATCCGCAAAAGAGATCTCCGGCGTATAGAATGAAAGTGGCTTCGGGTCCAGCCAATCCGAACAACTACTTGCTAATACAGCTACTCCAATCATGCAGGCAATGCCTGTTTTCTTATTATTTAGTTTCATCAGTCTGTAGATATTATAAAGTCAAGTTAATACCAAAATAAATTACTCTCGGGGTATTTGCATCACTGTTTTCCGGGTCGTAACCGGGCCAACCGGAGATATAACCTGCATTCTTCATCGTAGCATTGACGTTCAGGTTCTGAATCCGCAGCGGCTCTATCAGCTTCTTCGGGAAAGTATATCCGATTGAGATATTATCAAAACGCAGGAAAGAAGCGTTCTTGTAAATGGCATACGAAACGCCGGCAGGCTTCTTGTTGGCCAGACGCGGATATTCATTGTTACGGTTTTCCGGCGTCCAGTAGTCACGTTTAATCTGGTTCGTCACGTTCAGCAAAGCATTGTCGTTGGTAAAACGTCCCAATGTCTTTTTATGTCCGATATAGGAGTACATATTGAACGAGATATTGAAGTTCTTGAACAACGTGAAATCATTACGCATACTCCAACGCAGACGCGGCATCGTAGTTCCCTGGAATTCCTTATCCGTATTGTCATATTTGTAGTTCATGTCTTTATCCAGCAGATGAACGTCACCCGGCTGCTGACCGTATTTGGCAGCTTCTTCACGTTCTTCTTCCTGCCAGATTCCCACTACCTTGTAATCCCAGATTTCATCAATATCGTGTCCGATGAAACGCTTGTTCTTGATATCGTCCGCTTCACGCTGGCCGATAACGTTACCGTCCGCATCTTTCACATCTTCCATGATTCCGTACAGGTGAGTTATCTTGTTCTTGTTATAAGCCAGGCTGAAAGAAGTACGCCATGTAAGCTTATCCATTCTGATGTTGGTAGAGTTCAGTGAAAGCTCGACACCGGTATTCTGGACCTCACCGATATTAGACATCACGGAGCTGTAACCGATCAGGCTGGGCAACTCACGGCTGACAAGCAGGTCGGTCGTAATCTTCTTATATACATCCAGGTTCGCGCTCAGTCTGCCTTTCAGGAAAGTCAGGTCCGTACCGATATTCCATGAAGTCGTTGATTCCCATTTCAGGTTGGGATTAGCCATAGTAGAAGCGTAGAAAGTGTTGGCGGTCACCAGACTGCCGGTTGCCGGATCCACATAAATGTATTTGCGCGGGGCCAACTGCATGAATGCAGCATAAGTACCTACGGCACGGTTACCATTCTTACCCCATGAGAGACGCAGTTTACCATATTCGAACCAATCCGGACGGTGCAGGAATTTCTCTTCAGAGAACACCCAACCCAATGCGATAGCCGGAAAAGTGGCACGCGGGTTGGCAAGACCGAAAGCCGAATATCCGTCACGACGTACAGTGGCGGTAATCAGGTAACGCTGGTCGTATACATAGTGCAGACGTCCCATAAAGGCGTCTCCTGTACGGTAGACATCATCACTGGATACGTTAGGGCTGGTACCGAAACCGATACCTCCATAACCCAGTTCGTCGGTAGGCAGGAAGTTTTCATTCGTCATTTCATCATGCCAACGCTGGAACTTCTCCCAGTTGGCAAGGAAAGTAAAGTCAAAAGCGTGCTTGCCGAATGTCTTGTTCCACTTCAGCATATTATCCCATTGCCAATAGAAATCCTTCGTATGCGTACGTTCCACACGGCCGTTCTGCGAACCGGAGTCGGGAGAAGCGGCTGCCTTATGGAAAAGATAGTTTGTCCATTCAAAACGCGGAGAATAAGTAGTCTGGATAGAAAAGCCCAAAGGGAGGGTGATTTTCAGATAAAGAGCTGCATTCAAGTTCTCGATGTCATTGCGTTTATTCTGGAAAGCCGGAGCAAGCAACGGGTTGCTCTGGTTATTGTTACCGGTAGGGTATTGTTTCAAAGTCACTCCATCGTCTTCGTAAAGGCTTCCGAAAGGTGAAAGAGTAGTGTAATTGCCGGATGAACTACTGATATATCCCTCATCACGTGAAGTAAACTGTGCGTTCACACCGTAAGTAAGGAAGCTCTGTATCTTATTCTCCAGGTTGATACGTGCACGGATAGCACTGTATCCTCCGCCACGCACGTTACTCTCGTTTTTCAGGTAGTTGATAGATGAATAATAAGACATTTCGTCTTTCTTTCCTGCCACGCTGACCGTGTAATCCTGACGTAACGCTACATCCTGATAAATGACATCGCGCCAGTCTACAAGACGTCCGGCCAAATAGTTGTTGACCTCCGTATTGGTAAATTCGAGACGTGTCAGCCAGATACTTGTCGGGTCGCCTTTATCGTTTCCCATCCAGTTTGCCAAGTCCGCATTAGACATGTGTGCCGGATTGTCGAAATATCCGGTAGCTGCTTTTGAAGGATTCTTGCTAACTTCCACATCCCGGCGGAAATTGATGAAATCCTCTCCTTCGTATACTTCCGGCAAAGAGTTCACCATTGAAAGTCCCCATGTACCACTGAAATTGATAATCGGTTTCGTTGAACTTGTTCCTTTCTTGGTAGTAATCAGCACAACGCCATTGGCTGCCTTCGCACCATAAACGGCTGTGGAACTGGCGTCTTTCAATACGTCTATCTGCTCAATGTCGTTAGGATTGATGTCGGTCATCTGTCCCGAATAGATTACTCCGTCCAATACAATCAGAGGTTCAAGGGAAGATTTATCCGTACTCGTTGCACGCAGGTTGTTTTTACCACGCACCATCATGCTGGTGTTACCCTTCGTGTCGGTTTCGATACCTACCGAAAGTCCGGCCACACCCGTGCGGAGCATATCCTGAACAGTTTTCGGTTGTTCTTTTTCAAGGTCGCTGGCTTTCAAGGATGCCACGGCTCCGGTCAGGTCTTTCTTCTTCATTACACCGTAACCTACCACTACGACCTCCTCCAGTGTCTTGGAGTCTTCCTTCATTTTGATGATAGACTTCTGCCCGGCTTTCACCGTCTGAGTCGTATAACCGATATACGAGATCTGAAGCGAAGATCCGAAAGGCGCTTCCAGTTTGTAGTTACCGTCAATATCGGTAATCACACCGGTCGTTGTGCCGGCTACCAAAACGTTAGCTCCGATAATGGGCTCTCCGTTCTCGTCTACAACTTTACCGATGATTGTAGTCGCCTTGCCCGTCTGTGCCGGAGTACTCTTTTTGGGGAACAAGGCAATCTGTGTGCTGGTCACTTCAAATGACAGGTCAATGCCTTTCAGCATTTCTCCTACCGCTTTGGATACAGGAACCTGTTTCACGTTCAGGCTGACTTCCTGTTTCACATTTACTTGTGTTGCATCATAAAAGAAGGTATAGCCGCTGGTTTTCTCAATGCGTGCCATAGCTTCGGACAATGGAATTTTCGAGAAGCTTATCGTTATCATCTTCTCTTTTACTTGTGCAGAAAGTACAACGCTAAAAAATAATAGCGTTAAAAGTGCAAAATGCTTTTTTAAATTCATATTTTTGCGATATTAAAAGTTAACTGTAAGGAGACTGCATTAAAATGGGTCAGATTTTAATGTTCACTCACTTTCTTCGGTTAATAAAAAACTTGATTTGGTAGGGGGGAAAGCCGGAAGCGGAACTTCCCCCTTATTTATTCTATATCTTCATTATATCATAGGCTTGCCTTTCTCTCTTACTTATTTGTCAAAAAATTCATTTTACCGATATTGAACTCGGATATTTGCATTGTGTGTTACCACTTATTGTTTCTGCTTCGGTAAAATTGTCAACATATTCTCATCATTAAATTCATAGTTGATAGGATGAATGCGCGACATGATTCGCATGATTTCTTCCAACGGTTCGTGCCGCAAGGTGAATGTGTATCTGTACTGTTCCTGCAATTCCGGAGACAAATTTATCTTCACATTATACCATTTGGACAGAAGAGGGCAAATCTCATTCAACGGCCTGTTTTTAAATACAATCTGATTGCTTGCCCACGAGACAGCCAACTCGATATCTCCTTTTTCTATTTGAAGCCGTCCGTTACGCTTGTTGAAAGTACCGACTTCTCCCGGATGCAGAAAACGGGTTTCCGCTTTCGTCTCCAACGACACCGAACCTTCTTTCAGGCTGACAAATGTATTTTCCGAACCGGGAAAGGATTCTACATTGAATTTTGTACCGTGTACGGTGATTTTCATTCCTTCGGTTTCAACGACGAAAGGATGATCCTTATCGTGGGCCACATCAAAGTAAGCCTCTCCATTCAACCGGACATTTCTGTTTTTCGAATAATAATTCGTATTATAAGTAAGCGAAGTAGCCGAATGAATCCATACATTCGACCCGTCCGGCAAAGCTACTTCCGATTTACCTCCCCAATTGGAATAGGTTTGTTGCGCTATTTCCGGCTGACCGATCTTTATACCTATATATAAAGAAACGGAAAGGAAGACAGCCACAACTACGCAGGCAGCCGCAACATAGCGTTGAAAACGGGGGAAAGCCCACAAACGAACAGGTTGTTCCTTATCTTTGAGATTCACTTCAACTTTATCTTCAGACCTTTCCATATCTTCAGCTTGTCTCCGTTCAGCCTCCTCACACTCCTCCATGCGCTGCATCAACTCTTTCCAGTAGAAATCTACGTCCGGCGTATAATTGATAACTTTAGCACGCACCTTTTCCCAAACTCCCCGAAGTTCTTCATACACCTTCCGGTTCTCATCGATAGACACCCACTCCTCCAAGTGCTTTTTATCAGCATCGGAGATGTCTTGTTTCAGGTCGGAAATGATTAACTCCCAAGGTATTTCTTTTTTCATGCTTCGCTGTCGTTTTTAACTGTTACCGATACTAAGACACAAAAAACGAATCATACCCTTATTCAGAAAAGCATTTTTTTAGTTTCTACTAAAAAAATATTCTTTAACTTTGCAACGTCTCACTAACCTAATTACAAACACTATGGACGATATGTTCCTTTTGCAATTGATAAAGAATGGTGATAAGCAGGCGTTCAAGTACGTCTTTGATACTTATTTCACTGCTCTTTGCCGCTTTATGTATTTGTATTTAGGAGATACACAAGAAGCGGAAGATATAGCAAGTGACATCTTTGCGTCCGTATGGGAAAACAGAAAAAAACTTGAAATCAGGCTTACTTTCAAAGCTTATCTTTTTCAGGCTGCCAAAAACAGGTGTCTGAACGTTATACGGGACAGAAAGGCTACTGTCTCACTGGACGATATCAACGGACAGGACACTCCGCAAGTAAGCATCACCGATTCACTGGAAACAGAAGAACTGAATAATTTAATTCAGGAGGCTATCCTGTCACTTCCCGAAAAATGTCGTGAGGTATTTCTGCAAAGCCGCACGAAGAACCTGACAAACCAGGAAATCGCGGAGTCAATGGATATATCTGTCAAGACAGTAGAGGCACAAATCACGAAAGCGCTGAAACAAATCCGGAAGTTCTTGGGTACACAATATCAATATTTGTTCTAAGTTTCCCGGCAGATAAAAGATGGAATGATCCTACTTCTTTTCCGCCAGATAAACCCCTAATATGATGCAAGCCGCCCCCATTAACGTAATCCATGTGATTTGTTCGTGGAGAATGAGCACCGAAGCCACCATCGTCACCAACGGATTCAAATAGATATAATTGGAGGCCCGCATCGTTCCCAGCTGTTTCAAAACCACATTCCAAAGAATATAGCAGATCAAAGAAGCCAGGACTGCCAGGAACAAGAGATTGGACAATACGAGCGGTTGCAGAAGCACATCAAAATCCGGTTGCAGCGGATGAAGAAGAAAAGCGGGAAGAATAGTCAATACCCCATAGAAAAATATCTTACGGGTAATAAATACCGTGGGATAACGTCCCGTCATCCGCTTTATTACCAGACTATAAAAAGCCCATGACAGAGCCGCAAGCAAAGTGAGCAAATCACCCACAGGAGAGAGCTTCAACACCACACTTCCGTTAAAGACGACCAGCCCTACGCCAATCAGGGCCAACAGCGAACCATAAATCAGCCCTTTCGTAGCCTTCTCACTCTTATAAAAGAGCAGGGAAAGAATCGTAGTCAGCAGAGGAGCCGTGCAAATGATGAAAGCAACATTGGAGGCTTGGGTAATCCCCAAAGCTGTATTTTCTGTGAAGAAATAAAGCGATCCGCCGAATACGCCTCCCGCCACCAACCAAAGCTCATCTTTCAAATTATCGGCAAACAAGTGTTTTGGAGAAATCGCCCAAATACCTATATAGGCTATCAAAAAGCGATAAAAGAAAATTTCCTGAGGAGTGAGTCCGTGATTAATCAATACTTTCGTTGCAATAAAGGTCAGCCCCCAGATAGCAACCGTCAGTATGGCAATCAGATGATAGTATCCGTGCGTCAGTTTCATACTTATACTTTTAATAATGCCGCAAAGATACAGGGAATCACGAAAATATATACCGACTCTTATGAATATATTTCAGACAGAATCTCGACTAAACAAAACTATAAATAGTCACTTCCTGCCGAAGCACCCGGTCACTGTCAAATAAAATACCAATAAACGCAAAGGGTTCATTGTATAAACAAATCTTACCAAATAAGGAAAAAACTAAAAATCGGCAAATCCTCACGATATTTCTTCTTTACACTTTATCACCGATATTGCATAAACCCGCTTCGAGTTTTTAATAAATAATGAAATAGTTTATTATAAACGGTTCCCAAGTTTATTAAAAACTATTTTTAGGCACTTTCAGTTACTCAAATCGAATTATTGCAACAAAAATGGGCAAGAACCTTCACAGTTTCTTGCCCATTCGTTATCCTCATATGCAATTTTGCACATTCACCTATTGAACCTATGTAATAATACTTATATATTTCATGATTACTTTTCTGTTTTTAATTTCCCCAAATATACGAAATAAAAACGAGAAAGTCAATAGGTAAAGCGTGGTTATCTGAAAATAAACACGTAAATTTGTGCCTCAAATTAGAAATAACAGTATAAATCACTATAAATAAAAACTTTATCACTATGGAGTACAATTTCAGGGAGATTGAAAAGAAGTGGCAAGCAAGGTGGGTGGAAGAGAAAACCTACCAGGTTACGGAAGACGAATCGAAGCAGAAATTTTATGTATTAAACATGTTCCCCTATCCTTCAGGAGCCGGACTACACGTAGGACACCCGCTGGGATATATCGCTTCGGACATTTACGCCCGTTACAAACGACTGCAAGGCTTCAATGTACTCAATCCGATGGGATACGACGCTTACGGCTTGCCCGCCGAGCAATATGCTATCCAGACCGGACAGCATCCGGCCATCACTACCATCAACAATATCGACCGCTACCGCGAGCAACTCGACAAAATCGGTTTCTCTTTCGACTGGAACCGTGAAATCCGTACTTGCGACCCGGAATATTACCATTGGACACAATGGGCTTTCCTAAAAATGTTCAACAGTTATTATTGCAACGACGAGCAGAAAGCACGCCCTATCGAAGAACTGGAAAAAGCCTTTGCTGTCTACGGAAACGAGGGACTGAATGCCGCTTGCAGTGAAGAAATCAGTTTCACCGCCGATGAATGGAACGCAAAAAACGAAAAGGAAAAACAGGAAATCCTGATGAACTACCGCATCGCTTATCTGGGCGAAACAATGGTAAACTGGTGCGCTGAATTAGGAACGGTATTGGCGAATGACGAAGTAGTGGACGGCGTCAGCGAACGCGGCGGTTTCCCCGTCATCCAAAAGAAGATGCGCCAGTGGTGTCTGCGTGTATCCGCCTACGCACAACGTTTGCTTGACGGACTGGATACTATCGACTGGACAGATTCTCTGAAAGAAACTCAAAGAAACTGGATCGGACGCTCGGAAGGTGCTGAAGTTCAATTCAAGGTAAAAGACAGTGATCTCGAATTTACAATCTTTACCACCCGCGCAGATACCATGTTCGGTGTTACCTTTATGGTGTTGGCCCCGGAAAGTGAATTGGTGGCACAATTAACCACTCCTGCACAAAAAGCGGAAGTAGACGCTTACCTCGACCGTACTAAGAAACGTACGGAACGTGAACGTATTGCCGACCGCAGCGTTACCGGTGTATTCAGTGGTTCGTATGCGATCAACCCGTTCACAGGCGAAGCAGTACCTATCTGGATCAGCGACTACGTATTGGCCGGTTACGGAACGGGAGCTATCATGGCCGTACCTGCTCACGACAGCCGCGACTACGCCTTTGCCAAGCATTTCGGATTGGAAATCCGCCCGTTGGTAGAAGGTTGTGATGTCAGCGAAGAAAGTTTCGACGCCAAAGAAGGTATCGTCTGCAACTCTCCGCGTCCGGACGTCACTCCTTACTGTGACCTCTCCCTGAACGGGCTGACTATCAAAGAAGCAATTGAAAAAACCAAGAACTATGTAAAAGAACATAATCTGGGTCGCGTGAAAGTAAACTACCGTTTACGTGACGCTATCTTCTCACGTCAACGTTACTGGGGTGAACCCTTCCCGGTTTACTACAAAGACGGAATGCCTTATGTAATCGAAGAAAGCTGTCTGCCACTGGAACTTCCGGAAGTTGCCAAGTTCCTGCCTACCGAAACAGGCGAGCCTCCATTGGGACACGCTACGAAATGGGCGTGGGACACAGCGAACAAATGCGTGGTAGAAAACGAAAAGATTGATAATGTAACCGTTTTCCCATTGGAACTGAATACCATGCCGGGATTCGCCGGCTCTTCCGCATATTATCTGCGCTACATGGACCCGCGCAATCATAAAGCATTGGTTGACCCGAAAATTGACCGGTACTGGAAGAATGTAGACTTATATGTAGGGGGTACCGAACATGCTACGGGACACTTGATTTATTCTCGTTTCTGGAATAAATTCCTTTATGATATGGGTGTATCCATAATGGAAGAACCATTCCAAAAATTAGTAAACCAAGGAATGATTCAGGGTCGCAGTAACTTTGTATACCGTATCAAAGATACCCATACATTCGTTTCACTGAACCTGAAAGACCAGTATGACGTTACACCGCTTCACGTAGACGTTAACATCGTATCCAATGACATTCTCGATCTGGAAGCATTCAAGGCATGGCGTCCCGAATATAAAACGGCAGAGTTTATCCTCGAAGACGGAAAATATGTCTGTGGTTGGGCGATTGAAAAGATGAGTAAGTCAATGTTCAACGTTGTCAACCCGGATATGATTGTTGAGAAATACGGTGCGGACACACTTCGTATGTACGAAATGTTCCTCGGCCCGGTAGAACAGTCCAAACCCTGGGATACAAACGGTATCGATGGTGTACACCGCTTTATCCGCAAATTCTGGTCGCTGTTCTACAGCCGCACGGATGAATATCTGGTGACGGACGAACCGGCAACGAAGGAAGAACTGAAAAGCCTCCACAAACTTATCAAGAAGGTGACCGGTGACATTGAGCAGTTCTCTTACAATACCTCTATCAGTGCATTCATGATTTGCGTAAACGAGCTTTTCAACCTGAAATGCAGTAAGAAAGAGATTCTGGAACAACTCGTCATCACGCTTGCTCCTTTCGCTCCGCACGTTTGCGAAGAATTGTGGGACGTACTGGGACACGAAACTTCCGTATGCGACGCCCAATGGCCGGCATACAACGAAGAATATCTGAAAGAAGATACAATCAACTACACGATCTCTTTCAACGGAAAGGCACGTTTCAATATGGAATTTGCTGCAGATGAAACTTCAGACGCCATCCAGGCAGCCGTATTGGCTGACGAACGTTCACAGAAATGGATCGAAGGAAAGACTCCAAAAAAGATCATCGTCGTTCCGAAGAAGATTGTAAACGTTGTTATTTAAACAGGCATTAAGTAATAAGTATTAAGTATCACCACGGCTATGATTCAAATATATATCCGCAAGGTGAATACTTAATACTTGATACCTGATACTTTGACACCTAATACTTAAAATCAATGCATAAACTAGCAAAAGCGGGAATAATGAGAGAAGTGAAAGATTATGCTTACATCACTCTCGGACTAATCAGCTATTCTTTGGGCTGGGCGGCATTCTTACTGCCCTATCAGATAACGACCGGAGGAACTACCGGTATCAGTGCTATCATCTACTACTCAACCGGATTCCCTATCCAATGGTCATATTTCATTATCAACGCCGTTCTGATGACATTTGCTATCCGGATATTAGGCCCGCGATTCAGTATAAAAACGACGTATGCTATCTTTATGCTAACTTTCCTGCTCTGGTTGTTCCAACTACTGGTCAACAATTATGTGGAAGTACCGGACATGACAGCCGACGGTAAACCGCTACTGCTCGGTCCCGGACAGGATTTCATGGCCTGTATCATCGGTGCCGCCATGTGTGGCGTAGGTCTGGGCATTGTGTTCAACTATAACGGAAGTACGGGAGGAACAGATATTATCGCCGCCATAGTTAACAAATATAAAGATGTGACACTCGGAAGAATGATTATGATTTGCGATGTATTCATCATCAGTTCCTGTTACTTTATATTCCATGACTGGCGTCGTGTTATCTTCGGTTTCGTCACCCTGTTCATCATTGGCGTCGTGCTCGACTGGATTATCAACAGTGCACGCCAATCGGTCCAATTCTTCATTTTCTCCAAGAAGTATGACGAAATAGCCGACCGTATCATCAAAGATGCCGATCGCGGAGTAACCGTGCTCGATGGCACAGGCTGGTACAGTAAAGCCAATGTAAAAGTACTGGTAGTACTTGCCAAGAAACGCCAGTCACTCGACATCTTCCGTCTGGTGAAACGTATCGACCCGAATGCTTTTATCTCCCAAAGTTCAGTTATCGGAGTATATGGCGAAGGATTCGAAAAACTGAAAGTAAAATAACCGGTTCCAAGCTTTGATTGGCCCGATAAGTATTGAACAACCCCGTTAAAAACAAAATAAGATGATGAAACGCAAACTGGTATTTGCTACCAACAACGCTCATAAACTGGAAGAAGTAGCCGCTATCTTAGGAGACCAAATAGAACTGCTGAGCCTCAACGATATCGGTTGCCATACGGATATTCCCGAAACAGCCGAGACGCTGGAGGGAAATGCTCTGTTGAAATCGTCGTTTATCTTTAAAAACTACGGCCTGGATTGCTTTGCCGATGATACCGGACTGGAAGTAGAAGCCTTAGACGGGGCCCCCGGAGTCTATTCCGCCCGCTATGCAGGCGGCGAAGGACACGACGCCCAAGCCAATATGCTCAAACTGCTTCACGAACTGGAAGGCAAAGAAAATCGCAAAGCACAATTCCGTACTGCCATTTCGTTGATATTGGATGGAAAGGAATATCTTTTTGAAGGAGTGATAAAGGGCGAGATAATCAGAGAAAAACGGGGCGATTCGGGTTTTGGTTATGATCCCGTGTTCAAACCGGAAGGCTATGAACGGACGTTCGCCGAACTGGGAAATGATATCAAGAATAAAATCAGCCACCGTGCACTGGCTGTGCAAAAACTATGTGAATTTCTACAAAACTAATTGTATATATCCTTTTAAAACATAAAACACAATGAAGAAAATTACTTTATTTACTTTCCTTACGATCCTATTATGTACTTCATGTGTAACGAAAAAGAAGTTCATGCTTGCAGAGCTGGCAGCTACCGCAAGCAAAGATAGTTTGCAAGGACTACTGACCGACTGCCGTAACACGGGCAACCAAATGTCGGTACAAATCAAAAACCTCATGCGTGATACAACAAAAATGGGAAACAGTATCCGCCAGTATCAAAGTATGCTGAATGTGAACATGACCGAACAGGAAAAACTGAACGCCCTGTTGAACCAGAAGAAAAACGAGTTGAACGAAAGAGAGCGTACTATCAACGAGTTGCAGCAGATGATCAATGCGCAGAATGAGAAAGTCCGGAAACTGTTGAGTAGCGTAAAAGATGCGTTATTAGGCTTCAGCAGCGATGAACTGACCGTTCGCGAAAAAGACGGAAAAGTATATGTGGCAATGTCGGATAAATTATTATTCCAATCAGGAAGCGCCCGTCTGGATAAGCGTGGTGAAGAAGCTCTTGGCAAATTGGCCGAAGTACTGAACAAACAGACGGATATTGATGTGTTTATTGAAGGACATACGGACAATAAGCCTATCAACACTGTACAATTCAAGGATAACTGGGATTTGAGTGTGATTCGTGCTACCTCCGTCGTACGTATTCTGATTAAAAACTATAACGTGAATCCTTTGCAGATACAACCGAGCGGCCGCGGCGAATATATGCCTGTCGATGACAACGAAACGGCAGAAGGCAGAAGTAAGAACCGCCGTACGGAGATTATCATGGCTCCGAAGTTAGACAAACTGTTCCAAATGCTCCAAAGCACGGAAGAGTAAAATTAAAAATTCTTATATCGAAAAAGAGGCTGACCTAACGTTAGCCTCTTTTTCGATATTTAGTGTTTCAAGCCATTAAACTATCTATTTTTTAGAAGGATGTGTCATTACCCGCGTTGAACGGATAATGACGGGGGAAACATCACTTCTTTAATGACTGGTGTCCATCAATTGGAAAAGCTTTTCCCGCCCATGCCTTTTGAGATGTCCATTCCTCGGCCGGATCACTCCAAAAAGGATGATCGGCAGGAAGACCCAAAGGCAAGAAAACGAGTGAAGTCATATACAAGCTACCATTATTAGTATAATAGTTGGCCAAATCCGGCTGATGTCCCGCAAAACCAAGTGCCAGGAATCCTTTATCATCAAAATTTCCATCTACTGAAAACATATTTCTCATCACTGCACTTAATGCACTCCGGACTTGTCCGTTAGTCAGTCCTTCAGGAAGGCCATATTTCCAGGCAGCCAATGCCAACGATTGGAATGCTCCCATACGATAGACTACGGAACGCCCGAAAGCCGGGAAGGTACCTTCCGGAGAAATAAGACGTTCGATGAAGGTATTAAAACGTTGCATACGACTGATTGCCAGCTTATAACTGATTGGGGTAGGAAAACGGTTCTTGCTGCACGTTTCCAGTATCTCGACATACATGGGATGAATAACGAAAGAATTATAATAATCCAACGAAAATTCCGCTCCGTCGGAATACCATCCATCACTAAGATACCATTCATTTATTTTATTAAGGCCGGTAGTCAAGGCATAACCGTCAGGTTCTTCACCGACGGAAAGCAAGAAAGCCTCTACCATGTCACGAAACAGTAACCAGTTATTATAGGCAGGACGGATGACACGCACCTTCTTAAAACATTCAATATAACGTTCTTTTGTCGTATCATCCAACTGTCCCCAAGTGGCCTTAGGAGCACGGATGAAACTTTCCGCAAGATAAGCGGCATCTACCAAAAGCTGCTGATGTCCTTTCCACAGCAAATAATCCGGACTCTGCGGGTCAACAGCATTTTGATAAGCCTTCAAAGCCCACTCACGTATTTGCTTGCGTTGCTTTCCTTCTGCCGTATCATCATCAGGCAGCTCCAGCCAGGGAGAAATGCCTGCCATGAGCCGACCGAATGCTTCCATATAAGCCACCCGCTTGTCTCTTCCGTCCCACGTAGGACTCAACTCCAGTTGCATATTCTTTTGCAACTCGCCTTTACTCATATTCTCCAAAACGGGTTGCGCTATTTTATAACATAAGTCAACCCACTGTGTTCTGTCGTTCACCGGTTGATTCTTTTTCTTATCAGCGGCATTTACACTCAGGAAACAAAAAGAAATAAGAGCTAATAAAACAATTCTCATTTTCATAATCATTCTTTTTAAATGGCAGTTTTTTCAATATCCGTTTTACGTTTCAAAGCTTCCAGATAATAATAATCCGCATAGTTCAACGGAACATCCACTTCGCTGTTATGAGGAATACTACCTACACTGTGCATCAGGATAAACCGTCCGTTTTCTCCCAATTTGGCAGTATAGCTCTCTGATGCAAGCGACTCCATTATTTTGTCGGCATACGCCCGGTAAGAAGCAGCGTCCGGCAGGTCATAAGTACTCATCTCATATAAGGCGGATGCTATGACAGAAGCCGAAGAAGCATCTCGCGGGGCGGCAGGAACATCGGGCGCGTCCATATCCCAATATGGAACAAGGTCCTCCGGCATATTCTTAAGATTTTTCATAAATTCGAAAGTCTTGATTGCCTGGTCAAGGTAAGTACGATTCTTTGTTTCTCTATAACATACGGTATATCCATAGATCGCCCATGCTTGTCCTCTAGACCAAACAGATTCATCGGAATAGCCTTGAGCAGTCTGACGATGACGTACGGTTCCGTCCTCAATACTGTAATCAATAACGTGATAACAGCTTCCGTCCGGGCGGAATTGCTCTTTCAATGTACGGTCTGCGTGCATCACCGCTACGTTATAGAAAGTAGAATCACCGGAAAGTTTGGTTGCTTCAAACAACAATTCAAGATTCATCATGTTGTCTATAATCACAGGACATTCCCAGCCCCGTTTCGACTGCCAGCTATTTCCTTTCACATCCCAGCTTTGAATCACTTGAGGCTTTTCACGAAAACGGGTACAAAGAGATTTTGCTGCTTGGATCATTACCTCCTTATAACCGGGTTTATCAATCAGGCGCAAGCCATTGCCAAAGCTGCAATTAATGATAAAACCAATATCGTGATGCCAAGTAAGATTTTGTGCTTCGCTAATAGCCTCGGTATATTTCTGGGCAAGCGGAAGCAAAGCAGTGTCGCCTGTCAGTTCATACAAATACCATACACTGCCGGGGAAAAAGCCGCTCCGCCAGTCAGCGTATCCGCAATAATAGACACCACCCTTATTATTGAGCGTCACCGGATTCAGAAATCTGCCGCTACTTTCAATAGTATCAATTTCCAATCCAATTTGAGCGTGTGCGTTTTCAATAGCTTTTTCAACCCATGTTTGTTTCTCGACAGCTCTTTGGGTGCAAGATGTGGCTACCACAAGAGCAGTACATCCTGCAAGAATAGAGTTTTTCAATTTCATGATATAGATTCTTTATTATAAATGAATAATTTCCTTTTCTGAATGACCGAATACATATAATTGTATAAAATAATGAGAACACAAATATAAGTATTTTTTCTATCATCTAATTAAGATATTAATGTATGGCAAAATAGCACCATTTATTTTTATCTTATCTGACTAAATTGTCCTCAATAGTTGCATCTATTTTCCAAATCATCCAAATCAACGGGGAAAATATTGATTAATACAGATATAATTTTCATCTTTGCCTGCGACATAATAATCATACAACATCATGAAGAACATTAAAATACGCTTTTTTATTTTATGCCTTTGTCTGTCAGTAACAGGATATACATCCGCATCCGCCCGAACAGAAAAAGTAAAAACGGATATAGACTGGCCTGCTTTCATGCAAAAACAAGATTTGATCTGGGAAATACTGCCCGAATACTGGTATGAATCGGCTTATATGGGCAACGGTATGTTGGGACTTATGATTTATAAGGAACCGGGACAGAACTATATCCGGTTTGAAACCGGCAACTGCTCGGTACACGACCACAAAGCGGGATCGGACTTATTTGCCATTCCCCGACTGCTCACCGGGCACTTCGCCTTACATCCTGAAGGTACAATCGTAAATGGAACGATGCATCTTGACATCTGGAATGCCGAAACAAAAGCAGAGATAACCACCACAAAAGGAATCATCCGTCTGCACGCCTATGTACACGCCAATGATATGGTAATGCTGGTTCAGACTAACGCCACCGATGGAGAGAAAAACTTCCGTTGGGAATGGATACCTGCCTCCGCCCAAAGCCCGCGATATCTTTATGCAAAAGGAGAAGGAAAATGGATAAAGGTGCCTGAAGACTACTCTCTTAACCCGGCACCGGAGGTAAAACCGGAAGTATCCGTTCAGAAATTGCGGGCAGGAGGTGAAACAGCCGTTGCATGGAAAGAAACCCGAACTAAAAAAAATGAACGCACATACTGGATTACCGTAACTCATTCGTATCCCGAAGCCACGGCCGAAAAGGATGCCGCTCAAATTTTGGATAAGGCATTAGCAACAGAAACCGGAAAATTACAGAAACAACACCGTACCTGGTGGAATCATTACTATCCGAGCAGTTTCCTTACGTTACCGGATGGTATGAAAGAGAATTTCTATTGGATACAGATGTATAAGCTTGCCAGTGCCACGCGCGGCGACCGTGCACTAATAGACAACACCGGCCCATGGCTGACCGTCACTCCATGGCCCAATGCATGGTGGAACTTGAACGTACAACTGACCTATTGGGCACTCAATGCATCCAATCATCTCGATTTGGCAGCCTCTCTGGAGAATGCTATTTACAACAATATAGAAAACCTTAAGAAAAACGTACCGGAAGCCTATCGCAAAGACGCATTGGCAATAGGACGCTCGTCAAATCTGGTATGCGAATCCGGCGAAATCGGAATCCCCGGTGTGGACAAAGCAGCGGAAGTCGGGCTTTTGCCTTGGGTATGCCATAGCTTATGGTTGATTTATCGCCACAAAATGGATGACGAGCTATTACGCAACAAACTCTTTCCTGTACTTAAACAAGCTATCAACTACTACCTGCACTTTACCTACAAAGGAAAAGACGGCAAGATACATCTGCCCCAAACATATTCTCCGGAATATGGCAGTGCGGAAGATTGTAACTTCGACCTGGCATTATTATCTTGGGGTTGCCGGACATTACTTGAGATTACCGGCCGGCTGAACATAGACGATCCGCTTATCCCGCGTTGGAGAACGACTTTGGAGGAACTTACACCGTTCCCCACAGACCCGGCCAACGGGCTTATGATAGGACGGGATGTTCCTTATGCTTTCTCGCACCGCCATTATTCGCATCTATTGGCTGCCTATCCTCTATATCTTATCAATAAGGAAAATCCCGAAGAATACGACCTCATAGAGAAATCACTCCTCTATTGGCAAGGCAAATCCGGGGCACATCAGGGATATTCATGTACGGGAGCATCCTCTATATCATCCGCTTTGGGTAAAGGCAATGAAGCGCTTACATACCTTGACAAGTTGTTTACTAAATTCTTATCTGTCAATACACTTTATCGTGAATCGGGCCCGGTCATAGAAACACCATTATCTGCCGCCCAGTCTATCCATGATATGTTGCTTCAAAGTTGGGGAGGAAAGCTGCGCATCTTCCCTGCCGTTCCCGACAGTTGGAAAGACATTGCTTATAAAGACTTCCGTGCTGAAGGTGCTTTTCTTATCACTGCCAGCCGGAAAAACGGTAAGACTGAGTTTATCACTATCAAAAGCCTTGCAGGCGAACCTTGCATTGTAGTGACTGACATATCTTCACCTGTCTTCAAAGGAAAACGCCAATTTGAGGCCACAGCTTTATCCGAATCTATGTACAAAATAGATTTACAGAAAGGCGAAGAAGTAATCATTTACTCCAAAGATACTCAGCCGGACTTCACCATTCGTCCTGTGAATAATAGCAGAACGAATTGTTTCGGAAAAAAGAAACAGTCCTGAATCAGTCTGCCTGTTTCTTTTCTTTCCGGTAATTCTGAGGTGTACATCCGAACTGGTTTTTGAAGCAACGGCTGAAATATACGGGCGCATTGAACCCACTACGGTCACTAACCTCTGCAATGGGAAGATCAGGGTATTGCTTCAATAAAGTGGCTGCGTGCTTCAGGCGATAATTTAGCAAGAAGTTATTGGGTGTCATGCCGATTAATGCTTTGAACTTAGTATAAAGCAATGACCGACCGACACCTACTTCTTTACAAAGAGCCGGAATATCAAATTCCGTATCGTCATAACGTGAATTCGATATAAGTAGCTAAATATTTGTTTGATAATTAGTAACATAGTGATAAAAGTATTAAATTTATAGTGTTCAATTATAACATTTAAACGATTATCACTATGTTTTCAGAGTCCAAAGTTACAGAGATTTATTGTATGGCAGATGATTTCTTTGTAACAGGAAAAATATATGATTGACGACAAGGAGTATAAGCACCGTAACAAGCCTAACTAGATGAGTGATGCGGAAATTATAGTTATCTTTATTTTGTTTCATTCGGGCGGTTTCAGATACTTCAAGCATTACTATAAAGAGTATGTGTACAAACACCTGACGCACCTGTTTCTCAAACGCGTATCCTACAACCGCTTGGTGGAATTGGAAAAGGAGATGCTGCTTCGTGCCTGTTACACAACTCAAATTTATTAAAACGAGTAATCTCTTTTGTTGCATATATTATTAATTATTAGTATATTAGAAACAAAAAAGTAATTATGCAAGGTTATAAATCATACGAAGAAAAACTATTTTATACATTCCGTTTATCGGAACGCGTTCCTGTAAACAATTTCTATCGCCGTTTAAAGGGTGTTTTGGACTTGTCCTTTATCCGCAAATATACTCAGGAGTACTATGGAAAAGAGGGCCAGTCCAGCATTGATCCGGTTGTTTTTTTCAAGCTGATGCTTATTGGATATCTGGAGAACATACCTTCCGACCGTAAGATTGTGGAACAGACAGGAATTAGATTGGACATGCTCTATTTTTTAAACTATAATATTGACGAGCCACTTCCATGGCACAGTACGCTTTCTCGTACCCGTAAACCTTATGGTGAGGAACTTTTCTTGAAGGTGTTCAACCATATTCTGGAGTTGTGTATAAAGGTCGATATAGTTGATGGCAGAACTCAAGCAATAGATAGTACCTTGATAAAGGCAAATGCGTCCATGGTAAGTTTGAGAGTAAACCTAAAAATTGCCGGTCAGGATAACAAATTGAAAAACAACTCTGAAGAAGATAATACAAATTATGACCGTGATTCGGAGACGGTTTCAGATTTGTCAATAACTCAGGATTATTCTTTCCTGTAGGTTCACCGGGAAAAGGTTTTGTATAACTTACTTCAATAGGAGCCGACGGATCATAATTAAGTACCTATTGGTTTACCATCCATACACAAGGCACGCGGTCACCGGTAGCAGCCATCAGACAAGAATAATCGAAGCCCAAATCTTCCGGTCCCGGACTGACCTTCTTATTCCAATTCTGCGTACCTGTTTTATCTCCCAAACCTAAATGCCACTTCCCGATAGCTCCAGTCGTATATCCGGTAGATTTAAATATATCTGCAATCGTTGTTTGTTCCGGCCGGATAACCATACCTGCATCACCACGGGCAACTCCTGTATCATTTCTACGCCAAGCATAATGTCCTGTAAATAAAGAATAACGTGATGGGGTACTTGTTGAATCCACCGCGTGCGCATCTGTGAAACGAATACCACTCATCGACATGCGGAGTCTGAATGCGATAAGCACCATAACAACTCATATCTCCATAACCTAAGTCATCAGTAATAATAAAGATTACATTAGGTTGTTTCTCTTTTGTTTTCTTCTGTGCCTGAACCGGTAATGTGATCAATAAAAAGCCACCGATTCCCATCTATAACATAATATAATTGTTATTGGGTTTATTATATTTTATTTTTATATACAGAATTTAGTTATGTTAGAATATCCGCATGCGTATCTATAAACCATTCCATTAGTTTAATATACAAATATTTCACCAAAAGTAATTACTAGTCAACTCCCGTTATAGAACCTGAAACGACCTTTCCCGTTTCTATCTTAAAAAAAGATCTTATAATAAGTGAACTCTAAAACATTTTTATTAGAGATACCATTTA
>OGHO01000338.1_pt1 | contig 66897 bp, 83 predicted proteins | sample 1571421 | NCBI WGS metagenome assembly OGHO01 (sample SAMEA2581937, study PRJEB24529) | metagenome | biome: Human gut stool | place: China | collected 2011
CTTTATTTTTGCCTCTGGCTTATTTCTCGTAACTCTTAATCAACCAAAGCCCCTCACTTCGAGGGGCTTTTTCATAGGAATTAAATTATGTCTACATCCGACCAACTCGCCGCCGCTGTCGGCGCTCCCTCTGCACCAGTCGCAAAACCTAAGACAAAAGCGCCGATCATCGTGCAGCAGGTTCTGTCTGACCAGTTCAAAAAACAATTAGCGCTAGCGGTTCCGAAACACTTGAGCGCTGATCGCATGGCTCGCATTGCTGCTACCGAAGTCCGGAAAACTCCTGCCCTCCTCAACACAACTCCTGCCTCGTTCCTGGGCGCCGTTATGCAGTCAGCTCAACTCGGCCTTGAACCCGGTTCCGCTCTGGGGCAAGCCTACCTGGTTCCCTATGGCAACCAGTGCCAGTTAATTCTTGGATACCGCGGAATGATTGACCTTGCACGTCGTTCCGGACAGGTTTTGTCACTCTCGGCTTTTGCTGTCCACGAAGGTGACGAGTTCAACTACCAGCTTGGATTGCATCCGGACATTCATCACGTGCCGAGTTGTGAAGCTGACCGAGTTAAAAAACCGATCACGTTTGTCTACGCGGTCGCAAATCTGCGCGGTGGCGGATACCAGTTCGAGGTCATGTCTCGCGCCGAGGTTGAGGCTGTCAAAGCGAAGGCTAAGTCAAAGAATATCTGGAACTCGTATTTTGAACAGATGGCCCTCAAAACAGTGATTCGTCGTCTATTCAAGTACCTCCCTGTTTCTATAGAAGCGTTGCAGGTGGCTAATGTTGACGCGAAACGGGAAGCCGGAGAAAGGATCGACCCGAACGATGTGATCGACATCAATGCTATCTCCGTCGAAGACTTCAAGGATATTGAAGATGCCGAGGTCGTTGGAACATCTCAGGACGCTCCGGCGGAGACAATAAATAAGTAACCATAAGCCCTGCGAGAGCGGGGCTTTTCTTTTGGAGAAATAAATGTGGAAGATTAAAGACCCTACTTTAAAAGAAAAGATCATGCAACTGCTATCGGATGAAAGCATTGCAAAGCGTTGCCAAGATCAAATGACTGATGGATCAAATTACATTCTTGCTTCTGATGATGATCAAAAATTTTCAATAAGCATCGTTAAAGATCTTTTTGAAAACGTTCCTGAGTACAACCCAGATGGATGGAATCCGTTTCCAGCTTTAAGGCCTCCTCGCCCAGGTAACTATTTAGTTTACTTAAACAGAAGATTTGAGCACCAGATTCGTGTTTCTTACTTCAATACCGATTTCAGAAGTTGGGATCAATATAGTGGCGCTGCTGTATTGGCTTTCAGAGAACTTGAAATTGAACCGCCTGATGACGATATTTTGAAGTTTAGTGCCTACAAGCGGGAGTAATAAAAAATGGGAAAAACAAGCCCAGAACTTTTGAACCCAGCTGTCACCGCGCTTGCTCTAAAACAAGAAGATGAAAGGTTAAAAACGCTTGATCCGGTCGTGATTACATCTTTAAGTTTTATTCCTGGAAAACCAAAATATTTGCTAATGCGTGGAGCTGATTCTTGTGCATTAGCACATAACATCATCTTGTCGAAAGAGCAGGCTTTAAAACTCATAAGATCTTTAGCTGAAGCTCTTAGCGATTGGGATAAAGAATAGTGTCAACTAACAAATAACCAGGAGCCCCGTGAAAGCGGGGCTTCTCCTCTTTTGAGGCCAATATGCAGTTCGAATTCATCGATTACAGCGGCTGCTTTCCAAACCTGTGTGCGGGGAAGCTGACATTTAAGGCAGACGGCAAACAATATGCAGGCTATGTAGACATGATCTCTGGCGGTGATGTTTGGTTTGATGATCGCTGGAGTGAGCATGTTGAAGAGGGTCCATGGACGGATGTCTCGGGACCTCTATTAAAAAAGAATCCAGAGCTACTGGAGCACAAAGCCGAGCTCCTCAAAATGATTAACGAGAATGTACCTCACGGCTGCTGTGGCGGCTGTGTGTAGGAGAAAAACGATGTGGAAGATTAAAGACCCTGAATTAAAAGCGAAGGTGAATCAATTCTTCACGGATAAAGAAATTCATGAAGAATTTGAAAAAAACACCGATTTATATAACTACTTCCGATTATCTACCGTTAACAAAAAAGGTCTGTGTGTAACTATCACAGTCGAAAAAGAGTTAGTTGAATTCGTTCCTGAGTATCAAGAAAACGACTGGAACCCATATCCGACTGTAACGCCCCCGGTTGACGGGAAAAAGTGGCTTACGCAGGATGAAGACGGAAATTTAGCTATACGATCATTTGCACGCTCGTTTGAAGAAGGAATCGATTACTCCTGGGAGGACCATGACGACAGACTCATCGTTGCATTCAGATCCCTCCCCGCTCCATATCAACCGGAGACGAACAAATGAAACTAGAACTTGAACACACTGACGATCCTCGAAATCACCACTTTGAGGATTTAGAACAAATCATTGTGCTTTTGAACAATCCAGAGACAGGCGAGCAGTTCTATGAAATCCTGACTTACGTAAACGGTGATTTTGTTTTTGGTGGTCACGGCTGTGAGTTGTTTGATTTTGATGCTCCCTTCCCTGACCCGGAATTGATGAGATGGGAGAAAATTGATGTGTAATGATGAAGATCCAATCCTCAATATCTCTCAAGCCGAAAGAGGTAGAAAAGAACGGCTTTTAACCGAAATTGCACAAAATTACCTCGGCGAACGTGGTTTCAAAGCAATCCCGCAATTCACTATCCACAGGACGTTTGAATATCGTATTCACCCGGGTAACGAACTTCGAGAAGCGATAGAGAAAGATGTATTTTTCAATGAAAATCTTGTTTCCGGCGGTGTTTGGAATACGGAAATCTCTTACCGCAACGGTTATGAGCACCGACTAGACGTGCTGGGAATTGGCTACGGTATGGAGCTTTGCGGCATTGAAATTAAATCCTGCTGGGATGATTTCCGGACAGATAAAAAATGGCCGTCCTATATGGACTTTTTAAACAGGATGTACATTCTTGCGGACGAACCTACAGCCGTGAAGATCGCTGCCTACCTGAAAGACCACAATCAGTGTGTCAAAGACGGACTTTGCAGATGGTGTGATTTCATTCTCCATTGTCGTCCACAATCAAGAATGTCAACACCTGCCCCCGCTAATCCTATTTGTGCCGGTGTCATAGCTGCTATGGATGACGGCACAACAAAGATCGTCAAAAAAGCAATGCGGCTGCCCGCAGACGGGAAAACAACGGAACTGGTGAACGCAGTGGCTCGGAGCCTCACTTATCCGGGACAGTTCTGTTATGTCGATTACAGCCCTGACAGGGCCTACCGGTACGGAGAACAAATATGGCAATGAAATGGAGACCAAACGACCTCAGGGTTGCAAACGTTCTCAGAAGAAACTTCAGCGAAAAAGAGATTGACGAGAATTTCCGTGCAGACATTGATCGGCGTGAGTTTCCTGAGATTATCGGTTTTTATAGAGAGGTAAATCCACTCTTATCGATGACCTTTGTGGTCAACTCTTCCGCCTTTTCTCTCTGCGAAGATTATCAGCAAGAGGCTTGGAACCCGTATCCGGAAATCCTTCCTCCGGAGGAAGGTGAATACCTCATCACGGTAAAAATCGGTGAGCGATCAGAGGTCCGTATTGGACGCTGGGGAATCGTTGGCTGTGATGACGAATGGGTTGGAGAAATTCAGACCCAAATTCAAGGATTCAAGGAACTGCCAGAACCATATAAAAAAGGGGGACTAAATGGAAATCACACTGACACACTCCGGGCCGATCCCATTTGATGATTATCCGGACGGAAGCCTTTTTATCTGCAGGATGTGCATTGAGAAAACACATTACAACGGAAGGATTTTTCTACTCCGGCACTACAAAAGCGGAGACTACGCAACATTGACGATGCCCGGATGCGATTTCGGATATTTCTACAAAGGCGAGTATGCCAAAAGAGATTTACAGGAATTGACCTACGACGCCTGGGAGCCAGTGACGTTCAAAGTTGAAAAATAACGTGCCCTCTTCGGAGGGCCTTTTTATTGGGTGACATCATGAAAGATCGACCGGTGTCTGATCTTAGGTACACGGTAACCTGGAGGAGTCCTTACAAGCCGAGACCTGCGGGCCTTCCGAAGATTTTATGCAGCAGTCCTTTTGAGGAAGAGTTAACACTTCCTTGGATTATTGCTTCCAACTGGGGAATCAACGCTTGGGCAATCGGCATCTACTTCGAGCATCCCAAACCAAAAAGAAAAATGGACGAGGAAAAACGAGCGTCCATGAGAAGGAAGAGGATGCAAACGAGAGTTGAAAAGACAGCTCCACTGTTTGCGGATGAATTTGAGAAGAAAGAACTACAACAACGGCCCGAATATTTCGCCGGTAAATCTCAGGTTGATGAGGCTGAACTAAATAAAAGAATTGAAGAGTTTACCGACCTAATGACTCCAGGAGAAGCAGTCCGGTATTTACTCAGCCTAGGTGTTCCGACAGAGCTGTCTGAAGAAGACAAAAAATTATGCGAAGACATCAAGCAATTCCGTGCAAACGAGAAGAATTTTTCAGCAGAAGAATTTAGGGTCAGGTGTCAAAAGAGGGCTGCTGAGAAAGCTGAGCGAGAAAGGAAAGCTATGGAGGCTTTAATGGACATCAGGAACGAACCTCTTTTCGCAGGCCTTTAAAAATGACAGATATCAGTTATGTTGACCGCTGGAAGAATTACCCAGGAGGCTCAATTCCCGAACATCGCATTGTTATGTCCATCAAGCGGTCCCCGAAATTTGAAGATCTGGTAGATATCACGTATTACTCAGTGCTGGAGCCGATCCCAAGGTCTTCATATACAACCCATTTCTTCCGCTTCCTGCCGGTCAAATTTAGCGAATATCCTCAGGCGCCGGATGAAAGATATTGGGAAGACCGCAACAACCAAACTCCTTCTTTGTTCGATGACATCGAAAACGAATACCTTCCTGAAGAGCGATGGTTCGGTTATCCGGGGTTCAAGCCGCAGCAGGATCAAATCTGCATATTCAGGTACATAGACGAGGGCTTCAATTTTTATGACGTTGATTTCTTCGAAGGAAGAACCTGGCGGCTTCGGGAGAAGACAATTTTCGCCTTTATGCCAATAGCTTCACCGGAAGGATTTCACCGGCGCCGGTGAGATTTATAGGCTCAATTGAAAAAAAATAAGCGAAGGGCTTTAAAGGAGTCTAACTCAGAAATATTGGGTCATTTGATAGGATGCCTCGGTATGGATTCTAAAAATTGAGTCACATGTGAGCGTTATCTTCAAGGTCCCTTTCTCTTTATCTGTGGGTTTAACTGCAAAGTACAAGTTTCGTTTTTCTCCTGCTTCGTAGTCAATATTCAAGCCTATCTTTTTTCTCGTGCACTCTATGCTTTCAGTTGCTTCCCCGAAAGAAAACATTGGAAGTTCTCCCAAGAGTCCGCCTTTTATTTCGATCTGTGATATTCGGCAGTTTGATTGGCCTCCGTGAATTTCAACGACCAATTGATAATAACCTTCCGTTTGAAGTCGCTCAGCATCAGAGCCTTTTATTTCTGATCCAGAGAGATCAAGAACATCAGCACGTGCAAAGGGACGCTTCTTCAAAAGTTCTACGTACATAAATACTGCAGAACAACCCGTCGCAACTGCTATGAAAATTTGAACAAATAATTCCACTTTTGCTCCTTGGTTTTAGATTTGATTTCTTGACAATCTCAATTCTAGGACCGAGGAGCTTTCTTCTCTTTAGGTACTTAAATGAACTTTTCAACCACTGAACTTGTTTTCGACATTTTGTGTCTGGTCGTCAGCATTGCCTGTTTTTCCGGACTTGTTTTTTTCTCATCGCAACGAATTTGCGGATTATTAAGCAACGTTATCAAGCGACTGGAATCCGTTGAAACGACTCTGAAGGGAATAAAGAAATAAACCGAGGAGCTTATTTTCTATCTAGGACTAAAACAATGACCTTAACTTTTCAAAGCATTTTCTTATTGGGCTGTTTCTGCGTTTGCGTGGCCTGCTTTTCCTACCAGCTCTACCTCTTGGGCAAGCATGTCCGGTTCGCTTTCAAGATGATTTTGGACGAACAGCGTGACCTGCAGAAACAGGTAAAAAGCATCCAGTTAAATCAGAATTCCTTTACAGATCGCCATGAAAGTCGCTAAACTAATCCTGTCTGCAAAAAAGCAGACGCGGGCTTGGCGGCCCGAACTACTTAGGCGATCAGTCGCCGAGAGGCGTTTTTTTATGACTGATTGCTATGGGGTGGCAGGATAGCACCCCATAAACAAGGTAGCCCTAAATCAGGGCCCCCTTGAAAGTCTCTAATGAGTGAGGCTAAGGGCAGTCGCAAGACTGGCCGTTCCCTAAGTAGCGGTCCGCCAACCCTTAGACCTTGCTCTCCATCTTGGCGGGTGGAAGTAAGGACAATGAACTTACTTAGGAGACTTAAATGTCATTTCAAAATATCTGTGCTCCCGCACCGGTTGTTTCTGTTGTGAACAACACTGTTACAGCGCTCTCAACAGACGTTGCCAAACTCTTCAGCAAACTTCACAAAGATGTCCTCCGATCCATCCGAAGCCTTATAGAACAGGCCCCTTCGCTTAACGAGCGCAATTTTGCGCTGGTTGAAGTCAAGGACGCAAAGGGAGAAAACAGACCTGCCTACAGAATGGACCGAAAAGGTTTTGTTCTTTTAGCGATGGGTTTCACTGGAGAGGTAGCTCTAAAGTTCAAAATTGCTTACATCGACACTTTTGACCGAATGGAAGAGCAACTTCGTCGACATAACCAATGCCCTGCCCTCGACCGCCTCGAAACACTGACACCTCTTCAGCAGGAAGCGATCCGGGAAGAAGTTTCTAAACGGGCCCTCCGTTCTGCAGCAGACTACCAAACGATTTATAAGGCGCTCCGGCTGAGATTTCAGGTTACACGCTTTGACCTGATTCCTCGGACAAAATTTGAGACCGCCTTGAAGTTCATTCAAGAAGTTGAGCTGAAGGCACCAGTTGCCCGAGATGCTTATCTGTTTTCATACGATCCGAAAACTCTTTCGGATGATGAGCTTGAATCGCTTGGACGCCTCATTTATTTACTCGATCTGGCCAAGCCGACGAACAAACAGGTTTACGCCGGTCTTCGAGCTGTGTACTCCGACCTTTCGCCTCGTTTTTATTCACTAATGACGGAAACCGCAATCTCGGAATCGAATCTGAAAAAAGTCTTAGATCGGAACCGGATCAACTACCGGCTTCCAAACCCTAACTAATTAACCGACGCCCCTCAAAAACTGAGGGGCTTTTTATTTGTGCCAGCTCTTAGAAATTCAATGAATAATCTTCTTTATAAAGTCTTGGCCGACCTGCGCTATCGCCTGGTCTCGGCACGTACCTATCTGCTATCAACCGTGCAGAGGATACTTTTTCTGCCTCGATTACGAGCCATAAGGAGGTGTTATGTAATCCTGGTAAAGCTGTTGCACGGCGAAGAACGCAAACAAGCTTTCCTCGATCATTACGTCCTATTGCGAAGATCTGACCGACTAATTTACCGAATGGGCCACAAAGTTCGATTAGATGGAAGCTTGATATTGAACCCAGAAGTTCTGAATAAATAGTTTGCATGTTGCCTCTTTGCTAATGAATTGAACTTGAACAACTCAATTATGGCAAGGAGGCAACAGCCACCATTCCGCCCCTCGTAATGAGGGGCTTTTTTTATTGAGGATCTAAAATGAATGAGTTAATTGCTCTTCCGTCTCCGACATTAGAAATTATTGACGGAGTTCCCACCGTTCTCTCAACCGTTGTCGCCGAATATTATGGCTATAGACATAAAGACATTTTGGCGATTATCAAAGGTTTGTTGGAGCGCAATCCTGAATTATCCCGTCAGCCGTACTTTCGGCCGACGGAAATAGAGCGCCCAAATCCGTTAAATAACACCCTTCTCTCATCGCCTGCCTATCAAATGACTCGTGTCGGCTTTGAAATCTTATCCATGAAACTAACATCGCCGAGAGCTGAAAAATTTCAAATCAGATTTGCCCAAGCCTTCGAAGCAGCAGTGAAGGCTTTACAGAACATCAACCTGTCGACGTATCAGAAGGCCCTACGACTGGAGGCAAAGTTCGACGAACGAAAACGGCAGATTAGTTTCTGCGCCTCTTCTCTCGCCAAATGGAAAGATGAATAGAAAGTGATGCTTTTAAAAATGGACGAGTATCAAAAAGACGTACAGATGTCCCTTCCTTTCGATTCAATCCTAATCGAAGTGCCGCACTAAATGAACAAATCAAAACTCAGAGCATCCGTTCCCCGGGTGCTCTTTTTTTATGGATAAAGAAATGACAGAACCGATGGAATTTACAGAAGCCGTCTTCCAACAGGTGGTCGGGAAGTATCGAATCAGGGTTGAGTACAGAAACTACTGGAGCCCTCCTATGGCATGTTGGGCTCAGGCATTCAACTCCTATTTTTGCGAAGCCTCTGATGTCTACATGGATGAATGCTACGACTATCCCTGGCGTCCATTTATTCACTCTACAGGCTACTCAGACGACGGGAAACCAATCCCCATCACAAGAGAAGCAGCCGCTAAGGCCATCACCAATGCTTACAAGGAATTGACGTTAACACCGGAAGAACGACAGGCAAGGCGCGAACGATCAGAAAAGATCAAACGGGAAGTCAGAGAACGGCTTAGAAAACAAGGACTCATCAAATGAATTTACAAGAAAAGCTACAAGCTATTGCGAACCATTACGGCATGGACCTTCAGGCCATCAAACTGGCCGAAGAAGGCGCAGAACTGGCTGCTGCTACTTTGAAGAACGTCGGTCTCATGATTCAACAAGAGAACGGTGAAGGCGGCGAATCAATCGCTCAAAAACGAGCTGAGGCTATGGAAAAAACGGACGAAGAAATAGCTGACGTTCTCTTAGTGTCTCGGCAAATGGAATATCTGTTGCTTGAGTCCCCGAAATATGACGAAAAAATCACTCGGCTAATGAACGAAAAAGCCGACCGCCAGTTATCAAGAATCAAGGAAGAAGAAAATGAACATTACTAGAATCAGCCTGAAGCAAACAACCGAAAATATTCAAATCCCCGACTGGGCGAAAACTATCGTCATCCACGCTGACACAACGGCACCGTACTCGGAGAAAAAATTACAGCAAATCTACTGGTTGTTTTTCAAAACGCTAGGTATCACTGATGAGTCAAGAAAAAAGTACACGCTTCGTTTTCATGTGAGATTCGCTCGTCCTGACTGTGATTACTACGTCGAGTTTGCTGACATGATCATCAATGACCGCGTGAGGTTCTGACAATGCCCAGGAACAAGAAACCTCGGAAGAAATTCACGTGTCGAAAGATTGAGATTCCGCGCATTTCTGAAGAGCGAATTGATGTGATTATCGACACGATGACGAATGTCGGATTCTCAGTTGAACTTAAATTGCCTAATGGCACGTTTGATCGAGATGATATGAGAGCTCTGGCCGATTTCAGTAACCTGACAGGCGTGACCTTTAGTGAATTGGGAGAGGATCGTTTGAGTGAGGAAGATCTGATTTCTTCCAATGAGCTGCAGTGTGCTCTCTCAGATAGCCTGACATCGTTATATCTCCGGACATACAAGAACAAAGCTAAGTTCTACGTTCCGACCGGAGAAGAACTCAAAACGATTCAGGAGGCTGTCACTTTCTTTCTCCCGGTAATGGAGGAAATTGTTAAAGACAGCCCAAAACTAATCATCAAATTCTGGAACAAAACAAAGAATCTAATGACGCGCCCGGATGGTGCGTATAACGGAGTAAAGGTATCTAGCTATGAATGACATTGACTATGACAAATTGTCCAGCATGGTGGCAGATAAAGTCTCCAGCCAGATCGCTGAAAAGCTGATTCAGAAAACAACAAAGCTCACACTCTCTCGTCCAGAAGTAGAGGTTAGGATCGGTTTTGCTCCTGGCTCTTCTGCCGCCCGTGAAGTAATGAAGGATCCGAAGTTCCCTAAGCCTGACGCATTCTCCGAGAACGGGCGCGATCGTTGGTACACAAAAGACATTGACGATTACATGGAAAGCAAAAGACACGCCCGAGCCAAGCTCGCTATTTCAGCCGCTTAGCAATTTCTTCTGCGCTCGCTCTGTAGTATCTCTGGAGCATCTTTAAATCTTTGTGCCCCGTTTGTCTAGCAAGCGCCAGGACATCTAAACGGGGCGCCCCTGTTTCTGGATCAGGGCTGGCGGCCCAAGTCGCAAAAGTTGCGCGGCCGTCATGAAAATTCAGCCCTTCTTTGATTAGTCGGTTTTGAGAATCATATTCAGGTCCAAGGCCGGCTCTATCCCGAACTTTTCGGAATAACGTATCTCTGTTGTGATCGTTAAGTCCGCCAAAAATCCGTGGTTCATACTCGAGCTCCATAACTAATTTAAGAATTTCCCGAGCTCTTGCAGACAAGGCCACGTCTCTTCTTGACAATGTTTTTGTAGCCTCCGCCGGCACATGTAGCACATTGTCACCTAACCAAGAATATTCAATCTTTAAAAGCTCCCCTGCTCGCATTCCTGTTTGACAACTAAAAAGGAAGGCTGCTACCGCAAGTTGCATTTTGTTCTTTGGCACTGTGTGGCCGTCCCAACCGCTAGCCTGCAAAAGTTTCTCTATATCCTCGTCTGAAGCAACTCTCTCGCGGTGCTCTGGCTCCCGTGGTTTCTCCACACCCCGGCAAGGATTCACATCTGTGAGTTCGTTTTTAATAGCAAATTGAAAAACGTCAGAGAGAATTGTCAGCTCTCTATTAACAGTGGACGGTGAAATATAGTTGTCTCGGTTTTTGGCACGTTCGCTGAGGCGACGTTCAATGTAGTTCTCAATCGTTCTGTTTGTAAAAGAAGATAGAGTTTTAGCCGCCAGTTTATCTCTCTGGAGGCGTCTCAGTCGGATTTCTTCTGTACGTTTGGAGCGTTTCTGTGAAGTGACTTCGCTGATGTATTCGTCAATCAGCGCGGCCAGAGTAATCGAAGAAGAGCGTTCTTCGGCGCTAATGTCCAACTCTGCCGCAAAGCGTTTTGCCTCAGCTCGAGTTTTAAATGTTTTGGAGAATCGCTGTTTGTTTCCGTCCGCCTGAAGTCTATAGCCATAAACTTCATACGTACCGCAGAGAGTTTTTCTTATTCCTGCCATATCCGCCTCGAGAATTTCCGTTAGCGTTTCCGTTAAATTTCCGTTATCTAAACCTGAATATAACGAGATATGCCAAAACGGACAACAAAAAATCCCGTAAAACCGAGGCTTAACGGGATATGACAAGTATGTCTGGTGCCCGGGACTGGACTCGAACCAGCACGCCCGTGAAGGCGCTAGCACCTGAAGCTAGTGCGTCTACCAATTTCGCCACCCGGGCAACAGAGAAATGAAATTTTACCTATAAGATTCGATTTTTGCAAACACCTATATAGACTCTATTTGTAATAAATTATTTCAAATGAGCTTCGATTTCAATTTATCGGTCCCGGAGAATGCGAAGGGCAAAAAGAAAACCTCGCGAATCTGCGAGGTCTCAGGAATAAATCTGGTGCCCGGGAATGGATTCGAACCAGCACGCCCGCGAAGAGTGCGTCTACCAATTTCGCCACCCGGGCACAGTAAGCCGCAAAATTATTTATCCTCAAGGCAAACGGTTTTCAAGGCCCTGTCACACCATCATTATTCGGGTTTTCTTTTTCCCTCTACTTTGGCTACCAGCTGTCCGAGGCGCATTGTGTCGTACTCTTCGAACGGCTGGTGAATCCAAGGATTATCTCCGAGATATTCGACATAGTAGTCAGGTTCAACCTGAGAGCAGCCTTTCCACCACAAAACAGCAGTGCGAACTTCGGTCACGCCCGGATAGTTGTTCTGAAGGTGCTCAACAACCTTCTTCAAAGTCAGTCCGGAATCGACCAAGTCGTCGACCAATAGCACTCTTCCTTTGAGAGAGTCAGGACGGCTGGAAGCAATGTACTTACCGATGTCCAAACTTCCCTGAATCGTGCCGGCAGCTTCTCTATAGGAGCTGGTCGACAAAATGTTCAGCGGCATATCGAAAATTCTAGAGAGGATGTCTCCGGGGCGAAGGCCGCCTCGAGCTAAGCAAAGCAAAGAATCAAACTTCCAGCCGCTGTCATAGACATTAAAAGCCAGAGTCTCAATAAGGCGGCGATATTCTTCCCAAGAAACGTGAAGATCTTTCATTCCTATTCCTAATTATTCAAACGGGTTATGAAGCAAAATTGTCTGAGCACGATCCGGGCCGGTAGAAACAACTGCGATCGGGCAGCCGGCAACTTCGGACAGACGAGTTAAATACTTCTGAGCGTTAACGGGCAAATCTTCCCACTTTGTAATACCAAAAGTCGGTTCTTTCCAGCCGGGGAAGTCTTCGTAAATGACTTTGCACTGAGCAACTTCTTCAGCGCCGACAGGCATGATGTCGATCCTTTCGCCCTTGTATTCGTAGCCGACGCCCAAACGAACGGTTTCAAAGCCATCCAAAACGTCGAGCTTCATCACAGCCAGACCGCTTAAGCCGTTCCATTCAACAGCGCGGCGAAGAGCAGCACCGTCGAACCAGCCGCAGCGGCGGGGACGACCGGTCACTGCACCGAATTCATTTCCTTTCTTAGCAATGGTCTTGCCGACTTCATCAAAGAGTTCGGTCGGGAAAGGACCTGAACCGACGCGTGTGCAGTAAGCCTTCGTGATACCAAGGATGTAATTGAGTTTCTGAGGGCCGACACCGGATCCGGGGCTGGCAAAGCCTGCAACGGTGTTGCTGGAAGTGACGAACGGATAAGTTCCGTGGTCGATGTCGAGCATGGTTCCCTGAGCTCCTTCGTACAGGAACTGTTCGCCTTCCTTCATCTTAGTGTTGAGAATGTGAGAAATGTCGCGAATCTTCGGAACAATTCTCGGAGCCATTGCCAGCGTATCTTCGATCATCTTTTCGACGTCGACAGGTTCGCTGTTGTAATAGTTCGCCAGCAGGAAGTTGATGAGCTTGCAGTTTTCACGAACTTTTTCTGCAAAGACTTTCGGTTCTGCCAAGTCTCTGACATGGACAGCGCGGCGAGCGATCTTGTCTTCGTAGGCCGGCCCGATGCCACGGCCGGTCGTACCGATTTTCTTATCGCCTAAGGCGTTTTCACGAGCGTGGTCGAGCGCGATGTGGTACGGGAGAACCAGCGGACACTGACCGGAGACAAAAATACGATCTTCGGCATCCATTCCGTGAGCCTTCAGGTCGTCGATTTCCTTCAGCATTGCTTCGGGGCTAACAACTGCACCGTTACCGATGTAGCACTTGACGTGAGGATGCATAACACCGGAGGGGATCAAACGAAGAACCGTTTTCTGGCCGTTGATCACGAGTGTGTGGCCTGCATTGTGGCCGCCGTTGAAACGGACAACGCCTTGTACACTTTCGGTGAGCCAGTCAACGATCTTGCCTTTGCCTTCGTCGCCCCACTGAGCGCCGACAACGACTACATTTTTACTCATTTCATCCTCTTAAAAAATTAACGGTTCGACGTACGGGCCGCTACCGTCCAAACACCATTGATACAAACTAATTCTTCATCCAAGCGGAAAGATTCTTCCAGCGAAGCAACATTGTCTTCAGGCAGTTTTTCAATCACGATGTCGCCGTTTTCGCGAAGTTCACGAATGCGGGACTGCAGGGCGGCATCGTCCAGCCTGTTGGGCGCCAAGATCGCATAAGGACGCTTTGTGTCCATCACGGCGATAATCTCGCGCAGGTATAACGTAAAACCGACCGCGGGACGTTTGCGTCCGAAACGCTCACCGATATCATCGTAACGACCGCCGCGCAGAATCGGCTGATAACGGCCGGGAATATTGACGCTGAAAGTCACGCCGGTGTGATAGTTGTAACCGGCAACGTCAGCGAAATCATAGCTGACGATATCTGCGCCGGATTCACGACCGAGTCTGCGGACGCTTTCCAGAATTTCCGGAATTTCCGGATAATCGGAAAATTCTTCGATAACTTGATTGAGAACGTCTTCCGAACCGAAGAGCATCGTCAGGCGAATTAAATCATCAACGGTTTTCTCTTTAAGAACACCTCTGAGCTCCTCAAGTGCAGAGCGGTCCTTATGACTCAAAGCAAAGAGAATTTGGTCCTGAACAACTTCACTTACAGGATCACTGTCCAGAATTGCCTTGACCACACCGGTGTGGCCTAAATCTAAGAAAATATTTTCAAGACCGAATTGACGCAGAGACTCAATTCCCAAACAGATCACTTCACGTTCGCTTTCCACACTGGAAGAGCCGAACATTTCAACACCGGCCAAGTACGGCTGGCGCGAAGCAAGAGGATGCAGAGGACGTGCATGGAGAACGCTTCCAACATAGCAGAGGCGGGATACACCCGAACGATTGAGAATGTGAGCATCGATTCGAGCAACCTGCGGCGTCATATCGGCGCGGATGCCCATCGTCTTTCCAGTTACCTGGTCGACGATTTTAAAAGTTCTGAGATCCAGATCTCCGCCCGTTCCTGTCAGAAGAGAGTCAACGTACTCCACCAGAGGAGGACGGACGACTTCAAAACCGTGGCTTGTCACCAGTTTTAGGAAAGAACTTCTAAGATGCTCTATGGCCCTCGCCTCTCGTGGAAGCATATCCGCGATATTTTCAGGTAGCAGCCATACTGACATAAAGATCCTTTCTAAAAAAGCAATGAACCGGCCCAAACGAGCACCAGCCCTAAGACTACACTTTCTAACCCGATATAACGGATTTTCTCGCTAGGAAATCGTGAGATAAATCTCACGGCGCGCTTCCATAAATCAGGAGCCAACATAGGTAAAAGGCCTTCAAGTACAAAGCAGAAACCCAGTACGTACAAGAAGGCCTTCATGATTTAGATCACAAAAAATTTATGGTTGTTTATTGGCTTGAGCTTCACCGCGGGAATTCTTGAGATAGTCGAAGAATTCGCTGCTCGGATCCACCACCATCATGTCCTGAGGTTTATTGAAGGACTGGCGATAAGCATCCAGTGAACGGTAGAACTTCGCAAACTCCGGATCTTTGCTAAATGCTTTGGCGTAAAGTTCGTTAGCTTGAGCGTCGCCGGAACCTTTAATGTTCTGAGCGTCACGATAAGCTTCGGCCAAAACAACGGTTCTTTGACGATCGGCGTCAGCCTTGATCTTTTCGGCTTCAGCAGCACCCTTGGAGCGTTCTTCGCTGGCAACGCGCTTACGTTCGGCTTCCATGCGGCGATAGACAGACTCAGAAATTTCCGGTGTGAAATCAACTCGCTTGAGTCGGACGTCAACAACTTCAATACCTAAGTCGGAAACGCGCTTCTGGAGCGCTTCAGAGATTTCTGCCATTGCGCGTGCTCTGTCGCTGGACGTGATGTCGTTTACCGTGCGGCGGTTTACAACCTGGTTGAGCACGTCACGAAGCAGCGCAGACATACGGTCGTCCGCAGCGCGCTCGCTGCCCTGGAAGGAAACCCAGTAGCGGCGCGGATCATTGATACGCCACTTGACATAGGAATCAATCATCAGGTTCTTCTTCTCGCTGGTTTGAACCAAGTCCGCTGCGGGCGTGTCGATTGTGAGAATACGTTTGTCCAAATAGACAACATTCTGAAGCGGTGACGGCAGTTTGACATGCAGACCCGGTGTAGAAACAACGCTCTTTAATTCACCGAGCATGAAGACTAAGGCGTACTCACGCTCGTTGACCGTGTAAAGGCAGGTTCTCGCGAGCAAGGCGCCAAAAAGAATAACAATAACTAAGGAAAGTAATTTTTTCATCTTTCTGTCCTTATCTCAAAGTGCGGGATAAAAGACGGGAAGTAGGCTGACTCGCGTCCGGTGTTAAAGGCGGCTGATCTCCGCCGGGCAGATTATGCGTCTGCTGGGCAGATGAAGCAGGAACGTTCGGCTGCACAGGTGCGGCCGCAGCTGCAGGCGCCGGTGCCGGAGCAGCTCGTTTAGCCAACTGATCCAACGGCAGGTACAACAGGTTATTGGAAGACTTATTGTCAACCATTACCTTGGTCGTGTTGTTGAAGATCTGCTGCATGGTGTCCACGTACATACGGTCGCGGGTCACCTTCGGAGCTTTCTCATACTGTGCGTAGACCTGATTGAAGCGGTTTGCGTCACCTTCGGCTTGAGAGACAACACGAGACTTGTAAGCTTCAGCCTCCTGACGAAGTCGTTCTGCCAGACCGCGGGCCTTAGGCACAACATCGTTGGCGTAAGCCTCTCCTTCATTAATCTGGCGTTCTCGGTCCTGACCGGCCTTAACGGCATCATTGAAAGCGGCCTGAACTTGTTCAGGCGGCTGAGCATTCTGAATGGCGACGGACAGAACCTGAATACCTGAGTGGTAGCGGTCCAGCATTTCCTGCATCAGCTTTTTAACTTCTTCTGCAATTTCCTGCTTGGACTCGAACAAAACGCTGTCCATCTTCTTGCGGCCGACCACTTCGCGCATGGCGGACTCGGCAGTCTGAACAACTGCACCCATCGGATCGCGGGTGCGGAACAAGAACTCTTCAGCGCCGTTGCCCTGCTTAATTCGATACTGAACATTGAACATCACGTCAACAATGTTCTCGTCGTCGGTCAGCATGAGCGCTTCTTTAAGACGCTGTGTACCGCCTCTCAAACCGATTTCAGCCTTACGGACGGAAGAAACGTCGACCAAAGCAACGTCCTGAATCGGATAAGGCAGGTGCCAGCGGAAACCGGCGTTGGTACTTTCGGTGTAGCGGCCGAAAGTCGTCACGACGCCGTTCTGACCTTCCGGAACAATGTAGAAACCGGAAGCGAGCCAAGCGGCCAAAGCGATAACAATGGCGGAAACAGCCATTCCGCCGGAGAATGAAGACGGAACTTTAAACTGCGGGAAAGAGTTTCCGCCGCCGTTTCCATTGCCGCCGCCATTGCCGAACGAATTCTGCTGATTTTTGAATTCGTGGTCTTTGCGCAACGGGGGTTCGTCGAAGTCGTAGTCTTCGTTTTTCTGATTTTGTGTCTGAGAAGAAGCTGACGGCTCTTCTTTCTGAGCATTGCGATTTTGATTGCCTTTGGTGCCCAACATCGAGTTCAGACGATCGTTGAACTGTTTCCAAAGCTCTTCTAAATCTCCGTCATTGTTGTTCTGAGCAAAGCGTCCAGGCATTTCGTTTTTGCTCGGTTCAGCTTTTCTCGGTTCTTCATCAGTCTCTTTGGGAGGCTCTTTGATTTCGTTTTCTTTCTGGGAGGAATCATCCTCCGAGCCTTTTCGGCCCCAACGGGGGTCATTAAGCGACATTGTCGAATATTTCCTTAAAAATCACAGGACATAGGGAACTTGTCCGAGTGAGTTAGACAAGAGAGCAGAGAATTTTAGCACTTGAAAAATAATAATATTTTTAAGATTAAAGACTTATTACATTTAACAAAGAGCTAATCGCGGCCGATCTTTTTCAAAGAAGGCCCCGAAGGAATTACCGCTCAAATTCAGCGAGCCAGTCCTCATTATCGGGAGCCTCTTGGGGCTCTTCCGGCTCTTTTTCTGCTATTTGACGAATGGCGTCTTTGAGAAGATCGATGCCCTCACCGTTTGCGGCGCTGATACCGACAGCTTTCGGCGTTCCGTCCTCGGCACAAGTGATAAACGGACTCCTGCCTTCCAGGTCGATCTTATTGAAAACCAGCAGCTGCGGAATATCTTTAGCGCCGATTTCTTCTAAGACTTTATTGACTTCCGTCATCTGTTCTTCTCTGGCCGGCGTCGAGGAGTCGACGACATGGAGCAGAAGGTCTGCCTGGGCCGCTTCGTCCAGTGTCGATTTAAAAGCCTCAATCAGCTGGTGCGGCAATCCGCGGATAAAGCCCACGGTGTCACTTAAGACGACTTCCACATCTCCGCCGACAAAGCATCTGCGGGCGGTCGTATCCAACGTTGCAAACAACTGGTCGGCCGCGTAAACACCGCCTCGAGTCAGACGATTAAAGAGCGTTGACTTACCAGCATTGGTATAGCCGACCAGTGCGACAGTCAGCACCTCGCCTCTTTGACGAGATTTGCGCTGAGTATTGCGTTGGCGCTCAAGTTTCTTAAGCTGTTCTCTTAACGCTTTGACGCGCGTCGCGATCATTCGACGGTCAAGTTCGATCTGCTTTTCACCAGGACCGCCGGTCTTGGACAAACCGCCTCTCTGGCGTTCCAAGTGCGTCCAGCCTCTGACCAAACGTGTCGACAAGTGAGTCAGTCGAGCAAGTTCGACCTGCAGGCGGCCTTCTCTGGTCTTTGCCCTTTGGCGGAAAATTTCCAGAATCAGATTGGTCCGATCAAGGACTTCAATTCCGACGGCTTTTTCGATGTTGCGCTGCTGCGCGGGAGATAAAGCGACATCAAAAATCAGCGCCTTTGCCCCGTTAGCAAGCGCTTCACTTTTAATTTCTTCGATTTTGCCGCTTCCGAGGAAAGTTTTAGGGTCCGGACGATCGCGTTTTGCTTCAGTCAGACCTGCAACTTGGAAGCCGCAGGATGTCGCTAATTCTGATAATTCAAGTGCCGCGTCTCGATGAATTTCGCGGCCCACAATGACAGAGACGAGCCACACCTTTCCGGGTGTCTCGTCTCCCTTTTGATATTGATAATCCACTATACGGTTTCTGCTTCTTCAGTTCCCTGCTGTTCATTGCCCAGCGGTACGGCGCGAGCCGGAACAACAGTGCTAATAGCGTGTTTATAAACCATCTGAGTTACGGTGTTGCGAAGCAGAACGACATACTGGTCGAAAGATTCGATCTGTCCCTGCAGTTTGATACCGTTCACCAAATAGATGGAAACAGGGATACGTCCCTTACGAAGACTGTTTAAGAATGGGTCTTGTAACAATTGCCCTTTTGTCATTGTTTTTCTCCAAACGGAAATTTCCGCTCATAAATCTGAATAAATTCTAGCTGCGGCACACCGAAATTGTTCTTTGTATTAATCATTTTGGGCGCACATTTAATTCTTCTGCACTTCTATGATCGAAGGACTCTTGTTGGGCGACAACCCCCTTGTGGAGCTGTGTTTCCGCAGCAGATTCTCTTACTACAGTAACTATTTTAGCTGTAAATGCCGTCAGGAAAGATCATTGTTAATGCTTATTTGAGGCACAGAACGGGCAGCGTCCTTCAATCGCGGCTCCTTATAAAAATTCCCGCACTCGGCGGGAATTCTTCGATTAGGCCTTTTGGGCGTAGGGATTCTTGTTCGTTCTAAATTCGATTCGGAGCGGTGTGCCCTCGAGTTTGAATTTATCTCTGAACCAGCCTTCCAGATATCGACGGTAGCTTTCCGGAACATCCTGAAGCGCGTTTCCGTGAACCACGATAACGGGAGGATTCTGACCGCCCTGGTGTGCATATCTCATCTTCGGACGTCCTCCGCTGGCTCTCGGCGGCAGCTGACGAGTCGTGGCTTCGATCAAAGCGCGTGTCAGCTTCGGTGTAGAGAGCTTCATAAACGCAGCGGTATGGGCATCGTTGACTGCGTTGAGCAGGTGATGCAGACCGCGTTTTTCCAACGCGGAGATATAAACAATCTTGGCCCAGCGCAGGAAGTGCAGCTTGCGTTCAAGTTCTTCCTTCACGCGGCGTCTTTCGTAATCGTCCAAGCTGTCCCACTTGTTGACACCGACCACCAAGGCACGACCGCTTTCGAGAATGTAGCCCGCAATGTTGGCATCCTGTTCGGCAATACCGGCGTGCGCATCGAGAAGAAGCACAACCACGTTGGAGCTTTCGATTGCCTGAAGCGTTTTAATCACAGAGAACTTTTCGATTGCCTCAAACACTTTGCCTTTACGGCGAAGGCCGGCGGTATCGATCAGGGTGTAATCACGATCTTTATATTGGAACTCGACCTCGATCGCATCGCGAGTGGTTCCGGGCATGTCAAAAGCAATCAGACGATCTTCACCGATCAGAGCATTGATCAGCGTGCTCTTACCTGCGTTCGGACGGCCCGCAATGGCAACTTTAATCTTATGTTTGAAATCCTCTTCCTCATCGATTTCCTTTTCGGTCGGGAAAGGTTCCAAAACAAGGTCCATCAAGGCTTTGACCCCTTCGCCGTGGGCGGCGGAGATGGTGTAAGGCTCGCCCAAGGCCAGTTCATAGAACTCGGCCTTAGCCGTTTCCGTTAAACCTTCGGCCTTATTGACGACGAGATAGGTCTTCTTACCGGACTCGCGCAAATTCTGGGCAATTCGCTGATCCTGCGGCGTTAAGCCGGCGCGTCCGTCCACTAAGAACAAGACGACGTCAGATTCGGTAATCGCCAACTGCGCCTGTCCGGTCATCTTTTTGACGATGCCTTCGGTGCGGATCGGTTCAAAACCGCCCGTATCGATGACTAAGTAAGGTTTATCGCCGATACGACCGTCGCCGTAATGACGATCTCGGGTCAGACCCGGGAAGTCTGCCACTAAAGCGTCTCTCGAACGCGTCAGGCGATTAAACAAGGTCGACTTTCCGACATTCGGACGACCAACAAGCGCAATGACTGGAACCATAATTCTTATCTATTCGACAAATAAGCAACGTCGCCTTTACTGGTTTGGAAAATAGCGCCTGCACTAAAAGGCTGTGCCTGCGTTACGATCGGACCGCTCAAACGAACACGCGCCATTTCTTCACCGGTTCTCGGCGAAAGGAAATGAACATAACCGTCTTCATCACCGACAGCCACGGCGCCCGGGAATACGACCGGCGCGGAAAGTCCGCGGTAGAGCATGGTCTTATTGGACCAGCGCTGTTCTCCGCTTTCGCGGTAGAAGGCCTGGACTTCTCCGTTGACGCTGACGGCATAAACGTTGTCTTCGTCAATGGCAGGACCTGCGACGGCATCAATCTTTTGCGTCCATCTCGTCTGTCCGTTGGTGCTGTCCACACAAGTTACAGCGCCCTGGAAGGCGGCGGCGCAAACTAAGTTGTCGCTGAAGGCCGGCGCCCCGACAACGTCAACCAAACGTTCGACTTCGGTCACGCCTTTCGCTTGGGCGACTTGGAATTCAAACATCGGTTTTCCGGAGGCAATATCCAAAATCACGATATGGCCGTTCGGCTGTCCGACTAACAAAAAGTTATCATGAGCCAGCATTCTTGTGGGTAAACGGACCGTCAAAGCGGGCTGACTTCTCTGATAAGTCCACTGCAGTTCGCCGGAGGAAACTTCAAAAGCAGAGACTCGGGTATCCATCGTGCGGGCGATCACTAGGCCGTGAGAAACCACGGGAGGAGAAGCCAGCTCCGTTGTCAGTTTCTTTTCCCAGCTGACCTTGCCTTCGGCATCCACAACTTCCAGATTGCCGTCCCAAAGACCGACAGCTGTAACGTAGCCGTCAGAGCCGACACCCCCGGTAATCGGGCTGTTAAAAGAAACGGACCATTCGGTTTCACCAGTCCTGGCATTTAAACGAGTCAGCGTCTTTCCGCCGGCTGCAAACACCATATCGTCATATACCGCGGGAACTAAGAAGCCTTCGGCAGAGGAAAGTCCTTTGGACCAAACCTCGGTGACTTCCATGCTCGGTGTAAATTTCACCAGCGGCATGGGTTCATGTTTAGGACTGGAACAAGCCGAAAGCAGAACTGCTGCAGCGACTGCGGCCGCAATCTTGAGTTTTGTACTCATGAATTATTCCTTGGGTAAAGAATTTAATTTGATTTCGATGACGCCGACCAGCGGATTGGTCATAGGCGCATGACGCAAGGCGTCTTCCCAGCTTTTACGAGCAGCGGCAACATCGCCTTTGGCGAGATAGAGGTCGCCCATACGGTCATAAACAGGAACTTCTTCGCCTTTAGCGTCTTTAACTGCATTGAGAACAGTCAGGCCCTGATCATATTTTCCTTCATCAAGATAAACACCAGCCAGACGGACAGAAGCGAGCGGCTTGAGTTCGGGATACTTGTCGGAATCAACGATCCACTTGAGTGCTTTTTCTGCTTCGGCATACTTACCGGCGGTTTCCGCATTATGCGCAGCAAGCAGAGCCCCCATTCCGGCGTACGTCGTCGAAGCATAGCTTTCGTGCAGACGGCCGGCGATTGCCTGAACGCGAGCCTCATCCTTCATATTGCTTGCCTGAATCATCTGTGCGTACAGAACACCGGCATCCGTCGATTCTTTCATCTGATACCAGCGCCAGCCCTGAAAACCGGCGGCGCATAAGCAGGCGACCGTCACGACGGTCAAAATTAAGTTACCCCATTTCTCCCACCAAGCCTTAATCTCGGCAAGGGACTCTTGTTCTTCTAAGTCATAGGCCATGTAATGTATCTCCCGGTCTATTTAAAGGTTCTAAATTCAATTTCTAAAAAAAGAAGTAAACGTAAGGGGACGCCGGTCCCCTCTTCTTTTTAAACGTGCTGGCCGAGTAACGAGACCGCTTCGTCGATCGTAAGCGTCTTCTGTTCACCGTAACCTTCAAGGTTTTCACGAAGTGCTTTGAGGCCGACCTTTCCGGCCGCCGCTTCGTCGGCTCCGATCACCAATGCATAAAGAGCTCCTGAAGCATCGGCGCGCTTCATCTGGTTGCCGAACTTCATGCTGCCGCTGTGGATGATCGTCGCGATATCAGCATCTCTGAGTCTTTCAGCTGCAGACAGTGCGTTAAGGTAAAGCGCCTTGTCCCAAACGACGTAAACGTCGCATTCTCTGGATTCGGGCTTAACGCCGCATTCCTTCATGAGTTCAAGCACGCGTTCAATGCCCATGGCAAAACCGCAGGCCGGAGCATCGCGTCCGCCCAGCATTCCGATGAGCGGGTCGTAGCGGCCGCCCCCGCAGATTGTGCCCTGAGCACCGAGTTTATCGGTCACCCATTCAAAGACCGTGAGGTTGTAATAGTCCAAACCGCGGACCAGTCTCGGATTGACAACATAGTCGATACCTTCGGCTTTCAAAATTGCTTCCAGGTCTGCAAGGAACTGTTTAGATTCTTCGCCTAAGGAGTCATAGAGCTTCGGCGCATTATTGACCAAGTCCTGCATGTCGGGGTTCTTGGTGTCGAGAATGCGCAGCGGGTTGGAATAAAGACGACGAGAAGCGTCTTCGTCCAGAATATCTTTGTGAGCCTCGAAGTATTGGATCAATACTTCTCTATAGGCTTTGCGGTCTTCAAGCTGGCCTAAGCAGTTGAGTTCAAGGCGAACCGGAGCAATTCCGAGGCGCTTCCAGAGGCGGTTAAGCATCAGCAGCTGTTCGGCATCCGTATCCGGGCCTTTGAAACCCATGGCTTCCATGCCGAACTGATGGAACTGACGATAACGTCCTCTCTGGGGGCGTTCGTGACGGAACATCGGGCCCATGTACCAAAGACGCTTCGGTCCTTCATAAAGAAGATTGTGTTCAATACAGGCACGTACGACAGAGGCCGTGTTTTCCGGACGCAGAGAAAGCTCGTCGCCGTTTAAGGAATCGACGAAGGAATACATTTCCTTTTCAACGATATCAGTCACTTCGCCGATACCGCGTTTAAACAGACGAGTCTGTTCGACGATCGGAGTACGAATGTGCTGATAACCGTAAAGTTTCGCCAGAGAGGAAGCTTCTTTTTCAAAGAAGTGCCAAAGAGGGGCATCTTCCGGCAGCATGTCGCTCATGCCGCGAATTGCCTGAATCTTTTCAATCGCCATTATTGTTCCTTAGCATTTTGGTAATTTTTCTGAACGTACTCTTCGATGAGCGAATGGAATTCTTCGCTCATCTTCGGCCCTTTCAAAGACCCCCATTTCTTACCGTCGATAAAGACGGGAGAAACCGGCGCCTCGCCTGAGCCCGGCAGAGAAATACCGATGTTTGCATGACGGCTCTCTCCAGGGCCGTTCACGACACAGCCCATCACCGCCACATTCATGTTTTCAACACCCGGATTATGCTTGCGCCAATCCGGCATTCTCAACTTAATAAAATCCTGAGTTTCCTTTGCCAGCTCCTGGAAGAGGCAGCTGGTCGTGCGTCCGCAGCCCGGGCAGGAAACAACCTGAGGCGTGAAGTTCCTCATCCCGAGAGCCTGCAGGATCTCGCACGCAAGTTCGACTTCCGCTGTACGAGACTGGCTCGGTTCCGGTGTCAGCGAAACACGGATCGTATCTCCGATATTTTCCAGCAGGAGCACGGAGAGTGCAGCGGTCGTAGAAACCGTACCTTTAAGTCCCATTCCGGCCTCGGTCAAACCGAGATGCAGAGGATAAGCACAGCGAGCCTCGAGCTCACGGTAAACGGCGATCAAATCCTTGACACCGCTCACTTTCGCGGAAATAGCTACCTGAGAGGGCTTCATACCGAGCTCAACAGCTCGATCCGCATTTTCAACCGCGCTTCTTACTAAGGCCTCACGAAGTACTTCTTTTGCGTCGAGCGGATTCTCGAGCTTTTGATTTTCCGACATCATGCGGGCCAAAAGATCTTGGTCGAGCGAGCCCCAGTTGACGCCGATTCGAACGGGCTTGTCATACTTCTTCGCGAGCTCAATCATTGTGCGGAAATTTTCTTCCTGCTTGTCGCCTTTTCCGACGTTGCCGGGATTGATTCGATACTTAGAAAGCGCCTCGGCGCATTCGGGATATTCGGTCAGCAGTTTGTGGCCGTTGTAATGAAAGTCGCCTACCAGCGGAACAAAGCAGCCTGCTTCATCCAGCCTCCTGCGAATTTCAGGGATCGCTTTTGCAGCTGCCGGAGTGTTGACCGTAAGACGAACAAGCTCGCTTCCTGCCTGAGCGAGCTCTAAAACTTGTTTGGTCGAGGATTCGACATCGGCCGTATCCGTGTTCGTCATGGACTGGATCACTACGGGGCGGCCGGCGCCGATCTCAACGATATTGTCCTTCCAGCGGACAATCATCGGTTCTTTTTGTGAAGAGGACATTCGTTATTTTTGAACCAAAGTAAACACGGTGGAAGTCGCGCGATTATTGACATTCAGATCAACAGGTGCGCCGTCAACTTTCACAAAGCCCTTAGCACGGTTGCCGACGGAGACTTTGAAAGGATACGGAACTTCATAATCCCGAGTTTCACCGCTCTTTAACTGAGCATTGTGAACGAGCTTCTTGTCCTGGTAAACACCGAACCAGCATTCCCCGCCTTCGGCACCGATCGTCACTTTGTACGTTCCGTTGGCGGATTTCGGAACCACGAGGTCCCAGCGGCCTTCAGCTTCGTTATGAGTCAGCGTCAGCAGTTTAGACGGAGCAGCAGCTGCCGGCGCTGCAGCGGCAGCTGCCTTCTTGGCCTCTTCTGCTAAGCGCTTTTCTTCAGCAACTTTCGCTGCGGCTGCTGTCTCAGCTTCTTTTTGCAGTTTTTCTTTTAATGCGGCATCCCGATCAGCCTGTGTCTGAGTTTCTGCTGCGGCCGGAGCCGAAGCAGCGGCAGCGGGCTGAGGAGCGGGTTCAACCGTTGGGTTGGAAACCAAAACAGGAACGGCTTCAGGAGTCTTTGCAAGTCCAGAAGCCGGAGCGGCTGCCTCAGCCGGCTGTGTAGCCTCTGCCTGAGGAACTTCGGCAGCTTTTTCGGTTTTTTGACTCATGTAGTAGTTGTAGCCGATCCAACCCAATGCGATTACAACTGCTAAGAAAAGCAGTCCGGCAATAAACTTACCGACAAAGTTTTTCGGCTGAGCATCGTGATAAGGAGCGAGCTCCTGAGTCGTGCGGCGGATGAACGTACGCGGGTCTTTATCGTCCGGAGCCAATGCCGCATTAAAGAGCGAAATGATCTTGGCTTCATCGACGCCTAACAAACGGGCATAGCTGCGCAGGTGGGCGCGAGCGTAAACAGGGGTCGGAAAAACTTTATAGTTGTCCGACTCCAATCCTTCGATCTGATCTGGTGAAATTCTTAGCTGAGAAGATACCTGATCAATACTCAATTCTTTATTTTCACGAGCAATACGCAACAAGCCGCCGTACGTCGTTGCTTCCGACGGCTGGTCTTTGGCTTCCAAGTTGATATTGTTCTCAGACATTTTTCTCGCCTCCTGTTGCCTTTGCCGGGCTCTTAATCTCTTTGATGATTATCTCGCGATTTGCTCTCTTTTCTGCGAGCTTAGTACGGTCTTTAATTTCCCCGGCCAACTGACCGCAGGCCGCATCGATATCGTCACCGCGGACCTTTCTCACAGTAGTGACAATACCTGCGCCGTTCAGTCGGTCGGCAAAGGCTTTGACCTCTTCGGGCTTACTGCGCTCAAGACCGGATCCCGGGAAGGGATTAAAGGGGATCAAGTTGAACTTGCAGGGAATGTCCTGAACCAAAGTAATCAGTTCTTTGGCCTGTGCGAGTGAATCATTCACGCCGCCGATGAGAATGTATTCAAAGGTGATGAAATCTCTCGGGGCGTGTTCCAAATAACGCTTGCAGGCCGCGAGCAGCTGCTCGAGCGGATGCTTGCGGTTGACCGGCATGATCTTGTCTCTAAGCTCATTGTTCGGAGCATGGAGACTTACTGCCAATGCGACCGGACACTGTTCGGCAAGCTTATCCATCTGCCTGACCAGGCCGGAAGTGGAGACGGTAACGCGGCGGCGGGATAAGCCGTAGGCGTTATCGTCGAGCATCAGTTTCAGGGATGGGATAACAGCGTCCAAATTCTGGAGCGGCTCACCCATGCCCATCATGACAACATTGGAAATTACTCTTTCGTTTTCTTCGGTGATACCGAGATCTTTTCTTAAAGTGTGTTCGGCATGCCAAAGCTGACCAATAATTTCCGATGCTTTCAAATTACGGTTAAAGCCCTGCTTACCCGTCGAACAAAACAGACAGTTCATTGCGCAGCCGGCCTGAGAAGAGACACAAAGCGTGCCGCGGCCGTCCTGAGGAATATAAACCATCTCAACGGCGTTACCGCTGCCGACGTCAAGCAGCCATTTACGAGTTCCGTCAGCAGCTGTTTTATCCCGAATGATTTCGGGACCCCGAATCTCAGCAACCTTCTCGAGTTTGGCTCGGAAGGACTTGGCGAGATCCGTCATTTCAGAAAAATCGCGTGCTCCGCGGCGATGAATCCAACGCTCAAGCTGTTTCGCACGGAAAGACTTCTCTCCGAGATCTTCACAAAACTTCTTCAGCCCCTCGGCATCAAATCCAAGGAGGTTCACTTTCTGAGGCAACTTTTCTTCTGTCATGATCGGGTGTTATCCCCGCTTGCGCGGGGATATTCTTTACATCGCTAACTAAACTACATGCGCGGTCGATTAACGGCCGGCGTAGATGTCCATCTGCGGGAAGAAGAAAGCGATTTCAACGGCAGCTGTTTCAGGGCTGTCGGAGCCGTGAACAGCGTTAGCGTCGATAGACTGAGCGAAGTCGGCTCTGATAGTGCCCTTGGCAGCCTTCTTCGGGTCGGTAGCGCCCATGAGTTCACGATTCTTCATGATGGCATTTTCACCTTCGAGAACCTGAATCTGAACGGGACCGGAAACCATGAAGTCAACCAGATCTTTGAAGAAGGGGCGTTCACGGTGAACAGCGTAGAAAGCTTCGGCTTCCTGGCGGGAAAGCCACTTCATTTTGGAAGCAACAATCTTGAGGTTGTTAGATTCAAAGCGGGAGTAAATCTGACCGATAACGTTTTTGGCAACTGCATCGGGTTTAATAATCGAAAGTGTGCGTTCAATAGCCATTTCAATCTCTTAAAAACGAAAAAAGTAAAAAATAGAAATGCAGAGGATTCCGCATTTCTTTTTGTCTAAAAGACAATCGGTTGATTTTATCATGCAGGGATTAAGGACTAAGGTTTTACGAGAGGCTGAAACGCCTGATTACTTAGTTTTCCGCTGTGCAAGGTTTCCTGCAGCCGGTCAAGGTGCAGGCGTATTCGAAGGTTTGAAACGGTAGGTCAGGCCGAGCAGGATCAAGTTAATCACAGCTACCACGATGAACGTCTCCAAACCGGAAGAAACAAGTTCTGCGGCGCGATCCTGCCAGATCATTTTCGGAACTTCAATAAAAACTACGGCGGTAAATGCGACCGGAAGAATGATCGCGAAGCGAAGTGCTTTGAGGGTCACGAGTTTGCTTTCGACATAGAAGCTTCTGGCAAACCAAATCGAGGGAAGGATAAAAAGCAGATAGATCGCGACAGAAGCTTTGACAAACGTGTAGGCGTGGATCATCAGTCCTCCGTTTACCGAAGCGATATCGTGCACTACCCAAACCAAGAAAGCCAGCATGCCCGGTTCAAACAGCATGATTAAAGACAAAATCAGCACAGCAGAAACCGGAAGTCTCGGACGATGGATCTTTAACTGCCGCGCCAGCCATAATGAGCAAAACAGCATCACAGTTGTTGCAATCAGTGTGCGGACAGCCATAAGAAATTCCATGCGTTCACTCCTATTTCTTTTCCCGATCTTTCTTCGGCTGGTGACTAATGGGATAATTATCCGCTACCTGCGGACTCATTCTCAGGTAAGCAGTGATCACCATGAGCACTGCAATATAAGCACCCATCGTATATCCGGCAGGAATCGCCACCGTAAATCCGTGAGAGCCCAAGATAATGAGCGGCAGAATGCCGGCTGCCAACACAATAAAGAAAGCCGAGGACCACATGATTCTCAGTGCCCGAACCAGGCTTTCGCGGTTGTGACGGATGTAAAGCAGCCAAGAAGCAAAAATGCTTTGACCGATGGCAACCAAAATACAAATCATGGCGAGCGCCACATACAGCTGGTCCAGCGTGGCCATCTTATGAATGGTTCCGTAAAGCAGCGATATGCTCGGAGACTCGTAATTGGCGCTGGTAAAGCTCAGCCACAGAGAAGGAAGAACATCGCGAATCAGACTAATTGAAAGGAGCGGCAGTCCAATAAACAGGAAGACAATACAAAGCGCCAGCCCCCACGTCGAGATGCCCTGCCCTTTGGTTTTGACGACATAGGTCGGAAACCAGACACAAAAGCCCAATGCAAACAAAAAAGCAAACCAGTACTCAAATACTCCGCTTTCTTCCACTCTCTTTCTCCTTAGTTTTTATTTGTTTATTCGTTGCTGAATGTTTTTCCAGCGGCCTCAGAATACTTTACGTAAATACCCACGCCTAAGGCAAGTACCAGCGACAGGCATAAGAACGGTAGGTCTTCTTTGGCAAGATTTACTCCGAAAGATCCGAACAGCAGATACGGCGCAGCTGCCTGAGACACCAGATTTAAGAGGTAGCCGAGACCCGTGAAGAGCAGGACTAAATTTATCGTCCCGCGGGCGCGGCTTTCCACGATAAGGTAAGCCGCATACAAAAAAGAAATGATGGCCCCGGTCGACAGTCCCCAGCTCATCCAAGAAAGCGTCAGTACCGAACCCACCCCCCAGGATGCAAAAGGCAGCATCGTGTTGTTGAGCTCGGCGTTATTCACGTACGTGAGCACGGGCAAAAGGATCATCAAAATAGAGGCAGAAAATGCCAGACCGAAACTTAAGTCCTTCTTGAAAAATTTTAGGGCGAAGGCCGGCACTAGAATGATGACCAGCAGCTCCGCCAAAATTTTTACAAACAGAATTACGATCTGAAAAACCAAAGACGTCATTTCCGTTAAATCTTCGGTTCCTCGGATCGAGCTTCCTGCTCAGCCTCTTCAGTCATTCCGCCGATTTCGATTTCATCGATTTCGTCGATTTTTTCCGGCTTGGGACCCGGTTCAAAAACGGCAATGCTTTCAACGTGCGCCGTATGCGGGAACATATTCATCACGCCGGCAGACAGCAGTTTCCAGCCGCCTTCCCTTACGAGCAGCGCAGCATCGCGGGCCAGCGTTGCCGGATTGCAGGAAACATAAACCAAACGAGCGGGACGCTTATCCGTGTCCGCGAGCGAGCGGCAAAGCGCCATAGCGCCTTCACGAGGCGGATCGATCAGAACACGATCCACGCCGCCAAGCTTGTTCCAGACGGCATCCCAATCGTCCAGCGTCCAGTCAAACAGGTTACGAGCCTCAAATTCAGTCTTGTCTGCGAGATTATTGTCTTTTGCACCTGCACGGGCACGATCAACCAGTTCGGTGCTTCCCTCGATACCGAGAACTTTTGCTGATCTTGTCGCCAGCGGCAGCGTAAAGTTGCCGAGACCGCAGAAGAAATCAATGACTTTGGACGAGGGTTCAAGATGCAGCAGACGAAGCGCTCTGGTGACCATCACTTCATTTAAGCGATGATTTACCTGAGTGAAGTCTGTCGGTCTGAAGACGACTTCCACACCGGTTTCTCGATGGTGCAGTTTCAGTCGAGTCGCATTTTCAGGGTCCATCGGATAAATGGAATCCGGGCCTTTCGGCTGATACCAAAAATCGACGCCGTAGTCTTTTTGGAACTGTCTGAGTTTTGCTTCATCATCAGCCGTCAGTTTTTCCAAGACACGAAGCACTAAAGCCAGCGCTTCATCTGTCACGGCCAATTCAATCTGAGGAAGCTTCTTGCGAAGCGATAAAGAGTTAATGAGTTCGCGCAGGGGAACCAGAAGATCGCTGACACGCTTGGGAAGAATTTCGCAGCTCTTCATGTCTGCGATAAAACTGGAACGCTTTTCATGGAAGCCCACGAGCACGGTTCCTTTTTTCGCGACTTCACGCACAGACAGACGGGCACGATGACGGTATCTCCATGCAGAGCCGTAGATCGGTGCCAGAACCTGTTCAGGGCGGACTCTGCCGATATGCCACAAGGCGTCCATCAAAACCTTTTGCTTCATGGCCACCTGAGCATGGGCCTCGAGATGTTGCATGGCGCAGCCTCCGCAGCTGCCGTCCTTGACGCCGAAGTGAGGGCACTTCGGCAAAACGCGAAGCGGGGATTCCTTATAAATTTCGCTTGTCAGTCCTAATTCAAAAGAAGGTTTGCTGCGGTAGACCTCGTATTCGACTTTCTCGCCGGGGAGCGCCCCCTCGATGAAAACGACTTTACCGTCACGGCGTGCGACACCGCGGCCTTCCTGATCCAGAGACTCAATAACGGCGACATACTTTGCCCGTTCTTTTTTAGCTCGTGCCATGAATTTTCCTAACTACTAACTTAGCGCTTTTGGAGCATTGTAAGAGGATCGATCGGTTTGCCGTTTTTACGTATTTCAAAATGGACACGGGGAGAAACATCCGTTGTTCCCATCACGGCAATCGCCTGGCCCTTACGAACTTGATCGCCCTGTTTTACCGAGATCGATTTCACCCGGCCATAGACAGAAACACAGCCGTCTTTATCGCGAATCATCACGACCTTACCGTAACCCTGGACCTGACCGTCAAAAAGCACCGTACCGTTCACAGCAGCGTGAACCTTTTCGCCTTCGGATCCAGCGATATCGATACCTTTATTCAAGCCGCCGAAATTCTGAATAATCTTTCCTGAAGCCGGCCAGCCGTAGGTGCCGTTTGCGCTGCCGACAGAGCTACTTGAAGAAGCGGTCTGGGTAGTACTTGCAGATGCGGCAGGAGCAGCGCTTGAAGAGGTCGAGGGCTTAGCAGAACTGCTCGAACTCGTCTGTGTCTTGGTGTTGGCTTCAACTCTGCGGATATTGGCGTCCGTTGAAGACGATACGGACAAGCGAAGTTTCTGACCGACCAATAGGTGGGACGGATTCGTCAAGTGGTTTTCGCGCGCAACCACGGCGGGATCGAGGCCGTAGCGGGAGGAAATCGCATACAGCGTGTCTCCGGGCTTAACGGTATAGACGGATGCCGTCGCTGAACCGTCCGTTATCGGGGCATTGCCTCCGGTAAACGAACAGCCGGCTATCACCGAAGCAAACACCATCGGCCAAAGATACTTACTGCAATTCATAACTCCTCCATGAGCCTCTTTTATTTCTCTACCGAACAGATTTTAAGTAAAAACCGTCCTAATCGTCAGAACAAATCGAATTATTCTCAGGACTGAAAGCTGTTACACCACGTCCGAACGGTATCCAGCATCCCGTAATTCGTCATATCCACTTGAAGCGGCGTAACGCTGACGTAATTGTGCGATGTTGCCCAGAAATCGGTTCCCTGAGTGCTGTCACGCGCGTCACCGGCGGCGCCGAGCCAATAAATCGTCTCGCCTCGCGGATTAACCTGCTCAATCACGGATTGGGCGGCGTGACGACGACCGAGACGTGTCACGACTAACCCAGAGAGCTGGTCAATCGTTGTGTTGGGGATATTGACATTCAAAAGGAACGGCGCAGGAAGCGGACTTTTAATAAAGTTGTCCACAATGTACTCGGCCACCTCCGCGGCGGAATCCAAACAAGACCAGCCCGAATGCACCTGAGAAAAAGCAAAGGACGGGCAACCGAACAAGAATCCTTCCATAGCGGCAGCGACGGTTCCTGAATAAAGCACGTCGTCACCCATGTTCTGGCCGCAGTTGATGCCGCTTAAAACGATATCCGGTTTTTGAGGCAGCAAGCCGGTTAAAGCAATATGGACACAATCCGAAGGCGTACCGTTCACAAAGAAAACATTTTCCTGAACCTGACGAACGGAAAGCGGACGGTTAAGCGTTAAGGAGTTACTGGCCCCGCTGTGGTTTTGTTCGGGTGCAACCACTGTGACATTGCCGAATCGGCGGATACGACGGGCGAGTTCCTGAATACCGGGCGCTAAATAACCGTCATCGTTTGAAATCAAAATATTCATCGCTTTCCTCAGATAGCCGAAGTTTTCAGTCCTCAATTATCGCGATTTTCCGACTTCTTAGCCAATACCGCGGGCGCAGACCGAGGACTATCAGAGGAAAGAATTTTTAGAGGCGCCCGAAAAAGCAAAAGCCGCAGGTATGCTAAATCTCTGCGGCTGTGCATCGATGTCGGCAATCGGCCGACGAAATTATTTGTCCTGTCGAATAGATTAGGCGGTAGCCTTAGACAGGGTCATTCCTGCGGAAACAGCAACGACTTTTTGCTTCTTCTCTTTTTTCTCAGACTTCTTAGCAAGGGAGATCAACTGAAGAGAAGCCCCGGCTAATAAAAGACGAGTTTTCATTGGAAGAGATTCAGGCATTTAGTCCTCAAAGGTTGTTATGAAATCACCTTCCAATTTAGTAATTCAATATGACAGCTTTATGACAAAAATGACATAAATCTCAAAATTTAGTGTTTATCCTTAGACACTTACCATGACGCGGTAACCTCTTCTTTCAAGTTTGTCGCGGATTTTACAAAGTGACTCTTTATCTGCCTTTTTTAAACCGGCCGCCGGTGTGTCGCGGTCAAGGGTGTAAATCATGACTTCCCGAGGCTTGATTTCTTCCAGCACATCAATCCACGGATCTACAAACTCGTCTGTCGTGTTATCCACGGACTGTCCTTCAAACTCACCTTTCATGAACATCGTCTGAATAATCGGACGAACCGTCATGTTTTTGAGTTTCTCGATAACATCTTTTACATCGTACTTAGCGTTCGGACGATCAATGCGCTTGATGTAGTCCGCGTTTACGGTATCGAGCTTCATAATCGGGTTGTCCACTTTTGCCAAAGCTTTAACAACCTTCTCGCGCGCAAGGAAGGTAGAGTTGCTTAAGACGCTGATTTTTGCGTTGGGAAAATAGCGATCTCTGAGCTCAATCGTGTCATCAATGATGAGGTCAAAATCAGGGTGAGACGTAGGTTCTCCGTTGCCGGCAAAAGTAAAGACATCGGGAACGACGCCTGTTTTCTGCAGATAAATAAGTTTCTTTTCTAGAGCTGTTCGAACTTCTTCCCGCGTAGGGAGCTTGCGTTTGGCGTCGTGATCTTTATTAAAGCCGCATTCGCAGTACACGCAGTCAAAAGAGCAGACTTTGGCTTCAGCCGGCAAAAGATTGATCCCTAAAGAAGTACCTAAGCGTCTGGAATGAATCGGTCCGAAGATTGGTGAAGGAAAAAGAATACAAGCCATGCCGACCTCCTCCGTGAGAACCGCAAATAACAAAAAAAGGCTGCCACTTGGACAGCCTTTCGAGAATTTGTGGTCGGGCGGCGGGATTCGAACGACCCAAATAAATCAAAAGGTTATATCCTACTCAGATCAAATTGATACATTTGTTGGTACATTTGACGTTTTCGATCTGGAAGACAGCCCACTAATTAATATATTAGCGGAAAGATTCTGGATTGTCTTTTAAACCTCTGGGTTGTCCATTATCGGAGTTGGATGGCACATCTTTCAATGATTCGTCTATCGCTGACTGCGCGCTCTGCACATTCTGCAAGAGTTTTTGAAGAGAGTTCAAGTGCGCGTCTAAATCGATCACACTCTCCAAGCTCCCCCTGTAGGCGTCGCTGAATCTGGGCGTCTCGCTCGCGCACCCGGAGAGCAGAATCGTTAAGGACACCAATAGACTTTTCCAACTGTGCAATTTCTTTATCCTTTCTATGTAACGTTTCAATCTGGTGAGCCAGTAGCCGCTCCCGCTCCTGCGTCCAGCGCAACTCGGTTTCCTGCTGGCCGAAGTGATAGCCAAGCACTGAGGAGAACATGACGGCGGCAATAATCAGGATTACTCGGATCATTTTCTGAAAAAGAGTTCTAGTTCTGCATAACGTCTGCGGCGTAAGCCATTTTCATAGGCCGTCCCAGGGTTGCAATACTTTGGCCACCATTCTCGGATTCCGTCCTCGTTCTCAGCGTTGACCATTTTGAAGAGTGTGTATCGTCTGCATTTCGTGATACCGAAGTTGAAAACGAAGCTCATTAAAGCGATGAACTGATTCTCCGTAACGGGTACGTGAACGAGCGCTGCCAGTTCTTCCTGCGTGTGGATCAAGTCTTTGTCCAGGAGGTCATACGCCTCAGCTCTGGTGATGTGCTCTCCAGGATGTACATCTTTGGTGTGGCCGAAACCAATCGTCCACACCCCAGCAGGGCATTTATATGATTCAAGGGCCGGACCGCCTTTAGGGCCCTGCTCGAATTCCGATATGAATTGAGTTGCTAATTCAGGTGGATACAACAATATGTCTTGCTTTCTCATTTAGGCTCCTTCAGGCCGTGCAACCTCTGCACCTCAGACTTGAGGGTCTCTAGGTCTTGCTGGATTTTCGTAAGCTGTTTAATGCTCTCGGTGTTTGAGGTCGCTCGTCTGTTTAGCTCGTTAATCTGGAGGCGCTGGAGCGCGGTTTCGTTCTCCAGGCTGTTGATCCGGTCTTGCTGCGACACGATTGTGTATTGATTCAACTGCGTGGCCGTGAGATAGCCAGAGATATAGAAGGCAAAGAAAAGGATTAGCTTTATTAGCCCGCCTATGAATGAGCGCATACTAATTGCCATGATTCGCTCCATTGTGTACGGTAAGTTTTAATTTGCCTGTGACGACACCGTAAAGAGTGTTCATGATCTTCAGGCCGAAGTAAGAAGACACTCCGCTGCAGGCCCCGATCCACTCCCAACTGAGTTTCGAGGTGCGGAGGATCAGATAGACAATGAAGCCAGCCGCGCAACTGGATATGAATTCAACGAACCAGCGCGGAAAATTCCAGTCTCGTTCTGCTCGCACGTACGGCATAGCAGAGCCCGATGCCGCGCATATAAGAATTAGCGTGAACACTATTAGGTTTACCGTGCTGGCAAACTCACTGAGGCTGAAATCTGTTTCCATGTCTATTCCTTTTTAGACATGGTAGGAGCGCTCCAGAGTTCAATGCGCACACCTAACGAAAAGCCCCTCGAAGTGAGGGGCGGAGTGGTTAAGAGGCGCCAAAGTTCGGATAAAAATCAATGTGCAGTATGGAGGCCACTATCGGTGGTGTTCCGTATCTAACCTTTACAGTGTATGAATCTCCTTTCGCTATTGGCATAGAACCTGACGGCCAACCCCAATCTTTGGAATAACAAAAGACAGAATCAGCTCCCATATTGTTTTGGATAAACAGAGTGATGTCCTTTGCTTGGTTATCCTCAAGTTGCGCCCTTCCCCAGCCGTCACAAGGCGCTACTCCTGTGGTGATGGTTATCAAGTCGGTGGACGAAACCGTGGGAATGGTAGCAGTTGAGCTTTGCAATCCGGTTAAACGAGGCATTGACCTATGGCTTTTGTGAAAAGTCTCTAGGAGCAGTTGGAGGAGCGACTTCAGCATGACGCACCTCCTACAAGTGAAGTGTTACGCTGCCCCTTCGCTGGGAACGAATTTTGCCTCAAGCGGTTGCTGATCGTCTGTCTCGCAATAGAGACTAACGGTATTCCCCTTCCGAACCGGAGTTGTAATTCTGAGATAACCTTGAGAGTTAACGCAACACGTTCCCAGCTTTCCGGTAATGCCGACATTGACCGATGGCCGGTTTCCGCCGAATGTAATCCATCCATCACTTGGAGGCGTATAAAGCTGAGCCTGAGCGTGGTTAACAAAGAACGTTGTTCCGGGATTTGGGTTTGAGAAAAGACCTTGACTTCCGACCCATTCCTTCTTACCCTGCAAGAACTTCTCCGCAAAGAGCTGGATAAGCTGTTTAAGCACAGGCTACCTCCTTGCAGAAAAGCATTTTTACCCCCCCCCGATAGTTTCAATAAATTCACAAGTTATATTTTTGGCATTTCTAGCGCAAAGAATAAACTTTCGCCCTTTGGCTACTGGGCACATAGCCCGTAAAATATCTCCTGCAGCCTTAGAAGAGGAAAAAGTTTGAGCCTCGTAACTTTGCGCGGAAGCAATACAAAAATCAGAAGACGCAGTAAATGAGATAGATGCGTAACCGTTGGTTGGAGCAGTGCCTTCAAACACCACACCCCATAAATCAATACTAGTTTTTGTTGGAACTAAGGCTACTATCGACCGAGAGGGCATTGCCTGTTGTGCCACCGCCTCATTCTCCTGCTTGCTGTAGAACCTTGAAAGCAGGAGGCTCAATACGTTTTTCAGCATAATGCGCCTCCTGTCAAAGGATTAAAAGTCTGAACTTGCTTTGTAGAACCAAAGAGAATAATCGGTTGTACTTCCGCCACGGCACAAGAACTTAATCTGTGTCCCTTTTTTAACGTAACAACAGATCCCAGCTCCCGCAGTGTTTCCGTTAAGAATGGAAGCAAGTGCCATCTGCCCGTTCTCGACTTGGATTTCAAGAGCTGAGACTGTATTTGAGTTGCATCGAGAAGTTGCCCAGCCGTTGCACGGAGCGATGTAACTAAAGAAATCCGTGGTGCTTGTGCAAGAGATGTTAATGCCTTGATGGATGATAGGAGCGGATTGTTCTGAAACCCATGACTTTTTGCTCTTAAGAAAACTTTCGGCAAATAATTGAACGAGGGCCTTAAGCATGACAGAGCCCTCCGAACAAAGCAATTATACCCCCCCCCGATTGACCTTATCAGGCCAACAGTTATTTCAGCTGTATTTTCAGCAAACACTTTAAATGTTTTTCCTTTTGCGATTGGCAGATTGAGAATCGGGTATTGATTCAAAGTTGCTTTAGCAAAAGTGCTTCTCTCCATATGTGGAGGATTATCCCCAGCGGTTATTTGTACGTAGGATTCTCCTGTCGCCTTTCCTCGAACAATCACATAACCATCGCTTGGGGCAATGGTGGAGTCAACCACCTTCGTCCAGCTTGACACTGAAGTTGCCGAGGGAGAAAACTGAGTGACGGTTCCGTCATCAGGGTAGCTTGAGTGACTGGCCTCACTCGGTGTCGTTCGGCTATCGAGTAGCCGCTGAATTAAAGATTTCAATAAGGCCATTTAAAAACCTCCTTGTCTCATTGTTTGTCTTGCATTGACTTTCTGCTGTAACTCATAGGCAAGTGCAGTCGGAAATACAGGCCACGCCACAAACGGGAAACCTTCGACTTCTGGCAGGTTTCTGAGCGCCTGTCGGTATGTCTCAAGACTGATGCGGTCTGCGTCATCCAGTGCTGATCTCTTGGCTCCTGCTGACCTAGCAACGGTGATATCAGGCAACTTCACATAGTCGTCTGTGTCGCTTATTCGTGCGTTTCTCTCAGCCTTCACCTCGTTGGCATAGCGCTGTGTGCAGAATGCGTCGGTGTTTTCAGGCAACTCGGATTCCGTGTAGAACTGGCTATCGGCGGATTGATAAAGTCCTGTCGGAGATTCCTCGCCGTACCAAAACTTCATTCCGTTAAAAACTTCCTTGAGCTGGTAATGCTCGGCGGCGTATGCGTCGTCTGCCTCGTTGTTGAAGACATGAACAACGGGAGAATTACTTCTCGCCACAATCTTCCCTTCGTGGTCTTTGATGCAGTATTTCTCGATAGGCTTGGCCTTGGCCGCAGCCAGGTATCGAGCTTTGATTTCACTTAGTGTGGTCATTCAGTTCTCCTACTGAAGTGCGTCGATTTCAGCCTGGGTCGCGCCATTCGCCAGGCACAATTCTTTGAACATCTGGATCAATCCCAGGTTGGTGTAAACCTGTTCTTTGTCGGTAGCACTGATGGTTTGCTCATCCAAGAGCACGGCTTCTGTTTTAGCCACTGCTTCGATATTCGTGCGGGCAATAGTTTTCTCATTGTCCGAGAAGGTTTGTCTTGCAACTCCAACACGTTTATCAAGTGCTTCGCCAGTCGCCTTTGCATCAGCAAACCCGCCAGCAAGTTTTAACGACGTGTCCGAAACAGGTTTATTAGTCAGGTTGTTGTAGTTCGTTGTTCCCGCTGGCCCCGTGGGCCCCGCAGGCCCTTGACTGCCCGCTACACCTTGCAAACCGCGGGGGCCGCGGATATTAACTGTGCCTGGGTTGCTAAGGCTTCCGTCATTAGTCCAAGACAAGTCACCATCTGCGCTTACGGCGGGTGTAAACGTCACACCTCGGGGCCCTTGACTTCCCGTGGCGCCCACACTGCCCGCGCTACCTGTATCGCCTTTTCCGCCTTTCGCGCCGAACAAAACCCAGTAACTTGTCTGGGAGCTCGGAATATAGTTGGCTGGCACGTCTTGGACGGCTAAGTAAACATTCCCGTCCGTGTAGCGGACAAAATCAAAGGCAAGATAGGTGTCCGTGGAAACCCAGTCACCTTTCCAGACTGGCCGAACTCGGCCTAAATTTAAAGTAGTCATTCTGTCACCGTAACTGTTAATTCACCGTTCGTATTGATTGAGAAATCTGCTGAAGTGTCCAGGCCGACGTAATCAAGTTTTAAATCTGCTCCGTCAATGCGGAATTGGCCGAACGCCGTGGCCCACGGGCTACTGCCCATTGGTCCTTGGGGCCCCGCACTTCCGACCGGTCCCGGACTGCCTTGCAAACCCCTTTCACCCCTTTCGCCTTTCGGGCCGCGAATATTTACGGGTGCTGGGTTTGTAAGGCCCTTGTTGTTCGTCCAGGAAATCTCACCTTCAGTGCTAACCGCTGGCGTAAAAGTTGCGCCGCTACTGCCTTGAGGCCCGATACTGCCTGAATCACCTTTCAAACCCTGGGGGCCGCTAATCGTTGTGATGATTCCAGAGAGTTCGCACGTGCTGGAGCCAACATTCAAGACCCTAAAGATCTGTCCGTCAGCGTTCATCACGTGGTCGCCAACTTTAATCAGCGTGGCTGGCACGATTGCTGACGTGTTGACCGTGCCGCCTGCTGTAGCGGTCGCACAATAGCGATAAGAAAATGCCGCCTGTTTTGCAATCTCTGCTGCTTCCGTTGCTGTAGCAGCCGCGGCCTCAGAATCGAGTTTGAATTGAACGGCGGCGGTTGCTGAATTGCTTGCTACCTTTGCGGCGTTCTCTGCGATATCCGTGGAAGCATCGAGGTTTTCCTGAGCAGATGTGGCAATGTCAGCAGCGGCTTGTGCCTTCTCTGCAGCGGCCTGAGCTTGTGCGGCGTATTCTCCAGACTTGGTAGAGTTCTTTAAGAGGATTTCACCGTACTCTTCACCTTCCATGCCTGAGGATGCGGGAGCAACTGCGGCGCGGGAGAGCTTCTCTTTTAACTGCTGAATCTGCGCTTCGGTGCGGTCAAAATTGACATTGATGTCATTCGGATTGAAATCACCTTCAGCGTGTAAATCAAGCTCCTGCGTGTAGGCCACATTAGAGAGAATCGTGACCGATTCCCCGTCCGTGAGAAACTCGTCCAGAGTAATGTAGCCGCCGATATTGGCCGTCTGGTCTTCGTCCCAGGTAACTGTATAGTCTTCACCCTCTTTCAGCGTTTTGTCCACGCCCGCCTTACTCGTGCGGATTACGAGCACATTGGAGGACGCAAATATCTTGAAGTCAAAATCAACTCGGGAGATACCCAAGCCTGTTACAGGTCCTACCCTTCTCGGTACATCTGGCAGCATGAAAACACCTCATTGTTTAGAGACATTCTCATGTCTGCCAGATTGTTGATGCGCACACCTAAAAGTTACTTGAAGAGACCAAAAGGATGCGGCCAGGGATCAGGATGTTTGGCTACACGAGGAGCACGGCGGATTCCTCTTTCGTTTCTCCAGAATCCTTGACCCGTTCTCTTGCGCGTGTTCTTCTCCATGCGTTTTCTGTAGCCAGGGCTTAGAAACTCGCTCAATTGATTGAGCACCGTATGATCCAGAACGGCCTTAACGTACCAAATATTAATAAATGGCAAATTACTCTTTGCTAATCGCCAGGCTTTTGCTCCCCCATCTCCACCGATTTTGGTTGCATCCCAAGCCTCACTGGCAGAAAGAATTGTCCCAATTACAGGCCCCATGAAGTTGATGTAAGCAGAATGTCCATACTTTGAATCATCTGTAGCATTAACCAACAAGTCACCGATAATACCTGCGCCCCCGCCTACTGTAAATGCAGAAATCCAGGTGTCAATAGCCGCTGGATCCTCTAAGTCCTTACCAGCAATAAGGGTCTTGATCTGATTCACACAATATCCCATGAGGGTAGTACCAATTATGAGTGTTGCTAGGTATTGGCTCTGGGCCGCCATGACCTGGCGCTTCGTTCCTCCCTGTTCTCGGATAAAGCGTCCTTTGTCTCTAAGTCTGTCAATGTGTGCACTGACCATTCCTAACGGGAAAGACTTAAACATCATGAAGGATTTGATAACTTCTCCCGTGGGATCTCCTCTTTTATGGCCGCGGTTTGATGCGGTTCTCGTTGCTAGGTCCGGTTGTAACGAGGCAATTTGAGCTTCATTGGTGAGCACTGACATTAGTTTGCCAGCGGCAATATAAGCATCATTCCTCGTGGCTCCGATTTTTGCCAGATCTGCATCAGAGATTTCTTCAATGGCTCCACGTGTGAGCATTTCACATCCGCGATAGTTGTCCGTTTTGGCAAGCTGAAAGAGTTTGTAATCCTTCTCTGTAACGTCATACTTCTCAAGAATAAATCTGTCCCAGGCGTCCAGATTTCCCCAATCTTTATTACGGGTGATCTTACCTATGGCGCCCATCATGGTCATGGCATAAGCACGTCTCACGCCATTAGTCCATTGAGAAAGTAAGGACATGTACATAGTTGCGTTGGCAAGTTTCCCAGACCAGCGATAACCCACACTTTCAGAAGTCCATCGGCACAAACTATTAGCCAGGGTATCTCCGATAATTCCGGCCCTGGTAGCAAACTCTCTATCAGATTTTCCCCAGGTTGTAAGGATGTTTCTAAAGGCTGTTCCCCAGGGCAATTTGGTGTAGCCCGTTGCATGGAAGTAAGAAGGAATATCTGTGAGGGAAGAGATAAACGCCTGGCCGAGTTTTCCCCAGACTTGCATGTTTCGTAAAGTTTGAGAAACCTCAGCAATACCTTCATGGTTAGGAATAATTGTTGATGTTTCTCCGTTTAAATTGGACCACATGTCTTTAACTGAAACAAAACCTGGGCCATACATATCCTTGTGCCCTTTGGTGCTTTTTGTGGCCCTTTTGAATTCAGCGGCTTCTTCCGCCGCTTCCTTGTATAAAGTATTGAAGGCCGTGTTTGGAGAAGGTCCCATTTGTTCAAGCAGAGCCGTATCACTAGCCATTGACCTCGCATGTCCCAACATTGTTCCGACAATAGAAGGGTTTCTAGCAAATATTTCGTGATACTGAAAGAATGATTCAGCGTCCTTGAAAAAGATTGCTCGGTGTTTGGCGTGTTTATCTGCAAAGCACCCGCTTCTGCTCCCCGCAACTCGTGATGCACCCGTTGCTGTTTTCCCGCCTGTAATGTTTTCGTACATGCTGCCGAGAACGTCCTTAATCTCTGCATCGTTTAACGGGATTCCTTCATCGTCCACGTATCGAGATTTATCAATTCGGTCAAACAAGAAATCCACCCAGACCGTCTTGTCATCGCCTTTATATTTGTCACGATACTTCTCATTCTTTTCTACTAATTTTTGTGCCTTTAAGACCTTGTAAGAATCGTGAGACTGAGGCATGTGCCAGTCATCACCAAGATCACCGACATCCCCACCTGCGTTGTTGAATCGTTGCCGCCATTCGTTTGATACTTCTCTCCATACTCTGGCGGCGTCCTTCGCGGCCTTGTTGCCAGTGTCTTCTCCAAAACACTCTTTAACGAAGGCTAGCGCAGTATCTCTATCTTCCATAAGTCCGAGCCATTTACTTTGTATGGAGCTGATGGCCTTAACCATCTGGCCCTGATATTGCTCCTCCAGGCCAATCACATACCTATTCACATCCTCCAATACTCGGCCAACCGACTTAAAAGCCTTCTCACCGTTTCTGACATATTTTTCTCTGTTGTTTTCCAAAGCGGCCTGGGCAACAATTTGTTGTTGCGCTCTAATGCGTCTTTTTGCCGCCTTGTGTAAATAGTTTTGGGCAAGCCTCTCAGCCGCCTTTTGCGCTATCTGGTCACGTGTCCAGCCAGCGGCCTGAGCTTCTTTTGTACCTGCGACATATCTAAATTCACGGCGCATATCGGCAAGCCAGCGCTTAGATTCTTCCTCTCCGAACTCTCTTCCGAGGACGCGGCTAATTACGGATCTGCATTCCGGTTTCATTGGGTCCATTGTTCTTGCCATGATTAAAGTATCCCTTTGTTTTTAACCACACACATTATCGCCTCGCCTTGGGCGTGGGCGTCTTTCTCTGCTTGCTTCGCTTCCCTTTCGGCTTCATTCCAAAAGTCCGCTACAGTCATTTCTCGAGTTCCTCCGTTTTCATCCTCAAGGGAAATCTTCATGTCTGGATGGTCTCGAATGGCCGTCTCATACTGAGCCTCCAAACTGAATTCGCGTCCGACTTCTGGCTGAGGTGAAAGCGTGGGCTCAATCCTTTCTCCAGTTAGATCGGCCACGACCCGTTTGATCGGTTCCCTTACTTCCTCTGGCAAAGCGTTCACTACTTGATTCATGACGTTTTGCTGTGTCTGCACTGCATCAGTTGTTCCCTGGGTTGCGTCTCTAACCTCTTGACTTTGCTCAATTCCATCTGTTAAATTGGTCTTGACACTAGTGTCAGTGCCTCGCGTAGTGAGCTCCCCGCCTTCGTGCGGGACGGAAGCTCGAGAGCTAAGGTTGGAAGGCGCGCGAGTAATTCCGGATGCTGGGGGTTCATACTCAGCATTCGGGGCCACAACTTCTCTCTTCTTCGATAACGGAGAACCTTTAGCTTTCCCATTCGCCCTTGTCTCAGGATTTTGGATATAGAAAGTAGCCAACGTCCTTTCTTCTCCGTCGGATTTGAACGGTCTATCAGCTAGAACAAGTTCCCTATTGTTAATAACAACTCGCCAAGTCCTGTTCTTCTCTCTTTCATTCCGTCTGGGGATCGGATCGTACTCTCTAACAATGGTAGGGATTTGTCTTAAATCCTCGTCCGTCACCCTAAGATTTTCGTTGCTTTCGTCTTTGGAGTGCTTAAGCCAGATTTTTACTAGGCCGAAGGGTGTATTTAATTCCGCAAATTGTTCCTGCGGTTTATTTGTCTTTCGATACCATCCCCTTCTAATCGTCATTCCCTGAACATCTTCGGGCTCGACTTTTGCGAGGATTTCTAAAGGATCGCCCTTGGCTTCCTCCCGGACCTTATGCATCGCCTCAACAATTCTTGCCTTTTCTTGTTCTACACGGGCCTGATCGACTGCGTTTTCATTTACGGATACGCGCTCTCCATCATCTATCTGGGCCTGAGCGCGATATTCATTTTCAATGGATTGGTTCATATCGCCAGCTTTTTCACTAACGAGCTGATCCTTATTGACAGTGTTGGCAATTTGTTTAGTGCGGGCGGCGTCAACTGCTGCTTCACTGGGTACTGGGTAGCGGTTGGCAATGCGGCCTTGTAAATCTTTGAGAGCATCATCCCTGGTCAGCTCACCGTTGCCGAAAAGGTCAAAAGAGCCCTGATCCGCGTTTCCAGATTCCCTCAGACTATCGATATGTTCTCCCAACACGTCCACTACGTGTCGATTGGTCCGAGAATCTTTTGCGAAAAGTTCAACGATTGCATCAGCATAGGGATCTTCATCAAACTCTTTCTGAGCGGCAATATCTTTGAGTTTGAATCCCTTCTTGTAGCCTTCCAAAATCTTTGAGGCGGCTCGGATAATAGAAGGAGTGATATCCAGCTTATTGCCTTCCAACTGCGCCACCTTCGGCGCCAATTCCATGAGCGCCTTTAAAACTAAACGTGCTTCTGGCTTGTCCACCTCGGTAACCAGATTAATGAGCGTGTCGTTTTTGTAGGCCTTGGCAAAAATAGCTGCTTCGGCCCTATCTCTTGCCGTCTTATTCGCTTTTCCTGACTTACTGTCAATGAGTTCGGCCTGCTCTTCTGCTGGGAGCATTTTGATGAAATTGACAACCGTCTGATCTGTGATGCGGCCGTCTTCATCAAACTCCAGCTTTTCAAGGTCGATTCTTTCCGCGTCGTTCTTCGCACGCTCCCTCAAGGACATTCTGGACACACCGCTTGTGTTGGTCTTATCCGCTAAGTCCTTCGTCACATCTTTAGGATCGAGAACCCGAACAAGAATAGGCTTCTCCATGCGTGCGATTTCATCGCCATAGATACCTGTTCTTCTTTGGTCTGCTGCTAGGTCAGCTTTGTATTTGTCGGCAGTCCCCTGAGCGTAAGCATCTTGCAGTCCGGCAATACGACCATTCCCTGCAATAGCTCTAGGCCCTTGAATATTAGGGTCTGTATAGGCTGGGTTCTTGTGGCCAGTAATATCGTTGGAAACTAAGACAGAATCCGCCTCTACGACTGCGTAATAAACATCATAGGATTTGTCCCCTGAGGCGGCTGTGTCCGTGTGACCGCGCCTAATTGCAGGAATATCTCCAGCGTATGTGATGACAGGTGCACCTTCTGCCAACAAAGGAGAAGTTCTTAGAAGGGAGTAGCGCGGGTTTGCAGATATGGCCTTCATCTGCCGTACTGAGGCATTAGTGCTTCTGTCACGGTTCTGCAAAGATTCGAGCGTTTCCGTATTCAGCTCGATAGGTCCGGTCTTTTCCTCAGCTTTTTTGGCGGGCTTAAATTTAATCCTTCTGTTTTTATTGAAAAGAATCGCGCCCATGATGCCGCCGATACCCGCCGAGGCGGTCAACCCAGCAACATCTAAAGGATCGTATTCTTTGGCAATGTCCGAATAATTGGCATTCTGCAGGATGTAATTAATGATTCCCTTTTCGCCTGAATCCATTAAGGCATTAGCACCTGCACCCCATGCAGCAGAGGTCAATCGGGAGGGATTGAACTTTCCAGCAGGAGCCGCGCCTGGCAGTAATAAGCCTCCAGCCGTCATCACACCTGAGGTGATACCGGCCTTGGTCGCAACTTCTGGCTTTACGCCTTTATCTCTGAGATTCCCTGCTTCGTTGACACCATAATCAACACCAGTAAGGATTGCGCCGCCAATCGGGTTAAAGCCAGAAATAACTGAATATCCGAGTTGCTTCAAACCCATTACACCAAACCCGTAAAGGATTTGACCCGCCATTCCCGTTGTTTCGGGTTTGGGCGTGTAGTCCTCCCTAACCACACTTCTGCGTTCTTTCGCCGTTGTTTCGAACTTCTGCGCGGCCCGCTCTTTAAGGTCCTGAGCCTTCATGATGTCATCGCTGGTGAGCGCGTCTTCAAGAGTGAAACCGCTTTCATCTTCGTTCGGTTCACTTCGCATGAACGAGCCCAAAAGATCCAGGCCAGCAGCTAAGGTTGAGTTTCCTGCGGCTGGGAGAATGTCCAAGGCGGCCTCTCCCATACCGCTAAAAAATCCTGCTTCTTTCTTCTGCTCGGGGATCTGAGTTCCGTCCAGGCCGAGCTGGTATCGGGATGTGCCGTATCCAATATTGTTAAAACTGTAAAGGCTCGACATGATTCTCACTCGTAATCGTAATCTTGGTCATTCTCTAAATTCGAGGTCTTAAGGGCCGCGTCCAGAATCACGTCAAGATCCTTGTTGGCGGCGTCAATGGCTTTGCCAAAGTCCAGAACGACAGGTGCTTGATTGGCGGAATACCGGACATAATCTGTACCGTCTCTAATGAGATACTTCCCATCGTCCACGCATTCAAGCTGGGCCTTCGGCAAGATTTCCGTGAGCTCTCCAAGCGTGGTCTTCCCGCCTCTAAACTGCACACTGGTTTTGTCGTTTGCGTTTTGTCTTGAGAAGACGGCCACAAGACTTCTCATGGACGCATTCGTATTTCGAGGCATGAAGACCCTAGCTCCGTTAAATTCCTCGTTTCTTCCGTAAACGTCCTCAACAATTTCTTCAATGGATTTCCTATCGCTGTCCATTGTTTGTCTGTTGGCGTAAATACCTCGGATCAATTCAACGGCCTGACGACCGGCTTCAGGCTGGCCAAACAATCCTCTAATCTCTTTGCCAATCTCTTCATTAACTGCTGACTTGCTCGTATCTGGATCAGCCTCTTTAGTGGTCAAGAAGGCATTCCCTGCCAGGTACTCTTTCACATAACCCTTATTGACTGCATTAGCACTCGTGGCAAGGGCCAGGGCGGAGCTCAATCTTGTTGGCCGTCCGTCTTTGGTAAATTGGTTAATCAAGGTTCTGGAGGCCGCTGCTCCTCCCTGTTCCTCAACAAGTCCTGAAATTGCCGAAACAATCGGAGCGGCCTGATCCGGATTCATCTTTTCTAAGGTGTCGTTTAATCTGGCGGCCTCGTCGTTTGTAAACAACTTCATAGACTGCGGAGCAATGGCGAAACTTTGGCCGATAGATTCAAACTGAGATACGCGGTTAGAGACTTCGTTTAAAGTCTTTGCCAAGGGCTGATTAAAGTCTTCTATGGGCGTCAATCCGTGTGCTGGGACACTACCAATCGCATAAGACATCGGATCAGCGTCACGCTTCTTGAGAACGGCTTGAGCGGCTTTATCCCAGGAGGCTTTCTCCTCGATCTTGTCTGCGTAATCGGGATCGTCTTTCTGAGGCGTCAAAGATTTGCTGATGGATAAAATCTCTCCATTGGACATCCCAGGCATTTGATACATGTTTGCATTGAGCTGGGATTGTCTGGCCGCTTCCTGATAAATACGCACTCCATCATCCTGGCCATAGACGTTAATGAAGTCAGCAACATCAGGCAGAGTGCTTCTATCGCCTTGTGTCAGTGCCAGAGACAATGCGTTATCGACATTCTTCTTCAGATCAATTTGAGCTTGCTTGAGGTTCTGGTTCATCTTTTGCTTGGCGTGCTGCATGATCCAGAGCTTTTCAGGTTCGTTCAGATCGTCAATAACCGCTATCCCTGTCTTCACCTTCGGATTAAAAGCAAGGTCTGCTGCCGTCAGTCTGGGCGCCTGAGCGGTTCCTTCACTCAAAAGTTTGCCGTTGTCATCGCGGCGCTCACCGTTCGGTCCAATAAAGATGTTTTGGCCGTTCTCAACTACCCAGCGGCCGCCAATATTTCTCTTCCCGTCGGCATACTGACTTTCAACGGAGAATGTGTGATGATTCGGTTTCTTAAACGTGTCAGGAAAGTGACCGTTCTCAGCTTGAGCGGCGCCCGCTTTCCAGGCGCCTCTAAGGTCATAGTCATAAACATCACGCTCATGGCCGATCTTCTTAGCCCATGCCTGATACTGTGCTTCCTCTTCGTCTGTAAGTTTCGTGTTGTAGAAGTCGGAGAAGTCGTTAATGTCTTCTTTACCCAGAGCGCCCTGGATACCTGCAATAATCGTTCGCTCGGAGTACGGGACATCGCCGATCTCCTGCTTCATCATTGCGGTAACAACTTTCTTTAAGACTTCGGGATCTTTCAGATTTAATCGCTCGTTAGACCCATAACCCGTGGCGTGGCTTACGTTGTCAACGTATGAGCCCATTGTCAGTGAATCTGCCGCGGCAAACCGAGACAAAATACTTTCAATGGTATTGAGGCCATACTTGTTGGCATAAGTCTGGATGACCTTCACGCCAGCGCGAATGCCGTCTTCAGGACGTGCAAAGATTGCATGACCTCTTTCATCCTGACCTATGAGGCCCTTCCATTTATTTCCAAATACTTTGACATTTAACGGATTGCATCCCTTATAACCGGACGTATTGAGCACCTTGTCAGAAACCTTTGGAGGAGTTCCTATGCCAGCCTGAGCCGCGGATTGGCGCAACACGTTAGGACCTCCATCCCCTGTTCTTCTGGCGGTCGCACCAGAAGTGAGCGCCATAGAAGTTGGGCCGCCACATCTTTCATAAAGTTCAACGAGCTGAGGGGCCGAGCGGTGGAACAACATCTGATAGGTCTTCCTACCGACATCGACTGTCATCTGCTTTAAGCCGTCCGTTTGGAAGTGTCTAAGTGCTCCAACAGGATTGGCCATAGACATATTGGAATAAGCTGATGCATAGGCCAAAGACTGATAAGCATTCTTCTGGCGCTTCACTGTTTCCTCGTCCCAGCCTTCCATCCTGCCCTGATACTCGATCTCGTTCATCAGGCTAGCCATTGTGCGTTGACCGTCTGGAGTAAAACCGCCTAATGCAAACTCCTCCACAAGATTGTCTGCATGGTCTTTAGAGGTCTGAGCGCGCCAGCGGATGTTCTGTTCGTTTCTATAGACGACTGTCTTCTGTCTTACAGAGTTGAGGCGCTGAAGGGCATTCGACTTAAAAGCCTCCTTCACGTCTGGATCATCAATCTGGCTCAAGTGCTTGTCATAAATGGATTGCAGGTCGCTCTGCGCCTGATCCCAACCTGTAACCGCGTTCTTGCCGCGCTGTGCAAAGTATCCTTTCTCAGGGTCGTACAGCGTTGTCTGTACTTCCTTGTTGTAAGCGTCCAGCTGTTCATCAGCCCGCGCTTTCACAACGGTGTCACGGTGATAGGCCTCAATTTTGACAGCGCTATCTGCAATCTGTGACCACGGCTGAAGCGCTCGATTCATGACATTTTCATAGTCAAAAGAGGGTGGGACGTTATCAACGGGAGCGCCGAAACCTCGGCCGCTCTCTACAACACCTGGGACGTTGTTTTCATACTTAGGGACGATTGGCATTTTTTATCCTCTGTAGTTCAGAGAGAAGATGTTTTTAGTTGTCGGATAGAGCTGTGTCGTTTTGACTGTCTGGCCTAGAAGGAGATTGGGTTGTGCTCCTGATATGGCGTCAATCCTGTTCATGTTGGGCTGTGCGCCTGAGATTGCGTCAATCTTGATTCCCGGATCGGCTCCCGATATGGCGTCAACTTTGATTGGATCATCGGGTTCAGATGGCTCGGCGGTTTCAGTTTTAGCGGCCATATTCATCAATTTTCCATAGGCAAAAGCCATGCCCATATTCCCAGCTCCGATAAGCAGGGAATCGGTGAATGCTCGGGAGGCGCTCTTCTTATTGGCTAAGCTCATGAGCGCTTGGTTACGGTAGTCAGTCTCTTTTGCACGGTAGCCCCACGCCTCGGTTTTGACGTTAGATTCAAGCCTGTTGAGGTTGATCTTTTTCACAATGTCCGTGCTGGCCAATTGTTCCGCAGCTGATCCGACCCCGATTGCCACGCCATTAGCGGCTAATGAGACTTTCTGCCGCGCCTTCATTTGAGCGGCTTGCATTGTCTCTCGCTGATACTCACCCTCAGCCGCGAACAATCTCTGCTGATAATGCAGATTCATTGTGTCCGCGTTGATCTTGGCTATGTCTGCCTGAGCCTGTGCAATAGCATTGTTGTACTTCGTGATGCTCTTCGCACCGAAGGCGTTAAACAGTGTGGAAACACCTGTAGAAATAAGGCCCAAGGTGCCAAAAGAGAAACTAGATCCGGCCATAAAAAATCCTCCAACTCAGCATAGATATTGGAGGATTCCAAGAGCGTGATGCGCACTACACCACGTCGCAGGTCACGGTAATACTGGAGATTTTCAGCGGGAGCGGGGCGCTCTGGCGAATACACACTTGACCGTCATCCGTCCATGAAGCGGCGATATCTACTTCAAACTCTCCGTTCCTCTTCTTCGGCGGGGTGCCGGGTGTTTCCCGTCCTCGTGTCGGCTGCTGATAGAGGTCGTCGAAACTCGAGCCAGCCAGAATGCTCGCTGAATCAATCATTCTCACTGCTACACCACTGATGTTCTTCCTGTGGTTACTACCGAAAGAAAGATCCTGGAGCTGTAAGGCAAGAGGTAGGGTCTGAATATCAGAGTTGTACGGGAGGCCAATGTGGACCTTAGAGGCCGCTCTTCTCAGCGTGATTTTGCCGTTCTGCACTACTTGATCCGGCACACAATACCCGTCAGCCAGGATGGAAACCTTCATCCCATTCAGCCAGCTAATGCCAGAGATTTCGGTCTTGGCCGGGCCTGAGTAGGTGCCCGCACAATCCATGAAGAGATAATCTTCATCCTTGTCGATGATGTACTCGTTCATGCGCTCAACAAACCTTACGGTGTTCTCTCCGATCTTGCGCTTGGTCACGACATAAAGAATGTCCTCGTTGGATTCTGGCACCACTGCGCAGGATTCAAAGTCTCCCCGGGTTTCGTGCTGGGCGAATGCGCCCACCTGCTGTTCTGGAACATAGGTAAAGGAGATTAGTTTGCCTATGTTATTCACGCACCAGAAGATAGAATAAGGCGCCTTGGCGTATGCAATATCAACAACTTCGTGATGATCGAAGAGGTGCGCGGCCCTTAGGCACACATCGGACGTAATGTATCCGCCCGCCTGATAGCTGTAACCCAACTCACGTAAATGGCCGCCACGAGCCGAGGCAAAGATCATGGTGTTGTTGATTAACACTGGCTTTGTCTGGCTGGAGCCCACATAAGACTGCGGCCGCACGCTCATAGATTCAGGCGTGATCGCGTCAGAGTTTACGGGGCTCACTCTCCATTCTCCGCTTGCCGTAAGCATGAGGAGCTGAGACAAGGGGACGATATGGCGGATTCTGTTGCTGTCCTGGCTGGCCACCCTCACCTTGATGCGGTCTGTGGATTGGGACGGGAGAGAGTAGCCCATATCCGTTTCGGTGCCCGTTTTCGTGGCCCAAATATACTGAGGCCGCATACGACTGCCAGCGAACCATCTTCTCTGCTCGAAGTAAGAAACACATCCTGGGTAGTCTCCAGCGTTGGCAACGGTCAGAGAGATTTGAGCGCCTGAGCCATAGTTTGAAATAAGTGTGGCGGTCGGGTTGGAATAGCCTGCGCCTGCGTTCTTAATAACTACATTTGTAAGTTTCCCCTGGCTGAATACAGGCTCCAGAACCGCTCCGCTTCCCGTTGTGTCGGTTACGTTAATCGAAGAGTACATGAATCCCGCGGACGTTGCCGAGGCCTGGAAGGAGCCTGAGTAACGGTAGAACTCAAACACACCGTTGATCTTCCCGTTCACGTCACTCCATGTCGGCCAGCCTGTAATGCTGATCGTGATGATTGGCCGCTTGTAGCCGCTTCCAGCCTGAGTAATGGTCAGGCCCTTTAGAGGTCTAATACCGATAACACGAGGATTGGGTTTGTAATAGTCAGGCGGCGTGATGTCGAACCAGTCAGACATGGTGGCCTTAACAGGGCTTACCACGGCTCCGACACCTGAGCCTTCAGCATCATGGACGGTAATTGAGAACGAAAAATAATCCATGAAGTCGGACGGGATCGAGCCGACTGGATAGCCGTATTTATCCGCCGAGCTCATTAAATTCCATTTGCTGTTGAAGTAGGCGCCTAGCATCGGAGCTTCTTTGAATTTCCCGCCATAGTCAAAGCCTTCACCTTTCACTACCCAGGTTTCACTCTCCAGGAGCGATACGCCTATAAGCTCACCGTTTGGCCCTGTGTAACCAGAACCCTGTACGGAAACGGTGGCCGCGCTGATGCCGCCTGAAGTCAGGAATACATCGTCATAGATTGGCGGAGTAATGGAGCTGTCAGGCGCGATATTGTCATCATCAATGGAGTTTGTGCGGGTCTCGCCTATATAGCCATAAATACCACCCTTATCCCTATAAACACGGTAATGATCGGCACCTGCAACAGTATTCCATGCAATGGTGTTATAGGCTCCATCCCCGTAAGGATTACAGGTTACTGAGGCCGCCTGGCTGGCTTTGGATTCTTCCGAGTTGTCCAGGTTGCAAGAGGTCACTACGTACTTGCGGACATATCCGTCTTTATATGTCGCAGACTGCAAGATGTGCTGTGTGGCCGTCACTCCTGTGGGCGGCGTAAGAGAAGTGTTGAAAGTGATGTCCACCAGTCGCCAGTCCAGCGCGCCATAACGTCTCAACTCTCTCGGAGGATGGGAGCAGTGCACCAGCGTGATGATGTCCACGCTCTGGGCATAGTCAATATCAAAGAGTTCGGATTCGTCGTAATCCGTGGCCACCTCATACGGGACATTGCCGTTCATTAAGGTTGAGCCGTTCGTGTGAAATCTCACGTAATGATGCCCAAACTCGAGAATCATGGTTTGGGTGGCCGAGAATGTGAACGGGATCAGGCGGCATTTGCGGTCTGGATATTTGGTTTCTCGCACCATCGAAAACCCAGGGCGGCGGACTACAGGGCCCTGAGGCTCAACGATCATGTTTCGGCACTTGGCCAGCCCTGCAGAATATGAAGGATCCGTGATCCTGGAGTACATCGAAGGAGAAATCTCACCTCCTCCGATTGATTGCTTGTAAATCTTCAGTGACATTTAGATACTCCGTGCTGCTAAATGGGGAGCCAGGTATTCGTGTTTGAGCCTGATTGAGTTTCGGCTGTCCTGATACTTCGCGTTCTCAAGTGCTTGGGCCGCCAACTGGAGCATCTGCTGCGCCAGGCTTGTTTTCATTAACGGGCCCGTGAGATAGCTTGCCAACTGAAGAACCAGGGCCTGGATGAAATATTGCGGCATGATGCTCACGTTCTCCACGCTTGCGACATATCTCAGCATTGGCGCTGGAGAATCGGTCAGGAGAATAAATGAGCCTGTTTCTGAGATTGTCTCAATTTCAAAATCAATTCCGGCCTCGTCCACCTGTGAGCTTTTCTCATAGACCTTAACGGTGCGCAAATAATCTGAGGGAACTTGGTAGCCGTGCGCCCACTGATACAAGTCAGCGTCATATTTTTTGTATTCAGGCAGTCTCACGCGCCTGATCGCAAAAGCCCAGTTGTGCGCCTCCAGTAAGTAACGGAGCGCCTGAGGATAGTATTCAGCACAAGCCTCGGCGTTCGGATTTCCTTCAGGTGGTTTGATCCGTGTGATCGTACCCTTTTGCCCTAAGTAACTCAGAGCGGCATTGCAAATTGACACTTCATTCATATTAAAAAAGGGAGGTTTTCAAGCCTCCCTCCTCATCTTTCAACAACTACTGAAATCGCAACTGAGAATTAACTAACTAGAACTTGCCGCTGCTTCGGCGGGGAATTCAATTCCCTGCGTGCGGAGCGGGGAACCCAGCTGAACGTCATTGCCAATAAAGGCGGTGATAGTTCCGGCGGTAACTGAAGTCGGCGTGGAAACCAACTTCAGATAACGCTTATGAATCGGCGGCAGAGCAATAAGCAAGGGCTGCTTCATGTCAGTTGCCGTGAGGGCCTTAGTCGTCATGACATCCGTGTAGGTGGATTTGTCCGCGGATTCCTGAAGCTTGAATGTGATGGAAGTTCCGGCAATCGCTGTCGGTGTCAAAATGCAGAGCACCATTCCATGAGCATTCAAGTAAGGAGAGGTCTGATCTGAAACAAAATCGAGCACATTAGACGTGATCGCGGTTTTGGCCTCTGCCTTTTCACAAAACATCATCTTTTGGTCAATGATCATTTTTATCCCCTTGATTAAGAAATAGTGATCTTGGATTCAGTGGACGGCAGAACGTCGGTGCCGTACTGATAGATCGGGATGCCGCCAAAGGAGAGCATTGATTCACGCTGACCAAAAGTCTTGTACTCAAGTGTGTACTTGGTCTTTTCAAGCAACTGGAGGTCATAGATTAAGCCCACCTGATCAGTACAGTAAATACCGACATTGGAGAAGTCGGAGGTCTTCAAGCGGTGACGTGCCTCAATAAACTTCTTGAGCAGGTCTGTTGCGCCCTTGTCAGTCGTGAACTTGGTTGGATCAACGTTAGCAATACGCACAATCTTTTCAGGATTGCCAGCGAAAACGCCGAGGTCATATCCGAATTCAGTGACGTATGCGGGATACATTTTGCCGTTTGCGTCAGGAACATAGACGGGCTCTTTGATCGCTTCCATGGATACGCCGGCGGCTCCGCCATACTGCGGAAAGAAACACGTCATCTCCTCCGGATCCCAATTGACGAAATAAATGGATGTCAGATTTGTACCAGTGCCGCCACCGTCAATGATGGAATCCTTCCAAACGCCATTGTCACGATCAGGAAGAACGATATTTGCCAAACCCATGCAATCACGCGGGTCTGTTGCAGGGTTGCCCTGGAATACTCGTTTAACCATGCCACGGGTTAAGCCGCGGATGAACATCTGATCGGTTCGCATGCGGTATGCGTTGCGTTCTTTATCCGGCATTTTTTCAAGCATGAGCTTGGCGATAACCGAGCGGTCACGAGCCACACAGGACGGATAACGAACTGCACGGCCGGCCGCGTTGGAGGCGCTCCAGCCTTCGTTGATTCCGACAAGCTGACCTTCAGGATACTTTTCTCCGATCAGGCCCTTCTTGCCCTGGCCGTCATTACCACGCACCATAGTGGCACGATCGAAGAACGGCTGATAATCCCGAATGGTCTGAATCATCATGTTGATCTGAGTGTTGCCTTCGGGTACGAGAGCCTGCCATTCAGCAAGCGTAACAGGGGTCATTCCAGTGAATGCGTCTGCCATTTTCAACTCCTTTATTTACCGTAAATATCATCTGGAGTGAGAGTTCTGTTAGAGGTGCCTCTAACTGTCTTGTCCTCTCGCATACTGTCGCCAAAATGTTTGAGGATTTTGATCAGGCCCGGATGATTACCGGCAAAGGTCGCCAGTTCGTAAACATCCGGATCAGTAAACTCTCCTTCGGGTGTCTGAAACTCTCTCAGGGCTCGCTGAGCTGAAAAGATTGTGTTCTTCCAGTTGTCGCCGCCGATCACTGCGTCATGGAGCGATTTATCTTTCCATGTCGCATTGGTCTGTTTCAGCACTTCAATCTGTCGCTCTGCCAATTTCGGCGCCAGCTTGTCAATGACTTCCTGGGCCTTGGCTTGAGGCAGATTCAGAGACTTAGCAACTTCTGAAAAAGTTTTGACGACTTCTGCGTCTAAGGTTGTACCTTCAGGCGCTTTGAAGTCCTCGTACTTCTCCGGAGCTCCGCTAGTCTCGTCCGCCTTCTCTTCCTTCTTCTCTCCTTTGTTCTCTTCGGTCTTTCCTTCCTCCTGAGACTGCTGTCCCTCTTGAGGAGGAGTTGCCTTGGAGATTTCATCAATCAGCGTGGATTCTCCCTGCTGACCCTGAGAATCAGGATTAGGCGTGCCGTTGGTTGTAGCCTCGCTTGTCTGATTTTCGGCTGCTGTACCTTCGCTCATTTCGTTTCCTTAGGTCTCAATTCGCCGATCTTTTCAGGGGCGTACATGAGAACGTTGTTAAAAACCTGTTGTGCAAATTCCCGTTTCCCTTCCTTGCGAGCCATGTTCAAAGCATTCGTATCGAATGCCGAGGAGAAGAAACCGCTGTCATCAAAAATTCGTTTCAGCACTGTCATTCCGTCTCTTGTGTTCAGGACATTGATCAGAGCCTCTTGGAAGTCAGCCTCCTTTCGGAATGCCTCGAGATTCTTTTCTTCGTCCTTTTCTCGCTGGGAGTTGTCGAACGGGTCTCTAGTAACTTTGCTCATTGTCAATCCTCGTGATTTCTCGATGCGCACACCCTATTGCATTCCCTCGGCCGCCATGTCTTGCATACCCTGGACAGCTTGGCCAGCCAGTGTTTCTGGGCCCGCTGGCACTTTTCCGAGCTTGGATAGCATGTCAGCGCTCTGAGCCATTTGCTGTTGCTGCTGAGCCTGCTGTTGCTGCTGTGCTCTCTGCTGGCGGATTGCGGCCACCTCGTCCGAAGAACGAAGAATTTCAGGCGATACACCGCGCTTGTCGGAAACAATCTGGGCGTACTTATCCAGATCGAAGTTGTCGAGGAAGTCGGGCTGATACTGAGCAATTTGGAGCGCCTCCTGAATGGCCTGTTGGTCAGTACGGGATTGCACCTCTTTCTGGCTACGGCTCAGGATTGATGTGTACTCGACATTTAAATCCGTGCCCTGAATCTCTTCGGGAGCAGGCGGGATCAATCCTTCTTCATTCAGGATGTCGAAAGTACGATCAATGAGCGGTCGCAAAACCTCATTATTGAATCTGGAGAGAACGGGCCCGAGCATCAGCAGCTTCTCTTCATGCAGTTCTGCCACAGCAGTGGCGGTCATCTGATTGAGTGCAGACTGATTGCTGAGCATGAGGAACATATCGACATTGAATCCAGCTCGGATTCTGTTTTGTACCTCCAAAGTGTCCTGCCTCAGGTCATTGAGGTTAATAGCCACATTCCACAACTGCTCAGCGGGCTTCCTGCCAGTGGCTCCGTTAATGAATGATTGGCCGCCTGGATCCATGTCTATGTCTGAATCTTTTGCTTCGGACGGTAGCCCAATAGGCGGATTCACCATGTAATCAATGGCATTCCCTTTTTGTTTCTGCTCGTGCTGGAGCTGTTTCACATCCCCCAGAACGACCATGCCAGGAGATTCACAACTGTAGGTTTCCGTGCTGATCGCTCCCCAGCGTCCGACCACGGCAGGAAACATTCGGTATCCCGATTCTCGGAGAATCGGCTTCTGATCGTCTCCTGCATCCTTCAGCAGATAGACGGATCGCCACGGCATGTCCTTATTGGACTTTGAGCGGAGATTGCGTTTTTCTCTCGGCTCGATTGCATGAATGATCGTATAGAGCTTGTCCTTCTGGCCGCCCTTGTACGTTTGGTAGAGAGAATATGGCAACGCGTCTTCACCAAACTTCTGCACGATCTGCCTCAGCGATAACGAAAACTCGCGGTAGATAGTATCCGGAGTTCCTTTGCTGTCGCACGATATGCAGTATTCGCCAGCGGTCAGGGGAATACAGTTAAACCCTTTCTCCTCATCCTCTTCAATGATGATGGCCAGAATTCCAAATAAGCCAGCCTCAAGCCACGCATGATGCAGGGCCTGATAGAGGTTGGTCTTGGCATATGTCATGTAAAGAATCTGACTGACATCCGACAACCAGCGCCTAACCTGGACGGATTCGTCTAAGTCGGGGCTCCCAGTTGTGAGGAAAAACCACTGCTGAGAAGGATCGGTCATGCCGCTCATTAGGCCCTTGGCCAAAATATCCGAGGCCCTGAGCGCGGTGTTGTCATAGATGTTATTCCAGCGGGTCTTTGCTTCATTCTGCGTTGTCGGATTGAGGAACTTACCGTTAGCAGGCCGCAGGAATTTAGAAATTTCTATCCATTGGTGGAGATAAGGATCGCGCTCTTTTACAAGGCTTCTCCACCGGTTCAAAACTTCCTGCCGAACTTCTTTCATTTCATCACCCTAAAGCTGATTTTTTGCCCAACGTCATGTCGTTTTGATCCACACCGCCGGCGCCAGTCAGCATTGTTTGACCGCCTGATAACAGGTCGTTGGTGTTGTCGCCGAGGATCTTGCTAAGGTCTGCGGTCTTTTGGTTCTGCATACGCATTTGCTCACGCTGTTGCTCGGCCTGTTTCTCTGCGTTGCGCTTGGCCTCTTCGGTCGCGTCCTTCTGAGCTGATGCCGTTCGTTTAGCGGCTCGGCTCTGTGTGTGAGAAGACAAGGCCGCAGATCCGGCCATTAAAAGGCCCATGCCCAGCATTTCCATACCCATGATTTAATCCTCCAAAGACTTGTAATAAGTAACGTCCGAGCGCGTGAACAATCGGTCGAAAAGCTGTTCAGTGCGGCTCCCAGCAGGTGCGGAAAATCGAATACCTGAGGCACCAAACGCCCGCGCCATTTTTATTGCGTGTCTCAGGAATTGGAGGCCGTGGCCTCGGTGCTCAGGCTCTAAAAACAAGGTGTCCACGTTGGCCACGTCTTTAGAGTTGTGGAGAGAAGGACACATGACGAGTGCCATAATTCCCACTAGCTGACCCTCGCTCACTGCACGGGCGCAAAGAAGTAATCCGTTCTGTGCAAGGAACGAGTATTTATCCTTGTCCACAATGCCCTTGAGGTCTAGGTGTCCAGCCTCCTGGCGGTAGTGCTGGCACACTTCCTCATACCGAGGGTCATTGAATAAGTCACTGAGCGTACAGGTTTCGATCTTCATCATGTCCCGATTGTCGAGCCTGTACGCAGATTGATGCGCACACCCTAGGCGTAAGGATCGCGTATGCCCTTATGGCGGTTGACCCGCTGATGACGCCAGCTATCGTCCTCCAGATATTCCTGAATGGGAATAGCGAAACAGAGTGCTAATGCGTCGGCGGTGTCTGGAGAGTTCATGCCGCGCCGTTTCATGCTGTCCTTGGATTCGAGTAATAACCGCCCCTTCTGGTCGATCAGTTTCTCAGGTATGCAAAGGTCCTCGGCCAGCTCCTCACTCTTTGGGATCACTCCATCGTCTTTAATGAAGTCTTTCATCTTGTCCCACATCTCGGCCCGCTTATTCGCCCAGCGTTGCGGGTTCGTACTCTGGCTCGCACTGATGACCTTGTTGAGGTGCTGCACCTTGTCCTTTAGCCAGTCGTAAGGGCTGGCCCCCACACCTGTGTAGTCAATGTTTACGTACACACGAGGAATGCCCTTCTGCCTCAGCTCATTGGCATACATGAGTACCTGCATACCCAACTGAGGGCCGTCCAGGCCTCTGAAGACTTTAAGCGGCATGGTGCAATCCCTGCCAATTTTTGTAGCGATAACCGAGCGGTCATCACCTTCCCGCGCTACGTCCACGCCCAGGATTGCCACCGTCCTGGAGTAGTTGACCTGTCCCACATCACGATTGACTGCCGCGTCCACCTCCTCACGGCTTATAAACTGCTTGGCCGAGGCGCTCGGGAATACGCCCCTTACGCGGACCTTCACAAAGTCGCTGTCCTCTCCATAGTCTTCTACGTACTCCTGCAACTGCTCTTTGTTCGTGATCTTCACCGTCCTGCTGTCAATGTTGTACGTTATCCAGCGGTGGCGGCTCTTGTGGAATGCATCGAAGAATGGTCCGTCTGGGCGTGTTGGGTTTCCGAAAATGCACCAGATGATCTGCGTATCTTTATCGGTGAGCGCGCCTTTCGTAACCTCGTAAATCTTTTGAGCAATAACTGAGGCTTCATCAAACAAGACAAGGATCCGCTTCCCCTGATTATGGAGGCCCTGGAATGCGTCCGTGTTGTTCTCGTTCCACGGGATTGCGTCGATTCTCCAGGTGTATTTATGGCCTGGCTGGGTTGAGAAAATGGATTCAGCCGCCACCTCAAACCAATCTCGGAAAAGGCATAGGTGGTGCCATTTATGCAACTCTGACCACGTTTTTGTAATGAGCTGGTTCTTGGTTTCAGCCGTGACCACACCTTTCATATCTGGGTATGTGCAGATTGACCACAACATGATCCAGGCCACAAAGGCCGTTTTGCCGATACCGTGGCCTGATGCCACTGCTATCTGGATAGCTTTATGCCGTGTTTCGCCGTTCTTGAGCCGGTCACGGATGTCACACAAGATCTTCTGCTGCCAAACGTCAGGGCCTTCGTAATTGGCCAGCTCTCCATGTCCCCAGCGGAAACACTTCTGGACGAAAAGGAGCGGATCATTCGTGCAAGCGATAGCCAGGCGCCTTAAGCCCATCTCGAAGTCGGCGGCCTCTTTATTCATCCTTGACCTCCTTCAAAACTTCATTCAGCCAGGAGGAGCGATCGGAAATATTAACTTCCACCTGCTTCTTCTCAACGAATAGGCCTAAGCGTTTGCCGAGCATGTCCAGACATTTATGAGCGGTCTGCGGATCTTTCGTCTCCGTATGTACTACATTGCCGTCCTCGTCTTTAAGCTCGATCTCCTCCATTGAGCGGTTTTTAAGCTCCAGGACATCACGTGTCCAATCTTCAGCCGTGTATTCCAGCTTCTCTTTCAATGCGTCCTGTCGTTTAGCAATTTCAATTTGGATGGCAGGTTTTGACAGGTTCTCTTGACCCTGAACTCTGGCCGCTTTTGAGCTGTATCCGGCCCTTATCGCGGCCTGTGTGGCGTTACTGTCCACCATGTATTCATCAATAAAACGCTTCTGCTTATCGGTCAATGGCTTTTTCTTAGTCATACAATCCCCCGATTTTTCTACAGTATTGAGCGGTTCTGGTTACGGGTGCGCACTGCTTCATTTGAACTTAGTTGGAATAACTGCACGTCTTTTGCCTGAGAAAATGTCACGTAAAGTGCGTATTGGAATGTCCATCTTCTGGCTTATTTCACGCAAAGAAAGGCCCGCTAAGCGAAGATCAAAGCAGTGAATAAGATCCTGGTCTGAATACTTCGCTTTGGGGCTGGACACTCCGACACGCACTGATGCATCGGATAAGAGGACGGTGGACGGGTCAAGACCTAAATCTGAAAAACTCTGGATATTTGCTCTTAACTCGATCAATCGTTCTCGATATGCGCAGATTTCGTTGTACCTGGCTTTCTCCTTCTCTAAGTCCGACACTTTCAATGAGGCTGTTTTGGGCTTCGACTGGCAATAAGCTGTGGTATCGGTATGCCCGAAGAGGTCCCCTTGGTTCTCGTTTTTCTTCATTCATCATTTCCCTCCAGTCGCCGAAACTTCCTCACGGATCAGCCTGAATAATTCCTCTATGGGTAGGATGGCCAGCCATTCCTTACGGTCGGCGCGGCAAAGAACAATAGGCCGCTCCCCTGGTTCGCACCCGCGCTCTGCTTGATCCATCCAGTCGTACAAATTGCCGATAGCCATTCTCCGTTTCACTTCGAGTGAGTAAGGATTGAGCTTTATGTCGGCTCCTCCGTCCCTCGTCTGGGAGAGGTTGCGGTGCACCTGGATCCCGAGGTTTTGGAAAATGAGTTCGCAGACTTCGCGCTCTCCTCCAGCGCCCTTAGTTCGTTGGCTTTTTCCCATTTCTGATTTCCTCCAAGAGTTTGTTTATGAGTTCTTGTGTTCTTCTTTCGGCTGATTTGTCGTTTAGGACTTCGAGAAACTTCACAACAAGGAAAAACGACAAAATGAAAATAAAGCCGCACACCATGCAATAAAAAAGTAACTCTGCGTTCATGTCGGCTCCTTAGTCGTTGTTCTTTTTTAGAAATTCGATTTCAGCCTTGAGCTTTTCGATTTCTTCCTCAGCGTCATAAAGCCGACACCTTGTGCAGTTATGCTCAATCTCCAGATCATTAACAAGCAAACAGGCTATAACTGCAAATGAAAAGGCGATGAAGTTTGAAATTAAAATTGCGATTTCGAAGTTTTCCATTTTTATCCTCCTTGGTTATCGTCTTTGTGCGATTAGTTCTGCGTGTGTCCTGAATCTCTGAAACTTTGAATAAAATTCGATTCGTTTCTGGATCCGTTCATCTGTTGCCCGTTCAAAAAGAGAGCACCTGGTGAATGAGATTTGGAAACACTGACCATCCATCCCTCTTTCTGGGTTGTTGCAATAGATATTCATGGCCCTGTAAAAGTCGTCATATCTATCCACGTGGATTGAGCCGTCTTTACTGCTGATCCAACCTGCACCCGCGTATTTGCAGTACATGCAGCACCCGCTCATGTTCGCCTCCTGATAGAGCAGATTGCCGCTCCGATAAACAGACCGACTACAAACCCGAGGTTGTAATCAATGTTTGATCCGCTGTAGGCAAACCAAAAGATGTCCAGGAGGTAGAAAAAGCCTCCAGTCCACCCGAGCGCCTTTCCAAAGTACGAAAAATCAAACCTCATGTTGTTTCTCCTGGCTGAGTTGAAAAGCAGCTCTCACGAGTAATCCGAAGAGGATTAAGTTGATAAACACGACCGGTGCCAGCACGATCATCAGAAGTGTCCAGGCTGAATCCGACATGGTCGCCTCAATCAAACACGTCAGGCGTTGCGGGTTTTCTAAAAGAATTGCCCTTGAAGAGGACCGGTACGCATTTAGACCGAATGCGGTCATAAAGCCGATCTCCGAGCGCAAAAACACAATCTTTTGAGCCGAGATTGGTCATTAAGATTGTTGGTTTCTTTGAAGTAACTCGGTTGTCCAGGATCGAAAAGAGAATCCTCTTTTCCGATTCGGAGCCCTTTTGAACACCGACTTCATCAATTACTAGGAGCTGGATGGAAGAGAAAAATTTAATGGTTTCCTCTTCATTGGTTGTCGCTCCTGGCTGCCAGGTGTTGCGGACGGCTGAGAAAATCTCGCTCACCTTGTAGTACCTGGGATAAAAGCATGCGTACTTGTCCAGGAGCTCCAGCATGATTGCGCAGGCAAGATGTGTTTTACCTGTGCCGCAACCGCCGAGGAATAAAAGGCCGTACCCGCCTGCCTTCGCTTTTTCCCAGCCATTCACGAACCTCTTCGCCATAGCTAAAGCGTTTCTCTGGCTCTCAGTTTCGGTAATGAAAGTTGAGAAATCCTTGCTCTGGTATTCGAGTGGCATACGGGTTTCTTTAATTCTCGCCAGGCGGTTTTTCTCGGTCTCTTCCTTCCTGGCCTTCTCTTCCTCAATAGCCCTTTGAGCTTTGTTGAGTTTGAAACACTCAGGACATTCGCTTACTTCCTTGAGCTGGCCGCCTAACCAGACTTCATTTGCAAGATATTCTCCGTGGAGCGGGCAGCTTGCCTTCACCTGCCTTATTTCTAACTTCCCGAAAATGGTATTAACGGAATTAAGTTTTGGGGTTTCAGTGTTGTTCATAGTTTTAAATTCCCGTTTTCATCGAATTCGCATTGGTCTCTGTAGTAGTCGTCTGTAAAACCTCCAGGCGGCTCATAAGAAAATTGGTTTTGTTTTGAGGCTTGGGTTTGTTTCTTCTGTTCTTTTTCTTTCTGGTAACCGACTTCTCTCAGGCACCAGGTTGTAAAACCCGCTTTCCAATTTTTGTAGGGCCTTCCATTTGCTTGGCACCAGAGAACCATTTTTTTGAAAAGCTCCTGCGGATCCTGGATGTTGTTTGCCTGAGCGATTTTTAAAAACTCTTCAGGAATGGGATCATTCTCAGAGAACGGATAAGGGCTTCGGGGTTTCCTTTCTTTTTTAGCAACTGTTTCCGTTTTGGAAATAGTTGTCTTCTTTGGAGCCGTTAAAGAAAAGTTTGGTGCACGCTCTATAGGTTTATCTGACTGTATTGACTGAGTCTGACTGAGTTGTGTGACATTTTTGTCACCACTTTCTGACAAAATTGATACCACTCTAGGTGCATTTTTGTTACTGGTATCATTTTTGCCACTGGTTGTATTATTGCTACCACTTGTGGTGACATTTTTGTCACCACTTTCTGACAAAATTGATACCACTCTAGGTGCATTTTTGTTACTGGTATCATTTTTGCCACTGGTTGTATTATTGCTACCACTTGTGGTGACATTTTTGTCACCACTTTCAAATTTGATCTGCTCGGCAGCTCCCTTTGACTGCTGGTAAACGGCCTCGATTTTCTCAACGTTAATAGCGTAAAAATTCCGAGCACCTCTGCCCTTACTAAAAACCTTTATCCATCCGTTTGTAGCCAGGAAAGAAACTGCTTTAAAAACAGTTCTCCTATCGCACTCAGTTTCGAGTGCAATAGTTTCAGTGGACGGGCGGCAGTTTGATCCATCGTCATTTGCGTAATCACACAAACAACGGAAGACCGCTTTGACACTGGAATTCCCAAGTGTGCATTTGGCCGCTTTGAAAGACAGAAGGAAGCTCATAGGACGCCTAGTTACATGAAATCTTTGTATGTAACTTTTCCTTGCGTGAACAAGGAAATTCGTTCGCAGTGCGCAAGTTTCGGACAAGACCTTTCAGTTACCCACTTATGAGCACTGGGAATTTTTACGCCAACAAAACGAGCAAGCCTTGATAGGGTTCCTCTTGGCTGGCTCTTTAGCCATTTGTGAAGTTTCATAATTATTCTCTATTTGCATAGCCATTGGCTAATATTATAAACAGGCAATATAGCTAATAGCAACTTAGCCAAAGGCTTATATTTATTCTCAAGGAGAGATTTATGAAAACTTCGACTGAAATAAGACGAGAAAACCTGAATATCCTCATTGAGCGTTATGGGTCAATCGCCAATTTGAATGCCCAATTGGGACGAAACAGAAAGGATGCAACTCTCTCTCAGATAAGGAAGGGATCAGTTCATTCCGGTACGGGTCGGCCACGCATCATGGGTGACACAATGGCCCGAGAAATTGAAACTAAGTTGTCTTTAGGTTACGGCTGGATGGATGCCGACCATTCAGGTGAAGCATTCCCCGAAGAGGATGATTTGATCTATTTGCGGCGCCTGAATGTTTCTGCTTGCTGCGGTGCTTCAGGAGTACAAAATTATGAGGATGAGGCCTATGTAGATCTCATGGGCGTCTCACGTGTTTGGTTCAAAGAAAACATCAGTCAGATCCGTGAAAATGGTTATGAAATCATCACTGCAGCCGGAGATTCTATGGAGCCTACCCTGAAGAACGGCGATCTGGTTGTGATTGACAGGTTTGACACTGAGATTACAAAACGTGACGGCGTTTTCTGCGTGCTCATTGATAACGACCTTTATTTGAAACGGGTGCAACGAGTACCAGGCAGTCTCCGCTTCATTTCTGACAATCGTCTATATGACCCTTTTGAAATCCGTCTAGCTGAAGTTGAAAGCAGAGTGATCGTTTTCGGACGTATGGTTAATTCGCTGAACCTGAAACGGTATGACTAAAAATGAAAATCAGAGAATGGCTTTTAGGGATTTTCGGCCTCAAAAATAAAGAGAAACCTCCGGAAGAAAGTGTCAAAGAGGAAGTCCTACTTTTGGCTTATAAGCCAGAAGAATTCCATTTGGAGGCTGAAGAGCTCCCTATCAGAAAGCCAGTTCAGACGGAATTCTCATTCATTCGCAAGACGCAACCTACCAAACGTACTATAAGAAAGAATCCTATGACACCACGCACATTACCTCCAATCCTCCAAGTGGCCAAAGAAATCATGCAGGCGAACAAACCCGTCATGCACGTAAGAGAAATAACTGACATAGCAGTTTCTCTCAATAAAAATTTAGGTCTTCCTCCGGATGATTTCATGGCAAAACTTTCTACCGCTTTGGCCGCTCACTTGAAGACCCAGAACCCAATTTTTTCAAAGCCAACAAACAAAGATGGATCAAAAAGAAAAGGGTTTTACCGTCTTAAGCGAACTGCCACGGCTCCGGTTGTACCAATTCCCAAGGTTGCCGTTGAGAACGTATCAACGAATTTCTTTGGCAAAGGCGGTGAATTTGCAGTTGCCTCCGAGCTCCTTTTCCTCGGCTATAACGTTTCTATGATGGCTGTTGATGAAGGAGTTGACCTAATCACCGAGAAGGACGGCAAATTCAACTATGTCCAGGTAAAGACAACGGTAGTGGAAGAAGGTACCCACACCTTCAGCTTTAAAGTGCCAGAGAAACAATTCACAAACAACCTGCCTTACTCTCCGTACTACGTTTTTGTCATGCGAGACGGTCGTCACTCCTCGTATGCCGTTATCCCTTCTGACCACATTTCCCTGCTTAGAGCTCAGCAAATTATCAAAGGCAAAGATCTATCTATCGCTATCACACGAGACGCCAGGCGAAGGGAATATAAGCTCAATGGCCAAGATATCAACATTTTCATTGGAGCGTTTAACAAGATATAGAAGGCGAAGTTTTAACGGCCTTAGTTAAAAAAGTGTCTCTCATAAGCAATAACGGCGATCAAATGGAAAAATTTAAAATTGGTTTAGGAGTTCTTCTCTTTGCAAATAATCAACCTAAAAGAACTCTGAATGTAATAAAAACGGGGATGATTTATACGAGAGAACAAGAACAAGTCTCAGTGGTGCTTAAACCATCATTGCCAGTTGAAGAAATGGCCAGAGAGTTTTTTTCTGCGTGCGTAGCCTCTATATTAGATTTACCTGTACCTTCGCAATATTTGGTTTTAGATGAAAAAACCGGGACTGTTATGTATGCTTGCGGTTTTTTAAAACATCCCAATCTTTGTCAGCTTTTCAGACAAGACGATCTATTGATCAAAGATGTAATCAACAAACTTTATTCATGGAAAAGTTTTTCAAAAACCGCTGCTTTTGATGAACTAATCCAGAATACTGATCGAAATCTAGGCAATATTCTTTGGGCTGGCGATCAAGACTACGTTTTAATTGACCATGGTCTTACATTTGGCAGCCGTCCCCCTGATGGAACATCTTTAAATAAATTGATTCAAGCTGTCTTGCCTGTCATCTTAAGTCAAGAGCAAATAGACAGGGAGGTAGTCAGGTCGGACGCATCAGAAATTAAATAGAAGACCACGATAAGGGTTTCCTTTTGA